>Ga0100377_1002839_pt1 | contig 14254 bp, 11 predicted proteins | sample CryGeymeta201501_FD_83664 | JGI IMG/M metagenome (GOLD analysis project Ga0100377, IMG submission 83664) | Groundwater microbial communities from Crystal Geyser aquifers in Utah, USA - Crystal Geyser metaG 2015-01 | ecosystem: Environmental > Aquatic > Deep subsurface > Groundwater | place: USA... | reverse complement strand
CTGTTCTACCCCCCCTCTACCCGTCGAGGGGAGAGGGGGCTGGGGGGTGAGGGCCTCCCCCTCTCCCGTCCTACGGGAGAGGGGGCTGGGGGGTGAGGGCGGCCAGGGTGAGGGCCGACCGGGGGCTGGGGGATCACGGCGCCTACTCCTCCGCCTCCCCCTCCGCCGCCTCGTCCCCATCACCTCCCTGATTCAGCAAGAAGTCCCCCGCGCTGCTCTCCCCATCCTCCGGCGCGTACTCGGTCGGCGCGGTGCCGGTCAAGAAATACTCCGTGAAGCCGCCGGCGCTGCCCACGGGCGCCAGCAGGCCGGTCTTGGGGTCGATCCGGGCCTCGACGATGCCCATGGCGGGCTTGGGGAAGTCTTCCTTCGGCAGGTCCTTGTGGGCGGCCTGCATGTAGGAGAGCCAGATCGGGGCGGCGGTCGTGCCGCCAGCGGCGCGCTTGCCGAGGGGACGGTTGTCGTCGTAGCCGACCCAGACCGCGGTGACCTTCTGGGGCGTGAAGCCGACGAACCAGGCGTCGACGCTCTTGTTGGTCGTGCCGGTCTTGCCGGCGGCGGGGCGCTTGAAGGCGCGGCCGACCTTCGAGGCGGTGCCCCCTTGCAGGACGCTGGTCATGAGCTGGGTGGTCAGCCAGGCGACCTCGGGGGGCAGGGTCTGCTCGCGGGTGGCCTCGGCGCGGAACAGCTCCTGGGCGAAGCTGTCGTCCACAGACGTGATGAAGATCGGGGCGGAGCGCTCGCCCTGGCCGGCCAGCGTGGTGTAGGCGTTCGCCATCTCGAGGACGGTGAGCTCGGAGGAGCCGAGGGCCATGGTGTAGTTGTCGACCAGGCTGCTCTCGATGCCGAGCTGACGGGCGACCTCCTGCGCGCGGCCGATCCCGACCTTCTCCAGCAGGCGCACCGCCACGACGTTGCGGCTGAGCGCGAGGGCTCGGCGCAGACGCAGCGGCCCGAGGTACTTGCCGTCGGAGTTCTTGGGGTTCCAGACGGTGCCCTCGGGGAGCTGGAAGGGCTTGGGCGCGTCCAGCCAGATCGTCGCCGGCGTGGAGACGCGATCAGCCAGCGCCGTGGCGTAGACGACGGGCTTGAACGAGGAGCCCGTCTGGCGGTGGGCCTGAGTCGCGCGGTTGTAGGAGGACTCGGCGAAGTCGTAGCCGCCGACCAGCGCCTCAACGCGCCGCGTCTTGACGTCGATGCTCACCAGCGCGGCCTGCGGCAGCGGTTCGCCGACGAACGCGACGTCGGGCGCGTCGGCCGTCCACGAGCGCACGACCATCACCCCGACGACATCGCCGATGCTGAAAAGCTGCCCGAGCTTGCCGCTGTCGGCGTTGGTGCGGGAGCCGGACGGCGCGGCGAGCGTCCCGCGCGCGGTGCCCAGGCGAAGCTCCAGCGCCTCGGCCTTCACCGCGGTCACCACGGCCTCGTAGACGGTCCCGGGGGAGAGGCCCACGCTGGCGATCTTGCGCGCCATGCGGTCGTGGTGCTGCTCGAGCGCCTTGCCCTTGAGGCTGCGCTTGGCGCGGGTGAGCTTGTGCGAGGCGTCGAAGTCGTGCAGGCCGTCCCGCACGGCCTTGTCCGCGGCCACCTGCTTGTCCACGACGAGGCCGGTGCGCACGTTGAGGCCCATCGCCGCCACCTCCTTGCCTACAAAGCGGCGCTCGAGCTCCCGCAGCACCTCGGCGGTGTAGTAGGGGGCGGTGTCCATCCAGGGATCGACCTCACGGCGGTCCTTGACGATCTTCAGCGGCGAGGAGTTGGCGGCGGACCAGGTGGCCTCGTCGATCATGCCTTTGTCGCGCATCTGCTTCAGGACGTAGGTGCGGCGCGCCCGCGTGCGCTCGGGGTGGCGCAGCGGGCTGTAACGCTCGGGCGACTGCACCAGACCGGCCAGAGACGCCGCCTCGGCCACCGACAGCGCGCTGGCGTCCTTGCCGAAGAAGTACCGCGACGCCTCCTGCACCCCGTAGTTGCCGTGCCCGAAGTAGATCTGGTTCAAATAGATGTAGAGGATGTCGTCCTTGGACAGGTTCTGCTCCAGCGCCCGCGCCAGCATGATCTCCTGGACCTTGCGCTTGAGCTTCTTCTCCGGCGTCAGGATCAGGTTCTTGACCACCTGCTGCGTGATCGTCGAGGCCCCTTGCCGCTTGTTGTACCGCACGGCGTAGTACAGCGCCCGCACCATGCCCATGTAGTCCAGACCCTGATGCTGGTAGAAGTCGGCGTCCTCCGCCGCCATGATCGCGTCTCGCATCGGCTTGGCGATGTGCTCGAACGGCACCACGGTCCGTCGGCCCTCATCCGCCACCAGCTCGTCGATCACGTGCCCCTCGCTGCTGTAGATCCGGCTCATCTGCTTCGGACGAAAGTCCTCCCGCGCCAGGATCCTCGGCATGTCGAGGCTGTAGACATAGAACATGCCCGCGACGCCGAGCCCACCGGCCAGCACGAGCACGAGCAGCAGCACCATGCTCGTCCGGATGATCCGCCACAGCGCGCTCGCCTTCGGACGCGGCGCCTCCGCCGCGGCCTGGCGCTTCGCCCGCGGCGCCTTGCCCGCGCCGCCCTTGCTCGCCGAAGGCTTCTTGTCCTTCAAGGGCTTCTCGCTCGCCTTCGACTCGCCGCGCTTCGCCATCCGTTCCCCTCATCCTGAGGTCATGATCCTGGCCACCGCCCGATGCGTCCGCGCCAGCCACGTCCGACCAGTCGATCCAGGCTGGCTGCACAACACCCACGAGACGGGCCTTCCTTCCCGCAAGCGTGGTGCGTTTCTACACCACTTCGAGGCGGTCACCAATGTCGGAGGTGGTCAGTCGGCCGTCGTCAGCTCACCCGCTCCATCGCCACCAGCGCGCGCTCGATCCGCTGCCGCGGCCCGTCGAGTCGCTCGCGCTCGAGCGCGAGTTGGAGTTCGAACCGCGCTCCACTTGCGTTGCCCTCCAGCCCGCGCAGCAGACCATAGACATGGTGGGCGAAGGCACGCTCATCGTGGTGATGCTTGGCCATGTTGATCTTGCGCTCCGCCTTCTTCAGCTCGCCCCAGAACAGATGGAGCAAGGCGCTGCGACAGAGAGCGTCGTAGTTTGACCCCGAGACCATGGCCATGATCTCCCCCACATCCCGAAACAAGCTCTGGGGCGGCGGGAGCAGGTGCGAGATCACCTTGACGCCGACGCCCCCGAGGGCCACCCACGGCCCGGTCAGCAACGTCGAGAGACCGATCTTCAAGACAACGGGGCCAAACGCCTTGACAGCGACATTGCCCATCTCGTTTGCGCCAAGCTCATCGCTCAGGTTCGGTTGAGCGCTGATCTCATCGAGGAGGAGCGCGTAAGAGATGTCTTGAAGGGTGGGACTGTGGTCGGCCACGATGGTGCCTCCCGTGGGTGCAAGTTGTAGATAGGTGAGCCATCATCAATCAGCTGAGGAATTGAGTTGATACGCTCTGTGAACCATCGTGTCAAACTCGAAGCAACAGTCTGCACCGCCACACCCGCTCCCACAAAACCCCCGCGGGGTGGCAGATGGACTTGCCACTCTGCGGCGCCTGTGCTACCACCGGTGAGGCACAGAACGAGCGACACCGGCTTCAGTCAACGCCCGCCGCGGTGGACAGCGAGGACCTCTCAACCCCCGTCCCTGCGGCCACGACGACGACCTCGCCAACCAACTTCGAGTGTTCCCATGGTCGACTACGGCGACAATCCAGCCCTGCGGACCGTCTTTGTCGAGAGCCGCCCCACCGCGCGACATCTCCGCAAGGCCCGCCTCGTCGTCGTCGACGGGCTCGACCGCGGCAAGGAGGTGGTCATCGGCAAGACCCGCGTCTACGTCGGCCGCTCCCCCGTCAACGACCTCGTCCTGACCGACAAGTCCATCTCCGCCACCCACTTCGAGCTCTCCGCCACCGAGGACGGCTACCTCCTGCGCGATCTCGACAGCACCAACGGCACCACCTACGGCGGCCTGCGACTCAAGGAGATCTGGCTCAAGCCAGGCACCACCTTCAAGGCGGGCAACACCTCCCTCATCTTCGAGCCCTCCGACGACTTCGTCGAGATCCCCCTGTCGGACAGCGACCGCTTCGGCACCGTCATCGGGCGCTCCGTCGCCATGCGAGAGGTCTTCGCCACCCTCGAGAAGGTCGCCCCCTCCGACCTCACCGTCCTCATCGAGGGCGAGACCGGCACCGGCAAGGAGCGCATCGCCGAGTCCATCCATCAGATGTCACGGCGCAAGCACAAGCCCTTCGTCGTGCTCGACTGCTCCTCCATCCCCCGCGACCTGATGGAGTCCACCGTCTTCGGCCACGAGAAGGGCAGCTTCACCGGAGCCGTCGCCCAGCACCGCGGCGCCTTCGAGCAGGCCACCGGCGGCACCATCTTCATGGACGAGATCGGCGAGCTCGACCTCGCGCTCCAGCCCAAGCTCCTGCGCGTCCTCGAGAACCGCGAGCTCAAGCGCGTCGGCGGCGACAAGACCATCCGCGTCAACGTCCGCGTCATCGCCGCCACCAACCGCGACCTCCGCAGAATGGTCACCGAGGGCGCCTTCCGAGAGGACCTCTACTTCCGGCTCTCGGTCATCCAGCTCCAGATCCCCCCCATGCGCGACCGCAAGGAGGACGTCCGCCTCCTCGTCGAGCACTTCCTGGCCACCCTCACCGACCCCGACGACGACCGCCCCCGGCCCGCCCTCGACCCGGCCGCCATGGACCACCTCATCCGCTACGACTGGCCGGGAAACGTCCGCGAGCTCAAGAACGTCATGGAGCGCGCCATCAGCCTCTGCGACGGCGGCGTCATCCACCGCCACGACCTCCAGCTCGGCGGCCAGCTCGGACGCTCCGCACCCGCCCCCGAGGCCACCGCCTCCCCCACCACCCACGCCCCCGAAGACCCGAACCAGGTCCGCTTCGCTGTCGCGCTCGCCGGTGAGTACAAGGACGTCAAGCTGGTCGTGCTCGACCACTTCGAGCGCGCCTACATCACCCGCATCATCGAGCAGCACGAGGGCAACATCTCCCAGGCCTCCCGCGCCGCCGGCCTCACCCGCTACCACCTGCGCGAGCTGCTCAAGAAGCACGACCTGAAATAGACCTCAGCCCACCGTCCCCACCACCCACGCCGCCTCCGCCGTCATCGTCAGCCCCAGACCCTCGAAGTACGTGTCCATCGCCCGAAGCACATGGAAGAAGATCTGCTCGCGCGCCCCGTCGTCTCTGCAGATCTGCAACCAATAGGGCAGATACAGCGACTCGACCAGCGGGCTCAGCAGGAAGTCCTCCCCCGACGCAAAGCTCAGCTCGAACCGCACCGGATGCACCTCGACCCCCTGTACACCGGCATCCGAAAGGCTCGTCGCCAGCCCCTCGGCGTCCACCAGCGACGCCACGAACTCGCCCAGCGCAGGCTCGTAGTGGTGCAGGTCCTCGGCCAGCAGCGCCTCCCGGTACAGGTCGTAGAACTCGGCGAAGGTCCCGCGCAGCGGCACCACCAGCCCCACCGCCCCCTGAGGCTGGGTCAGCCGCACCAGCTCCCGACACACCCGCTGCACATCCCCCTGCGTCACGATCCCCGCCGCGCACACCGACGCCCCGAACACGTCATCCCGGTAGTGGGTCTGCTCGATGCTCTTGGCGTCCCACCAGATCCGTCGGTCGTCCGGCGGCAGCTTCGACCGCGCCACGTCCAGCATCTCCCGGCTCGAGTCCAGCGCGATGCACCGCACCTCCTCGCCGAGCCGCGCCAGCAGCTCCAGCGCCACAAACCCCGTCCGGCACTCCGCCACCAGGATCGAGCCGCGCTCGGGCAGCGCCATCGCCGCGATCAGCGCCGGCACCAGCCGCGCCTCCCACCCCGGCACGATCGACTGCTCCCAGATCGACGCCCGGCGCACCAGGTCCACGTGCTCGCCCTCGCCTTGTCTCGTCCGGCCCGTCCCCATCAGCTCTCCCCGCTCCCGATGTCGCGCCCGAACCGGTGCTCGTAGCCTCGAGACGACGGCGAGACATCCAACCCGCTCGCGTCCACGATCCGGAAGCCCTCCCGCTCCTCACGGATCTCGCCGATGTCCCGAACCTCAAACCCGTGCTCCTCGGCGAGCTCAAAAATCTGCGCAGCCCGGTCCGGCGACACCGTGCACACCAGCGCGTAGTCCTCCCCGCCGCTCAGCCCCCAGTCCACCACCGAAGCCCCAAGCTCCGACGCCGCCCGACGCGCATCCGACGACAGCGGCAGCCGATGCGACTCCACCCGCGCCCCCACCCGCGACGCCCGCAGGATGTGCCCCAGGTCCTGCGCCAGCCCGTCGCTCACGTCGATCAGCGCGTTGGCCAGCCCGTGCAGGCCCAGCAACGCCCCCTCCTTCACCATCGCCGCCGGGTAGCGGTGGGCGTTGATCAGCCGCGCGTGGTGCTCCTCCGCCGTGTCCAGCGAGCGACCCGTCGCCTCAAAGTGCTCCAGCAGCCGCAGCCCCGCCACCGACTCCCCTACACCACCGATCAAGCAGATCCGATCCCCCGGCGTCGCGCCGCTGCGGAGCACCGCACCCGCCGGCGCCGCCTCCCCCAACAGCGTCAGCGACAGCACCGTCGGCCCCGACGTCTGCGTCGTGTCACCACCGATCAGCCCCGTCTCGAAGCCCGCCGGCACAAACGCCTCCGCTGCCGCCTCCATCCCCCGGAACACCCCCTCGATCCACGCGTGGTCCACCGCCGGCCCGATGGCCATCGCCACAAGATACGGCCCCGGCGCACCGCCCATCGCCGCGATGTCGCTCAGGTTGCACGCCAACAGCTTCCAGCCGATCGCCTCCGGCGACGACCAGTCCCGGCGGAAGTGCACCCCCTCCACGATCGTGTCCACCGTGATCAGGTCGAAGCGGCCCGGCTCCAGGATCGCCGTGTCGTCACCAATCCCCAGCGTCACCCCGTCCACAGGACGGCTGCGCGACCGCAGCTCCTCGATGATGGCGAACTCCTTCACCGCATCCTCCACCCATGCCCCCGGCCCCTCAACGGAACGGACCGAAGATGTAGATCGCCAGCATCAGCACGCCCACACACATCACCACCGCCGCCAGCATCAGCGCGCTCTTGAACTGCCTGACCCGGCGACCGAACTCCTCGTCCCCGCTGCCCGCGGACACGACGAACTCCGCGTGCATCATCTCTACGATCTGTTCTAGCGCACCCGCCGCGACATCACCAGCAGGTTGACCCGCGTGGTCCTGCGCAAAGAACCGATACCGACGCGCCGCACGGTCCAGCATCCCCCTCGACCGCGCCGCCTGGATGAACCCGTCGTGCCTCCGACGGTCCCGGAAGTCCCCCGCCAACAAAGCTGCCCACTCCGCGTCCACCTCCGCCGCAGCAGCCTGCTGCGACGGCGCCACCACCTCCCACGCCTCCGACCTCGCCCGCGCCAGCTCCAGCCCGCACCGATGGCACGACGCCGTCTCCTCCTGCCGGAACCCGCACTTCGGACACCGCACCGGACCCTCGCCCGGATGGATCTCCAGGCTCCCCGCGGACCGACGCGACCGCGACGGCCGCATCGACGATCCCCGCAGCTCCGCCGCCTGCTCGAGCGCGTCGCCAACGCCCTCGACGACCTCCAACGCTGCCGGCGCCGCCGCGACCTCCGCCGCAGCCTCCGACGGCCCTCCGCCCCCCAGCCGACCCACGTGCCCGCACGCCGTGCACACCAGCTCGATGCCACGCGCCGCCGGGCGCACCTCCAGCTCCATCAGCACCCCACAGCCCTCGCACTCGACCTTCATCACCGCCCCCTCAGTCGAAGAGGAATCCCAGCAAACTCGGAACCTCAAACGGCTTCGGCACGAACGTCAGCACGAACAAGAGCAGCCCCACGTACCCCGCCACCCGCTCCGCACCCACCAACGTCTGCCCCCCGGTCAGGTTCGGGTGCCTCGGCCCCATGATCAGCACCAGCACCACCAACACCAGCCATCCCGGAAACACCGTCACCCCCAACACCATCAACCCGATCAACAGACCCCACACCACCTGATTGAACCGCTCGCCGAACAGCGTGAACGCGATGTGACCCCCGTCCAGCTGACCCAGCGGCACCAGGTTGAACGACGTCACGAACATCCCCACCCAGCCCGCGTACGCCATCGGATGCAGAAACACGTCGTGACCCGCCGGCAGCTCGCCGAACATCGCCCGCGTACACAGCCACATCAGGATCGAGTCCCCCAGATGCGCCCCCTCCAGCTCCACCGGCACCGGACGCACGTCGCTCAACGCCAGCCCGATCAGCAGTATCGGCAACGCCACCACAAACCCCGCGAATGGCCCCCCTGCCCCGATGTGGAACAGACGCGACGCCGAGATCCGACCCATCCCCATCCGGATGAACGCCCCGAACGTCCCGAACGGCGGAAAGCCCGGCAGGAAGTACGGCAACGACACCTGCACCCCGTAACGGCGCGCCGGCAGGTAGTGCCCCATCTCGTGCACGAACAAGACCGCCATCAGCGACAACGCGTACGACGCCCCCTGCAACCACACGCTCGGCTCCGACAGGAGCGCCGTCAGCGTCACCTCCTCGCCCAGCCCCAGCCCGCTCACGTCCGCCAGCTGCACGCCGTTGAACAGCGTCGACGCCAGAGTCAACGCCAACAGCACCGACGCCAGCACCCAGCGCGGCCGCACCGGCGCCTCCGACACCACGCCGCCGCCCTCCTCCGAACCCTGCCCCGTCTCCCGATCGCTCACGCATCCTCCTCACGGGGGCGACGGACTCACCGTGCCCGACGCGTTGACCACCCAAAGCTGCAATCCCCGCCCCGGAGCGCCGCTCGCCTCAAACCACAGCGACCCCGTCAGCCCCGTCCAGGCCTTGAGCGTGATCAACCGCATCCGCGCCGCCTCCCGACGCTCTTGCGCCGCCGGCACCCCGCGCGTCACCCGCACCGCCGCCGACACGTGCATCACCAGATCGTGAGCCTCGGCGTCCAGATCCGTCGGCTCGCGCTTGTACGCGTCCGTGTACGCCTGAACAAAACCGTCGACCCCGGCCAGATCGCTCTCCACATCGAAGACGTCCGAGAACAGCGCCCCCGCCACCAGCCCGTCGGCGTCCGCCAGGTGCGCACCCGCCATGTGCGAGATCCCCAGCAGCTGCACCGAGGAGCCGTCCCCATACCCCGCCAGCGGCACCTCCACAAACCGAAGGAACTTCGCCGCCAGCGTCACCTGATCGTCGTAGTCCGGCACGAACACCGCGTCGAAATCCACGTTCGGCGTCCGACCCGTCTTCTGCAGACGTCCCTGCGGCCACTTCCCCCGCGACTTCGACCCCAGCCGCCACCCCCGAAGCCCCACCAGCTCCTCCACCGCGTGGCTCAGGTTCGTCTCGCCGCGCGCATAGCTCGACATCGCCACCACCCGACCGCCCGTCCGACGCACCGCCTCGAAGAACGCCTCCCCCGCCCCGCGCCCCAACGCGTCGTCCGGCACCAGGATGGCGAACCGCTCGAGCTGCAGAGACGTCGTGGCGATCGTGCCCACATAGCGCGCCTGCTCCTCCACGCTCGGCCGGCCCCGGAACACCCACGGGCCCAGCCCCTCCACGCCCTGCTCCGAGCTCAGCAGCACGATCGGCATCGACAGCCCGTTGGCCACCTCCGACGCCGCACGCGACTCCTGCCACCCCAGCGGCCCGAGCAGCAACACCACCCGCGGATCCCCCGACAGCCGGGACACCTCCGCAGACGCACGGCGCGCGTCCCCGCCCGTGTCCACCACCACGAACTCCACGTCCTGGTTGTGCCCGATGGCCAGGTTGATCGCGTCCAGCGTCGAGGCCCCCAGACGCTTGTGCTTCCCCGTCAACGGCAGCAGCACCCCCACCACCGGACGCGCCTCCGCCGCCTCCACAGGAGGCTCCGCAGACACCCGCGTCGGGGCCAGGCTGCTCCAGACGCACGCCGCCACCGCGACGCCCATCCACCAGCCCGGCACCGCCCGAGACCAACTCACGAGAACAGACCCTTCATCTTCTCGAGGAAGCCCTTGCGGTGCGGCTCCACCTCGTCCCCGCTGATCGCGGCGAACTCGCGCAGCAGCTCCTCCTGACGCTCGGTCAGGTTCTGCGGCGTCTCCACCACCACCTCCACCAGCTCGTCCCCCCGCGTCTTGCCGTCCGGCGCCCCGATGCCCTTCTTGCGCAGCCGAAACACCTTGCCCGACTGGGTCGCCCGAGGCACCTTCATCTTCACCTTGCCCTCGAGCGTCGGCACCTCCACCTCCGCACCCAGCGCCGCCTGCGAGAACGAGATCGGCATCGTGCACACCACGTTGCTGCCGTCCCGGCGGAAGATCGCGTGGGGCCGCACCGTGATCACCACGAACAGATCGCCCGCTGGACCTCCGTTCACCCCAGGCTCACCCCGCCCGCCCCACCGCAGCCGCTGACCGTCCGACACGCCCGCTGGCACGTCCACCGTCAGCTCCTGACGACGGATCGTCCGCCCACCGCCCGTGCACACCTCGCACGGATCGGTCACGATCTGACCCGTGCCCGAGCACTGACCGCACGGACGGCTCAGGCTGAAGAACCCCTGCTGCGTCCGGATCTGACCCAGACCACCACACACCTGACACGTCTGCGGCGACGTCCCCGGCTTCGCCCCCGAACCCTCGCACGTCGTGCAGACCTCGATCTTCGGCACCTCGATGGTCTTCGTCGCCCCGAACGCCGCCTCCTCCAGCTCGATCTCCAGCTCGTACTTCAGGTCCGAACCCCGGTGCGCACGACCCTGCCGACGGTGCATCCCGAACAGATCGTTCAGGATGTCCACGAACACATCGTTGATGCCGCCACCGAACGGAACCCCCGGGCCGCCCGGACCGAACCCGCCACCGAACGGACTGCCGCCCGGACCGTCCATCACCCGACCGAAACGGTCGAACTGGGAGCGCTTCTCCTCGTCGCCCAGCACCCCGTACGCCTGGTTGATCTCCTTGAACTTCTCCTCGGCGTCCTTGTTTCCCTCGTTCTGATCCGGGTGATACTGAAACGCCAACTTGCGATAGGCCTTCTTGATGTCGGCCTGCGTGGCGTTGCGGTCAACGCCGAGAACCTCGTAGTAGTCCACGCTCACTCACATCCACGCTGAGAGGGTGATGAAAACAGGAGACCAGGCCGGCCGCGCCAACCCCGTCTCCTGAACATGTACTGCCGCGCTCGACGCCGCTCCAGGCATCCTCGACGCCCCGGCCGCACCGCCTGACCCAGGCCGCAGCCGACGCGCACACGTCTCCGGCCTCCACGATCGCGCCGAGCCATGGCCCTGCGGCTCACCGCTCGCCGTCGCGCCCGTCAGCCGACGCACACGCCCGGCTCAGCCCTCGGCGTCGTAGTCCATGCCCGCGTACATCGCGTCCGCGATCTTGTACGCCGACTCCTCCAGGCGATCGAGCATCTCCTGGAGCTCCTCCATGTCCGCCTGGTCCACCCGGTCCTTGCAGTACGCAATGTCCCGCGTAAACACCTCCGCGTCCGCCGGGCTCAGATACTCGGCGTACTCCCGGAGGCTGCGCTCCGATGTATACAGCAGCCCCTTGGCTTTGTTCCGCAGCTCGATCATCTCCCGACGACGCACGTCCGTGTCGTGGTACTGGTCGGCGTCGTCGATCATCGTCCCGATCTCGTCCTCGGTCAGACCGCCCGTCGCCTGCACCCGCACCGTCTGCTCCCGGCCGCTGCCCAGATCGCGCGCCGAGACGCTCAAGATCCCGTCCGCGTCCACCGTCAGCGACACCTCGATCTGAGGCACCCCGCGAGGCGCCGGTGGGATGTCCACCAGATCGAACCGCGCCAGGCTGTTGTTGTCCGACGCCAGACGACGCTCGCCCTGCAGCACGTGGATCGACACCATCGGCTGATGGTCCACCGCCGTCGAGAACACCTCGCTGAACGTCGCCGGGATGGTCGTGTTCCGTTCGATCATCGGCGTGAAGATTCCGCCCATCGTCTCCACACCGATCGTCAGCGGCAACACGTCCAGAAGCAGCACATCCGTCAGCTCACCCCGGATCACACCGCCCTGGATCGCCGCGCCGATCGCCACCACCTCGTCCGGGTTCAAACCGCTGTGCGCCTCCCGACGGAAGAAACGCTCTACCGTCCCCCGAACCAACGGCATCCGCGTCATGCCGCCCACCAACAGCACCTCGTCGATGTGGTCCACCGTCAGCCCCGCGTCGTCCAGCGCCTTCTGGCACGGACCCAGCGTCGCCTCCACCAGATCCACCACCAGCTCCTCCAGATCCGCCCGCGAGATCTCCACCTCCAGATGGCACGGCTGACCGTCCTTCGAGTGGATGAACGGCAGGCTCACCGTCGTCTGAGACTGCGTCGACAGCTCCTGCTTCGCCCGCTCCGACGCCTCCTTCAACCGCTGCAACGCCAGCTTGTCCTTGCGAAGGTCCAAACCGTCGTTCGCCTCCGCAAAGCGCTTCAGCAGATGCTCGATGATCCGCGTGTCGAAGTCCTCGCCACCCAGAAACGTGTCACCGTTCGTCGACAACACCTGGAACACGCCCTGATCGATCTGAAGCACCGACACGTCGAACGTGCCGCCGCCCAGGTCGTACACCGCCACGTTCCCGTCCTCGTGAATCCCCAGACCATACGCCACAGCCGCCGCCGTCGGCTCGTTGATGATCCGGAGCACGTTCAGACCCGCGATGCGACCCGCGTCCTTCGTCGCCTGACGCTGTGAGTCGTTGAAGTACGCAGGCACCGTCACCACCGCGTCCGTCACCGTCTCGCCCAGGTAGTCCTCCGCCGTCTGACGCATCTTCTGCAAGATGATCGCCGAGATCTCCGACGGCGACAGCTCGCGGTCGTTCACCGACACCCACGCGTCCCCGCGCTCGTGCTCCACGATCTTGTACGGCGTCGAATCCACCGACCGCTGCACCTCCGGGCTGTCAAACCGACGCCCGATCAGGCGCTTGACCGCATAGATCGTCCGCTCGGCGTTGCTCAACGCCTGGCGCTTGCCGATCTGCCCGACCAGACGCTCCTCTGTGTCCGTAAACGCCACGATCGAAGGCGTCGTACGTGCCCCCTCCGAATTGGCCAGCACCACCGGCTCGCCGTTCTCCAGGATCGCCACGCAGCTGTTCGTGGTCCCGAGATCAATTCCGATCACCCTCGACATGGTTTCCTCGTGCCTTCTTCAGTCGTCTTGATCAAGGTTCCGCGCGGCCACCCCACCGACAAGCGCCGCCTCACCCAACCCCCACCCCACTCGTACCCCTCAGCGCCGCCCACAACTCGCCGCAACCTCAGTCGTTCGGGTGACGCGACACCACCACCAGCGCAGGCCGCATCAGACGGTCGTGCAGCAGGTAGCCACGCTGGTAGACCTCGATCACCGTCCCGCTCTCGTGCGCGTCCGTCTCGACCTGCTGCACCGCCTCGTGCTTCTCCGGGTCGAACTTCTGCTGCAGCGCATCAAAGCCCTCCACCCCCTGCCGGTGAAGCGTCGTCTGGAACTGCTTGAGCACCATCCGCACCCCTTCCACCAGGCTCGACGACTCGACCTGCCCCTCGGCGTGCTGCACCGCACGCTCCAGATTGTCGATGATCGGCAGGAACTCCGACAGCAACTTCTCACTGCCAAACTTCCGCTGCTCCTCTCGCTCCCGCGCCGTCCGCTTGCGGAAGTTCTCGAAGTCCGCTGCGGTCCGCATCAAGCGGTTCTTCAGCTCCCGAGACTCCCGCTGTAGCCCGTCGAGCTCCGCCCGAGCCGCCTCCAGCGCCTCGGCCATCGGATCCACCGCCGCCTCGACCACCACGACCTCGTCGTCGTCGTCGTCGTCGTCGTCGTCGTCGTCGTCGTCGTCGTCGAGGAACAACGCGTCCTCCGCCTCCACCAGGGCCGGCTCCACCTCGACGACCGCCGCCTCCTCCGGTGCCGCCGCGGCCTCGGGCTCGGTGGCCGCCTCGGGCTCCGGGCTCGACGTCGCCTCGGAAGCAGGCGGAGCCTCGGGCTCAGGCTCGGTGGCCGCAGCGCTCACGGCGGGCTCAGACGGCTCAGCGGACCCCGCCGCCTCGGGCTCGGCTGCCACCTCCGGCTCGGCCGCCACCTCGGCGGCCTCCGACGGCGCCTCCGCCTTCAGATCCTCTCGTTCCGAATCGTTGCTCATCTCGCTCCTCTCGCGATCAGCTTCCATCAGAGCCCGGAACGCAGACTGTGGGCAGCG
>Ga0100377_1002836_pt1 | contig 14262 bp, 19 predicted proteins | sample CryGeymeta201501_FD_83664 | JGI IMG/M metagenome (GOLD analysis project Ga0100377, IMG submission 83664) | Groundwater microbial communities from Crystal Geyser aquifers in Utah, USA - Crystal Geyser metaG 2015-01 | ecosystem: Environmental > Aquatic > Deep subsurface > Groundwater | place: USA... | reverse complement strand
TAGCTGGCTGCGGTCGAAGAGGCGATTGGGGTGGGTTTTTGGGGAGGCGGGGTAGTCAAGTCCAGGGTTGACCGAGGTTGTGGGTGGCCAGATACCCTTGGATACCTGGTTGAATTTCCTGGCTTTTGCCGTCCCTCACGGTTTCATCACCCGGTAACACGTCTGGCGCAGCATTGCGAATTCATGACATGGTGTTGGCACAGATCGTGCTTTAATCAGATTCATGAACCAGGTTTCCTCCTCAAAATAACCTATATGAGTCAATGGCGCTCCCTTTTTCCAACTCATCCCCTATTTCCTCTCCACAGGCCACCGCAATGACATCCGGCGCCTATGGGATTGGTTTCGCCGCCTGCCTGCTGACCTGGGTGCTGCTGACTGGCAGCCTGGCGGCTGACGAATTACTGCTCGGCGTCATCGTCTCGCTGGTCGTGGTTTTCGCCGCCGGCGCCCGCCTGGCGCCGCTCTCGGCGATCCGGCTGACGCCGCTGGCGCCGCTGCATCTGCTGCGCTACCTGGGCTATTTTTTTGGCCAATTGGCGCTGTCGAATCTCGATGTGGCGCGGCGGGTGATCTCACCCGATCTGCCGATCAACCCTGGACTGGTGGAGATACGCACTGGCCTGGCTTCCGAGTTGGGCCGCATGTTGCTGGCCAACAGCATCACCCTGACGCCAGGCACACTGACCGTGGAAGCGGAAGGCGACCACCTGCTGATTCACTGGATCGACTGCACGCCGGGCGATGATCTGGAAAGCGCCACTCGCGCCATCGCGGCGGGTTTCGAACAACGTATCGCGGGCTTTCTGAAATGAACGTGCCGAACCTCAACCTGCTGGAAATCGCCGCCCTGTTATTGCTCGGGCTTGCACTGTTTCTGGGCTTTTTGCGGCTGCAACGCGGTCCGGCTGCGCCGGATCGGCTGGTCGCCGCCGATACCTTGAGCGTCATCGCTACCGCGGCGCTGGTGCTACTGGCCTGGCTGCTCGGCAGCGCGCTCTACCTCGATGTGGCGCTGGTCTATGGTGTGCTGTCCTTTGTCGGCGTAGTCGCGATGGCGCGCGCCATCGAAGGAGCGCGCTCATGAGACTGCTCGCCGATCTGTTCCTGCTCGCCGGCGCCCTGCTCTGCCTGCTCGCCGCGCTTGGCATCCTGCGCATGCCGGACGTCTACAACCGCATCCAGGCCGGAACCAAGGCCTCGACCCTGGGCGTGATTTTCGTGCTGATCGGCGTCGGCCTGCTGCAGCCTGGTTGGTGGCCGAAGCTGGTGGCCATCGCCGGTTTCATGCTGTTCACCAGCCCGGTTGCGTCCTCGACGCTGGCGCGCGCCTTCCATCGCGCCGGGGTGAAAGCCTGGCAACCGCAAGACAACGAGGCGGTGAAATGATGGCCTGGATGGTATTGCTTCTGGTCGCGCTGATGCTGGGCGCGGCGGTGCTGGTGCTGGTGTTCGACAATCTGGTGGCGGCGATCGCGGCCGCCTCGGTGGTGTCGTTGCTGCTGTCGCTGGTGTTTGTCGTGCTCGCCGCACCCGACGTGGCCTTGACCGAAGCCGCCGTCGGCGCCGGGTTGTCCGGCGCGGTGCTGGCGCTGGGGCTGCGCCGGCTCGGACTGATCGATCTGATCAAGGGAGAGAACAATGCATAAGCTCGCCTCCCTGCTGTTCGCGCTCGGCCTGGCTTTCCTGCTGATGGGGCTGGCGGCGCAGTTGCCGCTGGGCGCGACGCCGATGGGCATCGGCGCTGACATCCTGCAGCGCACGCCATCAGAAATCGGTTCCGCCAACATCGTCACCGCCGTCGTGCTGGCGTATCGCGGCATCGACACCCTGGGCGAACTGACTATTCTGTTCGCCGCCGCGACTACCGCCGGCATGGTGCTCAGCCCAGCGGGCGGCGCTGCCGTGCGCAAAGCGCGAGAAGATGCCGGACTGGTGCTGCGCGCCGGTTCCGATCTGCTATTCCCGCTGCTCTTGATGGTTGGCTTCTATATTGTGCTGCATGGACACCTCACACCCGGCGGCGGCTTTCAAGGCGGTGTGGTGCTGGCGGCGGCGTTCTTCGTGTCGTTCCTGGCGCGCGCCGAAAAACAACCGAGCCATTCCTGCCTCAGCCTGATCGAAGCCGTGGCCGGCGCGGCGTTCATCGGTATCGGCCTGGCCGCCTTGCTCGGCGGTGGCGCTTTCCTACAACCGCTGCTCGAAACCGGCAGCGTTGGCGCACTGATTTCCGCCGGCAGCCTGCCGCTGCTCTACCTGGCTGTCGGCCTGAAAGTGGGTGCCGAACTGGCCAGCCTGCTAGCGCATCTGGCGGAATGATCATGACGCTGAATCCTCCCGATCTCATTACCATCCTCGCCGCTGGTAGTGTCGGCCTGATCGCCATCGGCACGATCGGCCTGGCAGTGTCGCGCCATCTGTTGCGCCTGGTGCTGGCGTTGGGCCTGGCTGAGGCTGGCGCCAATCTGTTGCTGGTGCTGGCCGGTTACCGCTGGGATGCGGTGGCGCCGATCCTGACCGGCGCCGCGCCTGCTGGAGCGATGGTTGATCCCATACCGCAAGCGCTGGTGCTGACCTCCATCGTCATTGGCGTTGGCGTGCAAGCGCTGGCGGTGGCGCTGATGATCCGCATCAAGGCAGCCTATGGCACGCTGGATATTCGTGAATTGAAAGTGCTGCTGGAACGCGATATCTGCGCCGAGGCCGGTATTGTGCCGCCCTCCAGCATCCACCGACCCAACTACCAACCCCCTCCCGGCACGGCATTACCAGCACGCGTGGCAAGCACCGGAGAGTCCGCATGAACAGCCTCGTTCTCCCCGTCGTTTTGCCCTTGCTTGCCGCCTTCCTGGTCCAGCCTGTGCGCCATGTTTCCTCCGGCTTGGCGCGCTGGTTTGGGCCGGCGGTACTGGTGCTGTGCGCCGGTTTGCTGACCAACATCGCCATGACCAGCGACGCCAACCCGGTCACTGCCAACATCGGCGGCTTCGCACCGCCGCTGGGCATCGTTTTTTACGCCGACAGTCTGGCCTTGCTGTTCGCCCTCGTGGTGCCGCTGTTCGCGCTGCTGTTGTGGCCTCGCGCAAGTGATGATCGGGTCAGCGCACTGATATTGTTGCTGGTTGGTTCCGGCACAGGTCTGGCGATTTCAGGCGACTTGTTCAACCTCTTCGTGTTCTACGAACTGTTGTCCATTGCCTGTATCGGACTGGTCGCCTCCAGCCACACACCGCGCGCCTATGCCGCCACGCTGCGCTATCTGCTGATCAGCGGCTTCGGCTCGGTTCTGGCCCTGGTGGGAATTACCCTGGTCTATACGCAAACCGGCAGCCTCAATCTGGCGCATTTATCTGAACTGGCGCCCGTGCATCTGGCCAATCCGCTCGGCCTGGCCGCGTTCGCCTGTCTGCTGATCGGCTTCGGCGTCAAAGCGGAACTGTTCCCGGTCAATGCCTGGGTGGCCGAGGTTTATGCGACGGCGCCAAAGCGTGTCTCCGCGCTGCTCGCTGGCGTAGTGTCGAACCTGGCGATTCTGTTGCTGCTGCGCCTGTTATTGCTGGTCTTCGATCAGCCGGAAGCGCGCCAGATTTTGCTGGTACTCGGCCTGATCGGCCTGGCCAGCGGCGAACTGGCGGCCTGGCGGGCGCGGGATTTGCCGCGCATGCTGGCGTTCTCCTCCATCGGCCAGCTCGGCCTGCTGTTCATCGCGATGTCGATCCCTGGCGAGATGGGCTTGATCGCCGCTCTGGCAGTGGCCCTGCACCATCTGCTGTTGAAGCCGGCGTTGTTCCTGTTGGCAGAGCGCTGGAGCGGCAGCCTGGCCGATCTCGCCGGCGCCGGCCGCCGCGCGCCGTTGGCCGCCGGCCTGTTCACGCTGTTCGCACTGTCGCTGGTCGGTGTGCCGCCGCTGCCCGGCTTCTGGGCCAAGCTGGTGCTGCTGCTGGGACTGGCCGCGCAGGATAGCGCGCTGGCACAGACCGCTATCGCGGGCGTGCTGCTGATCACCGTGGTCGAAGCGCATTACCTGTTCCGCCTGGTCGGCCTGCTGTTTACCAAAACAGAACATTCCTCTGTACCGCACCGGGGCGGCGATCTCGCCCTTGCCAGCCTGTTCGGCGTCTTGCTGCTCGCCAGCATGCCGTTGCTGCCGGCGCTGGCCGATGGACTGGCCTGGATGGCCGGACAAGTGGCCGATGTCGGTGCTTACCGAGCCCTGACGCTGGGAGGCGCGCAATGAGCTTGAATCCTCTGGACACCATGTTCCTGCTCGCCGGCCTCAACCTGCTGGCGATGCTGCTGATCGGCCACTGGCGCGGCGCCGGCTGGCTGGCGACGCTGTTCTACGGCGCGCAACTGCTGACACTGTTCCAATTCGATCCCAGCCAGGCTATTCAACATTCAGCATTCGGCATTCAAAATTCAACGCTCACACTGCATTGGCAGTTCGATGCGCTGGCCTGGTTGTTCGCCGTCATCAGCGTGGCGGCGGCGTTGTTCGCAAGCTGGTTCGGCGCCGGCGAATGGCTGCGCAAGTACACCGGCAGCCATCGTTTACTGCACAGCGCCCTGGCCGGGAATGTGTTGGCGATGCTTTTGCTGCTCGCCAGCGACGATCTGCTGACGCTGTTCATCGGCTGGGAAGCGACCTCCTGGGCTGGTTTCCTGCTGATGGCGCTGGCCGGCGGATCGGGGCAAATACTGGCCCGTGATGCGGCGCTGAAATATCTGGTCTATGCCATTGCCGGCGCGATGGCGCTGCTCGGCGCAGTGGTCGTGCTTTTCCAGGCCGGCCATTCCTTCGGCTATATGCAAGCGCAGGCGAGTTTCGCCATCATGAGCGCCCCGCTGCTGTGGGGCATGGCCCTGCTTTTCCTGTTCGGCTTCGGCGCCAAGCTTGCCCTGTTGCCGCTGCATCTCTGGCAGGCGCCAGCCTATTCGGAAACACCGGCGCCGGGTGCGATGTTCCTCGGCGCCATCGTCGGCCGCATGGGGCTATTCGCGCTGGCCGTGGTGCTGGCCAAGCTGATCGGCATCAGCAAGCTTGAAGCGCTGGCGCTGCCATTCACATTTCTGTCCGCGCAAGACCTGATCGCCTGGATCGCGGTGCTGACCATCATCCTGCCGACCTATACCGCGCTGAAGCAGAACGATGCGCGCTATCTGCTGGCCTGGCACGGCATCGGCCAGGGCGGCTACATGCTGCTCGGCCTGGTGCTGGGCACGGCGCTGGGCAGCGCCGGCGGCCTACTACACATGATCAACTACGCCGCCACCCAAGCCACGCTGCTGATGGCGGTGTTCGCCGTGATGCACCGGGTCGGCCATACCGACCTCAATAACCTGGGCGGCCTGGTGGCGCGGATGCCGCTGACTTTCCTGGCGTTGCTGCTGGGCATCATCAGCCTGGCCGGTCTGCCGCCGATGAGCGGCTTCGTATCGAAATGGATGATCTACACAGCGCTGTTGCAGGACGGCCGCCCGCTGCTGTTCCTTGCCAGCGTCATCGGCACCTTGGGCACTATTCTTTCTGTCTACAAGCTGATCCACAACCTGTTCCTCGGCCAGTTGCGCGTCGAGCACGAAAAGATCGACGAAGCGCCGTGGTCGATGCTGATCCCGATGCTCACCTGCGCCACCTTTGCTTTCGTTACCGGCGCCGCCCCCGGCCTGGTGCTGGGCTGGGTCGCGGCGGCGCAAGACGCACTCGGCCTGCCAGTGCTGGCATACACGCTGGGCGGTGTGTCATCACTGCGCGCCAGCCTGGATATGCCCTGGGTGGTCGGCGTGCTGTTCGCCGGCTTCGGCGTCGGCGCCATTCTGTTCTACGGCATCGGCGGCAAAACCCAGCGCATCAACCAGCTCGACAACTACGCTGGCGGCCACTTCCTCACCGCCGACATGCGCTACCACTACAGCGACAACTTCTATGCCGGCCTGATGCACCTGATCGGCGACTGGTATCGCGGCAGTTTCCACTGGCTGGAGCAAAGCATCGCCTCGAGCGTTGGCCTGGCCGCGGCGGCGGCGAACGGCTGGTACCGGGCGGCGAGCCCCGGCTTTTATCTGCTGGCGGCAAGCACGCTGATGCTGGCCTGGGTGCTGCTATGAATCTGACAGAACTGATGATTGAGCTGGTCCTGATGCCCTTCGTGGCTTTCGTCATCGGCCTCGGCATGGTGCTGATGATGCGCAAGATCGCGGCGCGTTTGCAGCGCCGCGTCGGTCCGCCGTTCTTCCAGCCGCTGTACGACATCGTCAAACTGTATGCCAAGCGCACCCAGACTTCGCATGGCATGGTGCACGACATCGGCATCGTCATGGCGGTCGGCGGCTATGTCGCGGCGGAAACCCTGTTGCCAATGCCTGGCATGAACGGCATTGCCGACAAAGGCGGGCTGATCACGCTGATGTATCTGATGATGGTGCCGTCTCTCGGCATGGCGCTGGGCGTCGGCCAGTGCGCCAACCCCAACGGCTCGATCGGCATCGGCCGCGCCTTGACCGCGATGCTGGCCTACGACGTGCCGTTCGTCATCGTCGTGTTCGGCGTCGCCTGGCATTTCGGTTCGACCAATCTGGTGTCGATGATTGAAATCCAGCAAGCCGGCGGCATCAGTACCTGGGGCATTACGCAGATGCCGCTGCTGGCCCTGGCGGGGCTGTTCACCTTGCACGGCATGCTCGGCAAGCAACCGTTCGAGGTCTACATCGCTCCAGCCGAAATCGCCACCGGGCCGATGGTGGAAATGAGTGGCAAGCACATGGGAGGCCTGTTCGTCATGCAGAGCTTCCAGCTCTACACCGCCGCCGCCCTGTACGTGACGCTGTTCCTTGGCGGCGGCGAGAACTGGCTCTTCTTCATCGTCAAATGTTTCGTTGTACTGGCGGTACCGGTCAGCCTGGCCTATCTGTTCCCGCGCTACCGCACCGAAGATATGGTGCGCCTGATGTGGAAATGGCCGGTGCTGGTCGGCCTGGTCGGCCTGGCCTTCGTGATGCGCTGAACAAGGAAACACCATGAGCGTCCTGAAAGACATTCCTGTCCGCTACGAAACCCCGCAAGCGTCCACCAGCGGAAACCCGCTGGCCAACGTGTTCGACGAATTCATCCGTTTCTGTCGTTCTCGCTCGCTGTTCATGCTGCATTACTGCACCGGCTGTGGCGCCATCGAACTGCCGCCGGCGATGACCTCGCGCTTCGACATGGAGCGCCTGGGTATCCAGCCCATGGTGACCCCGCGCCAGGCCGACATCCTGCTGGTCACTGGCTATGTCTCGGTGAAAACGTTGAAGCGGGTGATCCTGACTTACGAACAGATGGCCTCGCCCAAGTACGTCATCGGCATCTGTTCCTGCACGGTCAACGGCGGCATGTACTGGCAGAGCTATGCCACCGCCAAGAAGCTCAACGACTACCTGCCGGTGGACATGTACATCGCCGGCTGTATGCCGCGTCCGGAAGCGGTGATCGAAGGCCTGCGTGCGTTGATGGAGAACATCCGCACCGGCGCCTCCGACAACTGGAAGGATTACTACCAACGCTACGACCACTACCTGGCCAACCAGCAGCGCCTGTTCGGCGAAACCTGGCAGACGCCGACCGACGTGATCGGCGAGGCGAAGAACTACGGCGTGCTCGGCCCAGAAACTGAAGGCGAACACACGCGCCTGCTGTCGCTGCACAAACAGCCGCTGGAGCCGCTGCGCATGACGCTCAATGCCGGCAAGCTGGAGCGGATGTGATGACTGATAAGTTAACGACCGATCTGGTCTGCCCCGATGTTTACCAGTGGCTATGCCATCTACTGAAGGAAGTCGATGGCATCACTCACCCACCACGCCATGCCCGGCGCCAGCGCCTGGACATGGCAGCCGATGCGCTGCCGGCGCTGCTGGCGCTGTTGAAGGGCAAAGGCTCCTTCGTCCATCTGTCGGCCATTTCCTCAGTGGACTGGCCGGATGATGGCGAATTCGAGCTCGTCTACCATGTCACGTCCTATGAGCTGAAGGTGACCGTCTCCGCCCACATCCGTATTCCGCGCGAGCCGGGGCGCTATCTATCGATCTACGACATCTACAAACCGGCCGGTTTTTTCGAACGAGACATCTTCGAGATGTATGGCATTTATTTCGAGGGCAGCCCATGGATGGAGAAATTCATCCTGACCGAATGGGATGGCCCACCGCCGATGCGCAAGGAGTTCGACTCGGAAAGCTGGGTCAACGACCATTTTGACTGGCAGGACTACCACCCGGACTGGCTGAAAGACCTGGAAGCCCAGGGAGGCGGCATTGCCATTCGTTCGGAAGAGCAGCGCTTCAGCAGGAAATCAAAAGATGAGGGCTGAAAACTACCAAGCCCGCCACCAGCCGCCGAGCCATGAATACGAGCTGAACTTCGGCCCCAACCATCCCGGTATCGAGGGTAACTACGCGCTCAAGGTGCGTCTGCACGGCGACATCGTGACCTATGCCAAGGCCGACGGCGGCTATCTGCATCGCGGCTTCGAGAAACTGATGGAACAGCGCTTGTGGATTCAGAACATCGCGCTGGTACCGCGCATCTGCGTGCCCGACCCGGCGCCAATGGAACTGGCCTATTCCACCGCCGTGGAAACCTTGTGCGGCCTCGAAGTTCCGGCGCGGGCGCAATGGCTGCGCGTGTTACAGATGGAGCTGTCGCGCATCGCCGCGCACCTGTTCACCTTCGGCGGCCACGCCGCCACTACCGGCATGTACAACACCATGTTCTGGGGCGTGTCCGACCGCGATCTGGTGCTGGACCTGTTCGAGGAACTCACCGGCGGTCGCGTCTACCACATCTACAACATCCCTGGCGGCGTGCGGCGCGATGCACCGGACGGCTTTCTCGGCCGTGTATCCAATTTCCTCGATTACCTCGAATCGCGCCTGCCGGATTACGACAACCTGTTCTTCACCAATCAGGTGTTCATCACCCGCGCCAAGGGCGTCGGCGTGCTGACGCCGGAAATGGCGCTGGAACTGGGCGTCACCGGCCCCAACCTGCGCGCCTGCGGCCTGGCATTCGACGTGCGCCGCGACGATCCCTACCTGATCTATGACCAGCTCGAATTCGACATCCCGGTCGAGCAGGCCGGCGACGCCTGGGCGCGCACGCTGGTGCGTCGCGCCGAACTGAAGGAAAGCATCCGCATCCTGCGCCAGGTGATCGCCCGTCTGCCCGGTATTCCCGGCGCGATCCGCGCGCCGATCCCCAACCCGCTGGCCTGGAACGTGCCGGCCGGCGAGTACTACGCGCGGGTCGAATCGTCCAAGGGCGAACTGTCCTGGTACGTGGTGTCCAACGGTGGCGCCCGACCCTGGCGCACCCACATTCGCGGCCCGTCTTCGATGCACGCGGTGCAGGTACTGGAAACCCTGGCCAAGGGCGCTCGCTTGGAAGATGTGGCGCAAATCATGTTCTCGCTCGATGCCTGTCCGCCGGAGGTCGACCGCTGATGTCTGACATTGCCTACAAAGACAAGGGCAGCATTCTCAATCCGCTGCGTGCGCTGGCTTTCTTCGGCCGCAAGCCGATCACGGAAAAACTGGAGCCGCGTCCGGCATCCGAGCGCTATCGCGGTTTCCACGTCAACAACTGGCAGAAGTGTGTCGGCTGCTCCACCTGCCAGAAGGTGTGTGACAACGCCGCCATCACGATGGTGGAAGTGCCGAATCTGCCCAATGACCCGGTCAAGGGCATCCGAAATCTGCGCCCGGCCATCGACTATGGCCGTTGCTGCTGGTGCGCGCTGTGCGTTGATTTGTGCCCGACCGGTTCGATCAGCCTGTCGCGTGAATATGTGCATACCTGTGCCGATTCGGAACTCGACAGCTATTTCGTGCTGCCTGATTCCAGCGGCATCCATAACACGTCGTTTCCCCTTGGCTGGACCAAGGAAGCCGACAACGATCTGGTCGATCATGTCCGCCAGGACATGGCCGAACTAGAACCGTCAGCGCGCATCGGCAACTTCGCCGAGATGGTGTCCGGTTACACCAAGCAGCAGGCCATCCTGGAAGCCTCGCGCTGCGTGCAGTGCGGCATGTGCCACGATGCCTGCCCGACGCGGATGAACGCGCCGGAATATATCCGCGCGATCTGGATGGACGATCTGGAAGAGGCGGTGCGCCAAATCTACCGCAGCAACCCTTTTTCACACACCTGCGGTCGTGTCTGCACACATCGTTGTGAGGATGCCTGTTCAGTCGGCCATCGCGGCGAACCCATCGCGATTCGCTGGCTGAAGCGTTTTGCGATGGACAACGTGGCGCCGGAACGGATCAAGCAGATCGTCGCCGAGGGACGCGTCACATTCCAGACTGGCCACCGCATCGCCATCGTCGGCGCCGGACCGGCCGGCATGACCGCAGCCTTCGATCTGGTCAAAGCCGGGCATGCCGTCACCGTGTTCGAGGCGCTGGCCAAGGCCGGCGGCATGACCCGTTACGGCATTCCCGACTACCGCTTACCGGGCGCGAGCCTGGATCAGGACATCGAGGTCATCACCCATCTCGGCGTCGAAGTGCGTTATGACAGCCGCATCGGCCAGGAAATCAGTATGGCTAGCTTGAATGCAGGCTATGACGCTGTGCTGCTGGCCATCGGCCTGCAATACGGTCGCTCCACCCGCATTCCTGGCAGCGACGCCGCCGGCGTGCATCGCGCCGTCGATCTGCTGCGCGACATCGTCGCTGGCGTGAAACTGGATGTGCCACATCGCGCCGTGGTCATCGGCGGCGGCAATGTAGCGATGGACATCGCCCGCTCGCTGGCGCGTCTTCAGATGATTCAACACGGCAAGGTCGGCATCACCGTCACAGCGGTGCAACCGGAAGGCGACTTCCCGGCCGATCTGGAGGAGATCAAGGAGGCGCTGGAGGAAGGTATCGAGATTCTGGCTGCACGCGGACCGCAGAAAGTGGTTCTAGAGAATGGACAAGTCAGCGCATTGGAAACTGCCAAGGTGCTCGCCCTGTTCGACGCCCAGGGCCGCTTCGCCCCCACCTACGACTTGCAAGACACCCAGATCCACCCTGGCGCCTGGGTGATCGAGGCCATTGGCCAGATGAGCGATACCGACACGATCCTTGGCATGCAACTGACCGAAGAACTGGCATGGTCGCGCGGCCGTCTGCAACTCGATGCCGAGGGCCGCACATCGCTGCCCTGGCTGTGGGCGGCCGGCGACATGGCGAATGGCCCAGACGTCGTGCACGCCGTCGCCGATGGCCACCGCGTCGCCGTCAGTATCGGCCGCCATCTCATGACAATGGGAGAAAAATCATGAGCGAACACGAAGGCACCCTGCATGGCTACGACCGTATCAAGTCGAAGAAGACGCTGAAGGAAATCCTCGAAGTCGCCACCTCGTTCGAGGCGACGGCGCGGGATTTCTACACAGGCCTGATTCCCAAGGTCAGCAAGAAACTGCGCTGGCTGGTGGAAGACCTGGCGGCGGAGGAAGCCGGCCATTACCGGATGTTTATTGATCTTGCCGCCCGCGACGACATCGCGCATCAGATCGGTGCCGAAGTGCTCGTTCCAGCCAGCGACCGCAAATTCTCGGATGCCGTGCTGCTGCCCGACCTGGGCGAACATCCGGATGACCAGACCCTGCTGCGCTATGCACTGGGCCGCGAACACACGGCGATGGAACAATATCAGGCGCTGGCGGATAGCACCGAGCCCGGTCCGATCCACGACCTGTTCGTATTCCTGGCCAACGAGGAAACCAAGCACAAGAACGAGCTCGAACAGTTGTATTACGAAGTTGTGCATAGCGGCGGCGTGTGAGCTGAATGCACAACAAGTCCATTCCCCCCCAGGAGTCCCCATCTTGAAGATATTGCTCCCCGTCGATGGCTCCGGCAGTTCGATCCGTACCGCCGAATTCGTCGCCAGCCTTGCAGCAAAATCGAGTTCCCTGACCGCGCATCTGGTTGATATCCAACCGCTGGGTGATGACTGGATGACACGACGCCTGCTCAAGGCCGACGAACTGGTGGAACTCGAATAGTCTTGGGGTGCTTCGGCGACCGAGCCCGCACGTTCACTGCTCGTCGCCGCCGGGGTGAATGTGGAAACCCATGTCGTGCAGGGTGACGTGGCAGCTACCATCGTGCGTCTCGCCAGCGAGTTCGGCTGCAACCAGATTGTCATGGGCAGCCACGGTCGCACCGGGTTGACCGGCCTGCTCATGGGATCTGTGGCCAGCAAAGTCATGCACTTGGCGCAGATTCCCATCACATTCATTAAATAATCCCGAGCCCTCTCATGTTTACACGTTGTCTGTTGGCCTTTTTTTGCCTCCTTCTCGCCCTGCCCGCCGCCGCCGCGGAAGGGCCCGCCGTCATTGGCATACCCGTCGATTTCATTCTGTTCGCACTGACCCTGCTGGGCGTGGCGCTCTTTCATCACCACACCCTGGCCGTCGGCCTGACCGGCCTCACGGTGATCGTGCTGTACAAATTCGGATTCACCGGGTTTCACGGCGTCGACGGACTGCCTCTGGCTTGATGGCCCACATCGGCCATGAGTGGGTGACGCTGGCCAACCTGCTCGCCCGCCATTTCGAGGACAGCGGCGTGCCGCATGCCCTGCCACGCTGGCTGCCGGACGACTGGAAAGGCGGTTTCGTGCTGCTGATCGTGGTGTTCGTGATCTCCTCCTTCCTCGACAACATCGCGGCGGCGCTGATCGGCGGCACCGTGGCGGCCAGCGTGTTTCAGCGCCGTGTGCATATCGGCTACCTGGCTGCCATCGTCTCGGCCTCCAACGCCGGCGGTTCCGGATCGGTGGTGGGCGATACCACCACCACGATGATGTGGATCGACGGCGTCGCACCGCTGGATGTATTCCATGCCTACGCCGCCGCCGTGCCCGCTCTGCTGATCTTCGGCGTCATCGCGGCGAAGCAGCAGCATGTTTTCCATCCGATCCAAAAGGATGCGCCGCAAGGCGCGCGCATCGACTGGGCGCGGCTGGGCATCGTCGTCTGGATATTGCTCGCGGCGATGGGGACCAACATCTTCATCAACACCAAGATGCCGGAATCTTCCAACGGTTTCCCGTTCATCGGCGTGGCCGTAATGTTGGCGATCCTGCTGGCGACACCGCTGCGTAAGCCGGAGTGGAGCCTGCTGCCGGACGCCTTCAAGGGCAGCGTTTTCCTGCTCTCTCTGGTCATGTGCGCCTCGATGATGCCGGTGGAGAAATTGCCGCTCGCCTCCTGGGAAACCGCCTTCGGCCTCGGCTTCGTCTCGGCGGTGTTCGACAACATCCCGCTGACTGCCCTGGGGCTGACTCAGGGCAGCTACGACTGGGGCGTGCTGGCCTATGCCGTCGGTTTCGGCGGCTCCATGATCTGGTTCGGTTCCAGCGCCGGCGTTGCCCTGTCCAACCTGTTTCCCGAGGCCAGGTCGGTTGGCGCCTGGCTGAAGAACGGCTGGCATATGGCCCTGGGCTATGTCATCGGTTTCTTCATCATGCTGGCCCTTGTCGGCTGGCATCCCCATGCACCCCACAAACTTCCCGCCAACGGAACTCATCCGACGCAGCATGCCAGTCAGCCATAGCCACGGCTGATAGACAGCACCGCTGGCGACATTACTGACAACCCTGTCAGATGGTTCAGCCAAGTTTGGCAAAATCGGATGCTGATTTTTAGCCATAGCCGCCGCAAAGACACTGAAATGACACTGGGATAATCGCTGAAACGCCGCAGCCTCAGCCACATCCCGCCGGCTGCGGGAATGTCGCCAAGGAAGTTGGCGCGTAAATTGCTGATTCACGCTATCGCACACCATGCGAAACGACATGAACCCCTCGCCCCACATCGCCATCCTCGGCGCCGGCTTTGCCGCGCTCACCGCCGTGCGCGAATTGCGCAAACGTGCGCCGGGCGCCCGCATCAGCCTGATCGCGCAGAAAGCCGAATTCGTCTACCTGCCCAGCCTGATCTGGATTCCATCCGGCTTGCGCAAAGGCAGCGACCTGATTCGGCCGCTGAGCCGTTTCCTGCAAGATCACAACGTCGAATTCATCGCCGGCCGCGTCACCGGCCTGAAGGAAGTCGGCCGCACGGTATTGATCGATGCCGGTGACATCCAGAACGACTCCGGCCGCTTCGCACCCAAGGACATCATCCGGGTGGAGGTGGAGGAGGGGCGCATCGTGTTCGAGCAGGTGATCGAGGCGGAGGCGGTATAACCCCGCGACGAAATGAAAAATGCCCGCTT
>Ga0100377_1002834_pt1 | contig 14265 bp, 11 predicted proteins | sample CryGeymeta201501_FD_83664 | JGI IMG/M metagenome (GOLD analysis project Ga0100377, IMG submission 83664) | Groundwater microbial communities from Crystal Geyser aquifers in Utah, USA - Crystal Geyser metaG 2015-01 | ecosystem: Environmental > Aquatic > Deep subsurface > Groundwater | place: USA... | reverse complement strand
GGCGGGTGGTGCCCGGGGGGGGGGGGGGGGGGGCCGTTTTTTGCGGCGAGTCCACCCCCGGGACCCCCCCCCCCGCCCCCCCCCGGAAGGGGGGGGGGGGGGCCCCCCGCGCCCCCCCCCCCCCCCGGGGGGGGGGGGGGGGGGGCCGGCGAGTCCGCGTCGGCAGGTCTCGTCTCGCAACCCGCTCCCGCATCCACTAAGAGGCGGTCGCGACGCTGACCCGCAGTGTCCCGAGGCCCGCCATCATCGAGAACAAGTGAGGATCCGATGAAGCTGCACGAGTATCAGGCCAAGGAGCTGCTCCGCCGGCACGGTGTCCCCGTGCCCCCGGGCAAGGCAGCCCACACCGTGGCGGACGCCATCGCGGCCGCCAAGGAGCTGGGCGGGGACTTCTTCGTGGTCAAGGCCCAGGTCCACGCCGGAGGGCGTGGCAAGGGCCGCTTCAAGGAGGTCGTGGGTCCCGAGGTCCTGGCCCAGGTCGTGGCCGGCGCGGCCGACGTGCCCGGAGAGGGCGGCGTCCAGCTCTGCCGCAGCATCGCCGACGTGGAGACCGCGGCCGGCATGATGCTGGGCCACACGCTGGTCACCAAGCAGACCGGCGCCGAAGGCGTCAAGGTCAAGACCGTGCTCATCACGACGGGCGCCGACATCGCCACCGAGTTGTACGCGGCCATCCTCCTGGACCGCCAGACCTCGCGCCTGGTCCTGATGGCCAGCACCGAGGGCGGCACCGAGATCGAGGAGGTCGCGGCCAAGCACCCCGAGGCCATCCACAAGGTCTGGGCCGACCCGGTCACCGGCCTGGGGGACTGGCAGTGCCGCGAGATGGCCTTCAAGCTCGGCCTGTCGGGCAAGGCCTTCAAGGGCGCCGTCAAGCTGTTCCGGGGGCTGTACCAGACCTACCTGGCGACGGACGCCACCCTGGTCGAGATCAACCCGCTGATCATCAGCCACGACGGCGACGTCATCGCCCTGGACGCCAAGGTCACGGTCGACGACAACGCCCTGTTCCGGCAGAAGGAGATCAACGACTGGTATGACGCCGGTGAGGACGACGCCTCCGAGATCGAGGCCGGCAAGTTCCACCTGAACTTCATCAAGCTCGACGGGACCATCGGCTGCATGGTCAACGGCGCCGGCCTGGCCATGGCGACCATGGACATCTGCAAGCTGTACGGCGGCGAGCCGGCCAACTTCCTGGACGTCGGTGGCGGCGCCAAGAAGGACCAGGTCCAGGCCGCCTTGTCGATCATCACCCGTGATCCGAATGTGAAGGCCGTCCTGGTCAACATCTTCGGCGGCATCATGCGCTGCGACGTCATCGCAGAGGGCATCATCGCCGCGGTGGCCGAGTCGGGACTGCAGGTCCCCCTCGTCGTCCGCCTGGCTGGCACCAACGCCGACATCGGCAAGAAGCTGCTAGCGGAGAGCGGGCTCTTGATCACCCCTGCCGACACCCTCGCCGACGCGGCCGAGAAGGCTGTCGCGGCCGCCGGTCGCTGAGGAGACATCATGTCCGTTCTGGTCAACAAGGACACGCGCGTCATCACCCAGGGCATCACCGGCTCAGCCGGTGCCTTCCACAGCCGTATGTGCTTGGAATACGGCACCAAGCTGGTCGGCGGCGTCACGCCGGGCAAGGGCGGTCAGCTCTGGGAGGACAAGCTCCCGATCTTCGACACGGTGGCCGACGCCGTGAAGCAGACGGGCGCCGACGCCTCGATGATCTTCGTCCCCCCTCCCTTCGCAGCGGATGCGATCTGTGAGGCTGCGGACGCGGGCATCAAGGTGATCGTCGCCATCACCGAGGGCATCCCGGCCAACGACATGGTCTGGGTCTGGCGCTACCTGCAGGGCAAGGGCTGCACGCTCATCGGGCCCAACTGCCCCGGCGTCATCACGCCCGACGAGTGCAAGATCGGCATCATGCCCGGTCACATCCACAAGAAGGGTCGCGTGGGCGTCGTCAGCCGCTCGGGCACCCTGACCTACGAAGCGGTGGGGCAGCTCACCGAGGTCGGCCTGGGCCAGACCACCTGCCTGGGCATCGGTGGCGACCCGATCATCGGCACCAAGCACATCGACGCGCTCAAGCTCTTCCAGGCCGATGACGAGACCGAGGCGGTCATCATGATCGGCGAGATCGGCGGCTCGGCCGAGGAAGAGGCCTGCGCCTGGGCCAAGGAGCACATGACCAAGCCCATCGTCGGCTTCATCGCGGGTGCGACGGCCCCTCCGGGACGCCGCATGGGCCACGCCGGCGCCATCATCAGCGGGGGCCAGGGCACCGCCGAGGCGAAGTTCCGGGCCATGGAGGAGGCGGGTGTGCACATCGTCCGCAGCCCCGCCGAGATGGGCCACGCCATGAAGCGCATCCTGGGCTGAAGCCCGGGCGCTTCCGCGACCGAGGGAGCCCCCCCGATACATTCGGGGGGCTCCCGTCCTCGGTGCTGTGGTGCTGCTGATCTTCTTCGCCTCTCTCGTGACCGTCCTGCTGCCCGGCGTGGCGCAGGGGGCCGGGGCTGCGCGGTCGCGGCCGGTGTTGCCTGTGGCCAGCCTGGATCCCACCCCGGATCCGGCCTCGCCCTGGTACCAGCCGCCCCCCGACGGGGTCGTCGACCTGGTCTACACCGGGGCCCTGGGCGGCATCGGCTCGGGGCGCTTTCCCCTGGAGGTGATCCACCCGCTGTGGGCGCTCCAGGACGCAGGCGAGCTGGCCCTCTCCGGTCTGGAGGTGGTCCCGGGGGGCGCGCGCCAGCCGCCCTTCAGCCTGCTGGCCGGCGATGGGCGGATCCGCACCGTGGTGACGGCCTTGCAGCAGGGGTCGCCCATCTGCGAGGAGCCTCGGCTGGTCGAGGGGGTCGCCACCGGCACGGAGCAGCTCTTCCCCGATGGAGCGGACGACGCTGGGCTGATGGCCGGGCTGCGGGCGCAGGGCCTGGCTCCGAAGCCCACCATGGTCCGCGCGTGCCGGGGGGCGGGCGGGCAGGCCCTGCTGCTGCTGGGGCCCGCCGACGAGGAGCCGAGCTGGGAGCTGCCCCGGTGGGAGATCGTCCGCGGCCTGCGCGGCACGGCGCAGAGCGAGCAGGGCCAGACCCGCTTTCGGGGGGTCGTGCTGCCGACCGCCGAGACCAGCCGCCTGGTCCACCAGGCCCGGGCCTTCCTGGACGCCCACCCCGGCGCGCTCTTCGTCGATGCGGGCAGCTTCCTGGACGGGGCGAGCAGCGTGCGCAACGACCGCCTCTCCTTGCACCGGCCCCTGGGCTGGCAGCTGTTGACCTCGCTGCACCCGGCGGCCCTGGTGCCCGGCGAGACCGAGCTGGCCCTGGGGGCCCGGGCCTTCCACGCCGACCAGGAGGGTCGGGGCCTGCCATACCTGGCCAGCAACTGGGAGGCCCCCGCCGAGCTCGAGCTGCCCGACCACGTGCTGGTGCAGGTGGACACCGCGGCCGGCCCGGTGCGCGTCGCCTTCGTCGGGGTCCTCGACCCCGCCCTGGCCGCCTGGATCCCGGCCCTGGGACAGGAGGGTGTCCGGATCACCGACCCGGTCACGGCCACCCAGGCTGTCGTCGACGCCCTGTACGCCAGCGACACGCCGCCGGACACGGTCGTCGCCCTCACCAGCGCCCAGGGCGAGGTGCTCACGGCCCTGCGGGTGGGGCTGCGCGGCGTGGACCTGCTGGCCGGCGACCCGACTTTCGCCACCCTGCGGGTCCGCAGCCGGGACGCCACGCTGCGGCCGTTGGGCCCCGAGGAGAAGGGCGCGCCCCTCACCCTGAGCCTGGACGGCCTGGCGACGGCCCACCTGCGGGTGTCGCCGGGCAAGGGCCTGGTGGGCGTGCAGGCCGCGCCCATCCTGGTCGGGCCCGAGCTGCCGGCCGACCCCGAGGTCGTCGCGGCCATCACGGCGACGCGGGCCCTGACCTACCCGCCCCTGGACCTGCCCCTGGTGCCGGCGGCCCAGGCCGATGACCCGACGGCGGCCTGGACCCCCGCGGACTGGTCCCGGCTGGTCTGCGAGGCCGTGCGCGACACGACCGGCGCCGACGTCGTGATGCTTCGCAGCCTGCCGGTGCCCGACGGCGTCCCCGGCCCCCTCTCCGAGCTGTTGGCCGTGGACTACCTGGCCATGCTCGACCGCCTGGAGCTGCACCGGGTGCCGGGCGACAAGCTCAAGGCCGTGCTGGATCGGGCCTACGGCACCGTGCCTGTCGCCTGCGGGGCCAGCCCGGGCTCGGACGCCCCCAAGGCGCGGGGGCGCGCGCTGGAGGCCACGCGCACCTACCGGCTTGTCACGACGGACCGGACCCTGACCGCCACGGCCCTGGGCCAGATCCTGGCCAGCGCCGGCTCCACCCTGCCCCTGGATCCAGCGCCGGTGGTGCCCCTGCTCGACGAGCGGGGCGACCCCCTGACCATCCGCAGCGCCACCCTGAAGAGCCTGCGCCGCCAGCGACGGGGCCAGACCGAGCCCGACCAGGCCGTGCGGACCTTCCTGGCCCAGGCGGCCAGTCAGACGCCGGGCATGTGGCTGCTGCGCATCACCGGCATCTCGCTGGCCGGGCAGCGCTTCCAGGGCGCGGACCAGGCGGCCTTCGCCGAGGTGCCGGAGACCCTGGCCACCAGCCCGTCGAGCTTCGGCCTGAGCACCGCCGCCGACCTGGCCCTGCAGTACAGCGACCCGGGCGTGGCCTGGGACCTGCACCTGCGCGAGAGCTACGCCCGCCAGGACGTGGCGGGCAGCGACAGCTCCGAGACCGCGGACGACTGGCGGGCCTCGACCTCGGTGGGCCTGCCGGGCACCAGCTGCCCGGCTGTGCTGACCTGGTCCCCCTTCAGCGAGCTGCTCTTCGACAGCGAGTTCACCCCGACCGTGGACGAGGCGGGGGCCACCAACCCGCGCCAGGAGGACCTCTCCCTGACGCTGGGCCTGTCGGCGGCGGCCAAGGGGCCCCTGACCACCCTGCGCCTGGGCGGCTTCGCCAACCGGGACCTGGCCCGCCTGCGCACCAAGGCGACGGAGTGGGGCGGTCGGGCCGAGGCGGGCACCTCGGTCAAGCTGGGCCTGCTGGGCTGGAGCACCACCACCGAGGCCTTCCTCTACGCCAACACCCCCGACGACGACGCCAGCGACCTGCGCTTCAAGGTCCAGGAGGACACGACCCTGGCCGTGCCCCTGGCGCGCTGGCTCAACATCGCCCTGGTCGGCCAGGGCCTCCTGCTGCAAGGGCGGGCCCCCAGCAACGACGTGCTGGGCGGCTCCTGGAGCGTAGGCGCGGCCCTGACCTCGGCGGGGGCCTTCGATCTGTAGGGGCGCGGGCGGGCTGCCGCGGAGTCGCCTACGGAGCCTTGGGCTCGCCCTTGTTCTCGTCGGGAGGCGGGGGCGGGTGGGCGCGCAGGTACTGGACGTAGCGGTAGACCGCCATGGGGTAGCCCTCGGGCATGGTGGGGCCGAAGCCGGGCATGCCGGTGCCGGGGCTGCCCTCGTCGATGACGCCGAGCTCGCCGGCCGCCGAGAGCTGGCGCGTGCCCAGCAGGTCGGTAGGCCGCGGCATCATGCGGATGGCCCGTGGCCCGTCGCCCTGGCCATAGGGGCCGTGGCAGGGGTCGCAGTTCTTGCCGTAGATCTCCTTGCCCAGGGCCAGGTCGGCCTGCTCCAGGCCGGGCACCGGCGCGTCGTAGGCCGGGCCCAGCTCGGTCCGCAGGTGCTGCTCCAGGGCGGCCCGGCGGGCGGGCTCCTGGCTGGCGTCGTAGGGGGCGATGCTCCCCGCGCAGCCGGTGAGCAGCAGGAGCAGCAGGGTCAGGCGGCGGGCAGGCACGCGGTCCGCTATCCCATCGGCGGCTCCTCTCCGCGGATCCTTGCCCGGCCCCGTCCTCTGCTCGCCTTGCGGCGGCGCTCGGCGCCCCCAGGTAGGATGCCGCGTCACCCCTCGCCCCGCTGGCGCCCGCATTGGCCCCCCTTGTGCCCTCGACCGTCCGCCCCACGGCCCTGAACCCGCGTGAACTGGCTCCGGGTGCCGGCGTCTTCGCCCTGTGCCTGGCACTCAGCGCGGCCCTGCACCTGGTGGCGGCCCTGCCCCTGGTGGTCTGGGATCGCTTCTCGCTGCCCCTGGACCTGATCGGCGACGAGGGCACCGTGGACGGCCCGGTGGGCAACGACGGCACCTTCCTGGCCGTGCCGGAGACGCCGGTCCAGGTGAGCATCTACAAGGAGTCCCGCCGCTCCTCCCACAAGGACTCCTCCGCGCCCTCGCCCTCGCCCGCTCCCTCGGCCTCGCCCGCTCCCGGTGGCCAGCCCGCAGGCAGCAGCGGCGGGTCGGGCGGCGAGGCCGGGTCCCCCGCCGACGCGACCGACGGCGCCACGACCACGGTCGCCGAGCCGCGGACCCTGCGTGAGGGTGTCGCCGGCAAGCCGCCCCGCGGCAAGAAGAAGCCCTGCGAGCAGCTGGATGAGGTCCAGGAGCTGGCCGAGGGCCGGTGGCGCATCGAGCGGGACCTCATGGACTGGTACGCCACGCACCTGGGTGAGCTGGAGCGCCAGGCCGGCGTCTCGACCCACCGGGGCGCGGACGGCAAGCGGGATGGCGCCCAGATCTACCTGCCGCGCTGCAGCGTCTTCAAGCAGGGTGGCCTGCGCAACGGCGACGTCATCCACACCATCAACGGCCGCAAGGTCAACACGATCCCCCAGGGGGTCACGACCTACCTGGCCGTCCGCAACGACCGCCGGCTCAGCGTCGAGCTGACCCGCCGGGACGGAACGGAGCTGACCTATGTCTACATCCTCAAGTGACCCGCGCCCCGGGACCCAGGTGTACCGCCCATGACCCTCCCCTCCGTGCTGCAGAAGGCCCTGGACTCCATCAGCCTGGAGGACCTCCTGGTCCTCGCCATGGGCGGGATGTCGCTGCTCGTCGTGGCCATCGCCCTGGAGCGGCTCTTCTTCCTGCTGCGTGTGCGCAGCTCCATCGCCGCCGGTGGCCGGGTGCTGGTGGCGGCCCGGCGGGACGGCATCGCCGCGGCCGGCAGGGTGGCGGCGACGCTGTCCGGGCCGACCCGGGCGGTCTTCGGCGCCGGCCTGGATCGGGCCCAGGGCAAGGTCCGTGGTGAGCCCTCGCGGGCCATGCTCCGGGAGCAGCGACGGCTCCAGGGCGCCATGCGGGCCCGCACCTGGCTGCTCGGCACGACCGGGGCGCTCATGCCCTTCGTGGGCCTGTTCGGCACGGTGCTCGGCGTCATGGACAGCTTCCAGGCCATCGGCGAGTCGGGCCAGGGCGGCTTCGCCATCGTCTCGGTCGGCATCTCCCAGGCGCTCATCGCGACGGCGGTCGGCATCGCGGTCGCGCTCGAGGCGGTGGTCCTGTTCAACGTGCTGCAGAGCATCGCCCAGCGCCTGAGCCGCGACCTGGCCCTGCTGGTGGACGAGCTGCTCGAGCTGATCGAGGTCGGGGAGCATCCGGCCCGCGCGCCCGTGGTCGCAGGAGGTCCCGATGCAGGGAGCGCCGCGGAGTGATGGCTTCGAGGACGAGCTGGACGGCGAGGGCGGGGGTTTCTTCTCCGAGATCAACGTCACGCCGCTCACCGACGTCTTCCTGGTCCTGCTCATCATCATGATGGTGGTGTCGTCCTCGGTCATCGAGGACGAGAAGGCCTCGTCCTACCAGAAGGGCCTGCTGGCCGAGCGCGCCTTGCAGGTGATGACCCCTGAGGGGGCGGGAAACGACGACCTGGTGCCGGAGGACGTGGTGATCTCGGTGCTGCCGGACCACTCGGTCTTCGTGGAGAACGACGCGGTGCCGCTAGGCCAGCTCGACGCGCGCCTGGCCCAGATCCAGCGCGACAACCCGGCGACGCGCATCATCCTGCGTGGGGACAAGACGGCGTCCTACGACATCATCATGGACGTGTTGGCGCGGTGCAGCCGCAACGGCCTGACCAACGTTGCGCTGGCCAGTCGGGACTGAGCGCAGGCGGAAGCGCGGGGAGCCCCTGCGACAGCTTGCGGCGCCCCTGCGACCGCCCGCGGGCCCCTGCGGCCGGATGTGCCCTGCTGCGGCCTGCCCGTTCAGGACGTGCTAGACGGGCCCCCCACCGCGAGGATCCCGTGAGCCACACCATCGTCTGGACCGATATCGACGAGGCGCCTGCCTTGGCGACCTACTCCCTGCTCCCCATCGTGCGGGCCTTCACCCGTGGCACCGATGTGGACGTGGAGACCCGCGACATCTCGCTGGCCGCCCGCATCCTCGCCACCTTCCCCGAGGCGCTCACCGCCGAGCAGCGGGTCCCCGACAACCTCGCGGCCCTGGGCAAGCTGACCCAGGACCCCGAAGCCAACATCATCAAGCTGCCGAACATCTCGGCGAGCATCCCCCAGCTCACCGCGGCCATTCGCGAGCTGCGTGAGCACGGCTTCATGGTGCCCGAGTACCCCGAGAGCCCGGCGGACGAAGCAGAGCGCGCGCTGCAGACGCGCTACGCCAAGGTCCTGGGCAGCGCCGTGAACCCGGTGCTGCGCGAGGGCAACTCGGACCGTCGCTGCCCGCCCTCGGTCAAGGCCTTCGCCCGCAAGCACCCGCCGCGGCTGGGCGCCTGGTCCCCCGAGTCGCGCTCGCAGGTGGTCCACATGGACCACGGCGACTTCTACGGCAGCGAGCGCTCCGTCACCTTCGCGGCGCCGACCTCGGTGCGCTTCGAGGCGGTGAGCGCCGACGGTGTGAAGGTGCTCAAGGCCGGCCTGGCGATCGAGGCCCGCGAGATCCTCGACAGCTCCGTGATGCACGTCGCCGCGCTCCGGGACTTCTACGAGGCGCAGATGCAGGACGCCGTCGCCCGCGGGCTGCTGCTGTCCCTGCACCTCAAGGCCACCATGATGAAGGTCTCGGACCCCGTCATGTTCGGGCACGCCGTCACGGTCTACTTCAAGGACGTCTTCGCCAAGCACGCCGGTGCCCTGGCCGAGGCCGGCGTCAACCCCAACAACGGCCTGGGTGACGTGGTCGCCAAGCTGGCCCAGCTCCCCGAGGCCCAGCGCGCCGCCATCCAGGCGGACATCGAAGCCACCTACGCGACCCGGCCCGAGCTGGCGATGGTGGACTCGGCCAAGGGACTGTCCAACCTGAACGCACCCAACGACATCATCGTCGACGCGTCGATGCCGGTCGTCGTTCGCGACTCCGGCAAGATGTGGGGGCGCGACGGCAAGCTGCACGACACCAAGGCCCTCATCCCGGACCGCTGCTACGCCGGCATCTACGTCGCGGCCATGGACGACTGCCGTGAGCACGGCGCCCTGGACCCGGTCACCATGGGCAGCGTGCCCAATGTAGGGCTCATGGCGAAGAAGGCCGAGGAGTACGGCTCCCACGACAAGACCTTCATCGCGGCCGCGGCCGGCACCATCCGGATCGTGGACGAGGCGACCGGCGCCACGCTCATGGAGCAGGCGGTGGAAGCCGGCGACATCTTCCGTGGCTGCCAGACCAAGGACGTGGCGGTGCGTGACTGGGTGAAACTCGCCGTGCGCCGCGCCCGGGCCACCGGGACCCCGGCCATCTTCTGGCTGGACCAGGGCCGGTCCCACGACGCGCTCATCACCACCCGGGTGCGCGAGTACCTGGCCCTGCTGGACACGACCGGCCTGGACGTGCAGATCCTGTCCCCCGTCGACGCGATCAAGCTCTCGCTGGCGCGCATCCGCAAGGGGCTGGACACCATCTCGGTCACCGGGAACGTGCTGCGCGACTACCTCACGGACCTGTTCCCCATCCTCGAGATCGGCACCTCCGCCAAGATGCTCTCGGTGGTGCCCCTGCTCGCGGGGGGGGGCCTCTTCGAGACCGGCGCGGGCGGCTCGGCGCCCAAGCACGTGCAGCAGTTCCAGCAGGAGGGCTACCTGCGTTGGGACTCGCTGGGCGAGTTCTCGGCGCTGTCCGCCTCCCTGGAGTTCATCGGGGCCACCTTCAATGACGCCCAGGCCGCGGTGCTCGCGGACACGCTGGACGAGGCCATCGGCCGCTTCCTCGACAACAACCGCTCGCCGGCCCGCAAGATCGGGCAGATCGACAACCGCGGCGGCCACTTCTACCTGGCCATGTACTGGGCCCAGGCCCTGGCGACCCAGGATCGGGACGCTGCGATGAAGGCCCGCTTCACGCGCCTGGCCGCTGCCCTAGAGGACAACGAGGCCGCCATCAACGCCGAGCTGCTCGGCGCCCAGGGCAAGCCGGTGGACATGGGCGGCTACTACCAGCCCGACCGCGTCAAGACGGCCGCCGCCATGCGCCCGAGCGCCACGCTCAACACGATCATCGACGGGTTCTAGTACCTGTGGCACCAGGGGGGCCGCAGGGCCCCCTGGGATGCCCTAGCGCCGCTAGCTGCGACGCCGTTGCCCCTCGCGCCGCAGGATCGCCTGTGCGATGTCCTCTCCGCAGCGCACGGCACCCTCGAGCCAGGGGTGGTTGAGGTAGTCGCCGCACAGCCAGATCCCCTCCTGGCCCTGGCCCTGGCCCTGGCGCCAGAAGGACTTGACCCGCCCGATGTGCCCGACGGCGTAGACCGGCAGCGCCCGGTGCCACCGCTGCACGTGGATGCCCCGCAGCGTGCCGCGCACGGCCGGATACAGGCGCTCCCACTCGTTGGCCACCAGCCCCAGCACGGCCTCGTCGGGTAGATCCTTGAGCTGTCGGGCGGCCTCCTCGTGCACCCCGATGGTGAGCACGCAGTCGTGCTCGTCGGCGGAGCCCTTGCAGGTCTCGTTGGCGCAGTCGCAGACGAGCGAGCTCTCGGTGAAGGGTACCCAGATCCCCTCGAAGTCACCCGCGAGCTGTCGCGGGGCCCGATACGAGCACAGCAGGGTCGACGAGTAGGCGGTCGAGCCGAGCAGGGCGGTCTGGGCCGGAGTGGGCTCCGCCAGCAGGGTCCGGGCGATCGGGGCGGTCGTGGCCACGACGGCGGTATCGAAGCGCTCTTCACCTGCCCCGTGTCGGACCATCACGGCCCCGCCCTGGGGCAGGACCGAGACGACGGGCGTGTCGCGTCGCAGCTCCAGGCGCGCGGAGAGCGCCCGGGGCAGGGAGCCCATGTGGCCGCGAAAGCCATGGGTGCTGAAGCCTCGGCGCGCCAGCAGCAGCATCGCCAGCGCGTGGAAGTACTTCATGCTCAGCTTGCGGGCCGAGTGGAAGTGGAAGGTGCGCACGAAGGGATCGACCAGGTGACGCGCCACGTCCTCGCCGCACAGCGCTGCGGTGCCCGTCCAGGCGTCCACCGTGTCCGATGCGTCGTCCCCCTGGCTGAGATCGAAGAAGTCGAGGTCGGGATCCCCCTGTCGGAGGGCGCGCAGGAAGTAGACGAGCAGGCTCAGGCGTGAACGGACAGAGAGCCCCTGGAAGCGAAACAGATCGAAGGCCGACCCGGGCGCGAAGTGCAGGATCTCATGGTCCTCGATGATGCCGCCCGGGCCCGACTCCAGCGGGATCCAGTCGTCCCCCAGGCCGACCTCGGTCGCCAGGGCCTTCAGGTGATCGTAGTTGTCGAGCATCACGATGGCGCCGACGTCGACGGGCAAGCCGCCGGCCTGGACGGTCGCCATGCGCCCCCCGGGCTCGGCCGCCCCCTCGAAGACCGTCACCGCGTGCCCCGCCTGTTGCAGCCGGTAGGCACAGCTCAGGCCGGACATGCCCGCGCCGACGACCGCGACCTTCATGCGACACCTCTGCCGAGCAGCTCGAACAGGCGCTGGCCGGAGCGCACCGTCCCGGCGATGCTCGGGTAGCCGGCCGTCGCGTTGCACAAGAACAGGTTCCGATACGGGGTCTCGAAGGGCACACGGGACGGGCCGACATGCTCGGGGGTCAGGGCGGACCCGTAGGAATTGCCCAGGGGAGCCCAGCAGAAGTCCTCGTTGGTCGTCGGGCTGCCGACCACCTTCATGTCCAGGTGTGCGCGGAGCCCGGGCAGGTACTGCTCCTCGATCAGGTCGAGGATCCGGTCGCGCACCTTCGTCTTCTCACGCGTGTAGTCGTGTCCCCCTCGATCCTTGAGCTCGCGGAAGTGTCGGTAGGAGCAGGCGGTGGCCACCTCCAGGACCTGGTGGCCCGGGGGTGCGAGGCCCGGCGCGTCACTGTGCAGGGTCGGTGTTGACAGGAACAACCACGGGTCGGAGAGGTCTCCGCGCTCGACCTGGTCCCGGTAGATCCGCCCCAGGTCGTCGTGGGGGTAGTGCCACACATTCCACGAGCCGAAGCCGTGCTCGCGCAGGTCGAGACCGTGCAGGCCCAGGTACATCGTGAACGAAGCGCTCGAGTAGTCGTAACGCAGGCGCGACCGCCACTTGTCCGTCCTGGCGGTCTCGCCGGTGGGGGCTGGTGTGGAAGCCGCTGTCAGAGTCGCGGTGCGGGCGGGATCGATGTTCGAGATGATCGTACGTCCGGTCCAGGTCCGGCCGCTGCGGGTGTGGACCCCGATCACCCGATCGCCCTCGACGGCCAGGTGATCGACCTCCTCTCCGAACACGATCGAGGAGCCCGGCGCGTCCGTGATCCGCCCGGCGACCCGGTCGATGAGGTCGCCGTAGTGGTGGACCGGGTACCAGGCCCCCTGGTCGTAGCCCGACACCAGGGCCACCTGGAGCAGAAAGGAGACCTGGGCGGGTGGCAGCAGGTAGTCGCCGGCCTGCCCCGCGATCACGGCCTGGACGCGGCGGCCCAGGCCGTGCTGGTCGAAGACTTCTTGCAGCGTGGACGATCGGTAACGCAGGAGGTGCGGCAGCCGGAAGGGGGCCCCCATGAGGTCCAGGACGCCCGGCCGCTCGGGGAGGCGGGCCAGCTCGTCGCGCGTGGCCATCAGGGTCTTGAAGTAGGCGCGGATCGCGTCCGCCTCGGCGGGGAAGCGGCGGAGCAGCCGGTCCCGGAAGCGCTCGAAGCCGTTGGGGATCCGGTAGCGGTCGCCGGCGATCACGATGTGATCGTAGCCGTCGGGATCGAGCTGGACGAAGGGGATGTCCAGGCCGATCGTGCGCAGGAAGGTCTCGACCGAGCCGCCCGGCTCGCAGCCGAAGATGTAGTGCACCTGGGCGCAGAAGCGGTAGGCGCCCATCGGGAAGGAGTGCGCGTAGCCGCCGGGGTGCTCGTGGGCCTCCAGGATGCGGACGGTGTGACCGGCGTGCGATAGGAGCGCGCCGACGGTGAGTCCGGCCATGCCGGACCCGAGGATCAGGTAGTCGGTCGTGTCCTGGGCTTCCATGGCAGCGGATGGTAGCGGGTGGCCGGGGGGCGGGGCACCGGTGGGGAGGGCGAGGAGTTCGGCCGACACGAGGGACGCTGCGCCCGGCCGTGGGCCCGGCACCGCGTGGACCGGGGGGCCCACGACGTGGCCGGCGATCTGCCATGATGTCGGCATAGGGGCCGACCGGGGCTCCACAGGAGGCGCATGATCCCGCTCCTGCTGATGCTGGGCTGCCATGCCGCGCCGCTATCCACAGAGGCCGACCTGGCGCACGAGGTGGAGCGGGCAGCTCCCATCAGCCCGGCAGTCCTGCAGTGTGCGGCGCTACACGGGGGGGCGCGGGGGCTGTGCACGGCACTTCCGGTCACCCAGCCGGGACCGGCCATGGAGCTGGAGGCAGGCTGGCAGGGGGCCGGCAGGCGCGGCCTGCGCTTCGCTGACGTGGGCGCCTACGACTCGGCCCTGTGCAACGTGGTCGACGATCTGCGGCAACGGGTCCGCGCCGAGGCGACACGCTACGAGCCGCAGCACGCTGTCGACCTGTCTACGAACCCACCGGTGTCCAGCCTCTTGTGCCTGGCCCTGGCGGATGGCCCTGCCATGCCGGAGCAGGTGCTGCGCAAGCGGAAGGTGGAGCTCTCCATCGACGCGGACCTGGTCTGGCAGGTCGCGAACCAGGGGTGCCCGTGGGGCCAGGACGGTCCGCACACCTGCGAGGCCCCCTCCACCAGCGCTGCACAGGCGGCGCTCTCGGGCCTGCTTCCCCTGGTCTGGAGAGAGAGGCGCATCACGACCGGGCCTGGCAGGGCGCGCGGGGGCTGGCGCCGCCACCGACCGACGACCGCATCGCAGCCGTGCCCGCGGGCGTCGACGACCCGCTGCTGCGCGTCGGGATGGGGCTGGCCAATGACCTGCTCGTAACGGTTCCGCCCCATCTGTCTTCGCTCGGGGGCTACGATGTAGCGGGGAGGAGGCTGGGGGTGGGTGTTCCAGCCCTGTGCGCCAGTAGGGTGTCCGCCATGAAGCGCAGGACGCTGC
>Ga0100377_1002823_pt1 | contig 14298 bp, 18 predicted proteins | sample CryGeymeta201501_FD_83664 | JGI IMG/M metagenome (GOLD analysis project Ga0100377, IMG submission 83664) | Groundwater microbial communities from Crystal Geyser aquifers in Utah, USA - Crystal Geyser metaG 2015-01 | ecosystem: Environmental > Aquatic > Deep subsurface > Groundwater | place: USA... | reverse complement strand
GTGAATACGAGCTTATCGAACCAATTTTGCTTAAATCACAATTTAAGATTGTCCAATCATTACAATTGAGGTTTATAACCAATGTTGATGCGTATTTGAGGCCAAAGATTATCGTGTGTGAATTTAAATAATATATGGAGGAAGTTGACCTAAAGAAATTTTTAGAAAAATACAGAGATACTAAAGTCGATTTCTATCGTTTTCCTGGCAATTACGGAGACTCGCTTATTTGGCACGGAACAAAGATAGTATTAAACGAACTAAATATTAGTGAGAATTATGTCGAAATAGATTCACCAAAAATCAATGATGTTTTATTCATAGATGGAGGTGGTAACTTTGTTGATTATTATTCAGATGTAAGAGATTTTTTAACAAAAAATCGTGATTTTTACAAAGAGATAGTTATCCTTCCTCATACTATTTTTGGAGATGAACAGATTAATACTTTAAATAATTTATCTGGTAATATCACAGTTTTTTGTCGGGAGAAAGTTTCTTACAACTTCGTTAAGGAGAAATTACTTAAAGGGAATGTCTATCTTTGGCACGATTGTGCATTTTATAATGCTTTCCCAAAGTCTCCCGATGGAATAGGGGCATTAAATACTTTTCGTAAAGACAAGGAGTCGATTTTTAATAACGTCCCGAACGCCAATAATGATCTTTCCTACAATGGTTATGCAACAAAGCCCCTGGATGAGCTTATTGATTCCCTAAAACAATATGAGGAGATAAATACTGACAGATTACATATCGCAATTTGTGCTACTTTGCTTGGTAAGAAGGTTAATTTATTCCCAAATTCATATTATAAAAACGAGGCCGTATTTGATTATTCCTTGAGAAACTTTACAAACATTTCTTTTAAGACATCCGTTGATAAATAAATTAAATTATGACAATCACTTTTTCTAAAATCTCAGCAATATTTTCTAACTTTATTAAAAATCCTAAAGTAGACAGTACATATGATAATGTGCAAAAGTTGGTTTACCTAATTATTAAAATCAACAAGACCCTTTGGAATTTAGAAGACTCAGCGAGATTATCTGAGTTGGGAGATAAGCATGTTGCGGAGGTAAAAAAGAATATCGATATTTATAACCAACAGAGAAATGACTTGATTAGAGAAATCGATACCGTGTTACGCAGGCTTCTGGATGTCTCCCGTGGAGTGAAAGAGTCTTTTTATAGTGAAAGTCCTGGAATGATAATAGATAGATTATCCATTATCTTTATTAAACTTGCAGTTGTTCAGAAAATAATTTCTGTGATTAGAGAAGATGACATAAAACTGGAATATCTCGAGAAAGAAAAGATAGTCGTGGGACAAATTGAAAGTATTGGTAATTTCCTTGATTTGTATATAGAACGATTATTGAAAAAAGAAGTGTTTTTTGAAATTCAACAACCTGTAAAGATTTATAACGATACAAGGGTGAGGAAATATATTAAAGATTTTAATAATTGATTTCAGGGAGTCCCGCCCGCGGTCCCTCTTGTCCTTCGCGGGCGGGATGTGCGCGCACGGGAGGGAAAAGTCGGTGCGTAATCACACCGACTCGTGGCAAGCATTTGCATTCAGCCTCGGGCTGTTTCCGCTAGGAGCGTCCATGCGCTTGGATGAACTTCTCCCCAGTCGAAGGCACGAAATCTAAAAGCGGAAGCGATAAAATAAACGCAAAAGTGAAAACGAGGGTTGTACGAAGGGCGGGCGAGAGAGTTAGGAATGTTGGGCGAAATAGGTTCGAGCTTGGTAGTATAGAGTCACATCTTTCGTTTCCATTCTTTCTCTTGGCGGACAAGGCGCGAGGTGTCGGACGGGTCGGCGAGGAGCGCTTCAACTATCCGCTCGGTGCGGATTGATTGAGAGCCTTTTACCAAAATGACATCGTCGGCGCGTACGAGATCTGAAAGCGCTTCTGCGGCGACTTGTGAATTATCAAACAACATAACCTCAGCATTCCCAGATACAGAAGCGAATGCACGAGCGCGGATTCCGACTGCGACGACGAGATCGGCCGAATCACGAGCGAGCGCACCAATACGTTTGTGTTCCATTACTGAATAGCGCCCGAGCTCTAACATATCGCCGAGAACTGCGATGCGTCGTTTCGCACGCGGGGATATCTTCAGAGTTGCGAGCGCCTCTTCAACAGCCGCAGGCGAGGCATTATATGAATCATCGATGATGATTGAATTGTTCTTGCCTGAAAGGAGCTGCCCGCGGCCGGGTGGTGGCTTATATTTCTCAAGCGCTTTCAGTGCTTCAGGAAGCGATACCTCGAATGCAAGCGCAGTTGCGAGTGCAGCGGCGCAAGGGAGAAGCTGGGTCTTCCCGACCGAACCTTTCACCACCAGACTCCACTGTCCGCCTTTTATACTCACGTTCGCTTGCATTCCCGCAACCTTTCCTGCAACCTCGTAAAAATCAACGTCGGTGATGCGTACTGAAGCACCATCCGTCATACCATAGGAGATACGGCGCGCGGGAGTGCGTTTTGTACAAATAAGCACATAGGGATCATCATCTGGAATAATAAGCGGGGCGGTAGCATTAAGCGCATACGCAGGTGAAAATTCTTCTTCATGAACAGCTTCTGGCGACGTATACGCCTCGACATGTACCGGGATCTCCGGTAGTCGCGTTATAACAACGACGTCCGGCGTCGCTATGCGCAGTATCCTGGCAATGTCGCCAGGCCGATCTGCCCCCACTTCGAGCACCAGCATATTCGGATAATGATTCGGTAACAGAAGAAGCGCGAGCGCATTCTTCACAACCAAGAACCATGCATACGGATTACCCCATGGATTCTCCACATTGAGAATCGTGAATGGGACGCCAAATTCACTATTGAAGCTTTTATCACTCGAACGCACAAGGAAACGGGCGGAGAGCACTGCGGCGACAGCATCTTTCGTCGAAGTCTTCCCCACTGATCCGCTTATCATCACAATGCTCGGTCGATAGCGGCGCACGACTGCCCGCGCGAGGAACGCAAGCAAGAATACGATAAATGATTTTAAGAAGTTTTTCATGCGGGAGTTGTCGTGGCAAATCCGCGATCGGGCGGTATTTGGTAATAGTCGATGAGAAAATGTACGAGGCCGAGGAAGGTCGTATCGAGCGTCTCCGATGCGTACTCGACATGCTGCGGATCATTCGTGTAGAGCAGAATAATAAAGCGAGGATTGTAGGAGGGGAAGAAACCGACAAACGAGTGGAAAAAGTGATCAGAAAAATAGCCGCCGTGCCCATCGATAAGCTGTGCCGTGCCAGTCTTCGCCGCGACCGACATAGTAGGAATCATCGCTTTCCCGCCTTCGAGCTTTTGATCAACTAGCGCTGTCATCATCTGCGTCGTCTCGCGCGCGGCGGTTGCCGAAAAAACGGGCGTTTTCTTGCTCCAATCGAGTTTCCGTACAATGCCGGAATCAAGACGCACGGCACTCACGAGATGCGGTTGTACCATCATACCACCGTTTGCTATCGCCCCGAGAGCCCGGATCATCTGAATTGGAGTGATGGCAATACCCTGCCCGAAAGCCGCCGTGTCATAGCCAACCTGTTGGGGCTTCGAGAGATTGCCAAGAAGCGCGTGACCCTCGTTCGGCAGATCGATGCCTGTTTTTTGTCCGAAAAGTCTAGTGAAATATTCGCGGAATGTATCCTGTCCGAGCCGTGTTGCAATCCACGATGCCCCGACATTGAGTGATTGCACAATGATTTGCTGTATAGGTATGACGCCACGAGCTTTTGAGTCCCAATTGCAGATACTTTTTGTGTCTACCGTGATGCAGCCAGTATCAGTGTATGTCGTCTCTGGCGTAATGACACCCGCATCGAGTGCTGAAGTCATGGTGATCGGCTTCATGATGGAACCGAATTCATACACATGTTCCACGAGCGGATTCCCGAACAAAGTCGGATCGACATTTTGCAAATCATTCTCGTTGTAGAACGGATACGACGCTAACGCGACAATCGCTCCGGTTGAAGGATCCATGATGATACCTCCCGACTCCTTACTTGAGTAGCGTTCATTCACTTTCGCGAGATCATTCTCAAGCCGTGTCTGAATTTCGGGTTCGATTGTCGTTTCGATATTGCCTTCTCGCGCATCTTTTGCATTCACGAGCAAATTCCCAACATTAGAAAAGAGCTCTGCAAAAAAATTCTTGTAGAGTAAATCCCCTGAACGCGAAAGCGTCCCATCATACTTCGCTTCAAGACCGGTCTGGCCGGCAAGCACATCGCCAGAACCGTAAGAAACGATACCTATCGATTGTGCGGCGAGCGACCCTCCGGGGTAATAACGCCAGTTCTCGTGCAACACCTGTACGCCGGAGATGGCGCGGGCGGCGAGCGCACGCCCGTCTTCGTCCGTGAGGCGATGGGCGACTTCGATATAGACCTGATTTTTCTTTGTCGTCACGGCAAGGAATGCGTCGTGCGAAAGAAGCGTTGAAGAGGCGACGACGGCTATCGCGGCATACGCGGCCTCTGGATCGGTAAGTGTTTGAGGGTTTATAGCGACAAGAAATCCGGTCGAGAGCGCTGCCGCAGAAATGAGCGCGCCATCTTTACGGACTACATAGATTGAACCGCGATCGAATACTCCATTTCCACCGGAAGCGAACTGTCGATCAGCTTTTTGCACATACTCATGCCCCTGCACAACCTGGATGAAATAAAGCCGCAAAAGGATAAAAAATGCCGCGCAAACGATAAGTGAAAGGATGAGACGAATGCGCGAGCGGAACTGGGCGCGCATATCCTATCAGCGTAGTGCGGTTGCGCTCTGCACCCGCACAAATAGCTTAGTGAGCGGTTTGGCGTAGCCCGCCGTGGCGTAATTGGTATTCGCTGTGCGCGCCACACTGGCGAGATACTCCGATTCGAGTGTAGCAACTTTCGATTCATCATTTCTCACTGACTGCGAAAACTCCACCGTTAGCGCCGCATAACTCATCACGACGGCGATGAGGCCGATATACGAGACTAATAGAATTGCGACAATGCCGGAACAAAACGGCAAGAGGGAAAACGAAAAGTTGAATCGCTTGTTACGCATAGGAAAGTAGTGGTGCCGGTGAATCGGCAAAATCTGCGCGCACGGTGGCGGCTCGTTCGAATATGCGCAATTTCGCGCTCCGCGCGTGGCGATTCGCAAGGATCTCCGCGCGTGACGGCACGATTGGTTTTTTTGGATTCATTGTCCCGATCCCCTCGTGCGCCGCATCGCGCAATATATTTTTTACGCAACGATCTTCGATGCTGTGAAATGAAATAACCGCCACTCTTCCGCCCGGAGCGAGTGCGTGCAGAGCCGCCACAAGCCCTTCGCGCAATGCGCCGATTTCATCATTCACCGCAATACGAAGCGCCTGGAACGTCCTCGTCGCCGGATGGATCTTCCGATCGTGATACCAGCTCGGCGTGCCTGCGAGAATTGCTTGAACGAGCGCGCTGGTCGTAAAAATCCGATCCCGAGCGCGCGCCGCGACAATCGAGCGCGCGATGCTACGAGCAAAATGTTCTTCGCCATAGGCGAAAATAAGATCAGCTAGCGCTTCTTCAGGATACGTGTTGACAATGACGGCGGCCATCTCACCGTTTTCGCCATAACTCATAAGAAGCGGTTGATCGTTTCCTTCCTCGACGGAGAACGAGAAGCCACGCGGCGCGGCAAGCTGGTACACGCTCCAGCCGAGATCGAAGAGAATGGCATTGGCCGGAGCGATACCGAGACGTTCGAGGATTCGCGCAAGATTACGGAAGTTGTCATTCACGAGATGTGCAATCGGGCGCTCCGGCCGGCGATCGCGTGCGTATGCTTCGCGCCCGCGTTCGACCGCTGCGCTATCGGCGTCAATGCCAACGATAACGCCCCCTTCGCCGAGCGTGGCAAGGAGTGCGGAGAAGTGCCCAGCCCCGCCGATAGTCGCGTCGACGACCGCATCTCCAGGCTGTATGTCGAGCGCTTCAAGCACTTCCTCTACCAATACGCTGGTGTGACTGGTCTCCATATCAGTTTCTATCACTGGCACTCTTCCCGAGCGTCTCTGCAAACGTGTCGGCGTTGCGTTCGATAGCGGCCGTGTACTCCTTCCATGCGCTTTCTTCCCAGATTTCGACCCGGTCGGCGACGCCGGCGATAACCGCTTTCTCCCCTATGGATGCAAAAGACTTCAGATGTTCTGGGATCAGCACGCGGCCCGACCGATCGACCTCAGCTTCGGCAGAGCCGGCGAGGAAGAGCCGCGCGAGGCCGCGGCGTGCGGCGTTCCCATTCACTTCATCGGCATAGGCGCGCGCCTCCTTCTCCCACGCCTTACGAGAATAGACATAGAGACAATGATCGAGACCGCGTGTTACCACCACCACGCGACCAAGGTCCTTACGAAATTTTGAAGGGACCGAAATTCTATTCTTAGAGTCAAAGGTGTGCAGATATTCTCCGAGGAACATAATGGGGGATGGCTATAGAGCGAGAAGCGACCATGACTCCACTTCCCACTTCACTAACCATCAGTGGATTATATGCCACTCTCCCCCACTTCTCCTAACAAAGTTATCCACAGACGAGAAAACAAGGCTCGACCTTGCATACCAAGATCGAAACTCGGTTTTTCTGGACTATTGAGTAGCTTCTTTGAGCCGTGTCATGACGAACTCGCGCGGGAGGCCCGCGAGGAACCACGCGATTGGTATTTCTGTTTTAAGCTCGTGGAATCGTACCATTATATTCTTTAGACCACTCTCTCTATCGTGTATGTCTGTTTGCCGGAGGGGGTTTCGAAGGTAAAGACATCGCCTTTCTTTTTCCCCATGAGCGCCGCGCCGAGCGGGGAGTTGTGTGAGAGCTTCTTTACGCGCATGTCAGCCTCTTCGCTTCCGACAATGGTGTATTCATGCACTTCCGTGCTTCCTTCTTTCTTTATCGACACTTTCGAACTGAAACCGACTTCGTTTTTTTTCTTTCCATCAGTGAGAATCTTCGTGTGCTTTACGAGTTCTTCGAGCCTCTTGGTGCGCTCTTCGGTCGCAGCCTGCAGATCGCGCGCATCCTGATATTCGGCATTTTCTGAAAGGTCACCGAGCGAACGAGCATACTCGAGATTCTTCGCAATCTCGGTACGGCGCACTGTTTTCAAATGCTCGAGCTCTTTCACTATCTCGTCAAACTTCTCTTGCGAGACGACACTGTCGTTGTTTTGTACATCAAGCATACGTACGTGCGTGCATTATACGCGAGTACCACTAAAGCGCAAGTAAATTTGTATTTGTTGCTGTGCCGCCGACATACGGAGAGTTGTCGGCATACAGAGAATCGAAGAGATTTCGCATGACATTTACAGCCTGTTCGCCGGTACCGGAGGGGCCGCGCTCGAGTACAACTGCGAAAGCGTATTGCGGATGATCATACGGGAAGAACCCTTCAACCCATGAATTATCATATTGATTGCGCACGCCCGTCTGCGCAGTACCGGTTTTCGCCGCAACGCTTACGTAGGGAAGATTGAGCGCGCTCGCGAGCGCGCTCGTCACTCCCTGCCGCATGCCTTCGCGCACGACCGCAAGCGCCGAAGCATTGGCCGGTACCATTGTATATACCGGTACTTGTTTTGCGAGTAGTGTCGGCGTGAACAGTTTCCCGCCGTTGACGATCGCGGCGGTCGCGCGCGCTATCTGTATCGGCGTTACCTGCACAGCATATTGCCCAATTGCCGTGAAGTAGGTATCGCCGAGATACCATGGTTCGTTGAAAGTCGATTGTTTCCATGCAGGGGTCGGAACGAGCCCGCTCGCCTCCCCCGCCAGATCGATGCCGGTTTGACTTCCGAAACCGAATTGGCGATACCAATATTCGAGTCGATCGATACCGAGGCCTTTCTGATCTCCAAAACCGCCGCCAATCGTATAGAAAAAGATATCCGATGACCACGCGATCGCCTTTCTTACATCGACTGCGCCGAGCGCTCGCCATCCTGTATAGGTGAAAACCTTGCCCGGATGGTATGGATCCGGAATTGAGATGAAGCCAGGGTCGTTGATAACTGTATTCGGCGTGATGAGCCCGTCCGTGAGCACTCCAGAGGCAATGAACGGCTTTACGATGGAACCGGGTACATAGACGCCTTGCACCGCATGGTCGAGGAAAGGATGACCTGGGTCGGCATTATAGAGAGCAATAGTATTCGACGGGTCGCCGTTCGCCATCACATTTGAATCATAACTTGGATAAGAAACGATAGCGCGTACTGCGCCCGTCTGTACGTCCAGAATGACGCCGGCGCCGGCAATGAAGCGTTGATTACGCGTCACGTTTGCAATCGCGCGCGCGAATGGCTCTTGCAGACGAACGTCAATCGACAAACGGAGCGCCTCCCCTTCTATCGTGGGAACGATAGTGCCTTTGGAACGGACAGTGCCGAGCGCGTCCATCTCGGTGAGTAGCTGACCGTTTTCCCCCGCAAGGAGCGAGTCATATTCTGCTTCGAGACCTGTCACACCGGTTTCATTTGTATCGTAATATATCCCATGTACATCCTTTTTTGGATATGAGACATATCCTATCACCTGACTGAGCGAGGAAATTGGATAGTTTCGTATCACACTACCGTCTCCCTTCTCTTCATTCTCGGCAAGCACTACGCCATGTACGTCAGTAATAATGCCCCGTAGTGCAAAAAGCGTCGTAACTTCGAGAATGTTGTGCGCACTTTCGGCCGCAAAAGCGCCGCCATTCACTATCTCAAGATCCCATGTGCGGGCAACGAGAATGAGAACAAAAAGTGCGAGTACGCCGAATAATGAAAAAAATGTTCTTTGCGGAAGCGGTTTTTCGAGTCTCCCCTCAAGACGCGATCGATCGAAATCGGGCGCATTTGATGCATCGAGGAATATCTCGTCAGGGGCAATTTCTGGGTCGCGCCGTTTTTTCTGCCACAATCTCATCTCTTGATGATACCTGTTCGGAGCCGACTGCGCACGAAAAAAGCGATGATTGTCACAACGGCCCCATAGAGAGTAAAGAGCGGCAGTGTTCCAACAGAAGGTACGTAATAGAGCGTGTCGGCGAAGATACCAACAGCGAGCGGCACAAGCGGTTCGGTACATGAAGAAACAAGAACAAGAAGAACAGTGAACGGCCACGGGAAAAATATGACTGAAACGAAAGAAAAGAATGTGAATACTCTGCGTATCATGGTAAAGATGAGGTTGAGGATGCGTGTAGAAATGCATCGAATAGAGTCGTGCCCGTTTCGCGTACGACAACCCACGAGATTGAAAAAAGATTTAACGCGGGCATGATGCGGAGCGTCATCGAAGGTGATGAAGGATCATCGTCAATGCGCGTGATGCTCCCAATCGGGAGCATGCCAGGACCGGGAACGAATACGATGTCGCCGACCGCAACATTTGCAGAGCGTGCAATAGATGCTTGCAGTGCGCCTGCTCCAGCGCCAGTGATGAGAAACGAAATATTTGATTTCCCGACAAAACCAGTGATGGTCATATTCGGCGAAGAAAAAAGCGTCACGTGAGAGAAATCAGTAAGAACAGATGAGACAACGCCGATTGGTACACCGCCGTTTCCGAATACTTCTTGGCCGCGCGCGATGCCGGCACGGGAACCTTCAGCGATTACAAGAGTGTCATACGGACTCTCTGGAGGGCGAGTGACGACTCCCGCAGAAATTCCTGACACACTGTTTCCCACTGTTGCGGGAGAACCGAGTATTGCTTCGAGGTCTGTCTCTTTTTTGAGCAAAGCTTGATTCTCATTCGCGAGGACGGTGTTTTTATTTGATAGTATTTCATTTTGCGATGCGAGTTCTGCAGTATCGCCAAAGCTGTTGAAAAACAAGCGGCTCTCTGTTGAAAACGCATCCGCAATACGAAACACCGGAGTGAATAGGTGCCAAAAAAGGTTCGGTGTGAGGAAGCGTAAGAGGAGCAGGAGAACAGAGAATGCAAGAGCGAACCTGCCTGTGCAGGCAAGCGTACCCAACGAAACACTCGTGGACGATAGGAGCGCATTACGCTTCATTAAGAATGTCTTCTTCATCGATGAAAAAATCTATATATGGTGCTGGGTCTTCGGTTATGATGCCCGCGCCTCGTACCACTGCCGTGAGCGGATCCGGCGCAACCCGGACCGGTACCCCGAGCATTTTCGCGAATATATGCGACAACCCACGTAGGAGTGCGCCGCCACCAAAGACGGTCACGCCGCGCTCGAGAACATCGGAAAGGAGCTCTGGCGGCGTCGCCTCGATGACTTCTTTCATTGTGTCCATTAAGGCATCGAGGGAAGAAGTAATGGCTTCGCGGATGTGTGCATCAGTGAGCACTATTTCGCGTGGCAATCCGGTTGAGAAATCGCGGCCGCGCACACTCCGCGAAAGCGTCTCAGAAAGCGGTATGACCGCACCAATCGCAATTTTGACATCCTCGGCAGTACGTTCGCCGATGCCAAGCTTGAACTCGCTGCGCACGAAATCTATAATATTTTCATTGAAACGATCACCGGCCACCTGCGAGCTTTTCGCAGAGACGACGCCCTTGAGCGCGATGACGGCAATATCGGTCGTGCCGCCGCCGATATCGAGCACCATCGTGCCGATCGCTTCGGCGATCGGCAGTTTCGCGCCAAGAGCGCCAGCAACGGTCTCTTCGACGATAATCGCTTCGCGGGCGCCTGCAGTCTTCGCCGCATCGCGCACCGCGCGACTCTGCACATTCGTTACTCCTGTCGGCACTCCTATCACTACGCGCGGACCGAAGAGCCGAACGCGGCCGCTCTGCGCTTTATTGATTAGATACGTGAGAAGCTCTTCAGTCACTTCAAAATCCGAAATGACGCCATGCGAAAGCGGGCGCACGGTACGGATGTGCGCGGGCGTCTTACCGATCATCGTCTTCGCCTCCTTCCCTACCGCGACGACCTGATGCGTTTTATCATTGACTGCGACCACCGACGGTTCATTGACCACCACGCCGCGGCCGCGCACATATACGAGCGTGTTCGTGGTCCCGAGATCGATGGCGATATCACTGCTAAAAAGCGCATTTTTCAAAAAACGGTTCATGTCGTTGAGTTGAAATCTGACTTCAATAGATTGTCTCGCAATTTTTTCACGACGGAGCCCGTTGCACGATCGACCACTTCGAATGTGCCGGTCGCGGTTGTTTCTTTCCCGATGACAATCTGCTTCGGGATGCCGAGCAGATCGCTCTCGGCAAATTTTTCGCCTGCGCGCACATCACGGTCATCATAGAGAACTTCCACACCGGCTTTTATGAAGTCGCTATACAGAGTATCCGCGATTTTAGAAATGCCATCACCAGCTTTCCCAAGAGAGACGATATGCACCGTAAACGGCGCAATGCTCTCGGGCCAGACAAGTCCTTTCTCATCGGAAAACACTTCGATGACAGTGCCGATAATCCGCGAAGGACCGATGCCGTAACAGCCCATAATGACCGGATGCGCATTCCCTTTTTTATCGAGATACGAGAGGCCGAGCGATTCTGAAAAACGCGTACCGAGTTTGAAAATATTGCCGACTTCAACAGCCGATGCTTCTTCTAAATCGCCGCGCGACAGGCCAAGATCGGCGAGTACTTCGTCGGTAAGCACCTCCTTGTTTATCGCAATACCCTTCTTCCGCGAAACATAAATAACATCCTCGCCTGTCTTGCATATCGTTTGAAATTCATGGCTATATTTCGAAAAAGCGCCGCCGGAAGCGAATGTAACGAATGTCTTCTCGCCGATGCCGATTCGTTGGAAAATCTTACGGTAGGCATTTGTCACCCGTTCGTAGAACGCGTCTAAATCCTGTTCGTCCGCATGGAAGGAATACATGTCCTTCATCAGGAATTCTCTTCCGCGCATGATGCCGGACTTCGCGCGCTCTTCATTGCGGAATTTTGTCTGTACCTGATATGCGGAGAACGGCAGATCGCGGTATGAGCTCACGTACTGTGAGGCAATGTGCGTTATCGCCTCTTCCTGCGTCCAGCCGAAGCCGAGTTCGCCGCCGGAATTGAGCGATGTTTTAAACCACACATCTTGTTCCCATCGATCTGTTTTTTTCCACAACTCCGGGTTCTGGAGTGAAGAAAGAAGTAATTCTTGTCCTCCGATCGCATTCATTTCTTCACGGATAATTTCGACTATTTTATTTAAGGTGCGCAAACCGAGTGGCAAGTACGAATACACTCCCGCCATTTCCTTATGGATATAGCCAGCGCGCACGAGCAATTTGGCATTTTTCGCAACCTCGTCCGCAGGTGCTTCACGCCTCGTTTTAGTGAAGAGTTTCGACTGTCTCATAGAGGCAGTATATGCCCCGAGCGCGCCAAGTGCAAAAGCAATCTTGTTTATTGCACCTCATACAGTTTTCATGCTATAGTGCCTATACTTCCAGTGGCTACTGACCAACTTCGCATCAATAATGAAATCCGCGCGCACGAGTTGCGCGTTATTGGCGCTGACGGGAAAAACATGGGCGTGCTGACGCTCGCCGCCGCGCTCGCAGCGGCGAGCGTCGCCAGACTCGATCTTATAGAGATTTCCTCTTCGACTATTCCGCCCATTGCGAAGATTATGGATTATGGTAAATTTGAATACGAGCGTAGCAAGAAGGAAAAAGTGGCAAAAGCCAAGGTAAAAGTATCCGAGACAAAAGAGGTCCAGATCAAGGTGGGTACAGGTGACCATGATATGGAACTGAAGGCAAAAAAAGTTGCCGAGTGGCTTGCCGAGGGCCACCGAGTACGTGCCGAACTTTTCCTCAAAGGCCGTTACAAAGGCATGAGTGAGGAGTTTCTGAAGGAACGCTTGGAGAGGTTTCTCCTGCGTATCCCATATGCATATAAGATCGCCGAACCGATTGCGCGAAGCCCGAAGGGTTTTGCTGGCGTCATAGAAAGAGACCTTGTGGCTCAAGCAAAGCGAGAGAAAGTACAATCAAAAAATGAAATCTAATAAATCATATCTTAAAAGAATCCGCGTGACGCGCAATGGGAAGCTTATGGCGCGTGCAAAAGGCCAGAATCATTTCAATGCGAAACAGAGCGGCTCTGAACGCTCGCAGAAGCGCCGTTCTGTCTCGATCAATCTAACCGCAAAAGTACGTCGCCGTTTCCTACCCGGCTCTTAGTATTTGCATTCTTCATTATTGCTTAAAATTTTTTAACTAATTTTATATGACAAGAATCAAAGGAGGGGTTATGGCGCAGAAGCGCCGAAAGAATATTCTGGATAGAGCGAAGGGCTATCGCGGTGTACGCTCTAAAAAAGAGCGTTATGCGCATGAAGCACTTATGCGCGCGGGTCGTTACGCCTTCGCTCATCGTCGCGACAAGAAAACAGACTTCCGTCAGCTCTGGATTGTCCGGCTAAACGCCGCCGTCCGCGACAGTGGCCACAAGTCCTATAGTACGTTTATTGCAAAATTGAAGAAAAATGGCTTCCAACTCGACCGTAAAGTCCTCGCCCAGTTTGCTTCCGAACATCCCGCTATTTTCACCCGCATCGCGAAACAGGTTGCTTAAAAAAACAAATTGCGAGTATACCATGAACCATCCGGAATTTATTCATCGAGTGGCCGCGCCCAGAGTTTCGATATCTTGTTGTCGTAAAGTGCTTCATACACAACCAGATCTTCTAATGTTTCACTATGTTTCGCCACACTAATCATGCGATATCGATGCTCATGATTCTTGTAATGTTCGTAGATACCGGACTTTGGGTATTCCATATGTGTCCATAATAGCATTACTGTAGAGTATTGTAACAAAACACACCTATCCACTATTTACCACGGTCGTAGGTTATCGCGGATAACGGGCGAGGCCGAAATGTTCGCGTAAGTGCTTGTCGTTTTCGATCTCCTCGACGACCATGTAGAGTACCGAGAATCCGATCTTCAATTCGGCTTTCAGTAAAGCAATGAAATCCTCGCAATCGTATGGAAAAACCCATACACTGTCTTGCAAGCGAACGAAGCCGATTTCCCGCATGATAGATCGCAGCCGATCGCGTGTCTTGCGTCGTCGCTCAGGTACATCGAAAACGATTACACGCCATCGCCTGTCCCAACGTCTCTTCTTAGGAATGCCGAACTTCTCCTTTTCTAACATGAATGCGAGCTTCTGACGTCCTGTATCCGTGATTCGAGCGTATGACTTACCTTCCAATTTCTCAAATGAGACATAGCCGAGTGCCACAAGTCGACCAAGCGCCGTCCGGTATCTGGCGCGAAGTTGCGCGC
>Ga0100377_1002819_pt1 | contig 14311 bp, 10 predicted proteins | sample CryGeymeta201501_FD_83664 | JGI IMG/M metagenome (GOLD analysis project Ga0100377, IMG submission 83664) | Groundwater microbial communities from Crystal Geyser aquifers in Utah, USA - Crystal Geyser metaG 2015-01 | ecosystem: Environmental > Aquatic > Deep subsurface > Groundwater | place: USA... | reverse complement strand
TCGAGGGGAGAGGGGGTTGGGGGGTGAGGGCCTCCCCCTCTCCCGTCATACGGGAGAGGGGGCTGGGGGGTGAGGGCCTCCCCCTCTCCCGTCATACGGGAGAGGGGGCTGGGGGGTGAGGGCGGGCTGGGGGGTGAGGGCCCTAGACCTCCGGCAGCCCATCAATGGCGATGGGCGTGACCTTCACGCCGGCGTTGCGGCGGCGCTCGGCGCGGGCGAGTTCGATCTGGAGGCTTCGTACTTGCGCCACTCGCGGATGTTGGCGACGAGGTGGGTGATGTAGGCGCGTTCGGAGCGGATGACGCCTGGCACGAAGACCTTGACCGCGTAGCCCTCGACGTGTTCGGGGAGGAAGTATTTTCCGGTCTGGGGGTGGGGGTTGGTGGCGAAGTAGATGCCGTTGCGGAGCACGGTCTCGTAGAAGCCGTCGGGGTTGGCCTGGCGCAGGGGGAGGTCCCCCCAGGTTCTGGGGAAGGTCTTGCCGAGGATGGGGATGCCCGCGGCCTGTATGACCTGCATCTACATGGAGGTGCCGCTGCGTTTGGTGCCTGAGACGAAGATCATCGCACGTCCTGGGGGTGGAGGTGTGTGGGCGGAGCATCACGGCCCGGGCACCGCGGGCTCGGGCGAGTTTATGTGATGCCACCGACGGGGGCCAGCGGGAGGACGGTCGTGGCGCTGATCGGGGAGGGGGTTGGGGCTGTGGCGCGCGGGCATCGGCGCGAGGAACTCTACATCGGCCGCAGGTGAGGGTATGATCGCTCGCGATGAAAGACCCGAAGCCTCACAGTCGCGTCCTGCCGGGCGCTTCATGCCCCACCGAAGACTTCAGCGGCGAGACTCTGCCGTCGACGGGGGATGCGGGGAGTACGGTGGGCGGGGCGGGTGAGGGCGGGCGGGCCGCCTTGCCGGGGACGTTGTTCGCAGGTCGTTACGCGATCGTCGAGGAGCTGGGGCGCGGGGGGATGGGGGTGGTCTATCGGGCCATCGACCGGCGCCTTGGGCGGAGCGTGGCGCTCAAGCGGCTGAGGGACGACGTGGCGCACCGAGAGGGGCTGCGGGCGCGGTTCGTCGTGGAGGCGGAGGTGACCGCGCGGCTTCAGCATCCGGCGATCATCCCGGTGTACGAGCTGGACTCGGATGAGACGGGGGAGCCGTATTACACGATGCGGCTGGTGGAGGGGATGACGCTGCAGCGGCTGGTGCTGGCGCTGAGGCAACAAGGGGATGCGCTGTTCGCCGGCGGGGTGGTGGAGGTGGCCGGCGAGGGGTGGAGCCTGTTCCGGCTGCTTCAGGGCTTCGTGCAGCTCTGCCGCGCGATGGCGAACGCCCATGAGCAGGGGGTCCTTCATCGTGACCTCAAGCCAGAGAACGTGATGGTGGGGCGCTTCGGCGAGGTCTACATCATGGACTGGGGGATGGCGGTGATCGGGGCGGGGGGCGACGAGGCGGAGGTCGCCGGCGAGGGGCTCGGCGGGGGGTTGAGGGCGTCGGGGAGGGCTGAGGGGGTGGTCGGGACACCAGCCTACATGGCGCCGGAGCAGATGGTGCGGGGCGGCGAGGAGCTCGGCGCTCGCGCGGATGTGTTCGCGCTGGGTGGGGTGTTGTACTTCGTGCTGACGGGGCTGCCTCCGCGGGAGGGTAGCGCGGCGCTGCTCCTCGCTGGCGTCGAGACGGACAGCGCGCCGGACCCGGCGCAGCGGGATGGGAGGGTGCCGGGCGCGCTGGGGGCGATCTGTCTCAGGGCGCTGGAGCGCGATTCGGCGCGGCGGACCGAGAGCGCGGAGGCGTTGGCGCGCGAGCTGGAGGACTACCTTCAGGGCAGAAGCGCGCGGGCGGGTGGTCGGGGATGGGAGCCGCGGGAGGAGGACGCGGCGTATCTGCGGGACTACCAGGCGAGCGCGTTTCGTCGGCCCTCGGTCACGATCGATCTGGTGCTGCTGGCGCGGGGGGAGGATGGGACGCCGTGGGTGTGGCTCCATCGGCGCGATCGTCCGCCGTTCTATGGGTGTTGGGCGCTGCCGGGGACCTTCGTGGAGCTGGAGGCTTCGCTGGAGGACTGCGCGCGGGGGCTGCTCAGGCGGCACGGACTGCCGGCGGCGCTGGGGTTGACGCAGCTCGGCGCGTTCGGGGAGCCGGGGCGCGACCCGCGGACGCGGGTGATCACGGTCGCCTTCGGCGCCTGGGTGGGCGATCCGGCGGCGTTGCCGCAGGGGGTGGACGTGGGGTGGTTCGGGGTGCGGCGAGGGGAGGAGGGGGCGGTCGAGCTGAGGTCTGTGGCAGCGGCGGGGGAGGGGATCGAGGCGGCGTTCGATCACGGGGCGATCATCGGCGCGGCGCTGGAGCGGGCCGTGGACGCGTAGGGCGTGAACCTCCCCGCGGCGGGAGTGTGGTTACTTCAAGTCCTTGATTGGAAAAGAGAATCGGCTTCGCGGTGCAGGCTGCCACGGGCCATTACGTCGCGGACTGGCGGCGCCGCCACAGGCTGAGGCCCACCAGGCCGAGCAGGCCGACGAGGAGGCCCAGCGGGGCGGGCGTGGTCGAGCGCCCCGGGGTGGTGCAGCCGCACGAGTTGCCGTCGCTGGTCCCGCCCGAGCCTCCATCGGTGCCGTTGTTGGTGGCGTTGTTGCCGCCGTTGTTGGTGGCGTTGTTGCCGCCATTGTTCGTGGCGTTGTTGGTGCCGTTGTTGGTGGCGTTGTTGCCGCCATTGTTCGTGGCGTTGTTGGTGCCGTTGTTGTCGGGCACGTCGGGGCTGACGTCGTCGGCGTCCAGGTCGCCGGTGTCCGGGTCGGCCGCGTCCAGGTCAGCGGCGTCGGTGTCGGTGTCGGTGTCGGTGTCGGTGTCGGTGCCAGCGTCCATGTCGGTCTGGCGGCGGACGTTGAGGACGACGGTGGCGACGTTGGAGGCGGCGCCATCCTCCTCGGCCACGTAGGTGAACTGGTCGTCGCCGACGAATGCGCCGCTGGGCGCGTAGGTGAAGCTGCCGTCAGCGGTGAAGGCGAGGTTGCCGTGGGCGACGTTGTCGCGGAGGGTCGCGGTGAGGGTGCCGTCGCCGCCGGGGGTGTCGTTGGCGAGGATGCCCGGCGCGGCGATGGTGAGGGACCGGGCAGCGCGCACGTCATACTGGTCGTCCGCCGCGACCGGGAGGGGCTGCACCGCGATCTCGAGCGGGGCTGCCAGCGTCGCCTGGCCGTCGCTGGCCTCGACGCGGATCTGGTAGAACTGGCGGGTGAGGTCGGTCAGCGCCTCGGCGGTCAGGAGGCGGTCGCCGTTGATGGTGAAGGTGGCGTTGTCGTCATCGCCATCGCCCGCGACGAGGGTGAACGTGTGCACGTCCAGCTCGTCCTGGTCGAGCGCCGACAGGGTGCTGACCTCGACGTCTGCGGCTTCCTCGCCGGTGAGGTGGTCCGGGTCGAGCATGATGGCCACGATCGGGTCGTTGCGGTCGAGCACCGTGATCTCGAGGGCACCCTGGGTCGTGGCCCCCTCGGGATCGGCCACCTGGACGCGGATGGAGCGGAGGTCGGCCGCCTCGTGGTCGAGGAGCTCCGCCGTCAGGAGCTGTGCACCGGACAGCGTGAACAGCGCGTTGTCCTCGCCGCCCTCGCCGTCCACCAGGGTGAAGCTCAGGGCGCCGCCCTCGACGTCGGTCGAGGCGAGGGCCCCGACGAGCGCGCCAGCGGGCAGGTTCTCGGCGACCTCGGCGTTGTCGAGGCGCGCGGAGGTCGGGGCGTCGTTGACGGCCTCGATGGTGACGATGACCTCGACCTCGTCCGTGCCGCCGGCCGCGTCGGTCAACCGGACCGTAAAGCGGACCTCGCCGGAGGCGTTGGCCTCGGGGGTGTAGGTCACGGCCACGTCCCGACCGGTGCCCTCCACCGAGGCGGTGCCCTGGGCGGGGGCGGAGGCGATGCTCCAGGTGAACACGTCGTTCTGATCGGGGTCGGTGGAGGTGAGCGTGAGGGCGAAGGGCGTCGGGGCGCCGTCCTCGGACATCGTCACGGAGACCGTGGCGTCGCCGCCGATGGCGGGCGGGTCGTTGGTCGGCAGGATGGTGACGTGTACGACGATCTCGCTGGAGGCGCCTCCGGCGTCCGTGACCTGAACGGTGAAGGTGTCCTCGCCGGCGTAGTCCGCGTCGGGCACGTAGGTCACGACGGCCTCGGCGCCGTTGCCCTCGACGGACACGGTGCCGTGGGTCGGCTGGCCTGCGACGCTCCAGCCAAGGCCCATCGGCCCGTCCTCGGGGTCGGACGCCGCCAGCATCAGGCCGAACGGGATCGGGGCGCCGTCCTCGGACATGGTCACGTCAACGCTGCCGCCCTGTGTGATGGTGGGCGGGTCGTTGATCTCGGTGACGGTCACCGGGATGAGCGCCTCGACGGCGTGACCCCAGGCGTCCGTCAGCACGACGGTGAAGCTGTCCTCCCCGAAGGTGTTCGGGGCCGGCGTGTAGGTCAGGGTCGTTGTGCCGTCGCCGTTGTCGGTGACCTCGACGGTCCCCCCCATGGGCGAGGTGCCGATGGAGACGGTGATGGCGTCGCCTTCGGGGTCGGTCGGGGTGATGAGGAGGGTGCCGGGCACGTCCTCGGCGGTCATGATGGCGAGGCCGTCGGGGAGGGCGTCGGGAGGGGCGTTGAGATCGGCGGTCCAGGCGACGAGCTCGGTCGACTCGCCGCGTCGGCGCTGGTCGAGCACGACGAGGCGGCTGGAGGCGGTGGCGAGCACGGCGAGGTGCGGCGTGACGCCCGTGTCAAGGGTCTCGACGCCGAGATCGGGGAGGCCGGCGGTCGCGGCGATGAGCGAGCGGTCGGCGTCGTCGAGCCAGGCGCCGATGGTGAGGTCACCGCTGCGGCTCGTGGCCAGGCCGCGGCCCTTGCCAGCGCCGTCGACCGGCTCGACGGTCCACCCGCTGTTGCTGCGCGTCGCCCGACGCACCCCACCCGCCCCACGGACGCGGTAGGTGATCTGGATCGAGCCGTCGGCGAGGATGTCGAGGGTGCCCGGTTCACCGGGGTCGCTGTCGGAATCGACGGGCTCGGGGTCCCAGCCGCCGCCGTTGTTGTTCAGGTAGACGAGGGTGTCCTGCGCCGCGACCGTGTTGTGGATCATCACGGATATGTGCCCGCCGCGCGGGTCGATGGCGAGGTCCGGGGCCGCGACGACGGCGGTGGCCCCCGAGGACATCCAGGCGCTGCTCAGCGTCCAGGTGTTGGCGCCGCGCGCTGCCTCGAAAAGCTCGTGTGTGCGCGCCGCGCCGATCCCCGTGGTGACGACGAAGGCGAGGTGCGGCGCACCCATCGGGTCGAGCGTGAGGGAGAGCCCGTCGGCCTGGGCGTCGGCGCCGGACCAGACGGTCTCGAAGCTCCAGCCCATGTCGGTGAGCGCGGCGATGCCGACGGCGCGGGTGGCGCTCAGCGACCCATCGCCGGCGGCGCGGAAGGCGACGAGGGTCCGGTCGGCGGTCACCACGAGCTCGAGGTCGCCGACGAGGCGCCCCATCCCCGCGTCGGCGGCGGAGAAGGTGCTGACGGACTGCCAGGCGACGCCGTCGTGGCGGCTGACGTGGAGGGTCTGGGTCTCCTCGTTCAGCCAGGCGGCCCAGGGGGCGCCGCCGGGGCCTTCGGCGAGCGTGGGGGAGGTGTTGACGCGGGCCATGGACGCGGCGAGCGTGTCGCTGCGCCACGTGGGCTGCGCCGCGGCTGTGCCGGCGAGGAGGGCCGTGCCGCCGAGCGCCATCAACGCCACGGTCAGGCGAGGCCACGATTGACGGCGAGTGCGACTCTGGCCGATACTCGCCGGCCGGAGGTGACCACCATGGATCTTGCGCATATCACTCACCATCACTTCTCTCCGCTCGTTGGGGAGCACTTCGTCGTCACGCTCGAGGGCGGGCCGGTCGAGGCCTCGCTCACCAGCGTGCGGGTCATGGGGCAGGGGGCGGGGCGCGAGGCGTTCTCGCTCTTGTTCGACGTGCCGTCGGCCGCGGCGCTCTCGCAGCGGGTCTACGCTGTGGAGCACGAGACGCTCGGCCCGATCGACCTGTTCCTGGTGCCGGTCGGTCGCACGGCGACCGGTCTTGCGCTCGAGGCGATCTTCACCTGACATCGCGCCACTCCATCAATTGGTAGACACCCTTGTCCTCGATGGGCATGAAGCCGAGCCGCGCGTAGAGGCGCTGCGCCGGGTTGAACGTCTCAACGTGGATGCGCACGGGGACATTGCGGAGGCGCGCGTCGTCCATGACCTCGCGCATCAGGCGCGCTCCGATCCCACGCCCTCGCCACGCCGGCAGCAGCGCGATGTCGATGACGCGGGTTTCTTGCGGCCAGCGGCCCACATAAAGGCGGCCGATGGGCTCCTCGCCCGCGATGACGATCTGGAAGCGGTCGCTGGCGAAGTGCTTGAGGTAGAACTCGCGCTGGGCGCGGAACTGCATCGCGAGGAACGCGTCCTGCTCCGCCGCGCTCCAGCCGGTCTGGGCGAGCTCGTCCTGGCGGGTGCTGGCGTACAGCGCCGCGAGGAAGGGCAGGTCGGTCTCCTGCTCGTCGCGCAGTCGGAGGGCGGGGGCGTCTGGGCGCTTCATCCCAGCAGCTCGGGCGTGTCGGTGGTGGGGGAATCGACAAGCAGCGCGAGCGTCAGCAGATCGGCGCCGCGGCGCACCGAGACGATCCAGGCCCCGGCGCCGAGCGGCAGGTCGCGGCCGCCGAGCGCCACGGTGATCGGCGCGTCGTCCTCGATGGTCACCGCCAGCTCGACGCCGTGGGTCGCGTGGACGGGCGCGAGGACGGACGACGGTGCGCTCGTCGGGGAGAGGCGGCCGGCGGCGTGGTGGTAGAGCGTGAACGGCACGCCGTGGGTCCGGGACAGCACCTCGACCTTCGTCCGCGCGATGCCGTCGGAGGTCGGCCGTGCCGGGGTCGAGAGCGGGCAAACGGCCAGGCGGACGTGCGTCGGCCGGTCGGCCAGGGGCGGCGCGCGGCGGGCGGCCACGAGCTGTCCGGTGGGGATCACCCGCTGACCCAGGAGGGCGGCGAGCGCGGGGCTGTCGCGGCGCCAGGTCGCGCTGCCGGCCACATAGTGGACCTGCACCTGCCCCAATCGAGGCAGCGTCATGGCGTCGAGCTGCGGCACCACGAGGGTGACGAGCGGAACCGCCGACAGGGCGAGGAAGGTGCGTCGGGTGGGCTGGGTCATGGGGGTCTCACGAGCGCGGGGGGAAGACGCCCGCGAGGGCGATGATGAAGGTCACGGCGAGCCACGGCTGCATGTTGCCATGCGGCGCGTCGCCGCCTGCGCTCTGGAGCGTGGGGGCGGCCATGGCGGTGTCGGCGGCGGCGGCGGTGAAAGGCGTGAGCGCCGCGCTGCGCGCCAGCGCGCGGCCGACGGGGCGGTCGTCATCGCCCGGCGCGGCGACGGCGCCGAGGCTGTGGGTGTGGGCCGGGAGCTCATGGGTGGCCAGCGTGACCTGCTCCGCACCGCTCGACTCTCCCAGCCTCCGCGTCGTCAACCCCGGGCCCGCGCCAGGGTGCATCGGCGAGCGGCCCTGGAGGTTCGGAAGCGCGAAGGTCGATTGCCCGTTGCCGCCGTAGGTCGTCCCGAGCAGAGAGAACAGCGCCGTGTTCTGTGAGATGGGTAAAATCTGTCCATCGCACAGCGCCCATTGTCGAGGTGCGAATTACCTGCGAAAATGCGGATTTCAGCGATGAATGGCTCTGACATGCAGCCCTCAGCCTTGTGACGGGAAAATCCCGAACAGCGCGATGATAAAGTTTACACAGCAGAACGGCATCATGTTGGTGTGGCCCACGCTCTGGCCCGTCAGCGCGATCGCGTCACCCGCGCCGCCGTCGGCCAGCGGCCCGCCGCCCGAGCTGTAGAGATCGTCCTCGGCCACCGCGAACACGCGGTTGGCCGGCGAAGAGGCGGCGGCGGGCGTCGCGGTGCCGATCATGGCGTGGTCGTGCAGGGGTAGCTCGGCGACCGTCAGCGAAACGGACTCGACGCCGCCCTTGTCGGCCAGCCGTCGCAGCGTCAGGCCAGGGCCGCTCCCTGCGTGCAGCGCAAGGCGCCCACGAAGGTCCGGCAGCGCAAAGGTCGTCTGACCGTCGCCGCCGAAGTTGGTGCCGAGCAGCGCGAAGAGCGCGTCGTTCTCCGAGATCGGCAGCAGCTGCCCGTCACATAAAGCCCATCCCAGTGGTGCGAAATTGCCGCAGAACATGCGAATTTCGCCAATAAACGGTTGTGACACGAGTGCCTCCGAGCCTCAGTCGCGCGAGGGGAAGAGCCCCGCCAGCGCGATACAGAAGTTGATCGTCGTGAAGGGCTGCACGTTGGTGTGCGGCAGCGCGCCGCCGGTCGCCCCGGTGCGGCTGCTCATCGCCACCCCATCCTGCAGATCACCGTAGGCCTCGCGGGCGGCGGACGCGGGCCGTCCACCGCTCAGGCTGTCTGCGGAGCCCGCGCTGGACGCCGCGGCGATGGTGTGGGTGTGGGCGGGCATGTGCGTCACGAGCAGCGTCTCCTGCTCGCTCCCCCCGCGGCTGCCGACGGGATACGTGCCCGAGGCGTGGATGGGGACCCTCCCGCGCAGATCGGGCAGCGCCATCGTCGTCTGGCCGTCGCCGCCATAGGCGGTGCCGATGATGGCGTAGAGGGCCTGGTTCTGGTTGATGGACAGGAGCTGCCCGTCGCAGAACGCCCAGTTGCGTGGGGCGAAGTTGAACCCCACCATGCGAATCTCACCCATGAACGGTTCGGACATGAAGCCTCCAGGGACAGTCTTGCGCTCCAGCATAGGGGCACATCGCCGCCCTCGCAAGCCCGCTCTTCGCCACCGCCCGGCAGCACCGTTGCATCCCATCGCAGCGGGACCGGAGCCATTGTTCCACGGACACCGAGCCGTTCGATGACCACGCCAGATTTGCGCGCCGCGCCCCTCGCGGCTATCTTGCCCTCGATCGTCGTTCGTTCGAAGCCAACCTCCCGGAGACCCTCCATGAGATCGAGAATCACCCCCATCGTCGCGCTTGGTGCCCTCGCGCTGTTGACGCTCCTGTCCTCCAGCGCCGTCGCCCAGGCGCCGCTGCTCACAGGCTACGGTGGCCCGGCGGGCTTTGGAGGCGAGCTGACCGGACTGTTGACGGGACAGCCGCGCCCCGGCGATGACGCCTCCGAGGGGCCGCTCGACCTGAGCGCAGCGTTCCCCAATGGGATCAATTACTTCGGGACGACGTACACCTCCGCGTACGTCAACATCAACGGCAACCTCACCTTCAATGGTCCTGTGGAGGCCTTCTCGCCCGTCGCCTTCCCTGTGGCCGACCAGCCGATGATCGCGGCGTGGTGGGCGGACGTGGACCTGCGCGGCATTGGTATCGGCGCGGACAACAGCGTCTACTTCGCTGTTGACGCCGGCAATCGGGAGGTCGTGATCACCTGGAACACGGTCGGTTACTACAACAGCAAGACGAACAAGCTCAACAGCTTCCAGATGATCCTCAAGGATCGCTCGGTGGACTTCGAGCCCGGCGACTTCGACGTGGAGTTCCGGTACAACCGCTGCGAGTGGACCACCGGCGACGCCACCGGCGGCGCGAACGGCCTCGGCGGCACGCCGGCCCAGGTCGGCTTCGACGCTGGCGACACCGTCAACTTCTACGACCTCGACATCTCGCGCACCGCCCGGGTGCTGGAGGTCTGCACCACCTCCAACGTCACCATCCCCGGCGTCTGGCGCTTCTTCGTGCGCGGTGGACAGATCACCCTGTGCGGCAACTTCCAGGTCGACGCTGGCGAGATGTGCGACGACGGCAACCTCAACAACGTCGACGGCTGCAATCGCTACTGCGAGATCGATCGCGACATGGACGGCATCGGCGACGCCGTGGACAACTGCCCCGACGACCCGAACGCCGACCAGACCGACAACGACACCGACACCGTCGGAGACGCTTGCGACACCCTGCCGGGCGACAACACCGTCTGCCGCGATCTCGACATGGACGGCTGCGACGACTGCGCCGTGGTCCGCCCCCCCGACGTCAGCAACGATGGCCCCGACCTCGACGGCGACGGCATCTGCGACCTCGGTGACCCCGATATCGACAACGACGGCATCCCGAACGCCACCGACAACTGCCCCCTCATCGTCAACTCCGGCCAGCGCGACACCGACATGGACGGCCTCGGCAACGTCTGTGACCCCGACGATGACAACGACGGCGTCCTTGATGGCCCCGACAACTGCCCCCTGGTCGCCAACGCCGACCAGCTCAACTCCGACGGCGCCGCCGACGGCGGCGACGCCTGCGACACCAACGACGACAACGACGCCCTGCTCGACGTCGACGACAACTGCCCCACCGTCGCCAACGACGATCAGGCCGACAACGACGGAGACCTGCAGGGCGATGTCTGCGACCCTGACGACGACAACGACGGTGTGGACGACGCCGACGACAACTGCCCCCTGGTCGCCAACACCGACCAGATCAACTCCGACGGCGCCAACGATGGCGGGGATGCCTGCGACACGGACGACGACGACGACGGGATCCTCGACGGGCTCGACAACTGCTCCACCGTGCCGAACCCCGATCAGCTCAACAGCGACGGCCTGCAGGCGAGCTTCACGGCGATCCCCTTCGGCCCCCGCGACGTCGCCGCCGATGCCACCGTGGCCGTGACCGGCGACGACGACTGGTCCGCCCCCGTCGCCATCGGCTTCCCGTTCTCGTTCTTCGGCGAGTCGTTCGACACGATCTACATCCAATCCAACGGGCTCATCACGTTCTCGCTGTACACCGGCGCGTCGTTCATCCCCGCCCCCATCCCCACCGGCGCCACCCCGAACCACATGATCGCCGCCCTCTGGGACGACATCGACCCCCGCTTCGGCGGCCGGGTCGTCTACGAGCTCCAGGGCATGGCGCCCAACCGCGAGCTGGTGGTGTTCTGGGAGGACGTGCCCCACTTCGTCAACAACCAGGGCGGCGGTGAGCCCGTCTCGGTCCAGCTCGTGCTGCGCGAGGCCGACAGCGGCGCCGAGATCCACTGCATCAACTGCCCCGACGACGGTGGCATCCGCGTCCAGGGCGTCGAGACCGCCGACGGGCTCGCCGGCTTCGCCCCCGAGGGCCGCAACGGCACCGTCTTCAGCCTCACCAACGACGCCATCGAGCTCTTCACCTCCGCCGGTGATGCCCTCGGCGACGCCTGCGACGACGACGACGACAACGACGGCGTCCTCGACCTCGTCGACAACTGCCCCCTGACACCCAACGCCGATCAGGCCAACGCCGACGGCGCCAACGACGGCGGCGACGTCTGCGACGCTGACGACGACAACGACGGCGTCCTCGACGCCGACGACAACTGCGCCACCGTCGCCAACCCCGACCAGGCCGACAACGAGCTCGACGGCCTCGGCGACGTCTGCGACCCCGACGACGACAACGACGGCATCCTCGACGTCGACGACAACTGCGACACCGTCGCCAACCCCGACCAGCTTGACAACGAGCTCGACGGCCTCGGCGACGTCTGCGACGACGACGACGACAACGACGGCGTCCTCGACGCCGACGACAACTGCCCGCTGACCGCCAACGCCGACCAGGCCAACGCCGACGGTGCCAACGACGGCGGCGACGCCTGCGATGACGACGACGACGACGACGGCATCCTCGACGCCGACGACAACTGCGACACCGTCGCCAACCCCGACCAGGCCGACAACGAGCTGGACGGCCTCGGCGACGTCTGCGACGACGACGACGACAACGACGGCATCCTCGATCCCGACGACAACTGCCAGACCAGCTCCAACCCCGACCAGGCCGACATCGAGCTCGATGGCCGCGGCGACGCCTGCGACGACGATGACGACAACGACGGCGTCCTCGACGTCGATGACAACTGCCCGTTCACCGCCAACCCCGACCAGCTCGACAACGAGCTCGACGGCCTCGGCGATGTCTGCGACGACGACGACGACGACGACGGCGTCCTCGACGCCAACGACAACTGCCCCCTGCTCGCCAACGCCGATCAGGCCAACGTCGACGCCGACGGCGACGGAGACGCCTGCGACCCCGATGACGACAACGACGGCGTCGACGACGCCACCGACAACTGCCCCCTGACCGCCAACGCCGATCAGGCCGACACCGACGGCGACGGCACCGGCGACGCCTGCGAGGATGACCTCGACGGCGACGGCGTCACCGACGCCACCGACAACTGCCCCGCCATCGCCAACGCCGATCAGCTCAACACCGACGACGACGACCTCGGCGATGCCTGCGACGACGACGACGACAACGACGGCGTCGACGACCTCACCGACAACTGCCCCCTCGTCGACAACGCCGACCAGCTCGACACCGACGGCGACGGCCTCGGTGACGCCTGCGACCCCGTTGACACCGACACCGACGGCGACGGCGTCGACGACGCCGTCGACAACTGCGTCGATGTCGCCAACGCCGACCAGGCCGACCTCGACAACGACGGCATCGGCGACGCCTGCGACGACGACCTCGACGACGATGGCCTCACCAACGACGAAGAGGATGCCGCCGGCACCGATCCCGCCGACGCCGACTCCGACGACGACGGCATCACCGACGCCGCCGACGGCCTCACCGACACCGACGGCGACGGCCTCATCGACGCCCTCGACCCCGACGCCGACAACGACGGCATCCTCGACGGCACCGAAGCTGGCGTCACCCTCGAGACCGCCCCCATGGGCACCGACATCACCTCCGCCGCCTTCCTCCCCGACGGCGATCCCTCCACCACCACCGACCCCCACCTCGCCGATACCGACAACGGCGGCGTCCCCGACGGCGCCGAGGACACCAACCACAACGGCCGCTTCGACGACGGCGAGACCGACCCCAACGACCCCGCTGACGACGTCACCCCGCCCGTCGACACCGACGGCGACGGCCTCACCGACGCCGAGGAGGAGCTCGCCGGCACCAGCCCCACCGACGCCGACAGCGACGACGACGGCGTGGCCGACGGCGACGAGGACAACTGGAACCTCGACACCGACGAGGACGGCTTCATCAACGCCCTCGACCACGACTCCGACAACGACGGCATCCTCGACGGCACCGAGAAGGGCCTCACCGATGACACCGTCCCCGCCGACACCGACCTGACCGCCAGCAACTTCCTCGCCGACGCCGACCCCACCACCACCACCTCCATGGTCCTCGCCGATACCGACGCCGGCGGCGTCTCCGATGGCCTCGAGGACGCCAACCACAACGGCCGCATCGACGACGGTGAGACCGACCCCAACGACCCCGCCGATGACGCGCCCGCCGACACCGACGGCGACGGCGTCGCCGACGCCGACGACAACTGCCCCGAGCTCGCCAACCCCGACCAGGCCAACACCGACGACGATGACCTCGGCGACGCCTGCGACGACGATGACGACAACGACGGCGTCCCCGACGCCGACGACAACTGCCCGCTGACCGCCAACGCCGACCAGGCCGACACCGACGAAGACGGCGTCGGTGACGTCTGCGACGAGCTCACCGACGGCGACGGCGACGGCGTCGACGACGCCACCGACAACTGCCCCGACGTCGCCAACCCCAACCAGGCCGACGCCGACAACAACGGCATCGGCGATGCCTGTGACGGCGCCGACGGCGACGGCGACGGCATCAACGACGCCACAGACAACTGCCTCGGCGTCGCCAACCCCGATCAGGCCGACACCGACGGTGACGGCATCGGAGACGCCTGCGACAACGACATCACCAACAACGGCACCAACAACGGCCAGGACACCGACTTCGACACCGACGACGTCGTGGATGGCCTCGACAACTGCCCCACCACCCCCAACGCCGACCAGCTGGACACCGACGGTGACGGCATCGGCGACGCCTGCGACGACGCGGCCCTCATCGGCTACACCATCGAAGGCTCCGGCGTGGGCGCCTGCTCCCAGACCGGCACCTCCGGCGGCCGCAACGGCCTCGCCAGCGCCCTCCTCGTCGCCCTGGTCGCCCTCGGCTTCACCGTCCTGCGGCGCAGGCCCTGAACCCTGCTCCGCCCTGACCAGCCCCCTCCAGAGCGCCATGAGCCAGACCGGCGACCTGGAGGGGCCGCGTCGAATCTTATCGGGGCGGGGAGGGGCGAAATCCAGATGTAACCCAGCCTGAGTGGCAGTCCGACCCGCAGGGCAGGGAGTCCGGCGAGCGACAGCTCGCAGGAGGCCCTGCATCGCGGGATGGACTGAGACTCACGGCGGTATAGCCCAGCCTGAGTGGCAGTC
>Ga0100377_1002817_pt1 | contig 14324 bp, 12 predicted proteins | sample CryGeymeta201501_FD_83664 | JGI IMG/M metagenome (GOLD analysis project Ga0100377, IMG submission 83664) | Groundwater microbial communities from Crystal Geyser aquifers in Utah, USA - Crystal Geyser metaG 2015-01 | ecosystem: Environmental > Aquatic > Deep subsurface > Groundwater | place: USA... | reverse complement strand
CGTAAGTACGGTAGGTTTCTTCAATGATCCGGATCCGCTCTTTGAGGCCGACTGCATCATTCATGATTTTACCTAAGGTAATCGTTTCCAATTTGGCAAAGAAATAATTATAGATAAATATTCTTGTGTTAGAAAAGAGACGCCTTGCATCTGCGGCAATCTCGAAAATCGCTCAATTTAGGTTTTGCTTTTTAATCGCCGCAGTTTTTTGACCCGGGAAATAGGCAAAACCCCGTTTTTTTTACTGGGGACCGCCGTAGAGCGCTTTGACTTGGGCGCGATCCGGAGATCCGTCTGTTTTTACCGGGATTTCAGAGACGAATTGTACATATTGCGGCTTCTTATAACCGGCGATATGTTCCCCAACGAATCGGGCGAGTTCTTTGGCTTCGAGTACGGCACCGGTTCTGAGACGGCAGACGGCCTTGATCCCTTCTTTCCATTTCGGATCCGGAACCCCGAAGACGACGACGGCCTCCACGTCAGGATGTTGGAGAATCACTTTTTCCACCTCAGCGGGATAGACGTTCTCACCGCCGGGTTTAATTAGTTCCTTTTCGGCTTTCCGGCCCGCGAAAAATAAAAATCCGTCTTCGTCAAACCGGCCCATATCCCCGGTATGATGCCACCCGCCCCGAAAAGTATGTACCGTATCCTCCGGCAGTCCCCAGTATCCCTTGAAGACCATCGGGCCTTTCATGACGATTTCCCCCACCTGGCCGGTCGACACCGGGCGGTTGTCATCGTCCACGAGTCGTAAATCCGACAAAGGGATGATCTTTCCGGCCGAACCGGGCCTGTCGTCATAACGTCCCATGGTGGCTAGGCACGAGGTTTCGGTCTGTCCGTACATGCAATAAAAGGTGCCGCCCGTGGTTTCTTGAAAGACCCGGATGGTCTCAGGAACGCCTAAGCCTAAAACGGCGCGCAACGACCGAATCTCTTTTCCCGCTTCCTGATGCGCCTGAAGGATTGAAGAAAGGATCGGCGGAAATTCGAAAAAGAGGGTCACCTTCTTTTCTTCGATCAGAGAAACCGCTTTTTTGGCTTCAAACTTGCTCATGTTGACATTCAGGGCACCGGCGTGAAACGCGTTGGTCGCCATGAATAATCCTCCCACATGGAACAGGGGCAAAAGATTTAGGTGAACATCCCGTGAAGAAAGATTGAAACAAAGATTCAGATGAATATCGGCGCAAAGGACGTTCCCATGGCTGAGCATCGCCCCCCGGGGCCTTCCGGAAACCGCTGCGGTGTGAATGATCACAAAACCATCATCCGTGGCGACATCCGCTGCCCGGAAACCGGCCGATCCGGTCATCAGGGAATCCAACCTATCATAGACACCGCCGGGCCTTAGATTGTAAAAGGACCGAATCGACGGAAACCGGTCTCTGTTTTTTTGAATCGATTCCTGGAATTCAGGATCCACGAAAAGGGCCTTCGGAGTACCGTCATTGAGATTGAACGCCGCTTCATCAGCGCTTAACCTCCAGTTCACGGGAAGCACGATGACGCCGATGGCGGCCGCGGCGCCGTAAAGAAGGAAATATTCCAGGCTGTTTTTCCCATAAACGCCGATGCGATCCCCTTTTTCAAGGCCGATTCCCTGAAGCCCGGCGGCAAGCCGATCGACCCTTTCTTTGACTTCCTTAAAAGTGAGATTTCGTTCGTCGTCGGCCTCAAACCAGGCCGGTGCATTCCCGAAAGCCGTGGCGTTTCGGTTGATGATGTCGTAAAAGGTAAGATCGTGCAAGCCCATGGAATCGATTTCCCCTGATACTTTTGTGAAATTGCTGTTAAATGTTCAGATATCTCAAAAGGCTCCGCTCCGGGACCGTGAAAAACCGTGGAATCCCGGAGCGGGTAAATTTCATAAGGTTCAAATTGTTGGGGTCTCTTTATGGAAACTTGGCGCTAAAGGGGACGCTCTTGACTACCCCGTCTGCCTTAAAAATAGCGGATCCGTTCCGTGCATAAATCGGGAAAGTAAAGTCCGGAATTTGAGTCCACCAGTTTTCGATAAGATCCATAGGCCCCTTTCCCGAGGCCTTCACCTTGTCTCCGCTGGCGACCATCAGGCTCCCTGAGGTGACGGCGGGGTCCTGAACGGCGATCACCCGAACCTGGTTGGTTTTTCCGGCCGGGATCCACATGGCTTCGCTGGAGCCTTGGGTATTGATGTCAAAATCTTCGAACCCCACAGTAAACTGCATTTTTTCCATCAACACCGGGAAGTCATTGGGATTGCTCACATTGAAGATAAACGCCAGAACCAGAGGGGATCCATTGGCTCCTGCTTTTCCCTTGGTCGGTTCAATCTTGGCGTCATAGAACCACCATCCCCAGTAAGATTGAACTTCCATGTGGCTGAGGGTGACCCCCGGAGCCTTGAAATTCTTATCAGTGGGTTTGGCCGTCATGCCGGCGCATCCGGCCATGAAGGCGACGACGGCCAAGACGCTTAGAAACGCAAAGATCGTCGATTTTTCTCGCATATTTTTCCTCCCTGCTTTCCCATCACGGGTTTAGGTCAACCATCGCTTTCTTCGCTTGTAATGCTTGACATCACGGAAGCTTTTTCTTCCCCCGAAATCGGTCATCCCCAGGTAGAAATCCTTAATGTCCGGGTTCTCCCTGAGTTTTTCGGCGGAATCATTCATAACAATGCGCCCATTTTCCAGCACATAGGCGTAAGGAGCCACATTCAGTGCCAGCTTGGCGTTTTGCTCCACCAGGAGGATGGAGATTTTTTCCTTCTTGTTGAGCTGAGTGATGATATTGAAGATCTCGTGGATCAAAAGCGGCGCCAGTCCCATAGAAGGCTCATCGAGCAGGATCAGCTTGGGGTGGGTCATGAGCGCTCGTCCCACAACGGTCATCTGTTGTTCTCCGCCGCTGACTAATCCTGCCACCTCGTTTCGCTTTTCACGCAGCCTGGGAAAATAATGATACACCCTTTCCAGGCCTTCCTTGATAGACCGCCCGTATTTGCGCATGTGAGCGCCCACTTTCAGGTTCTGTTCTACGGTGAGGTGTTCGAAGACCCGGCGACCTTCGATGACCTGGACGATTCCCATCTTGGCGATTTTTTCAGGGCTCATCCGGTCGATCCGTTCTCCCAAAAACTCGATGGAACCGTCGGTCACCTGACCGTTCTCATGCTTCAACAGGCCGGAAATGGCTTTCAGGATCGTGCTCTTTCCCGCACCGTTGGCCCCCAGGAGGGCGATGATATCGCCCTCAGGAACCTCGATGGAGACACCCTTGATGACCAGGATCACCTCGTGATACTTGACTTCGATGTTATTGATCTTCAAGATCATCTTATCGCTGGACAATATGTTTCAACCTCCTCGGGGGTGTTTGGAAAAGCCTGCAATGGTGCAAGATAACACTACCATCCCAGCCATTCTTTTCCCCATTTTTCAGGCCAACGAGATTTTAAATCCACAAGCTCCACCACCTGGAATTTACCGTTCTTGATCTCGTAAATTGAAACTTTTCCTGCGGTACGATGATCCGTTGAGGTATAGTTCAGTGGCTGAACACCAAGCCCGATATCGAAATCACGGATCGTTTCAAATCCCTTTTTCAGGATCCCCTCTCCGGTCAGATCGCCAGCCTTGTCGGCCCGTTTCATGGCTTCCCACAACGCAAGCGTGTTTGCCCATGCGGCAACAGTGTGGGTTGTACGATTTTCCAGAGGGACGCCCGGGTTATATTTTTTGGCATATTCCACGACCTTGTCCATGTTTTTCACATTTTCGCCAAAGAATGCGCACCTCGGGGCACCAAAAACACCTTCAGCGGCCTTTCCGGCTAGTTTTACGAGGTTTTCATCGAAGCCCCAGCAGTTTACGATATGCTCGGCTTTGAGACCGAGGGCGAAGGCGTCCCGGACGGTGGCGGATACCGACATGGTGGTGTTGCCGTGCCAGACCAGGTCCGCACCATAGTCTTTCATGGCCAAAACCTGGCTCTTTGTGTCAATGGCCACCAGCGAAACATTCTGATCCGGACCCACTTCAAACCCCAACAATTCTGCCTGATCCTTGATGGCTTTGATGGGTGCGCTGCAATACGGGTAGGCGAAGTGGTAGCTGCAGACGAACTTGGGTTTCCGTTTTCCGAATTCCGGGTTCTTTTTCCAGCGGGTGTCATACCATGCCGTGATGGCGGCCCTGGCATTGGTGGAGTAGTCGGTGGCGGCGAACAGGTTGTAAGGCGTCTTCGCCGGGTTTGTCAGGTGTGCGCTGTATGAAGCGCTCACATAGGGCATTTTATCCTGGGTGACGGTCGGAGACAGGGCTTCGGTATCTCCGGTGCCCCATCCAAGAACCGCCACGCAGCCAAGCCGTTTGAAGAGCTTGTACTTGGTGAGGGCTTCGGGAATCCGGTAGCCGTAGTCGAACTGGTACAGTTTGATGGGTTTGCCGTTGATGCCTCCGTTGTCATTGACATATCGGATGGCATCCGCAATCCCTAAGGCATAGTCTTTGCCCACATCGGACGTGGCTCCCGTGACGTCGTTGAGTGCGCCGACCTTCACTTCGGCGGCGAGAGCACTCGCGGAAATGCCGAAAATGAGGGCCGGGATAAAAATGACCGCCACGAACTTAAACCATTTCTTTTTCAGATCCATAGTCATCCCCCTTCGCATGTTGAGTAAAGGAAAATTGATACCCTAACCGAAACTGCCGATGCCGACACTCACCTCCCTCCAACTGTATTTGGATTCATTTATAGGAAAAGGGCCAGAGATTGAAATAATTTTTCACTTGCCACCATCGATAGGCCAGCCCATAGGGCTCGAAGATCATGAAGACGCAGATGGCCAGGCCGAAAGCGGCTTCCTTCACGAAGAGAAAGTCCATCAGCAACTTCGGATATTCATCGGCCAGAGGAATGACCGCCAATTGGAGTCCTTCCATGACCACGACCATGAAGATGGAACCGAATACGGCTCCATGAATGGACCCTACGCCCCCGATGAGGATGACCCCTACCAGCCAAAGGGACCAGAACCACTGGAAATGCTCGGGGCTGATGGCTGCCAGATTGCTGATCCAGAAGGCTCCGGCGACCCCTCCGATAAACCCGGCGACGAAAAATGCCAAAAGCTTGTACTTGATGACATTGATCCCCATGACTTCGGCGGAGATGTCGTTGTCCCGGATTGCCACCCATGCGCGTCCCGCTCTAGATCGGAGAAGGTTGGCTAGCCCGATGATGCACAAGCTCGTGAGAACGATCATTATATAATAGACTTTCAGGTCCGAATCAATTACCCATGGCCCTATTTTGATGGTTCCCGGCGGCAGGGAAAAGGCCTGCCCGCGTCCGCCGATCTGTGAAACATACTGGGTGATGATAAACTCCACCGTGATAAATTGGGCGGCCATGGTGGTCAGAATCAGGTAAAATCCCTTGACGCGGGCCGAGGGGAGGCCGAACAGCACGCTCCAGAGTCCTGCGGTGACGGCGGCGATGAAGATGCTGATGGGATAGGCGAGCCCGATGTCCAGGATGAACTGTGGCCAGGGGAATTCAAGGATTAACAGGGTGCTGGTATAGGCACCGACGGCGATGAAGGCTGCATGACCCAGGGTTACCTGTCCACAGAAGCCGATCAGGAGTTGCACTCCCAGGGCGCCAAGAACGGTATAGCCGATCTGGTTGCAGACGCTAAGTGAATATGTTTCCCCCATCAGAGGAATGAAGATGAAAAGGACAAGCCCTAAAAGGATCATCTTTCCCTTGATGAAGCGGGTCTGGAACCATGCATGGTCTTCGCGATAAGACTGATGGTAATCGCCGCAGGGAAGCCAAGTCGTCGACATAAAACGCTCCTTTTACACCCGTTCGATCCGTTCCCATCCCCACAGCCCGTAAGGCTTGAAGAGAAGGAAAACCGTCATAAATACAAAAGGTGCAATCTCTTTAATACCGCCGGGAAAGTATTTGTCCAGATATGCGCCGCTGAGGTTTTCGAGGACGCCGATGATGATGCCTCCGACAATGGCGCCGGGAACGGAGTTGAGCCCCCCAAAAACCACTGCAGGGAGCACCAGCAATCCCAGGTAACCCACGGAAATGTTCAGGCCATTGATATTGCCTAAAAGGGTCCCCCCCACGCCGGCGGCCATGAAAGCGATAGCCCAGGCCGCCGCATAGACGAACCGGGCGGAAACCCCTAAAGAGAGAGCCGCCATTTCATCGTCTGCGGTTGCCTGCATGGCCAGGCCCCAGCGGGTGTATTTGAAGAAGCTGACGAAAGCGACCAGAAGGATGAGTGCGGCCAGAAAACTCCAAAGATAAACCTTCCCGATGATCAAAGGGCCGATCCGCATCGGTTCCATGGAAAATACCGGCGGATCAAAGGTCCGTGTGTCGACTCCCCAGATGAACTCCACGGTTCCTTTGAAGAAAAAGGACAGCCCCACGGTGACCATGATCACCGTTAAAACCGGCTCGCCGATGAGTCTGTCTAAAAAGATGCGCTCGGTCAAAATCCCTAAGACCAGGCCGATAATCAGAGAAAAGAGGAGAGAAAGCAGAAAAGGAATGCCCATCGAATAAAAACTCAGGGAGACGTATGCGCCGATGAGGGTGAGTTCACCCATGGCCAGATTCAAGACCCCGGAGCATTTATAGATGAGCACCCATCCCAGCGCCACGAGGGCGTAAATCCCGCCCACCATGATCCCTGTCGTCAGCGCCATCAGCAACAACTCCATGAGCGTCCTCCTTCATTGACTCCCGGTTCGGAAGGGCACGTTAGGCCCCCTCGCCTAATCCTTGAGGGTCACGATCCGCATGTCTGTTTTGATATGCGCTTGCCGTCCGTCTTCGTACTTGATGATGGTATCGATGTGGATAGTGTCCCTGTTCGAATAGATGGCATCAACAATTTCCTGGTAACGTTTTTCCACGAAGGCCCGCCTGAGTTTTCGAGTACGGGTCAGTTCGTCATCATCCGGGTCGAGTTCCTTGTAAAGGTTGGTGAAACGGTGCACTTTGGCCACCGCCGGAAGGTCCTTGTTGGCCTGACGGATCTGCATTTTAATCAGGTCGTAGACCTCGGGCATCTGGGAAAGTTCCTGGTAGCTGGTGTAGTTGAGCTTCTTTTCATCGGCCCATTTTCCTACCACGGTATAGTCGATGCACATGACGGCGCTGATGAAGTCCCGTTTGTCTCCGATAACCCAAGAATCCTTGATATAAGGGCTGAATTTCAAACGGGTTTCCAGGTACTGGGGTGCAAAGGGCCTGCCGTCTTTAAGGGTGAAGACGTCCTTGGTCCGGTCGAAGACCACCAGGTGGCCGTCATCGTCGATAAATCCCTTGTCTCCGGAATAAAGCCAGCCGTTTCTCAAGGTATTTTCCGTAGCCTCCGGATTTTTGTAGTATCCTGAGAAAACGGACGGGCTCCGGGTGATGATTTCACCTTCCTCGGTAATTTTGATCTCGGTTCCGGGAATAGGGTGTCCCACAGTGTCAAATTTGATGTCGCCGTTTCGATGTACCACCGATATACCGGCCACCTCCGTCTGCCCGTAAATCTGTTTCAAGTTGACGCCGAGGGCATGGAAGAAACGGAAATGGTCCGGTCCCATGGCCGCACCGCCGGTGTAGGCATTGCGCACCCTGGAAAGACCCAGATGGTCCTTGAGCTTTTTTTGAACGGTCCAGTGCGCCAATAATTCAAGCAATTTCCAGTACCAGGGGGTCGGCCTTTTTGAGAACTTCATGTCTGCCACATGATACCCGATCTTGGTGGACAGCCCATAGAACTTTCGTTTGATCCAAGTTGCGTCGAGATATTTGACCTGGACGCTTCGGGTCATCTGCTCATACATCCGCGGGGGCGCAAACATGACATGGGGACCGATTTCGCGGATGTTTTCCTGTGCGGTTTCCGGCGCTTCCGGAAAATTGATGGTGTAACCGATCTGAAGCCCGCAGGAGATGGACATCATCTGTTCCCCGATCCAGGCAAAGGGGAGATAGGAAACATAATCATCCGTGTCCCGGCAGGGATCCACCTCCATGAGGTGTTTTCCCATGGTCAGCATATTGTTGTGGGACAGGAGAGCTCCTTTGGGGAGAGCCGTGGTGCCGGAGGTGTAGAAGAGGAGCGCGATTTCTTCACCGTAGCCCTTTTGGATCAATTCATCGAAGAGATGGGGTTTTTCCTTTTCTATTTTTTTCCCGAGTTCCTGGACCTCTTTCAGGCTGATCAGACAATCTTGATCGTAGTGGCGCATCCCTTTGGGATCATCCCAGATGATTTTTTTCAGCTTCGGACACTCGTCATAGATCGATAGGGCCTTGTCGACCTCCTCCTGTCCTTCCCCGAAGATGAACTTGGTGTCCGAGTGGTCGATGATGTATTTCACCTCGTCGATGAGACAGTCCTGGAACAGCCACACGCCGATACCTCTGGCGCACAGGGTGGCCATCTCGGCCCAGAGACCCTGGGGACGATTATCCCCGATCATGGAGACCTTGTCGCCTTCCTCGAGACCGAGGGAGACAAGGCCCAAGGCCAGGTGTTTCACATTATCCAGGTATTGTTGCCATGTGATGGGACGCCAGATGCCGAACTCTTTTTCCCGCATGGCGACCCTGTCCGCGCCGTATTTTTGAGCCTGTCTGACAAAAAGCTTCGGGATGGTCAGGTCCGGGGTGATATCAATCCCTTTTTCGGATGAGACGCCGATGCTACCGCCTTGTTGCATACAGGTCCTCTTCGCCAAGATACGCCTTGATAACATCGGGATTGTTCTGAACCTCCGCAGGCGTTCCGTCCATGATCATCCTGCCGAAATTGAGCACGAATACACGGTCCGAAAGGTCCATGACAACGCCCATGTCATGCTCTACGAGCAGGCAGGTGACTTTCCACCGTTTTTCTTCGTTGATGTCCAGGATGAATCGGGCCATATCCTCCACTTCTTCCAGGTTCAGGCCGGCCAAGGGTTCGTCAAGGATCAAAAGGTCGGGTTCCAGGGCCAACGCCCGGCCGAGTTCGACTCGTTTCTGGAGACCATAAGGGAGCATGCCCACGGGTTTGTGACGAATGTGTTGTATTTCCAAAAAGTCGATGATTTCTTCCTCGATGAAGGCCCGGTGCTGAATTTCCTCTTTGGCAGTCTTTCCAATGAAAACGGAGCCGCTGACGATACCGGAGCGGTAATGATTGTGCCGTCCCAGTCGAATATTGTCGAGGACGGTCATTCCGCCGAAGACTTCTACTTTCTGAAAGGTCCTGGCCATGCCCATCTGGGATCTTTGGCATGGCTTGCGACCGTTGATGCTCTGTCCCTTGAAGAGGATATTCCCTTCCCGGGGATGATAAAGACCGTTGATGCAGTTCATCATCACGGTCTTTCCGGCGCCGTTGGGTCCGATGACGGAATGAATTTCCCCTCTCCTGACTTTGAGGCTGACACCTTCCAGTGCATGGACTTTACCAAAAGACATGTGGAGGCCCTGGAGTTCCAAGAGGACTTCATTATTGTCGGGTTCCGCTGATTCGGCCAAAAAAACCTCCTCGCTTACGGTTTGCCTTGCCGACGCACGTGATTCAGTGGGGCGGACGAGAGGTTGGAAACCTCTTGTCATATTAATATCGGAAAGGGATCATCGTCAATACCATCAATAAAGCGGCCGATTGCATCCGGATATTTTTTCAAGAAATAAGCTCATATAAGCATATGCCCATATCTTGTCCGGTATAACCGATCGGTCAGTTGTTTTAATGATTCATATGGCTAAAATATAGCTTATGTCAAACGCTTTTTACAGGGCATGAAAAGGCCAAAACCACAGATAAAACACAGAAACGGAACTCCGGCATTTCCCTTACAGGATGACGATCTTTTTGACGGCATTGACGATTTCTTCCGGGTCGTCCATTATCAGAAAAATGTCGAGATCCTGTTTTGCAATCATACCATTTTCCAGCAGATGGGATTGGATCCAGTTTTTCAATCCTTTCCAGTAATCCGAGCCTACCAAAATGATTGGAAAGGGCTTAATGCGCTGGGTCTGGACCAAGGTTGCCGCTTCAAAAAGCTCGTCTATGGTTCCAAGGCCTCCGGGCATGATGATATAAGCGCTGGCGTATTTTACGAGCATCACCTTCCGGACAAAAAAGTATTTGAATTCCAACTTGAGATTGGAATATGGATTCGGCTTTTGTTCCATGGGCAAAATGATATTCAGTCCCACCGACCGCCCCCCGGCCTTCGCCGCCCCCTTGTTGGCCGCCTCCATCACACCGCCGCCGCCGCCGGTGAGGATCGCAAAGTGGTTTTTCGCAAAAAGCTCTGCGATCAGCTCGGCCTTCTTGTAGAGAGGGCTGTTGGGTTTGGTTCGGGAGGATCCAAAAATAGACACGGCCGGCCCGAGGTCATGCAAGGCTTCGACACCATCCACAAATTCGCCGATGATCTTAAATAGGCGCCACGATTCGTCGAGCCCCCAGCCCTCTAAAATAAACTGCTTTTCTACCGCCATGCCGATGCCCCCTTTCTATCATGAAGGATTCCTGGATTTATGTTCAAGCCTTTGCATCCCACTTGCTTCCATAATGCTGATAAGGGCAAAGAGAAACCCTCTCCCCATCGGGAAGAGGGCAGGTGAGGGGATAACCATTCATCCATCTCCCTCAGGGTTTGAGCAAAATATCGGCCTCCGGCCGAAACCGTCACACCTTTCAGGTTTTTCCTTCAAAACCAATGACAACTTTCTCGCTCTCCACGATGACCGGTACCCGTCGGGATCCGCCCGAGTAGGTCAACATGGCTTCCATTTGTTGGGGATCGGCCAGGACCCGCAGGTAATCCACTTCTTTCCCTTGCTTTCTATAAGCTTCACGAGCTGCCTGGGTGAACGGTCATGTGTCTTTTCCGAAAATAAGGACTTTTCCAGACATAATATATTCTCCTTCTTTACACTTTTTCAACAAAAAGACGGGGTGAATTTGGATGCCCTTTCAGCAACGTACATTAATGGAAACCTATAAATTACTAGCAGGTCTTTTGCATCTTGTCAATAATTTCAAGTTGACTTAGGATAAGGTAATTGTTAACCAGGAAGACCTTTTCCAGGGCCAAAGCATGCGGGATTCTGTTGGCAGTTGCTCAGAAGATGTAACCATCGTCAACGAATCGGGGCTTCATGCCCGATCTGCCGCTTCCATCGCCAGGGTGGCCCGGCATGCGAGATTCGGCGTGCGGATCCGCAAAGGAAATGAAGGGGCTAATGCCAAGGACGTAATGGACGTTTTGTCCCTCGCGTGTCAGAAAGGCTCTGTGGTCACCATTTCCATTGAAAATCCCTCTGACAAGGACGTGCTGATCCAACTGGTGACACTGGTACAAAACGGATTCGGAGAATAATATTTCGATGCAAGGATTCAAGAAGAAGGAAATTCGACTCAAGGGCATTTCCGGGTCTCCAGGAATTTGCATCGGCAGGGCGTATCTGGTGGACCATGAGGGGGTCGATGTTGTGGAGCGGTATTTCATCGATCCCAAAGAAATCAAAAAAGAGATGAACCGTTTCAAGCATGCGGTTCAAAATGCCATTGAAGAACTAAAAGGCATCATCAAAAATTCACCCAAAGACTATCGCCAACACGTCCAGATACTAGAGACTCATATCCTCTTGCTGAAGGATAAGATGCTCTATGAGAAGACCCTATCCGTCATCGAAAAGGAGCATGTCAATGCAGAATGGGCTTTGAAGAAAGTGGTCTCCGATGCCCAGGCCGTCTTTAAAGAGATGGAGGATCCGTATCTCAGAGAACGAGCCTCGGATATCGCCCATGTCGGGCAATTGGTCATGAGAAACCTGGTGGGAGCGGAGGGGGTGAACCTGGCAAATATCGACAAGCGGGTCATCCTGGTTGCCCGGGAGCTTTCGCCGGCCGAAACGAGCCAGATTCAACTGGAATCGATCAAGGGGTTCGTCACGGATTTCGGGGGGGAAGCTTCCCACACCAGCATCATCGCACGGTCGCTTCAGATCCCCTCGGTCCTGGGTTTGGAAAATGCCAGCCAGGTCATCAAAAACGAAGACGCCTTGATCGTAGATGGGTACACCGGGGAGGTGATCCTTTACCCACGACAAGAGACCCTCCGCGAATACAAGTTGAAGAAAGACCGGTATGAAGCCCGGAAGGCTCAATTGATCCGGACCAGCAAGGCGTCAGCCAAAACGACCGACGGCTATTCGGTTTCCGTAATGGGGAACATCGAACTTCCCGAGGAGGTGGTGGCTGTCCTGGATCATGGGGGAGAGGGAATCGGCCTATACCGAACGGAGTTCCAATACCTCAATCGGTCTGACTTTCCTTCCGAAGAGGAGCTTTACGAGAAATATAAGGATGTGGTGGAAGTGATGGGGGACAGGTCCACCACCATCCGAACTCTGGATATCAACGGGGAAAAAACGATTTCCTTCAGACAGTTTGAAGCTGAAAAAAATCCGGCCTTGGGCCTTCGGGCCATCCGATTTTGCTTGCAATATCCGGAAGTTTTCAAAACCCAGCTCAGAGCGATTCTCCGGGTGGCAGACATCGGGAAAGTAAAAATACTATTTCCGATGATATCCTGCGTAGACGAATTGCTGGCCGCCAAAGAGATCCTGAAGCAGGCGGGGGATTCCCTTAAAAAAGACGGATTGCCGTTTGCACGGAATATCGAGATCGGTTTGTTGATCGAAATTCCTGCGGCGGTGACTATGGCCGATGCCTTGATTCAGGAGGTGGACTTTTTTTCCATCGGTACCAACGATCTGATTCAGTATGCCTTTGCCATCGACCGGGGGAATGCCAGGGTGGCCCATCTTTACCGTCCGTTACATCCCGCAGTCGTCCGCATGCTCAAGCAAATCGCCGATTCGGCCAAAATGGATGGGAAAAAGGTGGCCATCTGCGGCGAAATGGCAGGGGATCCCCTTCATGCCCCCTTGCTTTTAGGGCTGGGAATAGATGAGTTCAGCATGAACCCCCAGTTCATTCCGGCGGTTAAGCATATGATCGGGCAGGTCAATCTTAGGGAATCTCAGGCGTTCGTCAATGCGCTTTTAAAGGAGACAACCGCCGAACGCGTTCGTTCCCGGGTTCTTCAGGCCTATGGGGATCTTGTGAAAAACGAGATCCTGGCGGAAGGCCCCGACAAGAGCAAGACCCTGCCGCGTAAAGCAAAATGCAGAGGAAAAAGTGCTTGAAACAGTCGCACGTCAAATTAGTGGCTGAGAATAAAAAGGCCCGATTCGATTATTTCATTGAAGATGAATACGAGGCCGGTCTGGTTCTTTTAGGTACCGAGGTGAAATCCCTCAGGATGGGGCGCGCCAACCTCAAGGACGCCTATGCCAGGATCAAAAAAGGGGAAGTGTTTGTTTACCAGATTCACATCAGTCCATACCCCTTTGCCTATTATGACAACCATGAGGCGTTGCGGCCTCGGAAACTGTTGCTTAAGAAACGTGAGATCAAGCGCCTCTATGCGAAGTTAAACGAAAAAGGGTTTTCCCTGATCCCTCTGAAGCTCTATTTCAAAGAAGGAAAGGCCAAGCTCACCCTGGGGCTTGCCAAAGGAAAGAAAAAATACGATAAACGGGAAGCCATCCGACGACGGGATGAACAGCGGGACTTGGAACGGAGCAAAAAAGGACACTGAAACAGATTCCATGCCCTCATTTTTTTTAAACAATCCCCCTTGACATTTCCTTCTGAGTTTATTATTTCATATAAATAGAAAATGTTCTTTGTCATATCGTCTGCGCCTTCCTTTAAGGGGGCGAAACGGCTTCGACGGGGATAAAGAAGCGTCGACTGCATACCGAGCGCCTGTCGGCTCGTAAAAAAGACGGGAACTAAATATAATCGCAGACGATTATAACTACGCCCTGGCCGCCTAGCGGCCAGCGTCCTCCCGGATGAGGCCTGCGAATCCGGATAGGGCGTCGATCAGCAGGATAGCGGATCCCATTTTCCTGATACGGGATTAGCGAAACATTTTCAGGATAGCCTTTCAGCCATCTTGCCTGATAGAAACCTGAAAAGGCGAAACACGAAGTTCAGGCTATGTATGTAGACGTTAACGTGGAATGTTTCCGGACGCGGGTTCGACTCCCGCCGCCTCCACCATTTGTATAGATAGCTCTACCCAAATTTCTGGCCCCCTTTAAATGCTTTAATTCCCCTCGGGTGTCTGAAGAAATTACGGTTCATAGTCATTGAAGCACAATCCATTATGCGTTGGCGATTTATTTAACAGATTTCTTTATCCTTATTTTGTCAT
>Ga0100377_1002813_pt1 | contig 14338 bp, 9 predicted proteins | sample CryGeymeta201501_FD_83664 | JGI IMG/M metagenome (GOLD analysis project Ga0100377, IMG submission 83664) | Groundwater microbial communities from Crystal Geyser aquifers in Utah, USA - Crystal Geyser metaG 2015-01 | ecosystem: Environmental > Aquatic > Deep subsurface > Groundwater | place: USA... | reverse complement strand
TAGCGAGGCAGCAGGTCGTTGGACTCCGGGGACTCGGCGAAGCCCTCGCGCATCATGCGCTCGGCCTCTTCGTCGCCGAAGGCCTTCTTGTACATGTCGTAGTAGCGCGAGAAGCGCTTGCGGTTCTCGGCGCTGCTGAGCTCTGGGTGGAACTGCGTGGCGTAGACAGGCTTTCCGGGGATGCGCAGCGCTTGGTAGGGGCAGCGGGCCGAGCGCACCAGGTTGGGGACGCTGTCCGGGAAGACCATCGCCCGGTCCTTGTGGCCGAGCTGCGCGTTGAAGCTGTCGGGGAGGGCGCCAAAGAGAGGGTCATCGTCCGCGGCGGGCAGGCGCTCCATGGCGTAGGTGCCGACCTCGGAGGAGGCGTCGTCGGGGAGGACGCTGCCGCCGAGCGCCTCGACCAGGCCTTGGAAGCCAAAGCACGAGGCGAAGGTGGGGAAGCCGCGGTCGGCGAGCTCGCCGAGGGTGTCGCGAAAGGCGGGCATCCACGGCAGGTCCTGGTGCACGCCAAACGCTCCCGAGCCGCCTACCAGCACGATGTCCACGTCGGCGGTGGCTTGGGCGAAGCTGACGTTCTCGAGCAGATCGTGGGTGACGATCTGGCCGATGTCGACGCCGAGACGGGTGGCGAAGGCCTGGCGCTCTTCCGAGCGGACGGGGTCGTCGGGCAAGCGGGCCTGCAGCAGGCGGTAGCGCATTCAGTCTCCGGAAGCGGCGCTCGGTGAGGGCGCACGGAGCCTCCATGCTACACCGCCGAGGGCGATCGTGATCGCGAGCGGCAGCAAGGCCTGCGCGAAGGTGAGGGAGCCCTCGCGCGCTTCGACGCCGCTAAAGAGCACGATGGCCGCGAGCGTGTTGTTCGCCGCGTGCGCGAGGATGGAGGGCCCCACCGAGCGGCTGGTGAGGCGCAGCCAGCCGAGGAAGAGCCCGGTGAGGATGACGGGGATGCCCTGCACCGGATCGATGTGGTACGCGCCGAAGAGCATCGAGGTGAAGACCCACACCGCGACCGGGGGCAGCGCGCGCTCGAGGGTGCGCCACAAGAAGCCGCGAAAGACCAGCTCTTCGCAGATCGGCGCGACGACGCACACGGCGAGGAACATGACGGTGCGCCCGAGGGGACCGCCGCGCTCCAAGGCCTCGCTGATGGTGTCGAGGGCGCCGAGCTGCGCCCAGACCGGCAGGTGCTCCGACAAGAAGCCGACGATCCAGCCGGGGAACAAGCCTGCCACCAGCCCGCCGAGCGCGGCGATGACCCACAGCAGCAGCGGCGAGCGGCGCAGCGCGAACTCCGCGGCGACCGGGCGATGGAGCGCGCGCGCGGCCCCAAACGCGAGCGCCGCCATGCCGAGCAGGCCGCCAGCGGTGCCCGTCCCGATGACGCCGGGGGAGAGCGCGTCGTCGCCGCCGCTGATCGCGACCGCGAGGCCAACGCCGCACTGGGCCGTGAACTGCCACGCGAGCGCCGCGAACGTAAAGGCGCCGACGATGATCAGCGCCTTGCCGAGCGGCTCGCGCTCGGGGTCGCTCGACTCTGCCAACACGCGCGCCTCCGTGTCGCCTCGGTATCACGTTAGGGCGCGGGTCATGAACGGCATCGTGGTGCGCGGCGCGCGCGAGCACAACCTGAAGGGCCTCGATCTCGTGCTGGAGCGCGGGTCGCTGGTGGTGTGCTGCGGGCCGAGCGGGTCGGGCAAGTCCTCCTTCGCCTTTGACACGCTCCACGCCGAGGGACGGCGGCGCTACTTCGAGGCGCTCGCGGCTCCCGGCGCCTCGGCGCCCGCGCTGCGACGCCCGGCGGTCGATTGGATCGACGGCCTGCCGCCGACGCTCGCCCTCGACCAGCGCAGCGGCTTCGGGCGCGACGACCAAGCCCTCGGCGACTTCGTCGAGGTGACGCCGCTGCTGCGCGTGCTCTTCGCGCGCTCGGGCGACCTCATCGAGCCGAGCACCGGCGAGCTCGTGCGCGCCTGGACCCACGACGCCATCGTCGGGGCGCTGCTCGCGCTGCCCGCCGGTAGCCGCCTCACGCTGGAGGCGCCGGTCCTGCCCGCCGAGGGCGCGCGCCTGCGGGATCTGCTCGACGTCATCGCCCGCGCGGGCTTCAGCCGGGTGCGCCTCGGCGGGCAGCAGCTCCGCGTCGAAGAGGTGCCCCAGGACGCCGATCCCTCCGACCTCGCCGTCGTCGTCGACCGCATCAAGGTGGAAGCGGCGCGCGCGGACCGCCTCTACGACGCCGTGCGCACCGCCTCGGCGGCCGGGCGCGGCGTCATCGTCGCCCGCACCGATGACGGCGAGCGCGTCTTCGCCGATCGCCCGTTCAGCCTGAGCGTCCGGCGCGAGCTGCCCGCCTTGGAGCCGTCGCTCCTCGACCCGAGCCGCTCCAAGGCGCGCTGCACGAGCTGCGCCGGCGCGGGCTGCGACGCCTGCGAGGGCACCGGGCTCGGCCAGGTCCCGCTCGCGGTGCGCTTTGGCGGGCTCAGCGTCGCTCAGGCCCTCAGCGCCTCGCTCTCAGCGCTGCCGGCCCTGCTCGCCGCTGCCCCGCGCGACGCCGTCAGCCAGCCGGTCCTCGACGAGCTCGCGCGGCGCTGCGAGCGCTTGGAGCGCCTCGGCCTCGGCGCGCTCCCGCTGCTGCGCCCCCTCGGGCAGGTGTCGAGCAGCGAGCGCCAGCGCGCCCGCCTCGCGCGGCAGGTGAGCGCGCGGCTCTCGGGCGTGCTCTACGTGCTCGACGAGCCCGCCGCGGGGCTGGATGACGCCACGGGCGAGCGCGTGGTCGCCGAGCTGCGGGACCTCCAGGCGCAAGGAAACACCGTCGTCGTCGTCGAGCACCACCCGGTGATCCTGCGCGCCGCCGACCGCGTGCTCGAGTTCGGGCCGGGGGCAGGGGCCCACGGCGGGGCGCTCCTGTTCGACGGCACGCCGGCCGACCTGGTGCGCGCGGACACCGCCACCGGGCGCGCGCTGCGAGGCGAGCTGCCGCTGCCCTCGTCGCACGGCGCCAAGGCCTCTGGGGTGGTGCGCGTGAGCACGGCCGCTGGGGAGCACAGCCTCGGCCTCGGGCAGCTCGTGCTGATCGAGGGCCCGAGCGCCTCGGGCAAGAGCGCGCTGCTCCGCGCGGCGGTCGCCGCCGTTCAGCTAGGCGAGGAGCGGATCATCGTCGAGGTCGAGGCCGGAGGGGTGCGCCGCAGCGCGCGGTCCATCCCCGCCACCTACGTCGGGCTGTGGGACGTGCTGCGCGAGCTCCTCGCCGCCACGCAAGACGCCCAGGTGCGCGGCCTGCGCGCCGCCGACTTCTCCCTCAACCAGAAGGGGGGGCGCTGCGAGGCCTGTCGCGGGACCGGCCAGCACGCCGTCAGCCTGGAGCTGCTCCCGGACGTGCTCATCCCGTGCGCTGTCTGTGAAGGACGCCGCTTCTCGGTCGATCTGTGCACCGTGCGCTGGAAGGGCCTCGGCCCCCACGAGCTCCTCGACCTGGAGGCTGAGGACGCGCTGCGCCTGCTCGCCGGCCACCCGCGCCTGGAGCGCCCGCTGCGGCGCCTCGTGGACGTGGGCCTGGGCTACGTCGCCCTCGGCCAGCCCACTCAGACGCTCTCCGGCGGCGAGGCCCAGCGCCTCAGGCTCGCGCGCGAACTCGCCAAAGGCCAGACCGAAGGGCGGCTCTACGCCCTCGATGAGCCCACCCTCGGCCTGCACCCCATCGACGTCAACGTGCTCGCCCGCGCGCTCCAGCGCGTGGTGCAAGAGGGCGCGACCGTGTGGGTCGCGAGCTCGGACAAGCGCTTGCTCGCGGCGGCGGACGCTGTGGTGAGCCTCGACACCCCCCCAAGAGGCAAGACATGAGCTACCCCAGCATGGGCGGCGATGCGCTTCAGGTCGGCAGCGTCGCGGGCATCCCGGTGAGCTTCTCGCCGTGGTTCTTGCTGTTGGTGTACGTCGCCTACTCCTTTGGAGGCACCCCCGTCGGCGGCGCGGTCCTGCTGATGACCCTCACGCTGAGCATCTTGGGTCACGAGCTCGGTCACGGCCTCGTCGCCAAGCACTACGGCCTGCGCCCGAGCATCGTGATTCACGGCATGGGCGGCTATTGCCAGCACGCGGTGGAGCGGGATCGACGGCGCAGCCTCCGCGTGATCGCGGCCGGGCCCGGCGCCTCCTTCGCGATGGCGCTCGGCGCGCAGACGCTGCTCGAGGTCCTGCCTACGACCGCGCCGCCGCTGCTGGTCGACATTGTGGCGTCCATGGCGCAGATGAACCTGCTCTGGTTCTTCTTCAACGCGCTGCCGGTGCTCCCGATGGACGGCGGGCGGTTGATGCAGCTCCTGCTCGGCTACCGCTTCCCGCAGCTTCGCGCGGACGGGCTCACCTACTGGACGGGCATGATCGTGGGGCTGCTCGCCGCGACCTACTACTGGTTTCGCTTCCAGATGCTGTTCGCGCCGCTGTTCCTGGGCGTGATGGCCTTCCAGAACAGCCAACAAGCGTCGCGCTTCACCTGGGCGGCGGTGATGCGCGGGCGACGCAACGAGCTCCCCGCGGCGCGCAACGGCTCGGGCTTCGACCTGCCCCGCCCGGTCGCGGGCCTCGCCGCGCTCTTCGTGCTCATCGCCGTGGTGAACAGCGTGGCGCCGGGGCCCTCCGCCTACTGGGCGTGGATGCTGCCCTCGGTCGTGCTCGACGGGAGCTTGTGGTGGACCGCGCTCACGGCGCCGCTCTCGCACTCGCTCAGCTTCTGGGAGCCGCTCGGGTACACGCTCGTCGCCTTGTTCGCCTTCGGTCCAACCGTTTACCGCGCGTTGGGGAGCGCCCCGCGCTTCTTCGCGTTGTACCTGGGTGCGCTGCTGGCGGGCAGCGCGGTCACGCTCGCGCTCGCCACGCCGCTCGGCTTCGCAGAGCGCGTGTTCTTTGGCGCGGGCGCGGCCTCGGCGGCCTTGCTGATCGCTTGGGCGCGCGCAGCTCCGCAGGAGCCCCTGCTCCCAAAGACCACGCTGCTCCCCGCTCAGCTGGCGTTGGGGGTGCTCGGGTTCGACGTCGTGCTGGGTGTCGCTGGGCTCGCGCCGTGGGCTTGGCACGCGCATCTAGCCGGCGCCGCGGTTGGCTTCTTGGCCCTTCGCGTAGGCGAGCGCGGGGAGGGCAGCCCCACCCCGCGCACCCAGGATCGCTAGTGACCGACGGGCTTCGCGGGGATCTCGAAGTCGCGGCGGTTGAGCCACTCGGGGAAGTCCGTGCCCATGCCGGTGCCAGCCCAGTTCTTGGAGAACTGCGCGACGAAGACGCGATCGCCCTTCTCGAACTTCAGGTGGGGCTTGACCAGGTCGCGGATGCGGCCGCTGGAGAAGTTGGACTCCACGAGCCAGCAGTTCTTGAGACGGTTCGACCACGGGCCGAGCGCCTTGATGGCGTTGGTCAGGCCCTCGTACTCACTCTCCTCGCCCATCGTGTGCGTAGCCACGAAGTACATCATCGGGGGGATCCTCCTGGCGGTAGCGCGTCGCGCTCGCCGGCTGTGGTGTAATGCGGCCGCATGATGAACGACACGGAACAGGACAGCAACCAGACCGAGCATCAACTTCGCCACGCGCAGGCGCTCCTGGATCAGGCGCGCGTGTGGCTGAAGCTGCGCGCGCGTATGGACCGCGTCGTGGAGAGCACCACCAGCATTGAGCTCTTGCTCGAGCGGACCATGACCACCCTGCTCGACGCAGCGCCCCTGCGCCTGCGCCCCGAGATCGGCGCGTTCTTGGTTGGACCGGACGGCGGCAGCGAGATCCGAATGGGCACGGTGCGCGGAAACCCGGATCCCGCCGAGATTCAGCAGCGCGCCGCCGCGATCAGCGACTTCTTGTTCGCGAGCAACAACCCGATCGTCGGCGGCTACGACCCCACGCGCGACGCCATCGATCCTCCCGACGGCCACTACATCATCCCGCTCGTCTCTACGGGCGCCACGCTCGGCGCGCTCTCGCTCGTGCCGCGCGACCCGAGGGGCTGGGGACGCCGCTGGTTCAAGATGCTCGAGTCCTTCGGGCGGCAGCTCGGCATCGCCGTCGAGCGCATCCACATGGACGAAGAGAACCGGCGCATTCACCGCGAGCTGGTCATCGCCCGCAACGAGGCGCTGGAGGCCAACCGCATCAAGAGCGAGTTCCTCGCCAACATGAGCCACGAGCTGCGAACCCCGCTCAACGCCATCATCGGCTACTCGGAGATGCTCCAAGAGGACGCCGAGGACCTCGGTGAGAAGTCCATGGTCGTCGACCTCGACAAGATCAGCCGCGCCGGAAAGCACCTGTTGTCGCTCATCAACTCGGTGCTCGATCTCGCAAAGGTAGAGGCCGGCAAGACCTTGCTCGACGTGGTCGAGTTCGACGTGCACGACCTCTGCCGCGACGTGGCCAACACGGTGCACCCGCTGGTCACCAAGAACCAGAACACCTTCGAGCTCGACGCGCTGTCGGACATCGGCTCCATGCGCGCCGACGACACCAAGCTGCGCCAGATCCTCATCAACCTCATCGGCAACGCCTGCAAGTTCACCGAGAACGGGCGCGTCTCGCTCCGCGTCTACCGCGACGGCGACCAGGTGGTCTTCGAGATCGTCGACACGGGCATTGGCATGACCGATGACCAAGCGGCCAAGGTCTTTCAGCCCTTCGTGCAGGCCGACGCGTCCACCACCCGCAAGTACGGAGGCACCGGGCTCGGCCTCGCTGTCAGCCAGCGCTTCGCCCAAGCGATGGGCGGCGGCATCGCGTGCCACAGCGCCGAGGGCGAGGGCTCCACCTTCACCGTGCGCCTGCCCGCCGAGGTCGACGCCGACGCGGCGAACGCCGAGCTGCCGCAGACCATGCGGCCGTTGGTCTAGCTGTGGACGCGCGCGGCAGGCAGTTCACCGGCGCGTTGACCGTGTTGTTGTGGACGGGCTTCGCGATCCTCGCGGTCGGCGACGGTCGCTATTGGCTGGGCGCCTTTTGCTTGGCGCTCGCAGCCCTGCGCGCCCGCGCGTGGTGGCGCGCGCAGGCGGACGACGAGGACGACTAGTCCTTCTTGGACTTCTCTTCCGTTTGCTCGGGAGGGAGGGCCTCTTTGAGGCCGTCGGCTGCGGTGAACATGGGGCCGTCGGGGATCTCGACCTCGTCCGTGTACCAGCCCGCGTCTTCTTCGGGGGGAAGGTCGTCGTCGGCGTCGCCGTGGACGAGGTAGTCGTCGTCAAAGCCCGGGGGAGCGTCGTTCTCGGAGACGATGCGCGGCATGCGCTTGGCGGGGGTCTCGTCGGTGGGGGTCTCGGCGGTGAACTCGGCGAGCTCAGCGACCTGGTCGTCGCCGTGGTCGTCGGACCAGTAGAGGTTGTAGACGGTGCGGCCGATGTCCTTGAACAGCGTGTCGAGGGCGCGCTGCACGTCGGGGCCGGCTTGGGGCCCGACCTCGGCCGCGAGGCGCATGGCGCGCTCGGCTTCTTCCAGAAGCTGCTGGACCTTCTCGTGGTTCACGATCGACTCAATGTCATCCATGCGGGCCTCCTAGGGGGCGTTCAGGGCGAGGGGTGGGTGAGGGCATAGCGCTGGAGCGCCGCCGCGACGAGCGCGTGGCTGATGCGCTGTTGGAGCAGATCGTCGCGCACCTGAGCCCACGAGCGCAGCTCCACCGCGATGTCTTCGGTGGGGTCGGGCTCTTGGGCGTGGGTGAGGGCGACGCCTTGGGCGAGGAAGGTCCACACGCGGTTGTCTTGGATCGCGGGGTTCGGGTGCAGCCAGCCGAGCTCCGACCAGACGCCGCCGGTGTAGCCCGTCTCCTCGCGGAGCTCGCGCTGTGCGGCTTGGAGCGGGGCTTCGCCGGGGTCGACGACGCCGCCGGGGATCTCCAGCGTCTCGGCGTCGATGCCCCAGCGGTGCTGGCGAATAAGCACGATGCGCTGGGCTTGATCGACGGCGACCACGTTCACCCAATCGGCGACACACAGGCGCATGAAGGTCTGCGGGCCAGAGCGGCTCGGCACGTCGAAGCCTTCGACGCGGCAGATGGGGTGCTCGAAGAGTGTGCGCGTGTTCATGGGAACCTGGAGCCTATCACGATAGCCGCCGCCCATCATGGCGAAGCAAAACAAGAGAATCCCCCCGTTTGAGATGGAAGTCACCTCCCTTGGCAAGGGAGGGATCGGCGTTGGAACGGCCCCAGATGGCCGACCGGCGCAGGTTCGGTGGGCGCCGGTGGGCTCACTCGTCGCGGTCACGCCCACCGGGATGCGCAAGGGCATCTGGAACGGTCGCCGCACGGCGCTGCTGCGCCCGCCGGATCCCTACGCCCCCCCGCGCTGCGCGGCCTTCTTGCTGTGTGGTGGCTGCGGCCTGCAGGAGCACCCGCTCGCCGCTCAGCGCGCCATCAAGCGCGACTGGGCGCAGGGCGATCTCGGGTCGCTGGAGCACGTGCGGGTCCACCCGGTGCGCGGCGACGCCGCCGCCTACGGCTACCGCAACAAGGTCGAGCTCTCCTTCGGCTCGGCGCGCTTCCTCACGGAGGACGATCACCTCGCGAAGCACCCGATCGACGGTCGCTGGCTCGGCTTTCACGCGCCCGGCCGCTGGGATCGCGTCGCGAACGTGCAGCGCTGCGAGCTCGTGTCGGAGCCCGCGAACGCGGTGATCGGCGCGGTGCGTGCGCTCGCGCTGGCCGAGGACGCGCCCCCGCCGTGGGGACAGCGCGAGCAGCGCGGCTTCTGGCGTCACCTGGTGATTCGCCAGGGCTTCGCCACCGGGCAGATCCTCGTCGTGCTGGTCACCACCTCGCCCACCCCCGAGCAGGAGCGCGCCGTCCCCGCGCTGGCCGAGCACCTCCTGGGGCTCACGCTCACCGAGGGCGCGCGCGTCGTCGGCGTCGTGTGGCGCACCAACGACGGCGTCGCCGAGGTCGCTACCGGAGACGATCGCCAGGTCTTTGGGCAGCCGTGGATCGAGGAGCGCCTCAACGGCATCACCTTCCGCTTGTCGGCCTCCTCCTTCTTCCAGACGTCCACGCGCGGCGCTGAGATCCTCTACGACACGATCGGCGAGGCGCTCGGCGACAGCGGCGGCGTGCTCTTCGACCTGTACTGCGGCACCGGCACCATCGGGCAGGTGCTCGCCGAGCGCTTCGACCGGGTCATCGGCGTCGAGGAGTGCGAGCCCGCCGTGCTCGACGCCCGTGAGAACGCACAGCGCAACGGGGTCAGCGCCGAGTATCGGGTCGCCAAGGTCGAGGACGCCCTCGACGCGCTCGGGCAGGTCTCGGGGCGCCGCACCCTGGTGGTCGATCCGCCCCGCGTCGGTGTTCACCCGAAGGTCGCGCAGGCCCTCGCGCGCGCCGACGCCGACGTGCTCATCTACGTCGCGTGCCACCCGGCCTCCCTCGGCCGCGACCGCGTCACGCTGGAGGCGGGGGGCTGGGTGATGACCGATGTGTGGACCGTCGACCTGTTCCCGCAGACCGGCCATATGGAGGTCGTCGCTCGCTTCGAGCGCCGCTAAGCGTAGACTGCCCGGGAACTCTTCCCAGCGAGGCGTGTCTGTGCTCGCTCGTGAGGTCCCCATGCTCTGGATGCTCTTGGCTTCGGCCGCGGCGCTCGCCGCACCCCCGCTCGGCGACGTGCCGCCCGAGCTCGCCCCCTGGGTGGACTGGGTGAGCGCGCGCCACCCCGACCTGCCGTGCACGCCCGTCAACGGGGCGTTGCGCTGCTTGTGGTCGGGGGAGCTCGCTTTGGACGTGGTCGCGGACGGCGCGAGCTTTCGGGCGACGGTGGTCGCGGACGCCGACGGCGCCCTCGCGCTGCCTGGCGGGCCCGGCGCATGGCCCGAGGGCGTGACGGTCGACGGCCGCCCCGCGGTGGTGCTCGCCCCATCGGGATCGCCCGCGGTGCAGCTCAGCGCGGGCGAGCACGTGGTGCAGGGGCGCCTGCGCTGGTCCACGCGGCCCGCCACGCTGCCGTTGCCCAGCGACGCTGCCCGAGTCACGCTGCGCTTGGACGGGCAGCAGGTGGCCTACCCGCGCGTGGAGAGCGGCAAGCTGCTCCTCGGCAAGCAGGTGCACGAGGACCTAGGCGGAGACAGGCTCAGCGTCGAGGCGTCGCGCTTGGTTCACGATGGAATCCCGCTGGTGGTGGAGACGCGGCTCAAGCTCCTGGTCTCGGGCTCGGCGCGTGAGGTCGATCTGGGCCAGGTCGCCGTCGCCGGAACCCGCCCGGCCATGCTCGACACGCCGGTCGCCGCGCGCTTTGACGAGCAAGGGCACCTGGTGGTGCAAGCGCGCCCCGGCATCTGGGAGCTGCGCTTTGACGCCGTGAGCAACGAGCCCGTCGAGGCGCTCACCGCGCCTACCCTCGGCGAGGCCTGGCCCGCCGTCGAGCACTGGGCCTTCGAGGCGAACCCCGCGCTGCGCTCGGTGACGATCGACGGCGCGACGTCGGTCGACCCCTCGCGCACCACCGCGCCCGGGGAGTGGCGCTCCTACCCCACCTATGTGCTGCAGCCTGGTGACGCGCTCGCGCTGCACGAGCAGCGCCGAGGCGAGGTCGCGCCGCTGCCGAACCAGCTCCAGCTCCAGCGCGAGCTCTGGCTCGACCACGACGGCGGGGGGCTCACCGTTCGCGACCACCTCAGCGGCACGGTCCACCAGGGCTGGCGCTTGGACACCGAGGCGCCGCTCGCGCTCGGGCACGCCGCCGAGAGCGGTGATGATCAGCTGATCACCAAGTCCGCAGCGGGTCGCGACGGCGTTGAGGTGCGCAACACCAGCCTCGACCTCACCGCTGAATCGCGGGTGGAGGGCGGCGGCCGGTCCATGCCCGCGGTGGGCTGGCAGACGGACGTGAGCTCGCTCTCCGCCACGCTGCACCTGCCGCCGGGCTACGCGCTCGTGACCGCGCTCGGCGTCGACACGGTCGCGGGCTCGCTCATCGGCGACTGGACCCTGTTCGACTTCTTCTTCATCCTGGTGCTCTCGCTCGGCGTGAGCCGCTTGCTCGGCTGGCGCTGGGGTGCGGTCGCCCTCGGCACGCTCCTGCTCAACCGCCACCTGCCCGGCGCCCCCCAGTGGCTCTGGGTCTTCCTGGTGGTCACGGTGGCGCTCGGCCGCGTGGCGCCGGAGGGCACGCCGCAGCAGCTCGTTCGCGCCACGCAGCGCACGCTGTGGCTCTTTGTGCTCATCGCCGTCGTGCCGCTGGTCGTTCGCGAGGTGCGCGTCGGCGTGCACCCGGCGCTCGCGGGGCCCGAGAACTACTATGGCCAAGACAGCTTCGCGCCGCGCTACTCCAAGATGACCATGGACTTTGAACAAGCCGAAGCGGCGCCCGCCGCCGAGGACGGCAGGATGGACAGCGCGGTCCGCAGCAAGATGCGCGCGCTCGGCGGCTCAGTGGCGGACGGTGATTGGGGCGGCCTCGCGGAGTCGAACGCCAGCGTGTCGAACCGCTACCTCAGCGCGCAGGTAGACCCTTCCGCCGTCATGCAGACCGGCCCCGGCCTGCCGCAGTGGCAGTGGCGCTCGGTCTACCTGGGCTGGTCGGGCCCCGTGACGCAGGAGCACCAGCTGCGGCTGATCGTGCTGCCGCCGTGGGGCACGGCGCTGCTCGCCTTCTTGCGGGTCGGCCTGCTGCTCGCCTTCGCGACCGGGCTCTCCGGCATCCCGTGGCCCCGCCGGAGCGGAGGCGCTTCGGCGGTGACCGTGCTCGGCGCCTTCCTGCTGCTGATCGCCGCTCCTGCACAGGCTGCTCCGCCCTCAGAGCTGCTCAACGAGCTCGAGCAGCGCATCGTGGCGCCGCCGGACTGCGGCGCCTGCGTGGACGCGCCCCAGCTCGACCTGGCGATCCTCGCCGATCGCCTCACGGTCACCGCCGAGGTGCACGTCGGCGCGCGGGCCGCGTGGCCGCTCCCCGGTCCGGTCACCGCGTGGACGCCCGAGCGCGTGCTCGTCGACGGCCGCCCCACCGACGCGCTCACCCGCGCCGCGGATGGCGTGCTCTGGGTGCGCCTCGAGCCGGGCGTTCACCGCGTCTCCGGCGAGGGCGCGCTCCCGGTCGGCGACTCCCACGCGCTGCGCTTTGAGCAGCTCCCCCACCGCGTGAGCTTCAACGGACCGGGCTGGGTGCTCGACGGCTTGAAGGCCGACGGCACGCCGCAGGCCTCGGTGCAACTCACCCGCGCGCAGCAGAGCGCGACCTCAGGCGGTGCGCCCGCCTCGCAGGAGCTCGCGCCGTGGGTGCAGGTGGAGCGCCGCTTGGACCTCGGTCTGCCCTGGCGCGTCGAGACCATCGTCACCCGCATGGGCGCGGTGACGCAGCCGCTCTCGCTCAAGATCCCGCTGCTCGCCGGCGAGGACATCGTCGACGGTCGTCACGAGGCGCGCGAGGGCGTCGCCCAGGTCGTGCTGCAGCGCGGTCAGAGCCGCACAAGCTGGCTGTCCACGCTCGCCGAGCGCGACGAGCTCGTGCTGCAGGCGCCGACGGACGTGCCCTGGACGGAGACCTGGTCGCTCTCGTGTGGGGCGATGTTCCGCTGCGCTTGGGACGGCGTCGCGCCCATCACCACCGTTGGCGACACGAGCATGAACCCGCAGTGGCGCGTGTGGCCGGGCGAGCAGGTGCGCGTGCAAGTGAGCCGCCCCGCGGCTACCGCTGGCCAGACCACCACCGTGGACCGCGTCTCGCTTGAGGTGACGCCAGGCCGTCGTCAGCTCCTCGCTGAGCTGCAGCTCCACGTGCGGGCCACCGAGGCCGGCACCCGCCCCATCCGCCTGCCCGAAGGGGCGCGGGTGCAAGATGTGCGCGTCGACGGCTCCAGCGCGCCCGTGCGGGCGAGCGACGCGGGCGTCCTCGACCTGCCCATCGCCCCCGGCGATCACAGCTTCGTGATCACCTGGCAGCAGGAGCGCGGCGCGCGCGTGAACGACGTGGTCCCGGCGGTCGACATCGGCGGCCCCGCGGTCAACGCCACCATCACGGTGAACGCCATGAGCGAGCGCTGGATCGTGCTGCTGCTCGGGCCGAGCTGGGGGCCGGTGCCGCTGTTCTGGAGCTACCTGATCGCCCTCGCGATCTTCGCGCCGCTGCTCTCGCGCATCCCCTGGACGCCGCTGCGCACGCGGCACTGGCTGCTGCTTGGCCTCGGCATGGTGCACGTCCCCGTCGCGCTGCCGATGATCGTCGGCGGCTGGTTTGTGGCGATGGGCTACCGACGCAAGCACCCCGCGCAGCAGGCCGCGCTCTTCGACGTCGGCCAGCTCCTGCTCGTCGGCTACACGCTCGTGTTCGCCGCCTGCTTGTACGGCGCGGTGCACGCGGGCCTGCTGTGGGCGCCCGATATGCAGGTAGACGGCCCGGCTTCGTCGGACCACACCTTCACCTGGTTCGTCGATCGCGTGGACGGCGCGCTGCCGCAGCCCACGGTGCTCTGGCTCCCCATGTGGACCTGGCGCGTGCTCATGCTCGCGTGGTCGCTGTGGCTCGCGAACAGCCTGGTTCGCTGGCTCCCGTGGGCGTGGTCGTGCTGGAGCGCCGAGGGCATGTTCCGCGCTGTGGGCCTCGCCACCAAGCGGCGCCAGCAGGCGGCTGCGCTGCCGCAGCCCGAGCCCCCAGTCGAGCCCCCGACGGACCCGGGCCTCGCGCCTGCGGACGAGCCCTAAGCGCCGCGCGGGGGGGGGGCGCGTTCTCCACGCGGCCCCAACCGCCAAGGCCACAGCGGAGCCGGACGTCGCCGACTACGGCAGCAACGCCGTTGCGCACCTGCTCTACTTCAGCGGGCACGGCGACCCGCGGGGCCTGGTCGGGCGGTCGTGGCCCCCCGAAGCTCTGGACCTCGTCGACGCCTGCCACTCGGGCGGGGGCACGCAGCTCGTGCGCGAGCAGCTCCGCCTGTGGGTGAACGCCGAGTGGGCCGACGAGGTGTGGCTCTACGCCGTGCTCTCCACCCAGGACGCCACCTACCGACGGGTCGCTCGTCGCGCGCCCGGCGACTCCTCTGTCACGCTCTTCCCCGAGGGGCTAAACGTCGAGCGCGAGGGCGAGCCCTGGCAGCTCGTGCAGGTGCTCGCGACCAGCAAGCCCGCGCCCGCGCTGGAGGCCATGGACGGCGCTGAGGCGCGTTGCGCCTACGTCAACGCGCCGGACCTGTTGTCCGACGACCGCTGCGTCGCCTTGGAGGGCATCCGCACCACCGGCAAGCCGCGCGTGCGCAGCCCCCTCGGCAACGCCGACTCGGCGCCCACGCGTGGACGGTGGGCAACGCGGCCAACGCCGACACCTTCGACCTGCTGCAGGGCACGGGCCTGCGCATCGCGCCCAAGACAGGCACCGCCTACGTGTCGGAGCCGACGGCCC
>Ga0100377_1002808_pt1 | contig 14340 bp, 11 predicted proteins | sample CryGeymeta201501_FD_83664 | JGI IMG/M metagenome (GOLD analysis project Ga0100377, IMG submission 83664) | Groundwater microbial communities from Crystal Geyser aquifers in Utah, USA - Crystal Geyser metaG 2015-01 | ecosystem: Environmental > Aquatic > Deep subsurface > Groundwater | place: USA... | reverse complement strand
TGAGCAAGTACGATTTTCCGGGCGATGATATTCCGATCATCAAGGGTTCGGCGCTGAAGGCGCTGGAGGCGGATGATCCGAAGTCGGCCGAGGCGGCGCCGATTTTCGAGCTGATGGATGCGGTGGACTCCTATATACCGAACCCGGTGCGCGATATCGATAAGCCGTATCTGATGCCGATCGAGGATGTGTTTTCGATCAGTGGTCGGGGCACGGTGGTGACCGGCCGGGTGGAGCACGGCCAGATCAAGGTTGGCGAGGAAGTGGAGATCGTCGGGTTCAAGCCGACCTCGAAGACGGTGTGCACGGGAGTGGAGATGTTCCGCAAGACCCTGGATTCGGGTCAGGCGGGCGACAACGTGGGGCTGCTGCTGCGTGGGGTGAAACGCGATGAAGTGGAGCGCGGTCAGGTGGTGGCGAAACCGGGGAGCATCACTCCGCACACCAAGTTCAAGGCCGAGGTGTATGTGTTGAAGAAAGAGGAAGGTGGGCGGCACACGCCGTTTTTCCCCGGGTATCGGCCGCAGTTTTATCTGCGCACCACGGATGTCACCGGGGTGGTGACGCTGCCGGAAGGCGTGGAAATGGTGATGCCGGGCGATAACATCAACATGGAGGTGGTGCTGATCACGCCGGTGGCGTTGGAGAAGGAACTGCGCTTCGCGATCCGCGAAGGCGGTCGCACGGTGGGGGCCGGGGTGATCACGGAAATCATCGAATAGGTGCGCCAGCACCTGGAACAGGTGACGAATCATGCGAGTATTGGTGACGTTGGCTTGCACCCAGTGTAAGCAGCGAAACTACACGACCGACAAGAACAAGCGCACGACTCCCGAGAAGCTCAGCTTCAAGAAGTATTGCAAGTTCTGCGATGCTCATACGGAGCACAAGGAAACCAAATAGCCGGACGCCGTCCAGGCGGGTGGCCGCGGCCCCTGCGTTGAGGGGCGCACCGTGCCGCCGGTGAGCGTGGCATGGCCACGGCGCCCTGGACTGGCCCTGGAGGGACGGCGCGGGAGCAGCATGAAAGCAGTCAACCTCATGGCAAAAAGAACCGATGAGCAAGTGGAGTTACAGGACAAGGGGCAGCGGGCCGGGGTCAGGAGCAAGGGCGCGGTGGCCAGGCCGGTGAAGAAGGCGGAAAGCCGCGGCAAGCCGGCCCGTAAGTCGAGCGAATCGCGGCTTCGGGTGGCCGCCGGGATCGACATGGCCCGCCAATACCTGCGCGAAGTGGCCTATGAACTGCGCAAGGTGGTGTGGCCGTCGCGCAAGGAAACGCTGGCATCCACCGCGGTGGTGCTGGTGGTTGTGATGCTGTGCGGCATCTATCTGGGGTTTGTGGATTTGATCCTCGCCCGGTTTGTGCGCCTTCTGATCGGGTAAGCCTACCCATGGAAGGTTGGAGCGCCGGTTGAGACCAGGTGCGAGACGGGGTGGTTTGGTGGAGAAGCAATGGTACATCGTTCATACCTACTCAGGGTTTGAACACAAGGTGAAGGCGGCACTGGAAGAACGGATCAAGGGGGCGCATAGGGAAGATTGGTTCGGGCGCATCCTGGTGCCGACCGAGAAGGTGTTCGAACTGGTCAAGGGCAAGCGCCGCGCCTCGGCCCGCAAATTCTACCCTGGCTACATCCTGGTGGAGATGGTCCTGAACGACGAAACCTGGCACATGGTGCGCCACACGCCCAAGGTGACCGGTTTCATCGGCAGTCAGGACAAGCCGGTGCCGCTGACCGAGGCGGAGGCGGAGGTCATTATTCAGCAGATGGAAGAAGGCACGCAGCGGCCGCGGCCCAAATTTCAGTTCGAAAAGGGTGACGAAGTGCGGGTGGTGGACGGCCCTTTTGCCAGTTTCAATGGGACAGTCGATCAGGTGATTCCCGAAAAGGGCAAGGTACGGGTGCTGGTGAGTATTTTCGGTCGGGCGACTCCGGTCGAACTGGATTTCATCCAGGTCAATCGCATGTGAACAGGATTGGCCGCCGCGGCGAGCGCGGTTTCGGCGCCTGACGGTCCGGTTCGCCGATAGACCGCGGTAACATGGGTACCAAGCAAGGAGTTTATTCAGGATGGCTAAAAAGGTAATGGCGAATATCAAGCTGCAGGTGCCTGCCGGACAGGCTAATCCATCGCCTCCCATCGGTCCTGCTCTGGGTCAACACGGCGTCAATATCATGGAATTTTGCAAGTCTTTCAACGCCAAGACCCAGGGTGAGGAGGGCATGATCATCCCGGTGGTGATCACGGTCTATGCCGACCGCTCCTTCAGCTTCATCACCAAGACGCCGCCGGCTTCGATCCTGCTCAAAAAGGCGGCCCAGGTCGCCAAGGGCTCGAACGAGCCGAATCGCACCAAGGTGGGCAAGGTCACCCGGGCGCAACTGGAGGATATCGCCAAGTTGAAGATGCCCGACCTCAATGCCCGGGAAGTGCCTGCCGCGGCCAGAACCATTGCGGGCACGGCGCGCAGCATGGGGATTGAAGTCGAATAGACAATGGCCGACCGACCGGCGGGTGGTTGCTCAGGTTCTCTGGAGAAATTGAGATGGCTAATCGAGGGAAGAAATTTCGCGCGGCGCGCGAGAAGGTGGATCAAACCAGGCGCTACACGTTTGAGGAAGCGGTGGAACTGGCCCTGCGGTGCTCCTATTCGCGCTTTGACGAGACCGTTGACATCGCGGTGCGTCTTGGGGTGGACCCGCGGCATGCCGACCAGATGGTTCGCGGTACCGTGGTGTTGCCAAATGGTCTGGGCAAGACCGTAAGGGTCCTGGTGTTCGCCAAGGGCGAAAAGGAAAAAGAAGCCATGGATGCCGGGGCTGATTACGCGGGCAGCGACGAACTGATCGCAAAGATCCGGGAGGGTTGGCTCGAATTCGATAAGACCGTGGCCACGCCGGACATGATGGGGCAGGTGGGGAAAATCGGCAAAATCCTTGGACCTCGAGGCCTAATGCCGAACGCCAAGCTGGGCACGGTGACCTTTGACGTGGACAAGGCGGTAAAGGAAATCAAGGCCGGCAAGGTGGATTTCCGGGTGGAAAAAACCGGTATCGTCCACGCGCCCATGGGCAAGGTATCGTTCGGGCAGGGTCTCCTGCTGCAAAACATGTCGAGCTTCATTGACATCATCATGCGGATCAAGCCGACCAGTGCCAAGGGCGTGTACCTGAAGGGGATCGCCATTTCCACCACCATGGGACCGGGCATTCAGATCGACCCCCTGGCGGTGAAAGGGCTAACCGGTTGACCGATGGATTGATTAACCTGGTGTGGTGCTTGGTTTGGCGCCACACCCTCAACGCACTGCCGTTTGATGTTTTCCGCCGTCTGAGACCGTAGGTACCCGGGGGCGTTTAAATCCGCACCGAGGGTGCGGGACCTACCGAGAAGGAGGAAACATCCAAACTGGATATTCAGCCTCACTATCGATAGGCGAGAGCGTGAAAGCACGTCGGCGGCGGAAGGGAGGGTTCAGAAACTTTGGAACGGGCCAAAAAAGCGGAACTGATCGCGGAATTGCGCGCCAAGTTGGAGCGTGCCAGCACCGCCGTTCTGACGGACTACAAGGGCCTGAGCGTCGAACAGATCACCCAGTTGAGGGATGCGTTGGCGGAGCAGGGGGTGGAATACCGGGTGGTGAAAAACACCCTGCTGCGACTGGCCAGTGAGCAGACTTCGGCCGAGCTGCTGAAGCCTCTGTTGACCGGGACCAACGCCGTTGCCTTCGGCTATGGCGATCCCAGTCTACCGGCAAGGATCTTGAAAAAGTATGCTAAAGATAGCGACAAGCTCAAGATCAAGGCGGGATTGCTGGGCCGCCGACTGCTTTCGGTCGATCAGGTGCAAGTTTTGGCCGATCTGCCGTCGCGGGAAGACCTGTTGGCGAAACTGCTCGGTACCCTCAATGCCGTGCCCACCGGATTGGTGACGGTGTTGAGCGGGGTACCGCGGGCCTTGGTGCAGGTGTTGGCTGCCATTCAAAAAGACAAAGAAAACGCTTGAACGATGCATCGATAGGAGGATCGGATAATGGTACAAATCAGCAAGGAAGATGTGATCAGCTTCATCGAAAACATGACCGTGCTCGAACTGAGCGAACTGGTCAAGGAGTTGGAGGAAAAGTTTGGGGTCAGCGCCGCCGCTCCGATGGCTTTCGCGGCGATGCCCGGCGCCATGGGCGGCGCGGAAGCCGCTCCGGTCGAGGAACAGACCGAGTTTGCGGTGGTGATCACCGCGTTTGGCAAGAAGAAGATCAACGTGATCAAGGAAGTCCGCGCCATCACCAACCTGGGCCTGAAGGAAGCCAAGGAACTGGTGGAGGGGGTGCCGGGGACGGTGAAGGAAGGCATTCCGAAGGAAGAGGCGGAAGAAATCGCCAAGAAACTGACCGAAGCCGGAGCCACGGTGGAGATCAAATAGTTGCCCGTTCCCTAAGATCTAATGGGAAGCCCCGCTTGTGGCGGGGTTTCCCATTTTCGCCAGGACCATCCGCCGGCGTCTCGGCGGCGCTTGAACCAGAGGCCCTGAATCGATAGTCCCTCAGGCCCGCAATTCAGCCGGGCGGCACGCCTTGCGGCGTGTTTCCAAGAGCCGAACGGCGAACCCCCCGAGTCGTGGAAGCCCCGGTAACGGATTATCGGGCGGCGCCGCGACGGGCGGTCGGCGGTTTGGTCGGCGGGGGCGAGAGCGGCTTCCGGATATCCATCGTCAGTGACCAGTCACCTGATGTGACAGGAGAGACCATGGCAACTGCTTTAACCCATGAGTACAGGGTGCGCAAGAGTTTTGGAAAGATTCGCAAGATCGTTGATATTCCAAATCTGATCCAAATGCAGAAGGAAAGCTACGGCAATTTCCTGCAGCTGGATTTGCCGCCTGATTCGCGTTCCAACAAGGGGCTTCAGGAGGTATTTCAGGGGGTTTTTCCGATTGCGGATTTCAGCGGCACGGCGTCGTTGGAATTCGTCGAGTACAGTTTCGGGGAAGTGAAATACGATGTGGACGAATGCCTGGCCCGAGGCATGACCTACGAAGCCCCGATCAAAATCGTCGTGCGCCTGGTTGTCTACGATGTCGATAAGGAATCCGCTACCCGCTCCATTCGTGACATCAAGGAACAGGAAATCTACTTCGGCACGCTGCCTCTCATGACCGACAACGGCACCTTCATTGTCAACGGTACCGAGCGGGTGATCATCAGTCAGTTGCACCGTTCGCCAGGGATCTTCTTCGATCATGATCGGGGCAAGACCCATTCCAGCGGCAAGATCCTCTATTCCGCCCGCATCATTCCGCTGCGTGGTTCCTGGCTGGATCTCGAATTCGATCCCAAGGATATCCTTTACGTGCGCATCGATCGCCGGCGTAAACTCCCGATCACGGTGCTGCTCAAGGCCCTCGGCTATAGCTCGGAAGACCTGCTGAATTATTTCTATCCCAAGGAAACCATCATTTTCGACGACCAGGGTCAACCGTCCAAGGTGCTCGACCTGGCAACCTTGATCGGTACCCGGGCTCCGGAAGACATTCCGCACCCGAAGACCGGTGATGTCATCTACAAGAAGGCTCGGAAACTCGGTAAGCAGGCGGTCAAAAAGCTGCAGGATGAAGGGGTCACCAGTATCCCAATGGCCGCCGAAAGCCTGATTGGGCAGGTCCTGGCGCGGGATGTGGTCGATTTCGAAACCGGCGAGATCATTGCCGAATGCAATCAGACCGTCACCGAAAGCCTGCTCGAACAGGTGGCCGAGCGCGGTCTCCGTCAGTTGCAACTGTTGCACATGGAAGGGCCGGATGTCAGTCCGTCGTTCCGCAACACCATGCTGACCGACAAGGTGGACAGCCAGGAAGACGCCCTGATGGAAATCTACCGGCGGCTGCGACCGAGTAATCCGGCAACCAGGGAGGTGGCTCAGGATTTCTTCAACAACCTGTTCTTCAGCCCGGAAACCTATGATCTTTCCGAAGTCGGTCGGCTCAAACTGAACCTCCAACTGGGCCTCAATGTGCCGCTCGAACACCGGACCCTGCGCAAGGAAGACATCCTGACGGCGGTGCGCCACCTGATTCGCTTGAAGGACGCCCAGGGCCCGGTGGACGATATCGATAACCTCGGCAACCGCAGGGTGCGGGCGGCCGGCGAACTGCTCGAAAATCAGTACCGAATCGGGCTGGTGCGGATGGAGCGGGCGATCAAGGAACGCATGAGCCTGCAGGAAATCGAAGCGCTGATGCCTCATGATCTGATCAACGCCAAGCCGGTTTCCGCCGTGGTTAAGGAGTTTTTCGGCACCAGTCAGCTGTCCCAATTCATGGATCAGACCAACCCGCTGTCGGAAATCACCCACAAACGGCGACTCAGCGCCCTCGGCCCGGGCGGTCTTACCCGGGAGCGGGCCGGTTTCGAGGTCCGCGACGTGCATCCCACTCACTACGGCCGGATCTGTCCGATCGAGACCCCGGAAGGTCCCAACATCGGCCTGATCGTTTCCCTGTCCACCTTTGCTCGGGTCAACCCCTACGGTTTTATCGAAACGCCGTACCGCAAGGTGAGTGATGCCGTGGCCAGCGAGGAGGTGGTTTACCTTACCGCCATGGACGAGAAAGACCACCTGATCGCCCAGGCCAACGCTCCGCTCGACGATTCCAACCGCTACCTGCGCGACCAGGTGTCGGCGCGGAAAGCGGGGGAATTCGTGATGGTGCCGCCGGAAGAGATCCGTTACATGGACGTGTCGCCGAACCAGTTGGTGAGCGTGGCCGCATCGCTGATTCCGTTTCTCGAGCACGACGACGCCAACCGTGCTCTGATGGGTTCCAACATGCAGCGTCAGGCGGTGCCCCTGATCCAGACCCGAGCGCCGCTGGTCGGCACCGGGATCGAACGGATCGTGGCCCGCGACAGCGGGGTCGTGAGCGTGGCCAAACGCGCCGGGGTGGTGGAATATGTGGATGCCACCCGGATCGTGGTGCGCGCCGGCAATGAAGACAGCATTCTCGATAGTGGCGTCGATATCTACAAACTGACCAAATTCCAGCGTTCCAACCAGAACACCTGCATGAACCAGAAACCGCTGGTGAAGCACGGCGAACGGGTGCTCAAGGGGCAGATTTTGGCCGACGGCCCTTCCACCGACTACGGTGAACTGGCCCTGGGCCGCAATGTCATGATCGCCTTCATGAGCTGGGGGGGGTACAATTTCGAAGATTCAATCCTGGTGAGCGAACGGATCGTGAAAGACGATGTGTTCACTTCGATCCACATCGAGGAATTCGAGGTCCTGGCTCGCGACACCAAGCTGGGCAAGGAAGAAATCACCCGTGATATTCCCAACGTCGGCGACGAGGCGCTGAAGGACCTGGACGAGAGCGGGATCGTGCGGATCGGCGCCTTCATCCGAGCGAACGATATCCTGGTGGGCAAGGTCACGCCCAAGGGGGAAAGCCAGCTCACGCCGGAGGAAAAACTGCTGCGGGCGATCTTTGGCGAGAAGGCGAGCGACGTTAAGGACACTTCCCTGCGGGTGCCGCCCGGGGTCGAGGGGATCGTGATCGATGCCAAGGTCTTTTCCCGCCGCGGGGTGGAAAAGGATGACCGGGCGCGGATGATCGAGACCGAGGAAATCGGTCGATTGATGAAAGACCAGCGCGATGAGCTGGATATCATCCGCAAGACCACCGTCAGGCGCCTGGCCGGGCTGCTCAACGGCAAGACCAGCGATCGGGCCATCAAGGACGGGCGCAAGGTGTACGTGCGCAAGGGCGAGGTGTTCGCGGAAGAACTGTTGAGCGAGTTGCCGAGCGGCTTATGGCGGGAAATTGCGGTAGCCGATGATGCCGCCATGGCGATGGAAGTGGAAAACATTTTCGACAATTACCGCGAACAGGTGACCATGGTGAAGGCCCTGTTCGAAGACAAGACCAAGAAACTGAAACGCGGCGACGAGCTGCCTCCCGGCGTGATCAAGATGGTCAAGGTGTACGTGGCGGTCAAGCGCAAGCTTCAGGTCGGCGACAAGATGGCCGGCCGGCACGGCAACAAGGGCGTGGTGTCACGGATCATGCCGATGCAGGACATGCCTTATTTCGCCGACGGGACGCCGGTGGATCTGGTGCTCAATCCGCTGGGGGTGCCGTCGCGGATGAATGTCGGTCAGGTGCTGGAAACGCATCTGGGCTGGGCCGCCGTCGGCCTCGGCAAGCAGTTGCGGGAATTGATCGAAAAGTTCAAGGAGCGGGAGACCCTCGAGGAAAAACTCAAGCGCATTTACAATAACCTGGAATTCGATGGTTATTTCAAGGACGCCGACGATGCCACCATCAAGGCCATGCTGCCGCAGCTAAAGGAAGGCATCCACGTGGCTTCACCGGTTTTCGACGGGGCCGACGAAGACGAAATCCGCGCTTTCCTGAAAGAAGCCGGCCTGCCGGAAACCGGCCAGACCATCCTTTACGACGGCCGGTTCGGCGAACCCTTCGATCAGCCGGTAACGGTCGGCGTCATGTACATGCTGAAGCTGCATCATCTGGTGGATGACAAGATCCACGCCCGTTCGATCGGCCCCTATTCCCTGGTGACCCAGCAGCCGCTCGGCGGCAAGGCTCAATTCGGGGGTCAGCGATTGGGCGAAATGGAAGTGTGGGCCATGGAAGCCTATGGCGCGGCCCACACCCTGCAGGAATTCCTCACCGTCAAGTCGGACGATGTGGCCGGCAGAACCCGCATGTATGAAAAGATCGTGAAAGGCGAAAACACGCTGGAGGCGGGTCTACCAGAATCCTTCAACGTGCTGGTCAAAGAGCTCCAGGCCCTGTCCATGGACGTCCAGCTGTTGGAAGACGAGGATCAAGGCGACTTCAGTTGAGGCCGTCGCCTGAACGCGATTTGCAGGTTGGGTCGGCCGCTCGGCAGCGGCCGGCGGCATTGGTCCGTGTCGGTCAGGTTGCCGCGGCCCGAATGGTTGCCAGGTATTGGGACACGGATCCGCGGGTCGCCGCGAGGGGGCCCTGCTCAAGGAGGATTCTTTGAAAGATTTCTACAGCTTCTTCACCAAACCCAAGGACCCGGTGGCGTTCGACTCGGTCAAGATCATGCTGGCGTCGCCGGAAAAAATTCGGGAATGGTCCTACGGTGAAGTCAAAAAGCCCGAAACCATCAACTACCGGACCTTCAAACCGGAGCGTGATGGCCTGTTTTGCGCCAAGATCTTTGGGCCGACCAAGGATTATGAATGCAATTGCGGCAAATACAAGCGCATGAAACACCGCGGCGTGGTCTGCGAAAAGTGCGGGGTCGAGGTCATTCAGTCCAAGGTGCGGCGGGAGCGGATGGGCCACATCGAATTGGCGGCGCCGGTGGCCCACATCTGGTTTCTGCGCAGCCTGCCGAGCAAGATCGGCAATCTGCTTGATCTGACCATGCGCGAACTGGAAAAGATCCTCTATTTCGATGCCTTCATCGTTACCGATCCGGGGGAAACCCCGCTCAAGCGGGCTGAACTGCTGACCGAGGAGCAGTATAGGCAGGCGGTGCAGAAACACGGTTCCGGGTTCAAGGCCGGGATCGGCGCGGAAGCCATCAAGGAACTGCTGATGGCTCTCGACCTGGAACAACTGGGGCAAGAGTTGCGCGTGGAAATGGCCGAAACCCATTCGGTCGCCAAACGCAAGAAACTGGTCAAGCGCCTGAAGGTGATCGAAGCCTTCCGGGAGTCGGAAAACCGCCCCGAATGGACCATCATGGAGGTGGTCCCGGTGCTGCCTCCAGACCTGCGCCCATTGGTGCCGCTCGATGGCGGCCGCTTCGCCACCAGCGATCTGAACGATCTCTACCGGCGCGTGATCAATCGCAACAACCGGCTGAAACGGCTGATGGAATTGAATGCGCCTGATATCATCATCCGCAACGAGAAGCGGATGCTGCAGGAAGCGGTCGATGTGCTGTTCGACAACGGCCGGCGCGGCAAGACCATCACCGGGGCGAACAAGCGTCCGCTGAAGTCGTTGAGCGATATGCTCAAGGGCAAGCAGGGCCGGTTCCGTCAGAACCTGCTGGGCAAGCGGGTCGATTATTCGGGCCGAACGGTGATCGTGGTGGGTCCAAACCTGCGGTTGCACCAGTGCGGGTTGCCCAAGAAGATGGCGCTCGAACTGTTCAAGCCGTTCATCTACAACAAGCTGGAAGAAAAAGGCTACGTCAATACCATCAAGGCGGCCAAGAAGCTGGTGGAAAAAGAAACACCGGAGGTTTGGGACACCCTGGACGAGGTGGTGCGGGAATTCCCGATCATGCTCAACCGGGCCCCGACTCTGCACCGACTGGGGATTCAGGCGTTTGAGCCGATTCTCATCGAGGGCAAGGCGATTCAGTTGCACCCGCTGGTCTGCACCGCCTTCAACGCCGACTTCGACGGCGACCAAATGGCGGTCCATGTGCCGCTTTCCATCGAGGCCCAGACCGAGGCCCGGGTGTTGATGATGTCCACCAACAACATCCTCAGCCCGGCCCACGGTGGCCCGATCATCACTCCGTCCCAGGACATCGTGCTCGGGATCTATTACATGACCCGCGAAAAACCCCTGGCCAAGGGCGACGGCCGGTTCTTCGCCAACCCGGGTGAAGTTCGACGCGCCTACGATGCCGACCAAGTGGCTCTGCATGCGCGGGTGAAGGTGCGGATGAAGGGTGAACGGGTGGACACCACGGTCGGCCGCATCCTGCTGGCCGAGATCCTGCCCGAGGAGATTCCCTTCGCCTTGGTCAATCAGGTGATGAACAAGAAGGCCCTGCTGGGTCTGATCGATCACTGCTACCGTTCCGCCGGGGTCAAGGCGACGGTGCTGCTGGCCGACCGCCTGAAGGACCTGGGTTACGCCTTCGCCACCCGCTCGGGTTTGTCCATGGCCATCAAGGACATGGTGACCCCGCATCGGAAACCGGCAATCGTTGAAGAGGCGTTCAACCAGATGCGGGAAATCGAGCAACAGTACAGTGAGGGGCTGATCACCGAAGGTGAGAAGTACAACAAGGTGGTGGACATCTGGTCCATGGCCACCGAGGAGGTGGCGGCGGAAATGATGGAGGAAATCGCCACCAGCACCATCACCACCCCGACCGGGGAAACGCGGGAAATGCCCTCGTTCAATGCGATCTTCATGATGGCTGATTCCGGAGCTCGCGGCAGCAAGGACCAGATGCGCCAGCTGTCCGGCATGCGCGGGTTGATGGCCAAACCCTCGGGGGAAATCATCGAAACCCCGATCACCGCCAATTTCCGCGAAGGCCTGACGGTGCTCCAGTACTTCATTTCCACCCATGGCGCCCGCAAGGGTCTGGCCGATACCGCCTTGAAAACGGCCAACTCCGGTTACCTGACCCGGCGGTTGGTGGACGTTTCCCAGGACGTGATCATCACCGAAGACGACTGCGGCACGGTCGACGGCATCGAAGTGGAAGCCCTGCTGGAGGCGGGCGAAATCATCCAACGGCTGAGCGAACGGATCCTTGGGCGGATTGCTCAGGAAGACATCGCCGATCCGGTGACCGGGGAAGTGCTGGTGGCTACCGGTGAACAGATCGACGAACGCAATGTGGGCTTGATCGAGGATGCCGGCATCGAGAAGGTGCCGATCCGGTCGGTACTCACCTGCCGCAGTCGCCAGGGGGTCTGTGCCAAATGCTACGGCCGTGACCTGGCCCACGGCAAGATGGTGGACAAGGGCGAGGCGATCGGCATCATCGCCGCACAGTCCATTGGCGAACCGGGCACCCAGCTGACCATGCGCACCTTCCACATTGGCGGTACCGCCAGCCGCCGCGTGGAACAGAGCTCGGTGAGCAACCGTTATCCAGGTATGATTCGGTTCGTCAACCTGCACACGGTGCGCAATCTGGATGGCGATCTGGTGGCGATGAACCGCAACGGTGAAATCTCCATCGTCAGTGAAACCGGTCGTGAACGGGAACGTTACGTCATTATTTACGGAGCCAAGCTCAAAATTCAGGACGGGCAGCAGGTGGAACCGGGTATCGTGCTGGCCGAATGGGACCCCTACACCACGCCGATCCTGACCGATGTGGAGGGCACCGTTAAGTTCGGGGATATCGGCGAAGGTCAGACCATGCAGGTAAAGCTGGATCCGGTCACCGGGAAATCCAGCAAGGTCATCGTCGAATACCGGGACGCGGACGTACGGCCCCGGATCTCGATCAAGAATGAAAAGGGCAAGACGGCCCGGGTCGGCGATGGGCATGCGCGTTATCACATGCCGGTGGGGGCGATCGTCATGGTGAGCGAAGGCGATCGGGTGTTTCCTGGTAATGTGCTGGCGCGAATCCCGCGGGAAACCACCAAGACCAAGGACATCACCGGCGGTCTGCCGCGGGTGGCGGAACTGTTCGAAGCGCGTAAGCCCAAGGAGCAAGCGGTCATCACGGAAATCGACGGGATGGTTCATTTCGGTAAGGACACCAAGGGCAAACGCAAGGTGGTGGTGGAACCGGACGTGGGCGAGCCGCGCGACTACCTGATTCCCAAGGGCAAACACATCAGCGTCCACGAAAGCGATTACGTTCGGGCCGGGGAAGCCCTGATGGATGGTACCCGCAACCCGCACGACGTGCTCAGCGTCAAGGGCGAAAAGGAACTGGCCAAGTACCTGGTGGATGAGGTGCAGCAGGTGTATCGGCTGCAGGGTGTGAAGATCAATGACAAGCACATTGAAGTGATCGTGCGTCAGATGCTCAAACGGGTGAAGATCAGCGAACCGGGTGACTCCGACTTTTTGGCCGGGGAGCACGTGGAAAAGCTGATCTTTGAGGAACTCAACCAAAATCTGGTGGAGCAGGGATTGCGGCCGGCGGCGGCTGAGCCATTGCTGCTCGGTATCACCAAGGCCTCGCTCAGCACTCAGAGCTTCATTTCCGCGGCTTCGTTCCAGGAAACCACCAAGGTGTTGACCGATGCCGCGACCGCCGGGAAAGTAGATTTTCTACGCGGCCTCAAGGAAAACGTCATCATGGGCCGATTGATCCCGGCCGGCACCGGTATGAAGCGCTACCGCGCGCTGTCGCGATGAGGAACCGGCGATGCAAGGATGAAAAGCCCTTGACAATGACAAGCTAAATCTGTAGGAAGAGTGGATTTCGGAGCCTGGGGGCGGAGCCGCTAATTGCGGCCGCCCGCAAAGAAGCGAGAGAAACCGGAGAAAATAGCATGCCGACGATCAATCAGTTGGTCAGAAAAGGTCGAAAAAGGGTCGTCAAGAAGTCGAGCACGCCAGCGCTGCAAAGTTGTCCGCAAAAGCGTGGCGTCTGCGTGCGCGTGTACACGACCACCCCGAAAAAGCCCAACTCGGCCCTGCGTAAAATCGCTCGAGTCCGCTTAACCAACGGGATTGAAGTGACTTCATACATCCCTGGTATCGGGCACAACCTGCAAGAGCATTCGGTGGTGCTGATCCGCGGCGGCCGTGTTAAGGACTTGCCCGGCGTACGCTATCACATCATTCGCGGCACCCTGGATGCCCTGGGAGTTTCGGATCGTCGGCAGGGGCGGTCCAAGTACGGGGCGAAAAGGCCGAAGTAGCGAAGCTGCATGGCAGTTCGCGGGCCAAGGCTTCCCTGACCCAAGCCCTGGTTAACTTTTGCCTCAAATGACGGCACAGATCGAGGAAGGCAATGCCAAGAAGAAGAGAAGTTCCCAAACGTGAAGTTCTGCCAGATCCGAAATTCAACGGCAAGCTGGTGGCGAAGTTCGTCAATAACCTGATGCGCAAGGGCAAGAAGAGCTTGGCGGAGAGAATCCTTTATGGGGCGTTCGAGTTGATCGAACAGCGCGGCAAGCAGGACCCCCTGGATGTCTTCCACAAGGCCCTGGACAATGTTCGGCCGGTCATCGAGGTCAAATCGCGAAGAGTCGGTGGTGCCACCTACCAGGTCCCGGTTGAAGTCCGCTATCCGCGCCGTGACGCCTTGGCCATGCGGTGGCTGATCGGGTATGCCAAGCAGCGTTCGGAGCGTACCATGATGCAGAAATTGGCCGGAGAATTCATGGATGCAGCGCAAAGCCGCGGGGCCGCGATCAAGAAGCGGGAGGACACGCACCGCATGGCGGAGGCCAACAAAGCCTTTGCCCACTATCGGTGGTAGTGACCAAAGCCCTCATTCTCCGGAATGAGTGTGAACCTATTCAGTGATAGAGACGAATCAGCGAGGAGGAATCGCGATGGCGAAGAAGAAGTTTGAGCGGACCAAGCCGCATGTCAACGTGGGGACCATCGGTCACATCGATCATGGCAAGACGACCTTAACGGCGGCGATCACCAAGCAACTGG
>Ga0100377_1002801_pt1 | contig 14368 bp, 9 predicted proteins | sample CryGeymeta201501_FD_83664 | JGI IMG/M metagenome (GOLD analysis project Ga0100377, IMG submission 83664) | Groundwater microbial communities from Crystal Geyser aquifers in Utah, USA - Crystal Geyser metaG 2015-01 | ecosystem: Environmental > Aquatic > Deep subsurface > Groundwater | place: USA... | reverse complement strand
GGCCACTTCGACCACCCGGCCGAGAACGTCGATGGACAGGCCGTACTCCCACTTCTCGCCCGGCTGGAACAGCAGTGGCTGCCGGGCCAAGACCGGGATCTTCGTGGCGAGCGTCCCCTCGTCTTGGAGTAATCCGTGGGTGATGCCTGCTTTACTGTACCGGTCACCGAGGCACGGGTTCCACTGGTACGTGAGCCCCGAGGTGTGGGTCAGCAAGTGCTCGAGGGTGACCTCGCGCTTTGCTGGAACGACGCTGCCATCCTCGGTCAGCACGCTTGCGTTCTTGAACTCGGGGATGAACTTGGAGATGGGATCGTCCAGGCGGAGACGCCCCTCGTCGTACAGAACCATGACGGCGGCGCTGGTGATTGGCTTGCTCATCGAGGCGATCCGGAAGATCGTGTCGGTCTCCATGGGCGCACCGGCGTCGCGGTCGCGCATGCCGCAGCCCTTGAGGTACGCCACCTTGCCGTGGCGCGCAATCAGCGCCACTGCTCCTCCCACCTTGTGGTTGTCGACCTGCTGCTGCATCACGGCAGTCAGGCGGTCGAGCCCTTCCTGGGACAGCCCCACTTCAGCCGGCGGGGCGGTCGGCAACCCCTGACCACACGCCGCTCCAGCCAACCAAAGCAGAACCAACGCAAAGCGCCAATTCCGCAATCTGCCACGCGTCACGATGTCCTCCTGGGTATGCGCCGTTCGGAGCGCTGTCAGCCTGGCGCCGGCAGCGCCAGCCTTGGGTCGGTGAGATCCAGTTTGTACAGCACCTGGTTGTAGTTATACAACGGCGTCTCGTCGGGGTTGCCCGAGAACGTGTTGACGTAGGTGCCCTCGAAGAAGATCGCGCGCCCACCGTCTTTGTCGAACATGGGGTGTTGCTTCGGGTTGTAGAAGCTCATCCTGTCGTGGGTGACGACCTTGTGCGCAGACACCCACGGCCCGACCGGCGAGTCTGCTTCGGTGTACCAGACCTCGCCCAAGAACGACGGCTTGCCGAATGACTGGACGGTGATCATGATCCAGCGGTGGCGGAACTCGTTCCAGTAGACCGACCCGCCGTGGGCGCTAACGATGTCGCCCGCGTCAGCGTCCCTCAACTGCAGCAGGCAGTCCGTTGGCTTCAGTTTCCCGGCCTTCAGCAGCTTGTTCTCGATCTCCTGCGACCATGGCGGGGTGCCATGCTTCCACGCAAACCGCGCGGAACCGTCGGGGCTGCGCTCAATCTCCCCCTGATCCGGTAGCGTGCCTTCCTTCAGGCAGGTGTAGCTCTCGTATGCCGACAGATCCGAAAACGCTGTCACAGTCGCCGGCACCCGACAGAGCGGGAACGGCGTCGCGAAGTAGACATACTCAACCCCATCCTCCGCGTGCGTGAAGGGATGCCCCGACGGTCCTGGCGTCGCGTCCAAGGGAATCTCGGACATCTCCTCGAACGCCTCCTTCTCGTCGTTCCACTCGCACAGTCCGCGGCGGCGCGGTTTCATCTCTTTGTCGGGCTTCACGAAGGCGGCGAACATGCGCTCGCGGCCGACTTCGTCGCGCAACACGGTCAACCCGTCGATCCACGTCGGGCCGTCCCCTTTCATGCGACAGGTCTCTTTCGCGAAGCCGTCCGGTCGGACGAAGTACGTCAGGTCGACGCCGACTGCCGGGTCGAGCCCGCCGTCCTTCGGCAGTAGCGAAGTTGCGCCCGGCACGTGGAAGTTGCCCAACGGGTACGTCGGCCAGTTGGTGTCGCCCCAAAACCAGTACACCCGCCCGTGATAGACGGCGTTGACGATGCTGTCTGAGCCGGTCACCTGCGCGTTCAGCAGCGGCTCGCGGATCGGCACCGGTTCGCCCAGCAACACGCTGTCCCGGTAGATCCCCTCGCCGACGACACGGCACAGCCGCTCAGCAATGTTGAGGCGCTTGACCTTCAGCGTCGCGCTACCGCCGGGCTTTGTCTGTAGCTTGACGCCGCGGTACCCGAACCCGTCCTTTGGGAACTCATAGCCATGGCTGTTGACGTGGAAGAACACCGTTCGGCCCATCAGCCCAGGCTCGTAGAAGGCGACGAGCCCGTTGCTGTCGGTGACGTACCGGAGGTTGCTGACCGTCCGAAGCTCGACCAGCGGCACGCCGCGCCCCGTCTGGTCATCGACCACTCGGATATCGAAGCACAGGGCGCGCAACGGCGGCAAGGACGCGGCAGCGGCGGGCTCACCGCAAACCGGCGCCGGCATTGACACCACCAGCGTAGAGGCGGAGAGAACGGCGATCCAGAGATCCATGGTCAACTCCTCAATGCCCGGGCGGGGAAGAGAGCGCGGCGGCCGGCCAGTGGACCCGGCCGAATGGCCATGCCGCGCCTGGACGAACTGACGCTGGCCCAGACGCGGCCGAGTAGTCTACCCCCTCGACGCGTCCTTGGCGACGAGGGAGGCAGGCCGCCCGAAGGCCATCGCAGAAAGATGTTGGCCGCACCCCGGAGCGCGCCTGCAATACTCCGACAGAGTCGTAGAAAAGGAAGCAGGAATGACGACAGAGCCATCATTTCTCCAGTGTCTTGATCAACCGACCGCGTCAGCGGAGGGTCTGGACGGCGTTGAGCGCCTGGCCGTGGACGAGCCACACACGAACGTCCGCTCCGCTCGCCGCCTACCGCGCTCCCGCCTTCACCCACAACAGCGTCAGCCTCCACGGGTCAAACCGCCCCTCAATGGCTCCGTCCGTCGTCACATCGACGGGCGCGCCCCCCAAAGCGTCTCGGGCGCTCAGAATGCGTTCGCGCAACCGCAGCGGGCCCTCGACCGGCGTCTCGCTCGTGTTGACTGCTACCAGCAACCGTTCGCCGCCGGGCTTCAGGTAGGCGCTCACTTCGACGCCCGCGGGGGCGGCGGCGAGCCAGTCGCCGTTGTCCCAGTAGCCCCGGAACTTGGCGTTGTCGGCGCCGAAGTCACCCCACACGTTCCACACCGCAGACATCGCCTCGTAGGACCACGGCAGCTCGGTATCGTGCAGCAATGACACAGCCATGCCCTCGGGGGTCGTCATGCCGCCGTGCCAGTCGTACACCAGGAAGTAAGCGGGAATACCGAAGTTGTGCCCCATGAATTCGGCACGAAACGTGTCCAGTGGCACGCGCGTCGGTCGCGGCAGACCGCACAGGTGTTCTCCATCCAAGTAGGCGTCAGCGAAGGCCAGCGTCGGCAGCATGACGCTGCCCGAGGTGTGGCAGACGAACAGCGTCTCCTTGCCTTGCTGCTCCAGAATGCACCGGAAGCGCTTCATCGCGTCGCGTACCGGGAAGATCGAGCAGGTCGCGTGGCGTTGGCCGTCCTCGCCCACGTAGCCGCAGCCATGCAGGGCGTTGCTGCACTCCACCGGGTAGGACAGCCCGTCGGAGTAGAGACCGTCCGGGGCGAAGTCGTGGAAGAGCTTCTGGATGCCATCGGCCATGAGGTCCGCCCACGCGCTCCGGGCGCAGACGGGGTAGTCCTTCTGGGCGGGCTGGCGGGTGTAGACGAACCGCTGCGGGTCGAGGACCTCACACTCGCGCAAGTAGAGTGGGTACTCCGGCGCGGTGTCGGCAAGCTGCCAGGAGTGATAGAGGAGGAGCTTGAGGTCCTTCTCGTGGCAGCCGGCGACCAGCGACCTCAACTCGTCCGTGTGTGAGGTGCGCGGGAAGCCCTGCCAATCGCTCCAGTGCTCATGGAAGCCAAGGAACTTGAGTCCGAGGTCGCGGAAATAGTCCAGGAAGGTACCGGAGAAGGGAGGTCGAGATAGGTCGAGCCCGCCGTCCACCTGGACGGCTGCGGTGCTCACCCGGCCGACGCCACCCGCGGCCACCTTCTCCGGCCGACTCTGACGTTGGTTCGCGGAACCCGTCACGGCAGCGAACCGGTCCAAGAGCAGCGTGTACGTCTCGGCGGGCAACGACTGAGCGCCCGTCCCCATTTCTCCCGGCGGGAGAGCGACAGCCGAGATCCGCACCTGCCGGACAATGAAGTCGGCGTCTACGCCGCCAAGCTTGAGCACCGCCTGACCGAGGTCCACGGGCGAGCTGAAGACCGGGCCGGCGGGCAGTTCTGCCAACCTCTTCCCATCCATGAAAAGCCCGGCGGTTTCCCCCCACGTGCACGCCACTGTGTGGACCTCGCCCGGCTTCCAGGCGAAGGCGTGACCGGCGATACGGGTGTACTTCCCCCCCTCGCGGTACACCACCCGCATGCCGCGATCGTCCTGATTCCAGTAGAGCCACATGCCACGCTCCGGCTCCGGACGCGTGTCAGCCGGCCACTGCAACATGAATAGGCAGCGGTTCAGTTCGTCGGGTGCGGTGGAGTCGAACTTGGGCGCGACGGTGACTTCGAGCGTGCCCCGCTCCGGGCCGAAGTTCCCAGCGGCCGGGTAGGTCACAGACCGCTCCACCCCTTTCGGGCTGTGGCGCTGCTTCTCCAGCCCGTAGGAGGCTACCTGGGCATAGTGCCAGTGGCGGTAGTCCTTTGGCATCGGCTTCACCGGGCTGGCCTGGAAGGCGAAGACATACTCCCGCGCCCGGTCCAGTTTGGTTGGCTTGCCAATGAGGTTCAGCCGCAACACCCTGCTGCGGCCTTCGGGGACCAATTCCAACGCGCGCGCCGGGTCGGCAGGTCGCCAGTTCTCCTCCGTCTCGGAGAGCCACTGCAGCCCCTTCTCCTCGTCGCCCACCCACACGTGATGCAGGAAAGGCGAAGTCCATCCCTCGGCGGGCACCGCCCGGGCGTTGAGGTGCTTCGGGTCCACGCTCACCCACACCGAGGGCTTGGGGTAGTGGTGCATGAGCCGGGCGATCTCACGGCGGAACGGGATGTCGAGCGTCAACTGCTGCAAACTCGGGCCGGCGGGCATGCCGGTCACGCGTAGGCGCAGCTTCACGAAGCCATCGAACTCGAGGCGCCCTTGACAGGAGACCTCAAGCCCGCCGCCGCTCTGCTTCGTCTTGAACTCGACAGCGCCGCGAGTGGTCTTCGTCAGCCGGAGCTTCTCGGCGCGGAACCGAACCGGTCTGCCCTGCACGGTGGCGCGAAGGGCCATCGGCTTGGAGAGCAGGTCCTTCTGCAGCGCCCGCACCTCGCCCAGCAGCCCGGACGAGGCGAAGCCGTACTCGCGCCCCCAACACGCCACGCGTAGCGGCTCACGGCTGGTCACCTGCAGGGGCGTCCACGGCTTGAGCACGCGGTTGTCGTCGAACTTACCGGCCGTAGAGCCCAGCCATGCCGGCCGTTGCGGGAGCGACCAACGCGTCTCGCTCCGAAGCTCCGGCCGAGCGGAGTCCTGCAGACAGAGACGGTAGTCGCCGGCGGGCAGGCCGGCAAAGGACCAGCGCAGCGGCTGAGCACTGGCCCCATTTGTCATGGCCAGGGTGCCCTCGCGCACCGCCCTGCCGGCAGGGTCCCGCAGTGCCGCCTTGACCCAACCGGCGGCGGGCGGGTTAGGCACGGCAAGCCGCGGCTGCACCGTCAACACCTGAGTCAGAGCCAGCGTCTCCATCCCGCTGTCCAACGCCGCCACGGCCCGGAACTGCGCTGCCAGGTGGACCAGCAACCGGCCGGCGCGCGCAACCGAGACTCCCAAGGTGTAGTCGCCTGGGGGCAGTTCCTTGGCGTCGAAGGAGAACGGCTGTTCGCCGGCCGACTGCTCGTGGCGAACCCGCTTGCCCGCAGCATCCTTCAGCTCCCAGGTCACAGGCGCCCCACCCGCGCCGCCTACCTGCAGGTGACGGAACCAGGGCTCGCCCAGGACGGTTACCTGCACGCGGTCGTCCGCCCCGAACAATAAGTGCCCGAACCGGGCCGGCACGTGGAACGTGGACGCGCTCCCCAATTCGCTCCACGTCAGGTTGGCGTCCTCCTGCTCCCAGCCGTCCGACGGTCGCTGTTTCGCGCTGCGGTCCACACAGAAGTTAGCGGCCCAAACGGCGCCGTCCTCCGGCGCGTCAGCGCCCAGCGTCGCCAACGGGATTGTCGCCACTCCCGCCCAGGCGGCGTCGTTCTCAGCCGTTCGCGCGGTCCACTCACCGTCCCACGCCCTGTCCCGACCGCGGGCATCGGTGCGCGCACCGTTGGTGTTGACCATGAACTGCAAGTAGTCGCTGTGCGTGTGACGGGGATCGAGGAAGACCTCCACGCAGTCGTCGTTCCACAGCGCCCCGTCGCGGCCGGTCACCTGCTTGACCAGTGGCCGCGCCTCCAGCTTCGGCACCTGCCAACCAACTACCAGGCTGCCAGCCACACGGGCGACCCAGAACACAGGCTGGCTGCGACTGAGCTGCCCGCTGTGGAGGGTGCCGAAGCCCGTGAACGCCGAGGCCTCCGGCCACCCGTCAGTCGATAGCAGCGCCTCCGGCCGCGGCGCCTGCCCGACCATTGGCACGCACCAGAACGCGCGTCCGCAGGTGACCGGCGGGTCGGCGGAGAGCGGTCCAGTGACCGCGACGAGTAGGACGATGCCGAGACGAGTTGCCACAGAGAGTTTGGGCACGGTGTCGGGTTCCTTGCTGTCCGAACTGCCGTCAGGTCGGCAGATTCGCCGGGATCACCGCCCAGCGGAGGGCGCCAGCCGATCATGGCTGTATTGTGGTCCCGTGTCAACCCCGACGTCGCGCGAGCCGTTTCCCAAACCGCGAGCCAGCGCCACACTGAGGAGCAGGGCGCGTCCCGCCACGAAGAGGAGCCGCACCATGAGGGGCCGATGGATCTGCCGACATACATTCGCCGTGACTCTCGCCTCCGCCGTCGCTTGCGTCACTATTGCGTGGGCGGAAGGGGACGACTCGAAGGTCAAAGTCAAGGAAGGCGACCCGGCGCCCGGGGTCGAGTTGCAGGTCACACAGATCGAGACCGTCCTCCCGGAACGGAAGGGCGCCAAGACGCTTCCGCTGGCGGACCGCAAAGGGAAGAAGAACGTGGTGCTCTACTTCTACCCCAAAGCCATGACGGGTGGGTGAACGGTGGAAGCATGCGGTTTTCGCGACCGCTTTGAGCAGTTTGCTCAACTGGACACCGTCGTGATCGGGATCAGCACAGACACGCTGGACGCTCAGACCGCCTTCAGTCAGAAGGAGAAGCTGAACCACCCGCTGTTCGCCGACCCCGACCTGAAGGCAACCAGGGCGTTTGGCGTTCTCTCGGCCCCGGGCACCCTCGCCCAGCGGAAGACGTTCGTCATCGACAAGCAGGGCCTCATCCGCAAGATCTACGAGAATGTGACGCCGGCGACGCACCCCGAAGAGGTGCTGGCGTGCGTCCGAGAGAAGCTGAGGCAGGGGGAGGGGTGACGGCCAACGCGTTGCCCGCCCGGCTACCGCCGCGGCGAGCCCTCAGTTCGGGTTCTTCGCCACCTGCACCGCCGCGTCAACAGAAGACTCGCACACCACCCGGAATCCAACGTTGTACACGCCCTCCCACGCCGGGTAGCTCAACCGAAACGCCGAGCGGCAACGCGACGGGCGATCGAACCAGGAGCCGCCGCGGACCACCTTGCGACCGGTTCCGGAGCCGGAGTCGCGGCCAGCGTCGGTTCGGTAGGGGTAGGGCTGGTACGTAGTTCCGGTCCACTCGGCAGCGTTGCCGTGCATGTCGTGGAGCCCCCACGCGTTGGGCCGGTAGCTACCAACGTCGCGGGTGACGAAGCCGCCATCGTTGAACCGGGCATCCTTGGGCGCCCAATCGGGGGGAGTTGGCGCGGGCGTATTGGCGCAGGGAGGCGTCGGCGAGGTTGGCGAAGGGGGAGAAGTCGGTGTCGAGGTCGCCGTAGGAGAGCGGCGTCTCCGAGCCGGCGCGGCAAGCGTACTCCCATTGGGCCTCCGTCGGCAAAGTGAACCGCTGCCCCGTCTTCGCTGACAGCCACCGACAGAACGCGATTGCCTGCTGCCAGGAGACGCGCACCACCGGCTGCTTCGGCCCGTTGATCGGCCAGCCGCGCGTGTTCTGGTCTTTGTTCGTTTGGCTGACGAAGCGGCTGTCGTGGGCGGGGTCGAAGAGCGCGTACTGCTCATTGGTCACTTCGAGCGTCCCCAGCCAGAAGGGCTTCTCGAGGCGAACGCGCGTCAGGGGCTGTTCGTCAGGGCCTCCGTTCGCCTCGCCCATGGCAAACTCGCCGGCTGGGACGAGCGTGAGTTGGAGCGAGAGCCCATTGCCGAGGTCGACCGTGCGGGTGCGCGGCTGTCCCTGCGCAGCTTGGTCCAGGCGCGCGGCCGCGGGGGTGGGGCTGGCCGGTCTGATGGGACCTCTGGGACCTCTGGCGCCCAGCGGTCCCATGGATGCGCCTTCCAGCGCACTCTTCACTTCCGGGATGGCTTCCGGGTTGCTGTCGAGGTTGGCATACAGAAGCTCAAGTGTCCGGCGGCGTTCGTCGCCGTTGTTCGGGATCGGGCGCTCTTCGTGCCACGTGCCCAGACAAGGCACGTTCAGGTCGATCCAGGTGATCAGCCTGTCCCAGGCTTCGTGGTTCAGGATCACCCCGTGGTGCCCCTTCTGCAGCATCTGCACCAGTTCACTGGTATCGGCGTGGTACTCCATTGGCGGCAGGAGGTGGTAGTCGCTCTCCGGGCCCGGTCGGCGGACGTAACGGTGAAGCACTTCGTACGACGGGGTGAAGGCGCCTTTGTATTCGGGCCGGTCTGCTTTGCCGCGGAGGTCGGGCGCAGTGTTGCTCGCGGCCTTCGCAGCGTCTACATGGCAGTCCACGCAGTACGCGTCGAGGACGGGCTGCACCTCGCGCTCGAAGCTGAAGCCGCGCGGCGGGCCGTACCAAGGCGTTATGTCCACCGCGTCACCCAGCGCGGCCGACGCCTTGCGCACGTGGGGCACGCTGTTCTGCGATTCGTGGCAGCCGACGCATGAGAGGGTCTCACCGGGCATGGCGGTCATCCAGCTTCGCATAACCTGCATCGCCTTGCCTTCGGCGTCCAATGGTTGGACGGCAATGGGCGTCTTCGCCGGGACACGGAACAGGGCAGAGCCATCGGGGTTCACCGGGACCGTGCCCAGGATCCGATGCACGTCCCACGGGCCGTCGATGCCGACGTTGATGTGCCCGCCCATGTTGCGGTAAGCGAAGTGGAACGCAAACACCCGAAGCGCCTTCACTGAGCCCTTTGGGACGCCGTTCAGGCCGGGACCGGCGTAGACGTCTTCCAGGTAGACGAGGGCGTCCTTCTGACCCGGCTTCACTTTGTCCTTGATGACTGGCGGCGCAGCCCGCTTCCGGAGGGGGGTGGGTTCGAGTAGCGCGTAGCCTTGCTCGAACCGGAGCGGTACCATGTTGTCGAACACGTCGACCAAGGAGAGCCCCCACGGTGAATCGGGCGTCCGCTGGCACGAGACGAGGAAGTACTTGTCGCTTAGCGGCCACGGGTGCAGGAACTTCGGCCACGAGGCGTCCACCAGTTGGTCCTGGATGATCGGCTCAACAGGCTTGCCGTACCCGGGGATGTGCTGGACCGCGCCCGCTGCTTCTTGTCGGCCAAGCGACGGATCGAACAGGACCAGTTCGCCAACCCGCCGGACTCCGTGGTGCCCGGAGACGATGCCGACAAACTTGGTCGGGTCGTTCGGCACGGGCCGGGGGTAGAACAGCGAATTGGGCCAGTAGGAGTTGCTGCCGTAGTAGTTCGTCTGCTCGGTGCCGTCGGGGTTCATCGACATGAGCAGCCGGCTGAAGTAGTGGGGCGTGTCGCTGTATTCCCAGCGTCCGTAGAGCACCTTGCCGTTGTTCAGCACGAATGGGTCCCAACTGTGGTCCTGGTCGAAGGTGAGCTGGCGGACATCCTTGCCGTTGGCGTCCATGTCGTACAGCAGCGACACGGCATCGCCGCCGCCGACACAGGGAACGCCCTGGTAGCAGGCAGTGGAGCAGAACGCGATCCGGCCATTGGGCAGGTAGCAGGGATCGAAGCAGTCCACGTCGTTCTGGTCCCCAATGCTCACTTGCCGCAACCCTTGACCGTCCACGCCAACCTCGAAGACGTGCCAGCTCCCGTTGTCGCCCGGCATCGAGAAGAGCACCTTCTCCGCGCCGAAGTGCAGGTCGAGGTCGCCGACAAACTTCCCGCCGTCGGGGCGGAAGACTGTCTGCAGCGGGGCGTCCGGGTGGAGGATGGAGAAGACAGCGAGTTCGTTGTCGTAACCGGCCTTCCCAATGCTTGAGTTGCCCTGCCAGTTGGCCGGCAGCCCGAGGTTCCCTGCACTGCGCTTGACCACCAGCACCTTGTCGAAGCCGAGTAGCGGGTTGGCGAGCAACGCTTCCAGGCGCAGCTTCTCGAGCTCGGCAGCAAGCTGTTCCGCGCGGCCGACCGCGGCATCGTCGCCACTTCGGACGGTCGCGAGGACCTCCGTGCGCTGGTTCTCGAGTGCCCCCAACCGGGTGAGGTAGTCCGGCCCGCGGAGGTACTTGTCGGGGAAGGAGTCGGTCAAGTCGGTTACCGCCCGGCGGAGCGCCTCGGCGTTCACGTCGGCCAGCCGCACGGCGGCTTCGTCCAGCCGGCGAGCGCGGTGATACACCACCTGCACTGCCCTCAGGCCCTGCGAGTCCTTCGCCGCGGGCACAAGTCGGCTTGCGTTCTCTGCGAGTGAAGCAATCCGCACCCGGTCTGCGTATCGCTTCGCCAAGGCGCCGAAGTCACCCGCCTGCCAGTCGTCGGTCCAGAGGCCGTCTCCTGCTTCCCACGCCAACTGCTGCCGGGCTTCCGAGCTGGTGAAGTCGCGCCGTACAAGGTCCCACAGCTCCGCGCGGTCGTGGGCTCTGGGGTCAACCTGAACCGGCTTGTCGGAGGTGGAGAAGTAGAACCCGTGACCGCCCGAGTGGTTGTTGATTTTCAGCAACAGCCGGTTCTCGCCCTGCTTCAGCTTGAGCGGCGCCGTATCCTGATTCGGTCCCGGCCCACGGGGTACGTCATTGGCGATGATCTTCTCTCCGTTGAACCAGACGGTCAGGCCGTCGTCGCTGCCAAAGTAGCCCGTGATCGCGCCCGGCTTCGCAGCGGTGAGAACCCGATAGAGGTAAGTCGCCGCTTGGCTGGGCGCCGACAACATCGTCACGATGCCATCCGCATACTCGGAGTGCTGCGCCCACTTGAGCTTGCCGTCGGCGTAGCTCCCGGCGAGGTCGATCTTCTCCTCGGGCGGGAAGACTTCCTCGAACGCGTTCTTCTTCGCCACAAACGGCCCGACCTGGTACCACGGCCCGAACTGCAGTCCCGAGTCGTCGGCTGGCTTTGGGCGATTCGCCTCGTCCGCCTCGTGCTTCACGAGCGCCTCACGGGACGCGAGCAACGTCTCCTGCCAGGTGTCCTTCCGGACATAGTAGGGCGGGTCGGCAAGTACGCCCGTGCAGAAGAGGAGGTTCAGACCGATCAGCAAGCCAAAGAGCACTTTCATACTGGACATCCAATCACTTTGGGCAGCAGGCTCGGGTGCCAGTGGGCCACCCGAGGAACCCGTCCTTGAGGCGTTGTGGATTGAGTCTATTGTGACAGAGCCGCGCGCTCGGTCGTTTCCGAGTCTGCAACAGTCACACCAGCCACCACTGCCCCGGTTCAATGGCTCCCAGACCAAAGCGCCGGCCTCCCTCGGGCAGCGACTCCAGCAACTCCCGTGCCTTCCGCCCGATCGCGGCTGCCGCTAACTCGACATTGCGGGCACCCACCTCGACGGAGGCATGCTCGCGAGGGTCCAGACCACCGATCCCCGCAGGCGGCTTCATGTCGAGGTTGAGCGGCCCCGTGCCCAGTTCCTCCATGTCCACCAGCTCCGGATAGAAGAACATCATGTTCGACGTCTCCCACTTGGCGGCGTGGTCGCTGTTGGATTCCTCGCCGTGGCTGAGCGTTATCTCCCACAGACCGATGCCGGCAACCGCACCCTCTGCGAGGACCGGTGCCAGCGCTCGCTCGACCATCTCGAGCTGCTCCTGGATGTTGTGCCCGGAGACCCCGACGATCACGCGAAAGCCCGTCCGCCTGAGCCGTTGGAACAACTCGGTGAGAACCGGCTCGAGGTGGGCCGAGTCAAACCCGGCGTGGAAGTACACAGGCGGGTAGACCACGCCGCCAAACTCTTCGGCACACTTCACGAGGATGCCGTGGGCCTTCAGGGCGTCGTTGCCCAGGGGCAGATGCCTGCCGTGCCACTCGATGAGACCGAACGGCACATACACAACCGGGAACGCGCGGGCGGCAGCCTCCAGTTGGCCGGGGCGCATGAACTGCATCTGGACCTCGGGGGAGAGTTGGTTGTTCATCTGGCGTCCTTTCCCGGCAGGCGAGGCGAGGTCGTTCGGGCGGCTCGTGATCGGGTCAATCGGGTATGCCCCGGTTCCGCAGCCGCTCCCGTTCCCAGGCGGCGAAGTCAGCCGGCGGGGGCAGGGCGTCCGCAGCCGGAATGGGCTGGAGCGTCACCGCACCGGTAGGACATGCGGTCACGCAGAGGCCGCAGCCCAGACACCTCTCTCGGCAGACCACTGCCACCCCGTCTTGCTCAGCAATTGCGCTCACTTGGCACCACTCGATGCACGGCCGGTTCCGGCCCCATGATCCCTGCCGCCCCGCCGTCGAGCGTTTAGTGCTCGAACAGGTGCGCCAGTTCGTGGTCCATGTTCTCAAGCTGCGCTTCGTAGATACCGACCACGAACGGCGCCAACCGGAACCGCGGTTCCCCCGCCTCCTTGTCGAACCACACGAGCCCCCGCTTTGCCATCGCCAACAGTCGCTTGCGGAGCCCCGCAGCCGGGATCCAGGCTCGGCCGGCGAGGGTCTCAACCGACTCGCGGTTGCCAGTCAGACAAGCGGCCAGTGAAGCTTCAGCCGGAGAGAAGATCCTGCGGAGAAGCGGGATTTCGACGTTTGACGGCGTCCGAGGGAACCCGTTGGGGAGCCCGTCCAGGGCGGCCGCAAGCTGCTCGTAGACTTCGTCGGCGCCGGGCTGCGTCATGCGCGTTCGCCCCCACGAGGAGGCAGTCGCCACAGCTCGGCGTCGTCGATGCCAACGGTACCCAGCCTCTGCGCGCCGGTCTCGAAGTCGATCTCATAGTGCGCCGAGTGGCAATCCGACGCGAGGGAGAGCTTGACGCCGCGCGACTTGAGCATGGCGAGGTAGTCCAGGTACTGCCGCACGAAGGAGTCGGGGTAATGCGGGTTGAGCAGCATCGCGCTGAGGTTGATCTCGACCACCGTGTCGTGCGCAATCGCCGCCGCGGCGAACTCGTCGTGCATGGACCGAGGAATCCTGCCGAAATCGCCCACCCACGGCTCGTCTGGGTAGTTGCCCTCCGCGTCCTGCCAATGGCCGTGCCACCACCACGGATGGGCGACGATGTCTACCAGCGGGTGCGTCGCGAGGAACAGGTTTTGCCGGTGGAACTCGGCGATGAGGGCGTCGCGCTCGAAGGGAACATACATGGGCCAATGCGTCCCGCCGACAACATACTCGATCCCGTAGGTCCGGACGTCCGCCTCCGTCAGACCGAGCGCCAGCGACGCGCCCGGAGGGCCCCCCGTGCGCAGTCCATAGACCGGCCGCGGGTGCTTGCCGGTGGCGACCTCGTCGATCTCCCACTGCGAGACGCAACTCGCCTCGACGCCGAAGTGAAAGCGCGGCGATGGCCCGACCTGCGCGTACTCGGCGCGGGAGCGGGCAACCTCGGGGAGGTTGTATGGGGTGTGCAGGTGGTCTGTCAGGCCGAAGTCCGCGATGCCCTTCTCGTGGGCATGCCGGACCAGATCGCGGACGGTCATGCAGGCCTCGTCGCACGAGTTACGGGAGTGAATGTGCCAGTCAGAAGTGAGAGTCATGGCTGCTTGGGTCGGGGGCCACGGTGGTCAGAGGTCGTTTGTCAGGACGAGTTCGCCCTTCGCGTGCGGATGACCTTTGCCCAAGCCATTGAAAAAGGTCCCGAGAAGATATTGACCAACTGGTCGGTTTTGACCATACTCCCATCTTCCCCTGCCAGACGAGATGCCCATTCCATGCCTGCCGAACGTCCCGAATCGCCGCCACAGCGGTCCCGCCAAGCGCGCCGCGTGACGATCACGCGCCAGAAGCTGCTTGAGGCAGCGCGCACCGCTTTCGCGGAACGAGGACTCGATCTCACCCGTATCGATGAGATCACCGAACGCGCCGACGTCGGCAAAGGGACGTTCTACTATCACTTCAGCGGCAAAGAAGAGCTGATCCGTCAGCTCCTCAAGACCGTGATGGGGGAACTGGTTGGTGTCATCGACCAGAGGTGCAGCGGAATCACCGACTTGCGCGCTCTCCTCGATGCGTTGATCGGCGCTCATATCGAGTTCTTCTCCAAACGTTGGGAGGACTTCGTGCTCTACTTCCAGAGCAGGAGCGACCTGACG
>Ga0100377_1002797_pt1 | contig 14381 bp, 11 predicted proteins | sample CryGeymeta201501_FD_83664 | JGI IMG/M metagenome (GOLD analysis project Ga0100377, IMG submission 83664) | Groundwater microbial communities from Crystal Geyser aquifers in Utah, USA - Crystal Geyser metaG 2015-01 | ecosystem: Environmental > Aquatic > Deep subsurface > Groundwater | place: USA... | reverse complement strand
TTGAGTGGCAGTAAGATCAAGTGAAAAACACTCAATAATTTTTTTAATTTGGTAACTCGTTAATTTGGCTTTCTTGAGCATCATACTACTATTTTAACATAGTTTCTGATGGTCTAGAGCCTTTTTAAATAGCAATATAATTTTTTGTTTAAACAAATTAAATTTAACAAACTAAAAACTATGAATGAAAAAAAAATAAATAAGTGAATTTAAATTGAACTAAATACAAAACAAACAATTTAAAAAAGAACATCCAAAGCGGACGTTCACTAATAAAATTATTTTTTATCTCGATAGGTCAAGATTATTTTTATCGTTGAGGTTACAATGAAAATAGCATAAAAAATTCCAATAATGAATAGGTTGAAACTGCTTCTTATTGCTCCGCTAATGCCCATTCCTCCGCTTTGGCGTTGGGAGTTTATTAAAAAAGTGACTAGTATAATCACGGGTGCAAACCAACGCACAAATCTCCACCAACTCTGAAAAACTTCTTCCCGCATTTTGTAAGTGATGAGGGAGAAAATAAAGATAGGAATAAGAAAAATAAAATTAAGTAACATCCAACCCAAAACACTATCGTCATGTATTCTACACATGTCTTCTTCGCATAATAAACTTACTAAGAAAGACACAATAAAAAAAAATAACATACGCAAATGAAACTACTAGAACATTTTTTTTTGTCATATATTTTTAAAAAATTAATTAATACTTTATTTCCACCATACCCTGTTTGGTCACAAATTCTGGAATAACTAAGCCGACTAATGTTTCTCTGATTAGATGTTTGTCCGCGTTACTATCATCATTGCTATCATTCAATTCTCGCGGTTTGACCATAATAATTGTGACGTTTTGTTTTGGTCGGTAATGTGATTCTGCTGTACCAAAAAGAGCACGTAAATTCTAAAAAATCGCTCATCCCCTTAATCTTGTCCAAAAAAATTTATTCATTTTTATTCAGTTGTTCCACCACGGCCTTGATTCTTCTCACTCCCGCCGAAGAACTTTCTTCTTTTTTAATTTTAAATATTCCTTTTATCTCTAAAGTATTTTTGATATGCGGTCCGCCACAAATTTCCCGAGAATATTCTCCAATAGAATAAACTTTGACCCGATCGCCATATTTATGCCCAAATTCTCCTTCCGCGCCGGAATTTTTTGCTTCTTCCGGCGTCATTTCTTCCATCACCACTTCCGTTTTTGATTTAATCGCGACATTGACAAAATCCTCCACCGCTTTTTTTTGTTCTTCTGCCATTTTTTCCGGATAAGAAAAATCAAAACGGATTCGTTCTTCCGTGATATTGGAACCTTTTTGATGAACATTTTTACCCAAAACTTTTCGCAATCCCGCCAACATCAAATGCGCCACCGTATGATACTGGGTAGTTTTTTCGCTGTGATCCGCCAGTCCACCTTTGAATTTTCCTTCCGATGCGGTGCGAGAAAGATCTTGGTGTTTTTTTAATTCTTCATCAAATTCTTCTCTGTTTATTTTTTTGCCGTCTTCTTTTGCCAATTCTTCAACTATCTCTATGGGAAATCCGTATGTTTGGTATAAATTAAAAGTTATTTCTCCGGGAATAATCTCAAATTTTCCTGCTTCCACCGCCAACTTATAATGTTTTAATCCTTTTCCAAGTGTAGATCTGAATTTGTCTTCCTCTCTTTCAAGTTCTGCTACAATTTTTTCTTCCTCCACTCCCAAATTGACATATTCGCTTTTGTATTCCTCAATGAAAATCTTAGCTACATCTCCGCAAAAATTGTTTTTTATCCCCAATCTATGCGCAAAACGCACCGCACGTCTAACAAGTCTGCGTGCAAAATAGCCCTGATCTTTGTTGCTTGGTAAAACTCCATCACCAATAAGAAAAGTTGTCGCGCGCAAATGATCTAAGATCACTCGGAACGCTTCTTCGTTTCCGACATATTTTTTGCCAGATAAATCTTCTAATTTTTTTATACCTTGAGAGAAAATATCTGTGAGAAAAATATCTGGATTATTATTCAAAGCCGCCAAAATTCTTTCCAGTCCTCCCCCAAAATCAACATTTTTTTGTTTCAGAAATTCAAAACCTTTTTCAGTTTTTATATATTCCATAAAAACATTATTGCCAATTTCCAAAAATCTTCCGCAATCGCAATTTGGATGACATGGTTCGTTCTTCCAAGGAGAATTTTCGTGAATTTTTCTTTCCTCTCCAAAGTCCCAAAACATTTCACTGTCTGGTCCTCCTGGTTCGCCAATCGGCATCTTGTCCGGAACGCCCGCTCGGCTCCACCAATTTTTTTCCACCGGATAATAGAATATCTTTCCTCCTTGCATTCCGTTTTTTTCAACAAAATCCACATCTTTCGCTTCAACGCCAACACTTTTAAAGAGTTCTTTCCAAATTCCAACCGATTCATTATCGCGAGGAATTTTCAAATTTTCATCGCCACGAAAAACGGTAACATAGATATTTTTCGGATCAAGCCTGATAATTTTGGTTAAAAATTCAAACATCCAAGAAAGTTGTTCTTTTTTGAAATAATCTCCCAAAGACCAATTGCCCAACATTTCAAAAAAAGTCGTATGACGATTATCGCCCACTTCTTCAATATCGCCAGAACGAAAACTTTTTTGACTGTCGGTAATTCGTTTTCCCAAGGGATGTTTTTCTCCCATTAAATAAGCAATCATCGGTTGCATTCCGGAGCCGGTAAAAAGAGTGGTTGGATCATTTTCCGGCACCAACGACGCGGACGGAACGATAATGTGTTTTTTAGTTTGAAAAAATTCCAAATATTTTTGACGCAATTCTTTTGCTCTCATAAATAATTTTTATCCGATTTATAATTTACGCCTTCCTCTTTAAAATTATTTCTCGTTGAAAATCGCGAAAAAAATTTATAGAGAGAAATCATTTAAACATAGCAATTGCCATTGTATTATTTACGTAAATTTATTTTTAAAACAAAACACATAAACCCTATTATCTCATTTTTTCTTTGAGATATCTTTCGTCGTCTATGGTTATGTTGTATGATTTCAATTCCGCTTTTATAGCGTCAATCGCTTGACGCAAATCAATTTCTTTGGCTTCAAATTTTTTTCCCGTTTCCCATATTCTTCTTTCCCGAAAAGATGTCCAATCTAATTTTTTGGCAAGCGCCAAATCTCTCACTATTTTAACAAAAACGCTTACAACCATAGTTTTTATTTAACAAATTAAAAATTATTGTAAAAAAAACCGCCGGATTAAAACCGCAAATTTTCTCTCAATTTAGGACTTACGCATTTGACAAAAAATTAATAATGATAATCTCTCTCAAGCGATTCAATTTTAATTAAACCAGCAGGAATTAACTTAATTTCGCAAATTATGCTTTAGTAATTTTGAGGCAAACGCGTAAGTCCTACAAGTAAAAAAAATCTCATTAAGTCCGAAAATTTCCATTAAACATCAAAATCCTTCTAAGTCTTTATTAAAAAACCTATTTCCAACCCCGACAATTTCAAAGCATATTAAGTTTCTTTCTGATTCTTTTCAACTCTTCCTCGTTTTTTGTTATTTTAAACGTAATTTTTTTTATCTCCTCTTCTTTTTCATCTTTATTTAAACGAATTCGTTTCATTTCATTTTTCATCGCTCTTAGCTCCGCTTCCAATCTTTCCTTCTCTCTGATAATTTTTCTATTATCCGAATCCAAAATAACAATTTGCATTTGAAAAAAATGCCTCTTTCTTTTTTTCTCTTCTTCGCTCAAATTTTTCAAATCGTCATTAGAATACATATTTTTTGCTCAAAAATTTATCCAATTATTTTCTTCATCGCAAGAATTGCGAGTCTTGATTTTCCAATTTTTTTTGCGTTAAGGAGTCAATCTCTTTACGTCTCGCGGAAAAAGAATGGCTTCTTTGACACTGGAAAGATTCAAAATTTTCTGAACAATTCTTTCCGAACCAATTCCCCACCCTCCATGAGGAGGCATCCCAAGCTTAAAGATATTCAAATAATCGGCAAAATCTTTTGGATCAAGTTTATGCCTTTTAATACTTTCAATCAATTGATGATAAATATGAATTCTTTGTCCGCCCGTAGCAATTTCCACACCTTTAAAAATCAAATCAAAACTTTCGGTCAACCTCAAATCCTTGCCGGGCATAGTATAAAAAGGTCTTCCGGAGACTGGATAATGAGTCAAAAAAACAAAATCGGAATGATACTTTTTTTTAACCCAATCTGAAATCATTCTTTCTCCCTCCGGATCAGTATCTATCCCCAACGATTCCTTGTTATATTCTTTTTTCAAAATTTTTAACGCCTCTTCCAACTTTATTCGTGGAAATTTTTCTTCATTCAAAATTTCCCCTCCATATTCTTTCAAAATTTTGACGCAATTTTGAGAAATTTCTTGAGTAATTTTTCTCATCACTTTTTCCAATTCATCCATTATATCGGAAAAATCGGATATAAAACCCATTTCTGCGTCAAGACCGGTAAATTCGTTGACATGACGAGTGGTAAAATGCGGTTCCGCACGAAAAACCGTGCCAATTTCAAAAACTCTTTCAAAAGCCCCCACTCCAGCTTGTTTGTAAAATTGAGGACTTTGCGCCAAAAAAGCTTCCCTTTTAAAATATTTTATCTTAAAAAAATTGGCGCCTCCTTCCGTGGCGGAAGAAAGAATTTTAGGACTTTTTATTTCCAAGAAATCGTCCGCTCTCATCGCCCGTCCATAAGAATCCAAAAGCACGGAGTAAAGACGAAAGATATCATTTATTTTTCTGTTTCTCAAAGAAAGATTGCGATTATCAAAAAGTGTTTGAGCGTTGAGCTTCAATTCTTTGGCTGAAATTTCAAAAGGAAAATCATCTTCCGTCGCGGAGATTATCTCCAATTCCTCCACTTCAATTTCCAATTTGTTAGTCGACTCGCCTTCTTTGGATTGTCCACTAGGCCTTTCCTTCACTTTGCCAAAAATACTCACCACAAATTCGTTTTTGATTGTTTTAGCCTTTTGATAGGCTTCCTTTTTGTCCGGCAAAATCACGGCTTGAACAATTCCCGTGCGATCGCGAAGATCTAAAAAAATCAATTTCCCGTGATCCCTTCTAACATTTATCCAACCAGATAAACTCACCTTTTCTCCAATTTTTTCCGGAGTTTGGGAAATAAGCGTTCTTTCCATATTCATTCTATTTTTTAAATATTTTTATAACCGGCGGAGTTTTTCTTCAAATTATTACCCGCTTGAAATTATAAAAAAAAATTATTATAAGGTTAAAATATTGATTATAATTTTGAAATTAGCCATATAAATTTTAGCTAAACAATAAGTTTTGAACATTTTACAATTTTTCTCGTCCAAAACTACTTTTTTTCATTTAAGATTTCCCTCACTTTTCTCGCCAATTCGCTGGGGATAATTTGAGTTTTGAAGAAAAACTCATCCACTCCCATAGCTAAAACTTTTTCCCGCATAGAATTTTCCACCGAAGCGGAAATAGCGATAATCGGGATATTTTTGGTTTTTTCTTCCAATTTAATTTTTTGAATTATCTCTTCCCCCGTCATCGCCGGCATCACCATATCAATGATAAACAAATCAAATTTTTCCTCCAATGCTCGTTTGATCCCCCAAGCCCCATTTTTAGCCGATTCTACTTGATACCCTTCCTGCTTTAATTTTTCTCCAAACATTTCAATAAATATACTTTCGTCTTCCACCAAGAGAATTTTTTTTTCTCCGTTGGCTTTTTTGATTTCTCCGTATATACCTTCGCCATTAGCCATCCTCTCGTTTCTCTTCTCTTCTGAAAATTGATTAAGAATTCTTTTAACTTCTTCCACTAATTGACTGGGGGAATATTCCGATTTTACGATAAAACCATTTGCTCCTAATTTCAAGGCTTTCTCTCTGTCTTCTTTTTGACTCAAATTGCTAAAAACTATAATTTTTATATCCTCGTCATATCCTCCTCCTCGCAAATTTCTAATCACTTCAAAACCGTCCATCTTGGGCATAAGCAAATCCAATAGGATCATATCTGCCGAATTTTTTTTCGCCAATGCCAACGCTTGTTCTCCGCTATCGCAAGTAAAAACTTCAAAACCGGAGGAAGAAAATTTTCTCTGATATATTTCTGAAATCATCGGATCATCTTCCACAATGATAATCTTTTCCATTTTTTTTATTTTTAGTTACTTATTTTTTTCAATTTTAGTTCACTTCAAGATTACCAAAATAACTCAAAAAAAGCAACTCTTCTTGAATTTTTGAGTTAAAATTCAAAAACAAAATCATTTCCCAATTTTTAAAAATCCAATTCTTTGACTTTTTCCCAATTTTTTTCATCTAAAACCACCACCCCTTCACTGCCAAAAATATATAGATAGTCGTTGATATAAAGAGCTCTTTCAATATTTCTTTCATCTAAGGCTTTTTTTAGCGTTAATTTGTCATTTTCATACCCAAAAACATATCCTCCGGTTCCACCCGGCAAAAAAACACTTTATTTTTTTCATCAATTAAAAAAGCATGATGGGTGCTGGCAATTTCCGACCAGTATTCTTTCAAAATATATTTATCCTTTTCAAACGGTTTGGATGAATCGCTTACATCAAAAAGAGAAATTTTCACTTGATTATTTTCCTCCCCAATTCCCAACACTAAATTTGAACTTATCGGATGAAGGTAAGAAGAATAACCGGGAATTTTCAATTCTCCTGCCATGCGCGGGCTTTGGGAATTGGAAAGATCAAACACAAAAAACGGATCAGTTTGTTTGAAAGTTACTAGATAACCTTTGTCTCCGACAAAACGAGCCGAATAAATTTTCTCATCCATTCCCAACCCTTGAATTTTTCCGGAAATATCCATTTTTTTATCCAAAATATAGATATCATTTTCATTTTCCGCCGAAGACCAAACATTTTCTCCAACAGTCGTCGCCACTCGCAAATAACCTTTATATTCATCAAGAGAAAATTGGTTTAAGATTCTCCCTGGAATCACTCCATTTGACTCAATAGTCAAATTTTTTGTGGAAATTTTTACTATTCCTGTTTTTACAGAATCTCTTTTATGCTTGGATAGATAATCTTTCATTCTGTTTTCAATCTCGTTTTTTTGTCTTTTTCTCGCGTCATCGTCAAAAGACAATGGGTTGAAATTTTCTTCCATTATTTTTTCCACCTCAATCGTTTTAGCTTCTTGACTGATATCATAATTCGCCAGTTTTTCCAATCTTTCTTTGGCTTCAACAGAAAAAAGATCGCCATTTTCTTTGGCAAAACCCGATATTAAATCAAATTGACTCATATTTTCTCCGTAGCTCAAATATATCGCGTTTGGCGACATATAAAGATTTTCTTCATATTGATAACTTCCCGTCAAAGCAATCTTTTTTTCTATCGTTCCAGTCTGAGGATCAAATTGCATTATTTGAAAAATTCCATTCACATCTACTTCTTTATCAATATACGAAATATCCTCGCAATTGAAAGAAATATCCTGATTATTTATTTTTAAAGGTTGAATTGGACAAGGTTTTTGACGATTTTGAATATAAGAAAAAACCACCAAATATATTTTGCCAGCCATATCTCTGGAAGAAATTAAATTGGATCTTTTGCCCAATTCTACAGTCCATTTTTTTTCCGAAGAATTGGCGTTAGAAACATCATAACCATAAATTTTTCCGTCATTTGTCAGCACAGTCAGGATATTTTTTTCAAAAGCATTTTCCCTTTATTTTCAATCTCTCCGACAATTCCCAAATTTTCCAAAGGAAAAACATTCAAATTTAAAATCGCTTCTTTGTTTTTATAATAATTTGGATTGGGCATATTCCTATGTTCGCCATTGGGAGGATTTTTAAGATTTGGGGAATTTCCTGTTGATCCTTCAGAATAATATATATCAGGAAAATAAGTAATTTTGGGTGAATAAAAGGCTTGCTTTCCGTCGGTTTTTAAAATATCCGGTTCATCAATTCCGCTCACTTGAACATTGGTTTGAGAAAATCTATCTGGTTCAATAGAAGTGTTTGCAACATTTGCTGAAAGACCCTCTGGTATCGGGTTAGAAAAACTTTTCGGAGACTCTTGCCAAGTTTCTCTCCCCTGATCCGACGCGGATAATGAAAAATTGCTATAACCATTTGTTGTTTGTGAAGATTTTTTCAAATATTTGACAAATTCTTCTTCCGATTTGAAACGCAAAATTTTAGCCTTTTCTTTTGATATGTTTTTTGGAGAAGAATTGTTTGAAGAAATCATATTGGACAATTTCTCTCCAATTCTATTGTCTTTATCATTCATCTTTAAAACTAAAATATAAACCAAAGCCATCACTACTAAAAGAAATCCTGTCGCGCCTAAAAATAAAAACTTTTTTTTGTTCATTTGTTTTTTTTAATTTTTTTTAGTATGCAAAATTTTCATTTAGCTTTTTTAATGGATTCTCGCAAAAGTTTATCTTTGCAAAAGTGAAAATATGAATAAAAAAATGTCTTTCACTTGTTATGTCTTTTCTCTTTTATACCTTATTTTCCCCTTATAGACAAGACAAACCAATTCAACACTCACAGACTCATCATTAAAACTAATTGTTTAATAAATTTAGGATTGTGTGCTTACATTAAAATAAAGCACGGGGTTTGAAATTAATTTCCTGTCAATTTAAGACTGAAACATTTAAGAAAAATGTTCTTATTATTTTTTTGTCAAAAACAAAATTCTTCAGATTTTGAGACTTAATTTTCAAACAATTTTCGCGGTTTAATTTTGACCAAGCCAATAAAATTTTGGAGGTATTTGACTAAAATAAAAAAATTGCGGTCGCGAGTTATTAAACGATAGAATTGTTACATTTTTTTTATTTTCTCTAATATTTCTTTAATAATCCATTCCGGGGTGGATGCTCCGGCGATCACGCCAACTGCATCAATTCCTTCAAACCATTTTTTTTCAATTTGATTGACATTTTCCACAAAAAATGTTTTTTTATTTATCCGACGCGCGATTTCAAAAAGTCGTTTGGAATTGGCAGAATGAGGCGAACCGATCACCACGACCGCGTCATTTTTTTTCGCCAATTTTTTGACTTCCTTTTGACGGTTACGACTAGTAAGACAAATCGTATTTTCAATAATCGCCGACGGATTATTTTTTTTAATTTTACGGCAGATTTTTTCAAAAAAAATCTTGTCTTGAGTAGTCTGAGACAAAACCGCTATTTTTTCTTGAGGCGAAAAAACCAATCGCGAAAAATCTTCTGGGGAAGAAACAATCAGCGATTTTTTTCCTCCCCAGCTGTCAATTCCAAGCGTTTCTTTATGATTTTTATCTCCCGCAAGCACCACCCGCATTCCCCTTTCCGAAAAAGCTTTTGCTAATCTTTGAACCTTGATCACTTTGGGACAAGTTGTATCAATAACATTCATTCCTTTTTCTTTAGCCAACGCAAAAATTTCCGGTCCATCTCCATGCGCAGTTATAATCAAAGTTCCAATTTCTCCAAAAAGACTGTTTCTTAATTCTTTTAAGCCGATCTCGGCAATTCCTTTTTCTTTTATCCGCCTATTAACATCATCATTGTGCACCAAAGCTCCCAAAATAAAAACTGGTTTTTTGACTTTTTCCATATCCAAATTCATCACCATATCAAAGGCTCTTTCCACTCCCGAACAAAAACCGGCATATTGGCTCAAAAAAATTTTCATAATCTTTTCTTTATTTTTTAGGACTTATGCGTTTGACGAAAAATTAATAATGATAATCTCTCTCAAGTGCTTCAATCTCAATTAAACTGGCGGGAGATAATTTAATTTTACACTTTACGCTTTAGTAATTTTAAAGCAAGTGCGTAAGTTCTAACGATAGAAAATTTTCTATTTTCCTTGTCTTTCCTGCCCTCTCTGTTATTTTCGCTAACGCAAAAAAATAATTTTCTATATTTCTTGCAAAAAAATCCCCTTTTTAATACAGTTTTTTAAAAAAATTCTAAAAAATCTTAATGTTTTATTTTACTTTCAAACTTTTTTTACCAGAATTTTTTTCCAAGCAATTTCTTGACGACATAAAAGTTTTGAAGCTTTCATCGGTTCCGCCATAACTTCCTCCACCACTTTTTCCATTCTCATCCCTTGCGAACCTTTCACTAAAATCAAATCTCCAGGACGGATTATTTCTTGTAATTTTTTTCCGGCGGAAAAAACATCAGAAAAGAAAAATATCTTTTCCTGATTTTCCTCTTGAGAAAAAACGCCGAAAGCTCCCATTTTCATTCTTTGACCTACTGCAAAAAATATATCTCCTTTTATATCAAGAAACTCCTGTGCCACTTTTTTATGCCCTTCTTCCGTATCTAATCCCAATTCCAGCATATCTCCCAAAACCGCTATTTTTCTTGTTGCTTTAATTTCTTTAAAAGCTTGAAAAGCCGCCAAAGTTGAAACGGGAGAGGCATTGTAAGTGTCATCAATAATAAAACTGTTTTTTATCCCCGAAATCAAAGTCATTCTTCCAGGAGGCAAAGAAAAATTTTCCAATGATTTCGCAATCTCTACTAAGTTTATTCCCAAAACAATTCCGACTGAAATCGCACTCAAAGCCGCATAGATGCTATGTCTAGCTAAAACTCCATTGAGTCTCACCGGGATTGTTGTTCCTTTGTGATTAAGTTTAAAACTTAAACCTTTTATTCCTTCCGTCCCTTGTCCGTTATAATTATAAAAAATATCCGTCGCCCGTGCTTCCGCTTCAGGACTAAAACCAAAAGTAACAAATTTCTTTTCTTTATTTTTCGGATGATTGCAAAATTTGAATATGTAAGGATTGTCAATATTAACAGCAACTGAACCATCAGAAGAAATGTTTTCAACCAAAGAAAGCTTTTCTTTGGCGATTCCGTTTAAAGTTTTGAAATATTCCAAATGGCTTCCCGAAATATCCGTAACGACAGCTATTTGACATTTTATAAACTCCGTCAGATATTTAATATCTCCCGGTCGGTCCGCTCCCATTTCCAAAATCAAAATTTCCGGATATTTTACGGGAAAAACAATAATTCCAATCCAACGCATCAAAACTTTTAACCATTTTCCGACCGATCGTCCACCTGCCAAAGATCCGATTATGGAAAGAGGCAAACCTATTTCATTATTGTAATTTTTTTCATTTTTTCTCACATTGAAATGTTCCGTCAAAACGGAAAAAATCGCTTCTTTAGAAGAACTTTTCCCTACCGATCCAGTAATGCCGACTATTTTCGGTTTATATTTTTTTAAAACCGCTCGCGCCATAAAACGCAAAGTTTTTTCCAAAAAAATTATTTTTAACGATTTTTGATTTTCTTTTTTTTCCATTTTAATTTTCCTTATTTTGATTATCTTCTTTTTTCTTTTCTTCTTTTTTCTTTTCTTTTTCAAATTCGGCAAAATATTTTTTCAAATCATGCAATTTTTCAAAATTGTCCAAATCGTTTTGAACATATTTTTCCGTTGGTTCAATGTTTTCATAGCTTAACAGAAATTTCATCAATTCGCCAAAAACCGGAGCCGCGCTAGATTCCGCCCATTCAACATTTTTCGGATTATCTAAACGCACCAAAATTGAAAATTGCGGATTGTCAACCGGAGCAAATCCGACAAAACTTCCAATACTTGCTCCTTCTTCATAACCTTTTTGAGTTCCGCTCGCCACCTGAGCTGTCCCGGTTTTTCCCGCCACTTTATATCCCGGCACTCCGGCTCTTTTTCCATGCCCCTTTTCAACTACGCTTTGCAACATTTGAGAAATTTGATTGGCGGTATTTTGTGAAATAACTTTTCTTATTTCTTGCGGTTGCAACGGTTCCTCCGTTCCGTTCTTATGAGAAATTTTTTCTACTATTTGAGGTTTAAAAAGCATTCCTCCATTAGCAATAGCACTGTAAGCCGAAATAAGTTGAATGGGAGTAACTGTTGTCCCTTGCCCAAAAGAAGCGGTAAAAAACTGAATATCTTTTTTGAGATTCTCCAAATTTGACAAGTTGCCGGAATTTTCTCCCGGAAGTTCCAGCCCGGTTTTTTCTCCAAAACCAAATCTTTTTATATAATCGGAAAAATTCTTGTTGCCTAAAACTTTTTCCGCATAGATGGAACCGGTATTGAGAGATTTTTCTAAAACTTGCGTCATTGTCTGCAATCCATAAGCTTTCAAATCGGAATTTTTGATATTATATCCGGAGATATTGACTGTTCCAGTATCAACATAAGTAGTTTCCGGATTTATCTTTCCGTTGTCAATAGCCGACGCTAAAGTTATACCTTTAAAAACACTTCCGCATTCATAAGCTTCTCCCACCAAATTTTTGAAATTTTCCATATTTTCAACTTTGCCGTATTCGTTGGGATTGAAAGAAGGATAATTGGCTAAAGAAATAATTTGACCGTTTTTGGGATTCATAACTATAACCAAACCTCTTTCCGCTCCAAATTTTTCAACCGCTCCCGCCAAAATTTTTTCCGTTTCATACTGGATAATATGATCTATCGTTAAAAACAAATCATCGCCATCTTGAGCTAAGGTTATTTCTTTATCTTCAAAAGGAATCCAACTGCCGGAATTGTCTTTTTTGTGAGAAATTTTTCCCTGTGTTCCTCTTAATTTATCTTCAAAATAAGATTCAATCCCGTATCTTCCCTCCAGTGAATTTTCTTTCCAACCGACAAATCCCAATACATTGGAAGCCAAATCTTCTGCTGGATAATAACGGAAAATATCTTCCGCCAGATAAATTCCTTTCATTTTCATATTTTCTATTTTTTCCGCTTCTTCTTGCGAAATTCTTTTTTTTATCACGCTATACATACTCTTTTTATTTTTCATTTTCTCCCTTATCTCATTTTCTTCCATTGACAAATTTTGCGCAATTTCTTTTATTGACCCAACAAGATTTTCCACTTCGTAAGGAACCGCATAAACCAATTGCGATTTTTTGTTAATCGCTGCGGGAAAAGATGACTGGTTTCTATTTTTATCTTTGAAAAAAATTTCCCCTCTTTTGGGAAAAATATTTTTCAATATGTAATGTTGATTGTCCGCCAAACCGATATAATAATCTCTAGCAAAAACTTGCAAATCATAAAGACGAAAAAATATAATTCCCGCTATCGCAAAAACAAAAAAAATTAACGCAAAAAGACGCATGTTAAAACCGCTTTCTTCGCCAGAACATTTTTTTCGTCCGCAAAAATTTTTTTTCTTATTTTGTTCTTTTTCTCTTCGCAAAAAAATTGCCGGTTTCATATATATTTTTTAAAAAAATCCGGCGTTTTCTATTTTTTATTAATTTTTTCCCTTTCTTTATTTCATCGCCACCGGACCATTAATCTCTAAAAATGAAACTTCATTGGAGCTTACTAAATTAAGATTTTCTATTGATTTTTCAATATTTCGCATAGATCTAAGCTCAACTTCTTTTATTTTTTCTTGTTCATTTTCTTTCTTGAGCTGTTCCAACTTATTCTCAATCTCTTTGATTTGATATCCTTTACCAACTAAATCATTCACTTGATAAAGATAAATTCCTCCCAAAAGAGACACTATAAAAACAAAACTGAAAAATATCCCCATAAAATTGATTTTAACGCTTCCTTTTCCTTCGGACACTCGTTCTTTAATTGTTTTTTTACTAAAAATAAAATCCGATTTTTGCAAAACGCAAAAACTTTCTCTATTTGGGAATTTTTTTTTCCAAAAAATATTTCTTTTAGCAGTTAAAATATTTAACATTAAACTTAGCCCCCTAAGTTTAGTCCTTATGGCAATTAAATTTTATAAATTTTATTTTTGTTTTGTCGCTATATTTTTTCACACACTCTTAACTTGGCACTTCTGGCTCTCGGATTTTTTTCAATTTCAAAAATTTTCGGGATTATCGGTTTTGAAGTTACCACCTTAACAATCGGTTCTTTTCCACAAATACATACAGGAAAACTTTTCGGGCAAATGCATCCCCTTGCATTTTCCCTAAAAATATTTTTGACTATCCTATCCTCCAATGAGTGAAATGAAATGACTGCCAATCGACCTTCTTTTTCCAATTTTTCAATAGACGATCGCAAGAAAATTTCCAAATTATCCAATTCTTCATTAACTTCAATTCTTAACGCTTGAAATGTTCTAGTGGCAGAATTTATTTTTTGATTTCGATATCTTTTCCCAATCACTTTCTCAATTATTTCCGCCAAATCCTTAGTTGTTTCAATTTTTTTCTCTGTTCTTCTTTTTATTATTGAAAAGGCGATCCGTCCGGCAAATCGTTCCTCACCATATTTTTCAATTACTCTTTTTAATTTTTCTCTTGGATATTTCTTAACAACCTCATTGGCTTTTAAT
>Ga0100377_1002786_pt1 | contig 14405 bp, 10 predicted proteins | sample CryGeymeta201501_FD_83664 | JGI IMG/M metagenome (GOLD analysis project Ga0100377, IMG submission 83664) | Groundwater microbial communities from Crystal Geyser aquifers in Utah, USA - Crystal Geyser metaG 2015-01 | ecosystem: Environmental > Aquatic > Deep subsurface > Groundwater | place: USA... | reverse complement strand
GGGGAGGCCCTCACCCCCCGGCCCCCTCTCCCGTAGGACGGGAGAGGGGGAGGCCCTCACCCCCCGGCCCCCTCTCCCGTAGGACGGGAGAGGGGGAGGCCCTCACCCCCCAGCCCCCTCTCCCCTCGACGGGGAGAGGGGGGGGCGGACCCGTAAGTTGTTGCTGCATAAGGATAAACCCTGTTCTACCCCCCCCTCTACCCTCATAGGGGAGAGGGGGTTGGGGGGTGAGGGCCTCCCCCTCTCCCGTCCTACGGGAGAGGGGGTTGGGGGGTGAGGGGTGAGGGCCTCCCCCTCTCCCGTCCTACGGGAGAGGGGGCTGGGGGGTGAGGGCCTGGTTGGGACATCTCCCACGCTCTGCTAGATTGCCACCGCACCCAACGCCAGAGCTTCGCTCCGGCTCCATCAACCGGCTGCGCAGGTGGCGCGGCCCAGCTCGAGGAGGGATCATGATCGGGTACAAGGACTTCATCCCGCAGCGGATCGCGGCGCGCAAGGGCGGGTTCTTCGGGGGTTCGACGCCGGAGGGGCACCAGACGTTCCGGGACGCGGTGGCGGAGGCGAACGTGTGGATCGGGGCCGAGGGGGTGGAGGTGGTGAGCGTGGAGACGGTGGTGCTGCCGAACGTGTGGGAGGACCACGAGGACGGGACGGACGACGGGAGCCTGTACGCGAGCGGGTCGGGGAGTTCGTGGCACCAGTTCGTGCGGGTCTGGTACAGGGTGGGGTGAGGGGGGGCGCCGGGGGCGCCCGGGGGGGGGCGTCAGGGCTGGGCGCGCCAGGTGCGGACGACCTCGACGAGGGACATGGAGAGGGGCTCGTAGAAGGTGATGACGAGCACGGCGAGGAAGAGAAGGCCGAGGAAGGGGAGGACCATGCGGTAGAGCTTGACGACGGGTTTTTCGAAGGTGAGGGAGGCGATGAAGAGGTTCATGCCGACGGGGGGGGTGAGGTAGCCGAGCTCGAGGTTGGCCAGGAAGATGATGCCGAGGTGGACGGGGTCGACGTTGTATTGGGCGGCGATGGGGGTGATCAGGGGGACCACGACGATGATGGCGCTGAAGATGTCCATCAGGCAGCCGACGATCAGCAGGAAGATCGTGAGGAGGATGAGGAAGGTGTATTTGTTCTCGATGTACTGGCTGATGACCTCGAGGATCTGCTGGGGGACCTCCTCCTGGATGAGGTAGTTGGTCAGGCCGAGGGCGACGCCGAGGATGAGGAGGATGGCGCCGACCATGACCATCGACTCCTGGATCACCTTCGGGAGGTCGACGTCGCCGGGCTCGCGGGCGATGATCTTGATGTCTTTGTGAACGAAGACCTCGATGATGAGCATGTAGACGGCGGCGATGGCCGAGACCTCGGCGATGGTCATGAAGCCGCCGAAGAAGCCGACGGCCACGATCACCGGGACGAGCATCTCCCAGATGGCCTCGCGGACGGACTGGAGGGCCTCGGTCAGCTCGAAGCGGGTGCGCTTGACCTTCTTGCGGACGGCGACGAGGACGGAGTAGCCGATCAGGACCAGGAGCAGGAGGTTGCCGGGCAGGATGCCGGCCACGAACAGGTCGTCGATGGAGGTGTTGGCGACGATGCCGTAGAGGATGATGGGCAGCGAGGGGAAGAACAGGAGGCCGATGGAGCCCGAGCCGGTGATGAGGCCGAGGGAGAACTTCTCGGGGAAGCGCTCCGAGAGCAGCATCGGGTACATGAGGCCGCCGAGGGCGACGATGGTGACGCCGCTGGCGCCGGTGAAGGTGGTGAAGAAGGCGCAGGCGATGATGACGACCACGGCCAGTCCGCCGGGCATCCACCCGAACCAGGCCCGTGAGACCCGGACGAGGCGGACGCCGGCCTTGCTCATCGCCATCAGGAAGCCTGTGAGGGTGAACAGGGGGATGGTGATGAGGTGGGGGTTGGTGGCGAGCTTGTAGTGCTCCTCGGCCATGACGACGACGGCGTTGTCTGAGAGCGAGAAGAAGATCAGCGCGGCGGCGCCGAGGATGACGAACAGGGGCGTGCCGATGATGGCGAGGGTGCCGAGCACGAGGAGGATGAGGATGGTCTCCATGGGCTATCGACCTCCCTTGCCGGAGCGACGGGTCTTCTTGCGGGGCTTGCCGGGCGCAGGGGTGGGCTCGGCAGGGGCGGTGGCGGCCTCGGGGGCCGTGGCCGTCTCGGGCGCCGGCAGGTCGTCATCGGCCGGGGAGGGCGCGTCGTCGGGTGGCTCGGGGTCGGGGGGCGGCTTTGTCGGGGTCGGGGCGGGGGCGGCTTCGTCGTCCTCTTCGATGGACTCGCCGGTGACCACGGCGCCTACGGCGGTGGCGGTGCGGACGAGGAAGTGGAGGCTGAGCAGGCCGAAGCCGATGGGGAAGGCGAGTTGGAACTGCCAGTCCTTCGCCCAACTCATCAGGTCCGAGGGGGTGTCGAGGCCGACCTGGACCAGCTCGGCGCCTGCGACGGTGAGCGCGATGCAGACGGTGACCGAGGCGAGATTGGTGACGACGTCCACGTAGCGGCGCAGGGTCGGGTTGAGGAGCTTGCCGAGGGCGTCGATGTTGATGTGCTTTTTGCGGCGCGTGGCGATCATGGCGCCGAAGAAACCGCAGATCAGCACGAGCTGGCGCAGGAGGATGTCGATCCAGTCGAGCTTCATGGCGTCGATGATGGAGGCGGCGAGCGCGCTGAAGGTGCCGGGCAGGGGCGGCCCGCCGACCGGGGCGGCCGGCTCGGGGGTCGCGGTCGGGGTCGGCGCAGGGGTGGGCTCGGAGGGGCTGTCCATGCCTCCGCCGAAGCCGGCGGCGCCGTCATCGCCGGCCATGCCGCCGCCGAAGCCGCCAGCGCCGTCATCGCCGGCCATGCCTCCGCCGAAGCCGGCGGCGCCGTCGTCGGTGGGTGCGTCGGCCATGCCTCCGCCGAAGCCGGCGGCGCCGTCGTCGGCCGGGGCGGGGGTGGGCTCGGGGGTGGGCGGGGCGTTCATGCCTCCGCCGAAGCCGGCGGCGCCGTCGTCGGTGGGGGTGTCGGCCATGCCTCCGCCGAAGCCGCCCGCGCCGTCGTCGCCGGTGAGGCCACCGCCGAAGCCGGCGGCGGGGTCCGCGCCGGGCTCGGGCGTGGAGGGCGTCGCCGGGGTGTCGGAGGGCGGGGGCGTGGTGACGGGGGGGCCGCTGGTCATGAGGTGGGCCTGCCAGCGCACCAGGACGTTGCGGTAGATGACGTTGTAGGTCGCCAGCGTGAGCATGACGCCGACGACGCCGACGAGCAGCCAGGACTCGACCTTCAGGAGGCCGTCCTCGATGTGCAGGAGCTTCTTCATGGTGATGGGCGGCCGGTCGGGCGGTTCGTCAGAGCAGGACGCCCGACCGGGTAGAGCCGGGTCGGGCGTCGGGGCATCGGGGAGGGGTCAGTGGGCCTGCTTGAGGTGTCCCAGCAGCTCATCGATGAGGGCCTTGGGGAAGAGGGTGCCGGTCAGGGCCGCGCGGACGTCGTCGCCGAGCTTGAGCCAGTCGCTGATGTCGGTCACGGGGCTGGCCTTGTAGCCGTCCTTGGTCAGGAGGCGCTTCTGGGCGGCGTCGTTGGCCTTGCGGATGTCGGCCAGGAGCTGGATGCCCTCCTCCTTGAAGGCGTCGCGGACGGCGGCGCGCTCGGCGTCGGTCAGGGCGTTCCAGCTGGCCTTGCTGATGACGACGCCGCCGGTGACGAAGGCGAGCTTGACGTCCATGATGTACTTGGCCTTGGTCGACCATTGCAGGGCGACGGCGCCGTAGGGGGAGTTGAGGAAGGCGTTGACGAGGCCGGTGGTGAGGCCGGGCAGGACGTCGGGCACACCCAGGGGGGTGGCGTTGATCTTGCCGAGCTCCATGACCTTCTTGCTGATGGGATCGGCGTCCCAGACCCACATCTTGGCGGCGCGGGCGTCGGCGAGCGAGGTGATCGGCGAGCTGGAGAAGAGGTACTGGAAGCCGACGTCGCCCCAGGTGAGCAGGACGAAGCCCTTGTCCTCGAGGAGCTTGGCGAGGGTGCCGGACATGTGGTCGCGGACGTAGTCGAGCTCGGTGTAGTTGCGGAACAGGAAGGGGAGCTGCATGACGAGCAGCTCCTGGTTGATCTCGCCGAGGCCGACGCCGGTGACGGCGCCAGCGTCGATCTGGCCGGTGCGCATCTTGCGGACCATGGCCTGCTCGTCGCCCATGACGCCGCCGGCGTAGATGCGGAGCTCGACGCCGTTGGCGGTCTTTTCGCGGATCTTCTTGTCCGCGCGGCGAAAGGCGGTCTCCCAGTCGGAGCCCTTGGGGGCCAGGGTAGCGAGCTTGAGGACCTTGGGGTCGGCGTGGGCGTCGCTAGAGGCGACGGTGGTGATGGCGAACGCCAGCAGCAGGACGGTGAGCGTCAGCGAGGCGAGGGTGGGGCGAGGGGCACGAGTCATCGGTTCACTCCGAGCGGGCTGAGGCCGGTCGATCCGGCCCGTCCGTGGTTCAGCTTGGGTTGTGTGGCTCCGGGTCGGCCTATTCGGCCAGGATCTCATCAGCGTGTTGCAGCCAGAAGCGCGCGCGGTCACGGGCGACCTCGTTGTTGAGGCGAACGTCGGGGTGGCTCTCGACGTTGGCGTCGAGGACCTTCTTGATCATGGCGTTGAAGACGGCGCGGTCCTGGGTCTGGGTGCCGTAGAATCGTCCGTAGAGGTACGGGATCAGCAAATTCTCCTCGCCGTGCCGCGCCATGGCGTCGTCGAAGAAGGTCCTGGCCTGCTCGGGGTCGCCGCCGAACATGACGGGGCGGCTGGCGAAGTAGACGCCGAGGAAGAGCTCGGCGCCGGAGTAGAAGTAGCCCGGCTTCAGGGCGATCACGCGTCGCATCATCTTCTCGATGGTGGGCAGCGCGCCGACCATGTCGGGGTCGTTCTGGCTGAGGTTGACGGCGGAGGCCCAGGCGTAGGCGGACCAGAAGAGGCCGGGCACATCCTCGGCGGTCAGGTCGCCCAGCTCCCGCTCGACGGTCTTGATGTCCCCGTCGAGGGCGGCGCGCTGCAGGGTGGGCCGCCGCAGCAGGCGGAAGCCGTACTCGCGGGCCCGGAGGTAGTGGAGCAGGGTGCGGCGGGTGAGGGTGTCGACCTGGCTCTGGGTGCCGTCGAGCTGGGCGGCCTCGAGATCGCGCTCGAGGAAGGCGAAGGCGTAGCTGGTGAAGCCCCGGGCGAGCAGGAGCAGGAGGTGCTCGTTCTCGGGGGAGCTGACGAGGAAGGTCTCGATGGTCTTGAGGCTGCCGGGCAGGGCGTCCCGGGCGAACTCGAGGTCGGACTCCCGGTCGAGGGCGACCGAGCCGTTCTTGAGGAGGTCGGCGGTGGAGTCGGCGGTGAACTGTTGGAGGTTGCAGCCGGTGGCCAGGAGGGCGACCGTGCCGAAGGACACGACCAGGGCGGTGGTCCACAGGGAGAGCAGGCGGCTTACGCGGCGGCGCATCGAGGCTCCTATCGAGTTCAGGGCCGGGCAGGGCGCGGACGGGGGAGGGCGGTGCCCGGGGCGGGCGCTTGCCAGTTGCGGGGCGATTATGGCCCGGACGCCGCCACGGTGCAAGCCGACCGCCGCATCGCCGTCATGAACGGGTCTCGCCAGCCGCACTCCCCGATCCCGACGATCCACCAGGGCCTCGGCGGCACGCGGCGGGCGACCTCGACGAGGGCGCCCGCCAGGGCGTCCCGCTCCTCTGCGGCGTCGATGAGGCCGGTCTCGACAGCGACGAGGATGAGGTCGAAGGCGCCGCGTCGGGCAGCGACGGCGAGGGCGGTGAGCAGGGCGTCGGCGGCGGTGGGCAGGGCCCAGGTGGCGGCGCCGTCGACGGGGCGGGCGCAGCCGGCGAGGCCGGCGGCGTCGACGAGCAGGGCGTGGGCGTCGGCGGCGCGGAGGCGGTCGGCGATGGCGTCGGCGGCGGTGGCGAGGTGCCGGGCGACGGAGGCGTGAAGGCGCGGGGCCATCGGGGCGCCGTCGAGGAGGACGGGGGTGGGGGAGGGGCTCGGGCGGAGGGTCCAGAGGCCGGCGGACAGGAGCCAGCGGTCGAGGCGCGGCAGGTCGAGGTGCATGATCGGTCCCGTTGCAAGGGGTGGACGAACGATCGGGTGAGGATTGTCGGCGGCAGGGGGGCGATGTTGCGTAGAAAGTCGGGTGGGCGGTCGCCTTTGAGGTCGTCCAGATGATGGGGGTTTGGGCGCGGTGCCTCCGGCGGCCAGGGGGCGCGCCCCCTGGACCCCCGTTTTCTGCGAGAGGCCTTTGTCGCGGCGGGTTTGCGTGGCAAGCTGCTGGCCGCCGAAGCGGTCCCCGAACCGAGCGATGGAGCGCGCCGTGACCGTGAGCTATCCCCCGACCCTGAAGGCCCTGCTGGCGGTGGCCGCGCGGTGCGAACCGGCGACGGCGCGGCTGTTGGCGTCGCAGCCGCACCTGGCGGCGTCGGTGGGCGGCGATGGGGGGCGGGTGTCGATGGCGCGGGGGTTCGTCTGGGCGCATGCGGCCTCTGGCGGGGATCTTCGGTCGCTGCGGGGGGTGCTCGGGGACGTGCGGGCGACGACCGGGCGTGAGGTGCTGGCGACGGTGGTGACGGCCACAGGGATGGACGCCGCGCGGGAGGCGATCGCCGAGGGGTGGGTGAGCGCGGTGATGCCAGCGCCGATCGGGCAGCCGGCGGCAGCGCGGCGGCTGGTGGCGCTGGGGCCGGCGGCGCTGGTGGTCGAACGGCTGGAGCTCTGGCCAGCGTTGCTGGCAGCGGCGCGGGCGGGTGGGGTGCCTGTGGTGCTGCACAACGGGCGGCTGAGCGCGCGGTCGGCGGCGCGATGGGGGCTGTTCCCGGGGGTGTTGCCGGCGCTGCTCGGGGGGCTCCGGGCGGGGCTGATGCAGTCGGTCGCGGACGCCGAGCGGCTGGCGTCGCTGTGTCCGGGGCTGTCCGGGGTGATCACGGTGGCGCCGTCGTCGAAGTTGGGGGCGGCGCGGGCGCCGTCGGTGGCGGTGGTGGAGGCGCTGCGGGCGCGCTATGGGCTCGGGCCGGGGCGGCCGGTGCGGGTGGCGGGGAGCCTGCGGCGGCAGGAGTTCGGGCCGGTGCTCGTCGGGGCGGGGCCGGGGCGGATGGTGCTGGCGCCGCGGCACCCGGCGCAGGCGGGGGCGTGCCTGGCGGCGGTGCGCGCGTCGGGGCGCCGGGGGGCGCTGGCGAGCGACGTCGCGGGGGCGCGTCGGGCGGAGGTGATCGTGGTGGACACGTTCGGGGGGCTACCGGCGTGGTATGGGCTGGCCTCGGAGGCGTTTGTCGGCGGGACGCTGGCGCCGGTGGGCGGGCACTCGCCGGTCGAGGCGTGGGCCGCGGGTGCGCCGGTGGTGGTGGGGCCGCACGTGGAGGCGATCGCGGGGCTGCTCGAGCGCTTTGAGGGCGCGGTGCGGCGGGTGCCCGGCGCGCCGGTGTGGGGTGGGGAGCCCGCGGCGCTCGCCGGGGAGGGGCTGGCGGAGGCTGTGCGGCGAGGGGCGGAGGAGGCCCGTCGCGTCGCGAGCGCGCAGGTCGTGGCGGCCTGTGCTGGGTGAGCGGGTTTGCGCCCTCTTGCGCGGCGTGCTATAGCCAAGGAGGCTACGCGAATAGCGAACCCTCACCCTTCGAAGGGAAGGTGCCTGCATGGACAGACAAGTCCTCCGTTCTTCCGCGTCAATCGCGGGACCGATCCCGGCGACGCTGCTGATCGCGCTCGCGCTCGTGATGGCGGCGTGCTTCCCCGACTACGATCGCTTCCGCGATGTGCCGGCGGCCGACGCTGGCGACAACAACGGGAACAACAGCACCAACAACGGCGAGCCTGACACCGACGTCACGAACAACGGGGAGCCCGACGCCGACACGGATGTGACCAACAACGGCGAGCCCGACGCGGACACCGACGTCACGAACAACGGTGAGCCCGACGCCGACGCCGACCTGCCGGATGCCGACGCCGACCTCGACGTGCCCGTCGACACCGACGTCACCGACGACGTCGATGCGGACTCGGCCGACGTGATGGACGAGCGGCAGCCGGACGGTGAGATCGGCACGGCGTGCAACGCAGCGACCGACTGCGGCGCGGGGCTGATCTGCCAGACCGACTTTGATGGGGGCCTGTGCACGCGTCCCTGCGCCACCGACGCCGAGTGTCCGAGCAACGCGGTGTGCGGGGCGATGGTCGGCATGCCGGTCTGTCTGCGCACGTGTGAGACGAGCTGCGCGTCCATCCGTCCGTGGGAGTGCGTCGCGTGGCGTGGCGGCCCTCGGGTGTGTGTGTCGGACGACGACTTCGACGGCGCGCTCAACAGCGTCGACAACTGCGCCGAGAGCAATCCGAACCCCGACCAGCACGACGCGGACGAGGACGGGCTGGGCGACGCCTGCGACCCCGATCGGTTCTGTCCCATCGAGGGTGGCGACTTCGTGGACGTTGGTTATGGCGTGGATCGCGCCGCGCCGCCGCGGTCGCTGCGGGACGGCGCGCTGGTGTTCATCCGGGCGCGGGATCAGTACATCTACCTCGGCGGTCACAACGCGGCGGGGGAGCCTGTGGCCGATGTGACGCTCTACGATCGCAAGACCGACACGTGGTCGAGCGGGGCGATTCCGGCGCTGCCGTACCCGGCGGCGCGGCTGGCGGCGACCTGGGATCCGTATCGGAACGAGCTGATCGCGACGCCGGGCGAGGAGCCGGGCACGTTCTCGCGCCTGCTGCTGCTGCCCCTGTCCGGAGGGTTCCATCCGCAGGTCGGGCAGTGGCGCTCGGGCCCGTCGCTGCCGGTGCCGCTGTATCACGCCGGCATCACCTACGCGTTCCCGGATCACGTCGTGATCGTGGGCTACGCCGAGGCGGATCAGGCGTCGCTGAACAACCGCGTGCTGGCCTATCTCTACGACCGCCGGACCCAGAGGGTGACGTTGATCGATCCGGGCCTGAGCGCCAACGCGACCCCGGACCCGGCGGCGGACATGATCGTCTCGCGGGCGCCAGACGGGAAGGTGTACGCGGTGGACGCGGCGCGTCAGAACGTGGTCTACGTCATCGACCCGCGGGCGGGCACGATGGTCGAGTCGTTCCTGGCGACGCCGCTGTACTTCTCGGCGCTTCCGGGGCCGCCTCCTCCGATCCTGGCCTCGATCACCTACCTCCCATTCTACTACGCGGTGCGCCTCGACACGGGCGAGATCCGTCGGATCAAGTTCAACCCCGGTGCGCCCACGGCGAGCATGTCGCAGCTCACGTTGCCGGTGCCGGCGAACCAGGCGATCGAGAACCTGGCCTTTGACGGCGCGCTCAACCCGTTCACGGCGAGCTTCTTCGTGATCTCGACGACGCGTGACGCGGGCGTGACGAGTATCCGGGAGTACTTCCCGATGTGTCAGATCGACGCGATCGGCACGCCGCTGGACGACTACGACAACGACCGCATCTCGGCGCTGGTGGACAACTGCCCGGACGGCAACGTGAACGGCAGCGGCCGCAACACCGACCAGCTCGACGTCGACCGCGACGGTGTGGGGGACAAGTGTGACCCCGATCTGGACGGTGACGGGGTGCCCAACGAGGCGGACACGGTCACGGTCGGCGGTGAGATCGTCGACCTGAGCAACGACAGCGACAACGACGGCGTGGCCAACGACGCCGACATCGACGACGATGGAGACCGGATCATCGACGGCGAGGACCCCTCGCTGGGCGACACGGACAACGACGGCATCCCGAACTACGTCGACGACGACGACGACGATGACGGCTACTCCGACGACGCCGAGCGCGCCGCGGGTTCGAGCGCGACCGACTGGGTGTCGATCCCGGGCGGCGAGCGTCTGGCCTTCGTCTACGTCGAGAGCGGGACGCGGCAGATGGCGGTGACCACGCTGAGCGACCTCGCCGACGTGGCCGCCTTCGACAACGCCCCCATCGCGACGGTGGAGGTGGGCGATGCGCTGCCGGTCGGTCCTCGCCTGTGGGACGACCAGCCCTGGCTGCTCTACTCGGATCAGGCCGACCCGGTCAGCCCGCGCCTGGTGGTGCAGCCGCTCGAGCTGGTGGCCGATGTGCTGCCCGCGCCGATCTCGGTCCAGATCGACGGCCTCCTGGCTGGCGAGGCCGGCTTCCTGCGCACGACGCCCACGCCGCAGGTGGCGGTGCTGCGGCGGGTGGTCAACCCCGACGACCAGATCACCGTGTGGTCGGTGGATCGCGTCGTGGACGACGTGGACATGAACACACTCGGCGCCATCGAGAACCTGTACACGACCACCTTCCCGCTGCACGGTTTGAGCACCAACGAGCTGGACACCATCGCGTTTGCGCAGGGCATCGCCGGCTGCTCCATCTGCGACGACATCTACCTGATGGACGCCCTCGGCGGCACCCCGGCTCGGCTCGAAGGGGCGGACATCGGCTACGGCGAGTCGGCCCCGCGGCTGCGGTCGGGCTCGGACGACGCGCTGTTCCTCGTCGGCCCTGACGGGCAGCGCCAGCTCTGGCGTCTGGTGGGCGCGGGCTTTGTCGCCGAGTTGCTCACCCCCGAAGACCTCGACGTGCGCGCCGCGGCCTTCGCCCAGACCAGCGACCGTGTGCTGATCGTCGCCCGCGCCATCAACGGCGCGGGTCCCTATCGACTCTGGCTCCTCGACACCCGCAGCGATCGGCTGTGGCCCCTGTCGCCCGAGGGCATCGATGTGATCGACCTGGACTTTGCCCGGTGATCGGTTGATGAGCTGAGGGGTGAGCGGCGGCCCCCTGTGGGGCACGCGTCTGTATTCGACGTCCCGGCCGGGTGCTGCTGTCTTGCACACGGGGGGAAGGGCTGGTAGACTGGCGAAGACGTGGTGTTTGGATTCACAGACCAACCCCCCTACGAGCGATCCGCCGCTCGCCTTCGCCCATAGGTTCCAGACCAGGTCACCATGGCCGAGCAACTGCCCGCTGTCTTCGGAAACTACATTCTGCACGAGCTCATCGCTCGCGGCGGTATGGCCGAGATCTATCGGGCGAAGATGCGTGGTGGCATCGACGGTTTCGAGCGTCAGGTGGCGATCAAGAAGATCCTGCCGCACCTGGCCGAGAACGAAGAGTTCATCACGATGTTGATCGACGAGGCGCGGATCTCCGTCTCGCTCAACCACGCCAACATCGCGCAGGTCTACGACCTTGGCCGCGTCGACGACACCTACTACATCGCCATGGAGTACATCCCTGGCGTCGATCTGTCCCATATCATCAAGCGGCTGGCCCAGCAGGGCTACCTGCTGCCGCTCGAGCACGCGATCTTCATCACGAAGGAGCTGTGCGCGGGGCTGTACTTCGCCCATCGCAAGAGCGACGAGCACGGCAACTGCTTGAACATCGTCCACCGCGACATCTCGCCGCACAACGTGCTGGTGAGCTTCAGCGGCGACGCCAAGGTGATCGACTTCGGCGTGGCGAAGGCCTCGGTGAAGCTGGGCCAGACGCGGATGGGCGTGATCAAGGGCAAGCTGCTGTACATGGCGCCCGAGCAGGCGATGGCCAAGCCCATCGACGGTCGGGCGGACATCTTTTCGGCGGGTCTGTGTCTCTACAAGATGATCACGGGCCGTTTGCCTTTTGAGGCGTCCAACGAGTTCCAGATCTACAACAAGGTGTTGACCGCGGAGGTGACGCCGCCGCGCGAGATCAACCCGAACATCCCCGAAGAGCTGGACCGCATCGTGATGAAGTCCCTCGAGCGCGACCTCAACCGTCGCTATCAGGACTGCTGGTCGATGCACCAGGACCTTGAGCAGGTGCTGCACCGCACCAGCCCGGGCTACACGAACTCGCGCCTGTCGCGGTTCCTCGAGCAGCACTTCAGCGAGGAGCGGGCCAAGCTCACCAAGCGTCTGTCCAGCTACCCGTCGCTCCCGGCGTCCGAGACCTCCCAGCCCTCGATGCCGGCCGGCCAGGGGCCGAACACGCCCGCGCAGGGCCACCTGTCCAACCCGGGCGGCCGCGAGCCGGTGCCGGTGGCGGCCAACAGCTATCCGAACCAGAACAGCTATCCGAACCAGAACAGCTATCCGAACCAGAACAGCTATCCGAACGCCGGCGGCGGCCGTCCCATCCCGCCGAACGCCTCGGCGGCAGACGCCGGCCAGCCGATCACCCAGAAATCGGCTCCGATCCCCGCCCTGCCGACCCCGGAGAGCCTGGGCTTCCGCGCCTCCCACCGGGAGAGCAGCGGAGGCGGCGAGGGCGAGGCGGACCCGACGGTCGACATGCAATTCGATCCGTCGATGCTGCGCGGGGTCGAGCCCGACGCCGACCGCACGCAGAACATGGACCTGCCGGCCGACCTGGTCGCGCAGGCCCGGGCGCATCTGGAGCAGCACAAGGGCAAGGGCAAGCATCAGACCACCGGTCGCAGCAAGGCCCCGCTGATCTTCGCGCTGCTCGGCGCTTTGTTGTTGATCGCGGCGCTTGGCTTTGTGGGCTACGTGATGTTCATCGATGTCCCACCCGAGGCCACGCCCGAGGTCAAGCCGGAGGAGGTCGTCCCGGAGGTCGAGAAGGAGGCCGAGCCCATCGACCCGACCGAGGCCATCGAGGGGGCGACCCACGCGGTCGCCACCGGGATCGCCAACGCCGCGGACAAGACGAGCGCCGAGGTCACCTTCCTGATCGACAGCGATCCAGAGGGGGCTGCCGTGACCCTGGGTCGCGACGAGCTCGGCGTCACGCCGCTGGAGGTCAAGGCCCGGCGCGCCGACAAGACCATCACCTACACCCTGAACCTGGAAGGACATCGTCGGGCGACCGTGGAGCTCGTACCGGATCGGGACCGCAGCAAGAAGGCGCTCCTTGAGAAGGTTCAGGCCCGCGTGCCGAAGGCGGGCGGCGGCGCTGGTGGCGCCGGTGGTGCCGGTGGTGGCAACAACGGCGGCAGCTTGATGGACCCCTGGTAGAGCTGCGCCCACACTCAGGATCGAGCGCCTCGGCTCATTGGGGGCTCCGACGCAAGAGGAAGTCCATGACACGCCCACCGCACGCCCCGACCTCTGTTCGCCTCGCCATCGTCGCGCTGACGGCGCTGAGCACGCTGGCGGCGACGACTCTGCCCTCGGCGCCCGCTGCGGCCCAGGACCGCGCCGCGGCCAAGAAGGTCTACAAGGACGCCAAGAAGGCCTACGCGGCCGGTGAGTTCGCCAAGGCCGCCGAGCTGTTCAAGGAGGCCTACGGCTACGACCCGAAGCCGGAGCTGCTGTTCAACATCGGCCAGGCGCTCAAGGAGGCCAACGACGTCATCGCGGCGGCGGACTATCTCCAGCGCTTCCTGGCCGAGAAGCCAGACGCCCCCAACCGCGACGAGGTCGCCGAGCAGGTCTTCGAGCTGCAGCAGCTGATCGCGGTGCAGGCGGCGAGCGTGATGATCCAGGGCAACAAAGAGGGCCTGCAGGTCTTCGTGGACGGCGAGGACGATCCACGCTGCGTGACGCCCTGTTTGCTGACGCTGACGCCGCTCGAGCACACGGTGACGGTCACCGACGAGGGCCTCGCTCCGGACACGAAGACCTTCACGCCGGAGGCGGGCGGCGAGACGACGCTCCGGTTCGCGCCGGGAGCGCCCTCCGGCGCGATGGGCAAGCTGCACGTCAAGGCGAGCCTCAAGCGCGGGGATCTGTTCCTCGACGGTCGCCAGTTCAGCTCCTTCCCGATGCCGGGGCCGATCGATCTGGAGGTCGGGCCCTATCCGGCGTCGATCAAGATCGACGGCAAGGTGGTCTGGTCCGGGAGCGTTCAGGTGGCTCAAGACGAGACGACGGAGCTCGACCTGATCGTGGTCGAGAACGAGGTCGAGTCCACCTCGGGCGGCAGCGCCAGCACGATGACGGTCGCGGGGATCTCGCTGGGCGCCGCGGGCGTGGCGGCGCTGGGCGCGGGCATGTTCTTCGGCCTGTCGGCGTCGGCGATCGAGACGGATCTGGACGCGCAGCTGACGAAGGGGTTGGCGCCGGACTCCGACCTCATCGACCAGGGCGAGTCCCAGGCCTTGTACGCCAACGTGTTCTACGGGGTGGGCGTGATCGCGCTCGGCACGGGGATCGCGCTGTGGCTGCTGGACGGCGGCGACAGCGAGACGGCCAGCGCCGACGCGCGCGACCCCGGCTTTCACCTGATCGCCGCGCCGCAGCAGGGCGGTGGCATGGTGGGCCTGGGGCTGGATTACTGAGGGCTCGTCTAGAAACAAGTGGGCACTTGTTTCTAGACGAGCCCTGAGCGGCCTCGACCACCCGTCTCCGCCCGGCGCGCGTGAGAAGCCATTCGGAAAATAGATGCCGATGGATCCGACGTAGATTCTGTTTCCAGGTGGCGTCTGATGTGAGGGAGTGGGCCCAGAGGCCCATGACCGAGCAGAAGACACACCTGGGGACAG
>Ga0100377_1002783_pt1 | contig 14415 bp, 12 predicted proteins | sample CryGeymeta201501_FD_83664 | JGI IMG/M metagenome (GOLD analysis project Ga0100377, IMG submission 83664) | Groundwater microbial communities from Crystal Geyser aquifers in Utah, USA - Crystal Geyser metaG 2015-01 | ecosystem: Environmental > Aquatic > Deep subsurface > Groundwater | place: USA... | reverse complement strand
TGATCCAGCGGCTCGGGCTGCCGGAAGACGAAGTGAAGCTGGTCATGGTCAACGGCATCGTGACTAAACTCGATGCCGTGCTCGAAGGTGATGAACGGGTGGCTCTGTTTCCGCCGGTGGGCGGCGGCTGAAGCCTGCTCAGCCCCCGCCGCCATCAGCTTCCACTTCGGCCGCCGCGCCGGCGTCCACCGCGCGCCCCCATACGGTAGCGTCTGTTTCCGGTGCGCATTGCAGGGTGTGCGCGGCACTCCCTGACGCATCATCGATGAAATCGGCAATGCCAGAGGCTGTCAGGGTGCTCCCGTTGGTCGCAACCGGACCTTGGAACGGATCGGAATCACGCCTGCGACGTGAAAAAATTCCGCGGCACCGATGCAACTCGCGCTTAATCAAAGGGGCCCCCAAAGTTCGTTATATTCAGCTGATTTCAATACGGATATCTGGATTCATGCGGGGCCTGCTCCTCTCCTTGGCTCAGGTTGAGGATCGCCCGGGATATGGCCGCTCCCGGGTTTGGTGCCGTGGGTTCCGGCCGAACACTGGCCCGCTCGACGGTCTTCGGCCGCAACCCGCGCTCCCGGGAGAAAGTGGCCGGGGAAAGACCCGCGGTCACCGCACCGATCCTTTTAACCGGCGCTCGGAACCCTTTTCCTTTTTGACTTTTTCGTCTGGAATACCATGCTGCCTTAGCTGTTATCGATCTCGACCGGGCCGAGCACTCCCCGACTGGGACCGAATCCGCTTCCCGCCCGTGAGGACCCAAGCATGTCGAAAAAGTTTTCTCTCGAATTCGCGCAAGCGCTTGCCGCGAGACTCTCCCAACTGCGGCAAGAACTCCACTGGCATCAGCGGGACATGGCCAGAAACATGACCATTACGGAACGGGTCTATCGCCGCTACGAAGCGGGCGAACAGGTCCCGGGATCGGACAAACTAACGGCACTGCTCGATAATTTGAAAGGATTGAACTCGGAGTGGCTGTTCCAGGGCACTGGTAGGATGTTTAAGGCTGCTCGTGAACCGGAACTCGGCCAGGTGCTCCTCGATATCGTGGAGAACCGCCCATCCATCCAGCGGATTGTCATGCTACTGCCAAGCCTCGACGACGACGACCTGGAAGGCGTCTTGCATCACGTCGCGGAACGCAAGAAGCTGCGGGATCTGCTCAGCCAACTCCGCACCATGATGATCCAGCTGGGACGGCTCGCGCCCGCGAACTCCGATGCGTGAAGAAGTGGATAGACTAGGCGGAGCGGACCAGGTGTCGCAACAGGAGCGAGCGGAGCATGAGTCCAACAGAACAGGCATCATCCCCCGTGAGAACCCGGACCTGATAACCTGGAAAGGACTCCGCCATGCACAGCTCTTCTGTCCGAAAACTGTCCGTCCAGGACGGACACAATGGTTTATTGGGGCCGGTTTTAGCCCTCGTGGTCTTGGATATTCGACATAAGGCTGGACCGGTTACGGGGCAGGAACACAGCCACGCCCGTGGCGTGATGGCCACCGTAGGTCAGGTTGCGACCGAGGGGAGCTACCTGACACGATCCGGCTACCGTGGCATCACCACACAAGTCAGGGAGCGCTGCGCACACCCTGACCTTGTGATACTCCATCTGGTGGCCATTGGCCCGGCTGTCGCGATCCCGTGCGGCGCCCATGGGACGAAGCCACTATGTCGAATATCCCCTCGCGGTCGGGATCGCTTGACACCCCTGAGCCCGCATGCTACAAGCAACTGCGTGGTTTCGCCGGCGTAGCTCAGGGGTAGAGCAGCTGATTCGTAATCAGCAGGTCGCGGGTTCAAATCCCATCGCCGGCTCCATTTTTGTGACGACTGCGGGTGTAATCCCCTGATTTCGGCTGCGGTGAGGCGATTCCGCAGCCGTTTTTGTTTCGCGGCGGGCAACTGGCGACGGTTTGCCGGCGGCGGCAAAGGTCGGTATGATCATTGCCGGGCCGCCAACGGCCGGGATCGCGCGAAGCCGAACCCGAACCGCCCCGGGGCGCGGCGCCTGACCCTGGCCCACCGGGTTCGGTTTCTGGGACGGATGGAATCACTCCAGGAGTTCTATCGGCTAATGAGGGAATCGGCGCTCCTGGTCCATCCATCCCGGGTTGAGGGTTCGGGATCGTGGTGGCGGAAGCGTCCGCCCGCGGCACCCCGGCCCCGGTGGCGGACATCCCGCCGTCCCGGGAAGTGCTGGAAATGATCGGCGGCGGCCGACTGTTCCGGCCGGATACGGCCGAGCGCCTGGCCGAGGAAGTCATCCGCCACTTCACCTCCGACCCGGTACCGGTGGGGCATTCGGAAGCCCAGCGTTGGGATGTGTTCGGGGCTCGGATCGAAGCCCTGTACCTGAGACTGACCGCGGCCGCGGGGCCGGGTCCATCGGTTTGACCGGCTGTGGCGCCGCTCGATTCGCCCCCAACCGCGCCCATTTCCGGCAGGTGAAACCACACACAACGGCGACGGACCCGGCATGAAACCGCGCGCACCGAAAAGGAAAACCGCGTCCTCGAAAGCGCCGGCGATCGCTCGGAACGCTTTCGGGGCCGATCTTTCCCTCGCCGCCGCCGCGTTCATCCTGGTTCTTTCCGTGGCGGTCGTCTACGCCAACAGCCTGGGCAACGGGTTCGTGTTCGACGACGCCGAAAACATCGTTGCCAACCCGCACATCCGAAGCCTCGCCGGGATCCCGAGGATCCTCGGTCTGACCGGGGAAGCGCCGCTGTACCGACCGCTTCGGCACCTGTCCTACACCATCGATTTTTCCATCTGGGGTCTCAATCCGATCGGCTATCATCTGGCCAACCTGGGCTATCACGCCGTGGCGGCGGTGCTGGTCTTTGCCCTGGCGCGATCGCTCCTCCAGGACGCCGGCGCGGCGCTTCTCACCGCCCTCATTTTCGCCGTGCACCCGGTGCAGACCGATGCGGTCACCTATCTGTCCGGACGCCGGGACGTGCTCTGCGGGTTGTTCTATCTGCTGGGCTTCTGGGCCTTCCTGAATTACCGGAAAAACGGCCGCGGTCGGTATCTGCTGCTGGCGCTCGGGGCCTATGCGGCGTCGGTGGCGTCCAAGGAAATGGGCGTGACGCTCCCGGCCCTGTTTTTGGTTCATGATCTCATGGCGGGAATGGATCGGCGCGCCCCGCCGACCTCCACCGGCGCCGCGCTGCGTTCCTGGTGGCGGCGCCACCGCTGGTTTTATGCCGCGTTCTTCATGGGCGGCGGCGCCTACGCCGCCTACACGATTTTGCTTAGCAATCCGTCGCACGCGCCCGGCTACCACGGCGGGTCGCTGCTCAACAATTTCCTCACGGTGGCCAAGGTCCAGGCCCATTACCTGAAGCTACTCGGCTTCCCCCGCACCCTGAACGCCGATTACTCCTACAACGCTTTCCCGGCCGCCCACTCGATCCTGGAACCGGCGGTGCTGGTGTCGCTCCTAGCGCTGTTCGCGCTGCTGGGCGGCGTGCTCTGGCTGGCCCGCCGCGATAAGCTGTATCTCTTTTGCTGGCTCTGGTTCGTGGTGACCCTGCTCCCCGTGTCCCAGATCATCCCGCACCATGAACTGCTGGCGGAACATTACCTGTATCTCCCCCTGATCGGCTTCGCCCTGGCCGCGGCCCGCGCCGCGCAGACCGCGCTACGCCACCCCCGTTGGCGGCACGGCGCGGTCATCGCCGCCGTGGCCGTGGCGCTGGTGCTGCTCGCCGTGCGCACCACGATCCGCAACCGCGACTGGCGAGACGACCTCACCCTCTGGACCAAAACGGTCGCCACCGCGCCCGAGTGCGCCCGCGCCCGCAACAATTTGGGCCGTGCGCTCACCGTGAGCGGCCGGCCGCGGGAAGCCCTGGACCAGCTCCGTGCAGCCCTGCGGATCAAGCCGCGTTACCCGGAAGCCTACGCCAACCTGGGGGTCGCCTGCGGAGCGCTGGGGCTTACCGAGCAGGCGCGCGGCTACCTCACCCAGGCCCTGGCCCTCAATCCCCAATTCGCCGAAGCCCATTACAACCTGGGCGTCTCCCACGCCACCGCCGGCGATCTCGAAGCGGCCGCCGGCGCCTTCACCGAAGCGGTGCGCCTCAACCCCGGGTCCGCTTCCGCCCGCTTCAATCTGGCGCTCGCCCTGATCAAACTCGGCCGCCCCGATGAAGCCCGCGAACACCTGCAACAGGTGCTCGCGCTGGCGCCCGAGGCCGATCTTGAAGCCAAGACCCGCAGCCTGCTGCAAGGCCTGGCGAACCGATGAAGAGGTTTCTCCGTGCCATCCGTGCCGCTGTGGTGAACGCCTGCCGCGGCGGCCGAAAGGAGGATCATGGGCACCAACAACGAGGTCCCGATGCGAGGTTTGTCATCCCGATGAATCAGTCTAGCCCACCGGCTCCCGCCGAACCGGTTTCCGTGATCGTTCCCCTGTTGGACGAAGCCCCCGGTCTGGAAGAACTGTTCGGCCGGATCCGCGATCTGTTCAACCGAATCGGGCACCCGTTTGAAGTGATTTTCGTGGACGACGGTTCCACCGACCGTTCCTTCGAGGTGCTGGCCGCGCTCCACCGTGCCGACCCACGCGCCCAGGTGATCCGCTTTCGCCGCAACTTCGGCAAGGCGGCGGCGCTCATGGCCGGCTTCGAGCAGGCCGCGGGTTCGGTGATCGTGACCCTGGACGGCGATTTGCAAGACCTTCCCGAAGAAATCCCGAAGCTGCTCGAGGCCCTTGATCAGGGCTTCGATCTGGTGAGCGGCTGGAAACGGGAACGCCACGATCCCCTGTCGCGGCGCCTGGCATCCTGGTTTTTCAATCGGGTGGTGGCCGTGCTCACCGGCATTCGGATCCACGATTTCAATTCGGGATTCAAGGCCTATCGGCGCGAAGTGAGCGCGGAAATCCGGATCCATGGGGAACTCCACCGCTACATCCCGGTGCTCGCCGCCTGGCGTGGCTTCCGCGTGGGGGAAGTGGCGGTGGCCCATGCGGCGCGCCGCTACGGCCGGTCCAAGTACGGGCCCATGCGTGCGTTTCGGGGGTTTTTCGATCTGCTCACGGTCATGGCGCTCACCCGGTTCGCCCGCCGGCCGCTGCATCTGTTCGGCCTGCTCGGGTTCGCCCTGGCCGCCACCGGCTCGATCATTTCCCTCTATCTCGCGGTGCGGCGGTTGATGGGCCAGTGGCTCTCCAATCGCCCGCTGTTTTTCGCGGCCTTCATGCTGATCGTGATCGGGGTGCAACTGGTGTTCTTCGGCCTGCTGGCGGAAATGATCGGCTATGCCACCAACCGGGAACCGCCCTACGCCGTCCGCGAGCGCCTCACCGGGCGGGAAAAAGATAAATTCCACCACGGCGACTCAGAGGACACGGGGAAAAATCCTTGATTTTCTCTGTGCTCTCCGTGGTGAATCATTCCCATAAAGTGGCCGAAGCGATGATCATCGCCCAATCACCTTGCCCTGGATACCAGATGGAGTCCGCTGAAAGCCGTTTCGTTGACCATTGCCGTCGCCATTTCATTCACCTCCAGGATAACGCCATCTGCCCAATCGGCGGCGGGCGCCGGCCCGCCAAGCCTGGACGTCCTTTGTTGTCACGGCGCCCGCGGCCTGGAAACCATACCGGTTTAGGATCGGATGTTTCATTTTCAAAAGCGGGCAAGATGCCCGCGCTCCCGGGGAAGAGCGCACACGAAATGAAGTTTTTTACCCTTATCCAGTATAAACATCGTGCGCCACGATGTGGAGCTTGGCGGGACCGGGTTTCAGCGCTGGAATTTGCAGACAAGGGCACTCTCGATCTGCTAAAGAATTACGATCGATGCCGCCAACTTCAGCCGTGCACCCGGGCCGGTGCCCGACCGAGCGACAGTAACCCCAGGGGAGGTGAATTCATGCACACCTATGAACAACCGGACAACCTGGTGGCGATGATCGAAGACAGCATCGCCCGATATCCTGACAATCCCTTGTTCGGCACCAAGGACGCGACCGGCGTCTACCGCTGGCTGAGCTATCGGCAGGTGGGCGAACGGATCGATCATCTGCGGGCCGGACTGCGGCAACTGGGAGTGGCGGCCGGTGACGCGGTCGGGGTCATTTGCGGCAACCGCACCGAATGGGCGCTGGCCGCCTTCGCCACCTTCGGTTTGGGTGCTCGCTTCATCCCCATGTACGAAAAAGAATTGGTTCAGACCTGGAAATACATCATCAACGACGGTGCGATCAAGGTGCTGCTGGTGGCCACCGAAGAAATCGCCGGCCGCATCGAAGCCTTCCGCCACGAAACGCCGGCCCTGGAACACCTGCTGGTGATCGATTCCAACAACGCCGCCGGCATGAGTGCGCTGGAACAGCGCGGCGCCGAACAATCGGTTGCCTCCATCCGCCCCGCTCCGAGTGACATCGCGGTGCTGATCTACACCTCGGGCACCACCGGAAAACCCAAGGGCGTGCTCCTGTCTCACGGCAACTTCACCAGCAATTTCCTGGCCGGCAGGCGCTGCCTCCCGCAGCTTTCCCAGCACAGTCGGAGTCTCTCCATTCTGCCCTGGGCGCATTCCTTCGGTCAGACCGGGGAGCTGTACGTGTTCACCTCCATGGGCGGTTCCATCGGCTTTATGGAAAACATCACCACCCTGGTGGAAGACATCGTTCAGGTGCAGCCCACCGTGCTGGTGGCGGTGCCGCGGGTATTCAACAAGATCCACGACGGGATCCTGGCCAAGGTCGAGGAAGTCGGAGGCCTGACCAGGAAGCTCTTTCACCTGGCGCTCGGTTGGGCCGCCGAAAAACGGCGGCGGCAGCAACTGGGTCGGCTCGATGTGTTCACCGCCGCCAAGGCGCGGCTGGCGGATCGGCTGGTGTTCGCGAAGATCCGGGAGCGGTTCGGCGGCCGCCTGGAATTCGGGGTTTCCGGCAGCGCCACCATGAACGCGGCCATCACTCATTTTTTCACCGATCTGGGGATCCCGGTCTACGACTGCTACGGGCTCACCGAAACTTCGCCGGCGGTCACCATGAACGGGCCTCTGGCCAATCGCGTGGGCAGTGTCGGGCGGCCGATCGAGCAGGTCCGGGTGGTGATCGATCGCAGCCTGAGCGGCACCGATTCGGACGAGGGTGAAATCGTGGTCCACGGACCCAACGTGATGCAGGGCTACCACAACAATCCACAAGCCACCCGGGAAGTCCTGACCCCGGACGGAGGGCTCGGAACCGGCGATCAGGGTCGACTCGATGCCGATGGTTTTCTGTTCATCACTGGTCGGATCAAGGAACAGTACAAGCTGGAAAACGGGAAATATGTGTTTCCGGCGGCCCTGGAAGAAGCCATCAAGCTGTTGCCCTGGGTCGAAAACGTGATGATCCACGGCGAAGGCCGGCCTTTCAACATCTGCCTGCTGGTGCCCGATTTCCCGGCCCTGGAACGAGCCGGCCTGGTGTCGCAAGGAACTTCGCCAGGGCCGCTTTCGGCGCCGGTTCGCGAACGGATCGCGGTCGCGGTGATCGAGCACCTCAAGGGGAATTTCGGCGGCCATGAAATCCCCCGCAAGTTTCTCGTGCTGGAGCAGCCTTTCGCCCTCGACAACGGCACCCTCACCCAAACCCTCAAGCTCAAACGGAAAGCCGTCCTGCAGATGTTCGGCGGAGCTATCGAGGCGCTCTACAGCGGCCCCGAGATCACCCTCCCGGCCACCGGCGAGTCCTCCCGATACTGATCGGATCGCAACGGCCCGCACGACCTCCCACCACGGCATCCTCGGCTCATACCTAATTGCCGCAACCGTCACCTTGCGCCAGAGCGCCGCCCGCGATGATCATCGCTTCGGCCACTTTATGGGAATGATTCACCACGGAGAGCACGGAGGTCACGGAGAAGACCTCGAAAAGAAAGGGTTTTCGCAGTGTTCTCCGTGAACTCCGTGGTTAATCTTGATTCAAATTGGCCGAAACGATGACAAGGCCGTGCCGCCGTTTCCGGGAATTCCGTGCCCGCCTCGATCGCGGCGGCGAGCAGCAGGCCGTTGATGCCGCCCGCGGAGGTACCGGCAATCACATGGCCACGGCGTCTGCATCGGGCAGGCGCGGCAGCAGGTCAAACGCTCCTCGGCCTTTCACCAGGTCGAAAATCGCGCGGGTCACCCGGTTTTCCTAGACCGCCAGGGAAACTCCCCCATGGAGAACGAGAGCAATGCGGAGCTCCCGACTCCTGATGACGGGGGCTTCGTCGGTGGTTAGACACGCAGGTCTGCTCCTACCGGTTGCATCCTTATCAGCCATCTGTTCCCTACTTGTGGCGCCCGGTTCTTCAGGCCGGAGCGTCCGGTTGCGGTCGGCCCAGTTCCCGAGACCTGAGCGTGGCCGCTTCCACTGCGTCCATGATCGCGCCGCGAAGGCCGGCGGCTTCCAACACCTGGAGGCCGCTGATGGTGGTGCCGCCCGGGGAGGTGATCATGTCCTTAAGTTCCGCCGGGTGCCGGCCCGTTTCCAGAATCATCCTGGCGGTCCCGAACACGGTCTGGACCACCAGTTTGCGGGCGATCGGCCGCGGCAGGCCCATCAGAACCCCGCCATCGATCAGGCTTTCCACAAATTGCAGTACATAAGCCGGGCCGCTGCCGCTGAGACCGGTGACCGCGTCCATCAGCTTTTCTTCCACCGCGACCGCCACCCCGACCGCTTCGAACAGCTTCAGCGCCTGCTCCATCTGGTGGTCGCTCACGGCGGCGTTCCGGGCCAGGGCCGAGGCGCTCTCCTGAACCAGGGCCGGAGTATTGGGCATCACCCGAACGATCGGGAGATCCTCGCCTAGACCGCGGGCGATGGTGTCGATGGCGACCCCGGCGGCAATCGAGATGATCAGCGGTCGGTGCGGCAGCCGGCCCTTGAGCTCGGTCAGAACCCGGTTCATCACCTGGGGTTTCACCGCCAGCACGACAATGGTGGCCGTCGCAACCAAATCCGTCAGGCTGTCGACCGCCTTCACGCCGTAGCTCGATTCCAGGTCGCGCAGCCGATCCCGATCCACGTCGTGGACCAGGATCTGGTCCGGGCGCGGCAGACCGGCCGCGGTCAGCCCCTTGATCAACGCTCCTCCCATGTTGCCGCCGCCGATAAAGCCGAGCATCACCTGGTCAAACATCTGTCCTCCTTGTGCGTGTTGAGATGTTGTGTGGGAATCCCTCACCTTGCAAGGATTTGCCCCGCCGGCGCCGAAGCGCGCCGGGATGGTGATCGAATGCAGCCGTAACCAGGGCCTCGCCAGATTAAGGCCAACCTACTGATCAGGCAAGCCATTTTGGGACATCCCTGGCAAACCGACCAGCCCCCGCTTGTGGTTTTGGCATATTTCATACATCCCGTGCCGACGACGATATTGAATTGTGATGTCGGTTCCGGTAAGAAGGAGCTTCCCGGGTGCGGTCCCGACCCTGTTCTTGACTTTGAACCCGGGACTTCCGGGGAGTGTCCTTCATCACGCACCAGTTCCCGTCCAGGCGCGCGCCGCCGGCACCCAAACCGCCGCCGTTCATCCGCGAATCGCGCCCCCGCTCCACCCGCTCTGGTCAGGTTGGCTCCTTTCCCGGTGTGAGGTCAATCGTGCTTTTTCATTCATTCATTTCGGGGAGGCTTGTCATGCGCATGGTGTTGATCGGTCAGGCGGCTTTCGGAGCGAAGGTATTGGAAACCCTGTTGGCGAACGGCGATGAGATCGCGGCGGTTTATACGCTACCGGATCCGCCCAAGGGCCGTCCGGATCCCGTCAAGGAAGCGGCTCTCGGCCGCGGTATTCCGGTGATTCAGCCAAAGACCTACAAGGACGACCAAGTCTACGAACAATACACCAAGTGGGCCCCGGATCTGGCCGTCATGGCTTTCGTCACGCCCATCATTCCCGCGCGGTTTTTGGCCGTTCCCGCTCACGGCACGATCAACTATCATCCGTCCCTGTTGCCCAACCACCGCGGTGCCAGCGCCATCAATTGGGCGCTGATCATGGGTGACGGTCGCACCGGCCTGAGCGTGTTCTGGCCCGACGGCGGGATTGATACCGGTCCGATTCTGCTGCAAAAGGAAGTGGCCATCGGCGAGGAAGACACCACCGGCTCGATTTATTTCAATCACCTCTTCCCCATGGGGGTCGAGGCCATGGCCGAAGCCGTTGCCCTGATCAAGGCGGGACACGCGCCGCGGATCGAACAGGACGAAACGAAAGCCACCCACGAACCGATTTGCGACGATAAGGTGGCCGCCATCGACTGGGCGCGGCCGGGGCGGGAGGTATTCAACCTGATCCGCGGTTGCGATCCGCAGCCGGGGGCTTTCACCGCTTTCAAGGGGGAAAGGATTCGGTTGTTCGGCCCTCGGTTTCAGCAGGCGGCGGGAACGGAGACGCCCGGCACGGTGATCGCCTGCGATGACGCCGGCATCCGCATTGCGCTGGTCGGCGGCTTGGTCACGGTGGCCAAGGTACGGGGTAGCGGCGGCAAGGTCAGCGCCGCCGAGTTCGCGCGACAAGCCGGCCTCAAGGTCGGCGATCGCCTGGGCTGAATGCCGTGGAGCAAGCCTTCAATCCGCCTTGTTGATGACCTGTTGGGCGGCAATCGCGTACAGCGGGATCGGGGCATGAGCGTTGCCATGAGGTGCCTGGATCGTGCCGGCGGCCGTGTTCGCCGATGGGCGCGGCGCTTTAAGGAACAATGCCCGTGAGATGGCGCGGGTCCTTGGCATGCTTGGAGCTGCGTTTCCCGGCTTGCCGTTTGGGCCGTTGTTTCAAATGATCCGCACCCTTCGCTGATTGCCATGGACGCCGGAACGTGATATGAGCGGCAGCGGTTTCCGTTGATGATGACTGATCGGGAGCGGTTCGGTCCATGGGCCTCGACCGGTCGCCGAATACCCCCAGGAGTCCCGCTGCAAGGGAACTCCTTTGATGCGTTTTTTGCCACGCTCCTAGGGGTGAAAAATCTTTCACCCTTACGGATTGTTTGGGTCATGTGAAAACACCTTTTCCCCAGTCCGCCGGTATCGGTATTCTCTTTGGCATCGGAACTCACAAGGGTTTGAGAATGGAGCTATGAAACAGAGCCTGCCACGCCACCTCTGGGTTTTTCTGAGCGCCTGCGCAATTGGTTGCTATGCATCTCTAATCAACCGCTTTCGGGCGGTCGGAATCGAGCACATTCCGCCTGCGCCTGGGCGTGGTGTGATGCTGGCCGCCAATCACACCTCCGCCTACGACACCGTGTTCCTGCCCTGGGTGGTGATTCGACGGTTTCCAAGGCGGATGATCTGGGCACCGGCCAAACAGGAGTTGTTTCGCAATCGGTTTCTCGGCTGGCTGATTCATTCCTGGGGCGCGTTTCCGGTCAACCGCGGGCGTGATCTCCGGGCCTGGTGGCTGATAGCGTCGCTGCTCAAAACGGAAACCGTCATGCTCTTTCCGGAAGGAACCAGACACGGAGACGGCGCTCTGGGGCACGGCAATCGGGCCGTCGGCAAACTCATCTACGACACTCGCCCGATCGTGGTTCCTTGCGCCATCAGCGGGCTTAACAACTGGCGGTTCCCAGGCCGCGGCCAGCGCGCGCGGGTGGTTTTTGGACCGCCGGTGGAATTTTCCGACCTGTATCAGGCAAAAAAATCCAAGGAAACTTACAACCTCGTCGTCGACCGGGTGATGGCGGCCATTTCCGGACTGCTCGCGACCGATCCCCAACGATGAGCGTTCCATTTTGATTTGATCGAGGAACCATCGGCGTTGCCAAAAAACCAGGTTGCAGATCTCCCGATCAGCCCCCGGCGGCGTCTGGCCGCCTGGTTGGTGCACCTCTATACCGCCAGCGGTGCCGTGTTCGGTCTCCTGACCCTGAAGGCTATCAGTTGGGGCGAGTTCATCGCCGCCTTCTGGTACATGTGCGCCGCCATCGTGATCGATTCCTCGGACGGTCTGCTGGCCCGTCTTGCCGGCACCAAAGTGGCGGCGCCACAGGTCGACGGCGCCCTGCTCGACAACATCGTCGACTATTCGAACTACGCGATGATCCCCGCTTTCTTCATGATTGAAAGCGATCTGTTACCCGTTGGGCTGCGCCTGCCGACCGCCGCTCTAATGGTGATGGCATCCGCCTACCAGTTTTCCCAGTCGGACGCCAAAACCGAGGATCATTTTTTCAAGGGATTTCCCAGTTACTGGAATATCGTCGTGTTCTACCTCTTCCTCTGGCAGTTGCCGCCGAGGGTCAACTTCCTGGTGATCCTTCTGCTGGCGGCCATGACTCTTGTGCCCATCAAATATCCCTACCCGTCACGCATGTCCCACCTCGGCTCCCGGCGCTGGCTTCGCCGCGCCATGCTCGCGGGCAGTCTGATTTGGGCCTTTTCCACCATCCTGCTGCTGTGGCTGTATCCGCAACCGAGCCGATTTTTTATGAGCCTATCACTCGTATACGTGATGCTCTACTTCGCTCTCGGCCTGATCAAAACCTTCGACCGCCACGACCGCATCCTGGGGTCGGCGGTGACCAGGCGCGACGATACCCGACCGCGCTGACCTTGCGCGCCGGATCATACCGCGGACGGCTGAAACCTGAACCTTTTTCATCCCGAAAGGATATGAGGAATAGCTAGATTTGTCCCGCCGGTTGCAATGACACGACGTTCAATTCCAAGCCTTGTGCGGTATCCTCCTTGCAACAGAACCCCATCCCAACAAGGTCCGGCCTTGCTCGCCGCAAGGGCGGTGAGGGGCCTGGATATTCGACATAAGGCTCGACCGATGGGCGGGCATGAAGGCGGCATCTCCACAAGGTCAGGTTGCGACCAAGGGGAGCACCCTGACGATCTTGCCCACGGGGCCTCTCCACGCAAATCATGGAGCGCCGCGCGCACCCTGACCACGGTTGTGATGCTCTCTCTGGTGGCCATTGGGCCGGCTGCCGCGTTGCCGTGCGACACCCGCATGGCAAGGTCACCATGTCGAATATCCAGTGAGGGGTGGGGCAACTTGATTAAGAGAAGCCAAGTGTTTATAGTTCAGCCGTAGTAATTCCCTCAATGCCTGAAGACATTCCAAATCGTTAAAGGACCTTGCTAATGTCCGATCATGAATCAAAGCTGCCCGATCAGGAAGAGCTCGAAAAAGAACTGAGCGAATACCTGTCGAAGAAATACGGTCAACCCATCAAGGTGGTTTCGCCCATGATGGTTCCCCGCTCCAACCCGGCCAAGGGGCGGCCCAAGGAACCGAAGGGGGTGGAACGGATTCGGTTCGATCTCAAGCCCGAGCAACTGGAAGCCTACCTCGACCGCTACGTGGTCAAGCAGGACTTGGCCAAATCGGTACTGGCAACCAAAGTGTGCACGCACTACAACCGGATCCGCGGGCGGCTCCGGAAGGGGCGTCGGAACACCGGCCCCGCGGTCGGGCGGATCAAGAACAACATCATTCTGATGGGACCCACCGGGGTCGGCAAGACCTATCTGGTCAAGCTCATCGCCGATAAGCTCGGGGTACCGTTCGTCAAGGGCGATGCCACTAAATTCAGTGAAACCGGTTACGTCGGCGGCGATGTGGAAGATCTGGTGCGCGATCTGGTGGTCCAGGCCGACGACGATCTTGAACTGGCCCAATACGGGATCGTCTATGTCGACGAAATCGACAAAATCGCCTTCACCAACAACCTGATCGGCCCCGATGTGTCGCGCACCGGGGTGCAGCGGGCCCTGCTGAAACCCCTGGAAGAAACCGAAGTGGACCTCAAGGTGGCCCACGATCCGATCTCCCAGATGCAGGCCATCGAGCAATTCCGCAAGACCGGAAAGCGCGAAAAGCGCACCATCAGTACCCGTGATATCCTATTTATCGTGAGCGGCGCCTTCAACGGCTTGGCGGCGATCATCCAGAAACGGCTGCAAGCGCGGGAAATCGGCTTCGGTGCCAAGCTCCAGTCGAAATCCGATCAGCCGCAATGGCTGAAGCACGTGAAGGCGGAAGATCTGATCGCCTACGGCTTCGAGAGCGAATTCATCGGCCGGCTGCCGGTGACGGCCGTACTGGAACCACTCGAACAGGAAGACCTGTATCAGATCCTGAACAACCCGAACAATCCCATTCTGCTGTCGAAAAAGGAAGATTTCCGTTCCTACGGAATCGATCTGCGCTTTACCGATGACGCCCTGCGCCTGCTGGCCGCCATGGCCTACCAGGAGCAAACCGGGGCCCGAGGTCTGGTGAGTGTGATCGAACGGGCCCTGCTGCCGTTTGAAAAGCGCATGCCGTCTTCGAGCGTGGACTATCTGGTGGTGGATCGAGACCTGGTGGAGCATCCGGATGAGACCCTGGCAATCGTGTTGGCCGCGACCGATTCCGTTCGCGCTGAAAGCTACCGAAAAATGCTCGAAGGGGAGCGGAC
>Ga0100377_1002775_pt1 | contig 14464 bp, 13 predicted proteins | sample CryGeymeta201501_FD_83664 | JGI IMG/M metagenome (GOLD analysis project Ga0100377, IMG submission 83664) | Groundwater microbial communities from Crystal Geyser aquifers in Utah, USA - Crystal Geyser metaG 2015-01 | ecosystem: Environmental > Aquatic > Deep subsurface > Groundwater | place: USA... | reverse complement strand
GCAGATGTGCGCCTCGACGCTCAGCACCTCGGAAGTTATTCCTACGCGAACCCTTAGGCGCTCGCTTGCTCGACCACGGCATCGACACAGACGCGACGTCGGTCCTTGCCGAAACGCTCGTAGCGGATGACGCCATCGATGAGCGCGTAGAGCGTCCAGTCCTTACCGATGCCGACGTTCACGCCAGCATGGATCTGCGTGCCACGCTGACGAACGATGATGCTCCCTGCAGTCGCACTCTGGCCGCCGTACAGCTTGATGCCCCGGAATTGGGCATTGCTGTCGCGACCGTTGCGGCTAGAGCCTTGGCCTTTCTTATGCGCCATCTCACATCTCCTGTGGCCGAGCGCCCACCCTCAGACAAAGGGCGACACACGACGACGTTCACTCGGGGGTCTTCCCTGACGAGTCGCTGCTTGAGTTCTAGCCCACGATCGAAGTGATCCGGACCTCGGTAAAGTGCTGACGATGCCCGTTCTTGCAACGGTATTTCTTGCGACGCTTGAACTTGCCGATCAAGATCTTCCGGCTTCGTGCATGACGAACGATCAGCCCGGAGACCTTGGCGCCAACGACCAATGGAGTGCCAACCTTCAGGTCCGCACCCTCACCAACGGCCAAGACCTCGAAATCGATAGTCTCGCCCTTGGCTTCGGTCACTTTTTCGATCTTGAGCAGGTCGTTCTGATTGACCCGATACTGCTTACCACCCGTACGAATCACGGCGTACATGTCGAAACCCTTGTTCCACTTGATGAATCGAACGCTCGACTCGCAACCCCCGAATTTCCATAGCGTTTACGGCCATTTTCGGGCGGCCTCGAGACAGGACGGCGAACAATAGCCAACGAGGCTCCAAGAGTCAAGCAGCAAAATTAGACTCGGCGCCCTGTCGTGTCGTTGCCGGCCGAGCCCATCGCCGCCGCATTCGCGCACCCTCAAACAGGAACCTCCAAGACCTCCTTCTTCGTCCAGCGCTCCGAGTCGCGCTCGACGATCTTCTTCAACACCCCCTGCATCACGCTCTGCAGGTCCAGACCGAACTGATTCGCCAGGCACACCACCACGAATACGATGTCCCCGAGCTCCTCGCCGATCTCGCCCAGCGCCTCGCCGGGCTTGGGCGCCTTGAAACCGTCGTGATGGCTCAGCGCCCGCGACAGCTCACCCACCTCCTCGACCAGCCGCGCCAGACTCGCCAACGGCGGGAAGTACCCCTCCTCGTATTGCGAAATCCAGCCGTCGACCCGAGCTTGCAGCTCGCGCAGGCTCATCTCCGCCTCTTCTTCCAACACTCCACTCATCTCGCCACCCCTGCCGTGTCCCTGTCTTCAGGACGTCTTGTTCCCAAGTGCGCTCGATTATCATATAGGGGAGCCGTTGTTTAGGCGTGAGAGGGGTCCTCCACGACAATTTGAGCGGAGATTGGTTTGCACGAAGGCCCACATGAGACTGACTCCACACTGGACTGGGGCGACCTGCTGGCCTGCGTTCTCTATTTGGGCATCGGCCTGACCAGCCTCACGCTCGCGTTCATGGCCCCCTCGCGGACCGACCGTGAACGCGACGTCGTCGAGCTCGTGCAGCTCGCCGCGGCCGACGGCGCGCGTCCCGCCGAGCTGCTCATCGCCGGTACCCAGCTCGAGGAGGTCGTCTTCGCCAACGCCCCCATCCTCGGCGATCTCACTGGTTTCTCGCCGCGCTTGGTGCCCGCGGACACGCCGGTCAGCGTCAATCACGACCGCTATTGGGTCGTCAGCTCGGTCGCGACCAAGCTCAAAACCCCCAAGCGCTACGAGGGCCGGGAGCTGCGGCGAGAGAAGGGGCTCAAGCTCCTCGAGTGGCAGAGCAAGGACGAGAGCAAAGCCCTCCAGCTCAGCGACCGCGTCGACAGCGCCACGGCCGTCTACGTCTCCGAGACCAAGGACAAGCCCGACATTCCCTGCACCCAGTGGCGCTTCGGCCGCCTCTATTGCGGACCCAACTCGTGGAACTGGGTCGGTCTGGCGAACGTCACGGTGCAGGGCAAATCCGAGCCGTGCGTCTGGGCCCACCCGTTGGCCGGCTACGAGCTGCGCGTCACCCTGCCCAAGCTGCACCTGCAAGGACAGCTCAAAGGCCGCTACGCGCTAGCCGACTTGGCCGTCTCCGGCGGCGAGGTCAGCCCGGTCACCTTCAGGGTCCTGCTCGACGGCGAGGAGAAGGTCAAACGGGTTCTGCCCAGCCGCAAAGGCTGGAACCCCTTCGCGCTCACCAGAGACGCTGGCGCGCCCGAGGTCGTCGACATCACGTTCACGGTCTCGTCCCCGGACGACGGACGTCGGCACTTCTGCTTCGACGGGGAGCTCGTGCCGATGCCTGCTGCCAAAGCGGTCGACAGCCGGTCCAAGGCGCTGGTCGGTCCCAATGCTGCGGCGAAGGAGGCCAAAACCCCTCGATGAATATTGGACTCACACCCGCGCGCGCGTTCTTTGCCCGACAGCTGTCGAAGGCCAGCATTTGGACGGTGGCCTGTCTGCTCGTCATCGCGGTGCTCTCCGGCATAGTGGCCGAGCGGGCCAGCCGCGACCGCGGCCTCACCAACGACTCCATGTGGCTCTTGGACGCGGCCAATCAGCGCATCGAATTCTACCAGGCCTGGTTGGGCCGAAACGACCTCAACCCCAAGAACGAGGCCCTGATCACCAAGAGCTTCGCCCCGAACTCGGCGTTGCCCCCCTTGATGCCGGCGCTCGTCGCCAGCGCCAAGGCCCTGAGCGCCTCCGAGACCTCCACCGCCCGCGTCGCCGCACGCACCAACGCCGTCTTCTTCGCCCTCTTCGTCCTCTTCCTCGGCCTCATGGGGATGGAGGTCGGCGGCGCCGTCGGCGCCCTGACCGCGGCCATCGGCGCGGCGAGCGTGCCGCGCATCTTCGGTCTGGCGACTATGGTCGGCTTCGGCATGTCGACCCTCTTCGTCCTCACCGCCACCGCCTATTTGCTGCACGTCGCGGTGCGCAGCCGCTGGGCGACCCTCTTCGCCCTCCTCGGCGTTGCCGCCAGCGTCCACGTCGTGTTCTTTGGCTTTCTGGTTTGGCTGCCTTGGCTCTACATCGTCGCCACTCGCCCGCGGCGCGAGCACGAGGGAACCGAGCCGCTGCGCAACCTCTCCATCATCCCGCTCGGCCTGGCCCTTGGCTTCGCGGCCTACCCCTACCTCTGGTTCGACCTCAAGCCCCACCTGCACGTCTTTCTCACGCACTTTTTGCGCAAACCCGCCGAGCCCTTCTCCTACGCCGGCCAGGTCTGGGGCCACGAGCGCCTGCCGTGGCACGCCGCCCCCTTCGTCCTCTTGGCCACCATGCCCCCCACCCTGCTCCTCCTCGCCGCCGCCGGATTGCGTTGGGGCCAGTGGTATCGCCGGCTGAGCGAGCGCAAGCTGTTGGGCTTCCTGTCCTACCTGCCGTTCGCGCCGGTGCAGCCCGACGCCGTCCCCGACACCCGGCTCATCCCGCCCCAAGGCGACCAAGAAGAGCTGCTGCGCCTGGCGGGCGTGATGCTCTTCCTGACCCTGCTGCTGCCCCTGGTCCTGCGCAGCCCCTACACCTCGGGCGTCGATCTCTTCGCGCTGAGCGTCCCCTGGGTGCTCGTTTTTTCGGCCGCCGGCCTGGCGCGCCTGGTGCCCAAAGCCATGGAGATCATCCCCTGGCGCGCCCTCATGAAGCGCTTCGCCAAAACCGCCCAGCCGCGCCGCCCCTCCAACGCCGTCGCCCTGCTGCACGCCGTCGTGACCGCGCTCTTCGCGGTCACCCTCGTCATCCCCTCGCTCTTCGTGGTGGCCCGCTACCACCCCATCGAAGAGAGCTACTACAGCTGGCTGGTCGGCGGCCCCGAAGGCGCCCGCGAGCGCGGCCTGCCTCGCAATCCGCGCGGCCCCATCCCCCTGGAGGTCATGGCCGACATCGCCGCAGAGACCGGCAGCTCGGACGTCTCGGTCGGGTTCATGCTGCCTGGGCGCAACGGCGACGAGGCGCTCAACCGTGCGGCCCAAGAAGGCCTCATTCAGCCCGGCTGGAAGTTCCGGCGCGCCGTCTTCGACAGCCAAGTCGCCATCCTCGCCCATGACGATCTCGACCCCCGCTACGAAGAGGCCGCCAACAACTTCTTCCGCACCGTCCAGAGCGAACCCGAGATGACCGTCATCACTTACGAGCGCGGGGCGGTGCCCATTTTTACGGTGGCGATCATTCCTTAAGGGCCTTGTTTCGCTCGTGCTTGGGGGCTTGCTCGCCCGGCGACCGGAGCCGGCCACGGCCTCGAGGTCGGCGCGGAGCCGGCGCCGTGCCGAAGTGGCGCCGCGCGGAGGCGGCCAAGATGGCCGCGCGTCTACTCTGTCAAGGTCAAGTGCGCGATCTCAGCGTCCAGCGGCGCCGACTTGCGTGCTGCGGGTCAGAGGCGGCGAGCCGTCGCTGCGCTCGAGCTCGGAGGGCCTCGAGGTCGAGATCGCGAGTCCCCTGCGAGCGTCGATGCCGTCCGAGGTCCCTCGAGCTTCCCCAACCTCATCGAGAGCCCTCGAGAAGCTTCGACGAGGTTCCCTAACTGTGTTTTGTCGCCGAGAGAAGCTTCGATGAACTCATTTGAGGGAATCGACGCCCATTTTGCACTTACCACAAGCTCTTTTTAGGGATTCGGTAGCCTTGGGAAGCTGCGCGAAGCTTCCCAAGGCTGTTGTGCAGCCTCTTGGAGCTGCTTTTCAGATATTTTAGGGAATCGAACCGCATTTCGAAGTTACCTCAAGCTCATTTTAGGGTTTATGTAGTTATTTTGGCCTATCTCCAAGTTTGTAATAGGGAACTGGTCAAACTTGCCCGTCGTGTGCCAGCCTCTGTTCAAGCGGCCTGCGCTCTCCCAACTCACGAGGTGGGCTAGGTAGTGCCCGTCCGGAAATATCCCATCTGCGGCGTCGCCTTCCTCCCTCGCTCCTTGCACCTGGGGCATTTCCGAAGGGGCACTAGACTAGAGTTTCGCCGCCGCGCCTGCTATAGCAACGCTTCACGCTCGAACTCGGCAGACGCTGGACGTTGGACCCCACACCAAGGTGAGACCGATGGCACACCCCCTCGCTGGAAAGCCCGCTCCCCTCGATTCGCTCATCAACACGCCTCGGCTGATCAGCGAGTACTTTGCGCTGCATCCGAAGCCCAGCGAGCAAGCCCAAAGGGTCTCGTTCGGGACCAGCGGGCATCGGGGTGTGGCGTCCGAGACGACCTTCAACGAGGACCACATCTTGGCCATCACCCAGGCCACCTGCGAGGTCCGCGCCGGGGCTGGGATCACGGGGCCGGTGTTCCTCGGCATCGACACGCACGCGCTCTCCGAGCCGGCGCTGGTCACGGCCCTCGAGGTGCTCGCCGCCAACGGGGTCGCGGTGATGATTCAGAAGGGGCGCGACTACACCCCGACGCCGGCGGTCTCGCACGCCATCTTGCGCTTCAACGAGACGCATGGGACCAAGGCCGACGGCATCGTGGTGACGCCCTCGCACAACCCGCCGGACAGTGGGGGCTTCAAGTACAACCCGCCGCATGGTGGACCGGCGGGCTCCGACGTCACGAAGGTGATTCAGGACCGCGCCAACGCCATCCTCGAGGCGGGAGTGGGGACCGTGCCGCGGATGAGCTTCGCGAAGGCGCTGCGGGCCGACACGACCTACGAATTCGACTTCGTCACGCCCTACGTCGAGGATTTGAAAAACCTCGTCGACATGGACGCCATCGCGCGCAGCGGGTTGAAGCTCGGCGCCGACCCCTTGGGGGGCGCGGCGGTCCACTACTGGGCGCCCATCGTCGAGCGCTATGGCCTGAACCTGACGGTGGTCAACCCGCGCGTGGACCCGACGTTCTCGTTCATGTGCCTCGACCACGACGGCAAGCTCCGCATGGACTGCTCGTCGCCCTACGCCATGGCCAGCCTCATCGGCCTCAAGGACGAGTACGACATCGCCTTTGGCAACGACACGGACGCCGACCGGCACGGCATCGTCACGCCCTCGGGGCTGATGAACCCCAACCACTACTTGGCCGTCGCCATCAACTATCTTTTTACGCACCGGCCGCACTGGTCGGCGGCCGCGGGCGTGGGCAAGACGCTGGTCTCGAGCAGCATGATCGACCGCGTGGCGCGCGCCTTGGAGCGGTCGCTCATCGAGGTGCCCGTGGGCTTCAAGTGGTTCGTCGACGGGCTCATCTCGGGCCGCTGCGCCTTCGGCGGAGAAGAGAGCGCGGGCGCCTCGTTCCTGCGCCACGACGGCTCGGTGTGGACCACGGACAAGGACGGCATCATCATGGATCTGCTCGCCTGCGAGATGCAGGCGGTGACGGGCAAAGACCCTTCGCAGCTGTATCGAGAGTTGACGGCGCGCTTCGGCGAGCCGGTCTATCGCCGCATCGACGCGCCGGCCGACGCCGCGCAGCGGGCGGCGCTGGGGGCCTTGGCTGCCGACGACGTCGTGGCCTCCGAGCTGGCGGGCGAGGCCATCGTGCAGAAGCTCACGCACGCCCCAGGGAATGGAGCGGCCATCGGCGGGCTTAAGGTCACGACCGAGAACGGTTGGTTCGCCGCACGTCCCTCGGGGACCGAGGCGATTTACAAGATTTACGCCGAGAGCTTCTTGGGTTCGGAGCATTTGGACCAAATCCTCGAAGAGGCGCAGGCCATCGTCACCGCGGCGCTCTCTGGGAAGTAGTCTCGTTGCAAGTCTTGGGCGGTGTGCCACGTCCGCCAACGCAAGGCCGCTGACCGCGAGTGCACCGTCTTCAAGATCGTATCAAGCCCCCCCATGGACTCTCCGTCTCCCGTTTCGGGCCCGTTTCGAGGGGAGGAGGTTGGGGCGAGAGGGGGCCGATTGATATTGGGCAAGTGCCCGAACCTCACTCGACTCGAGGGTGTTGTATGTCCAACAAGCAAGAAGAACACTGGCAAGGCGTGCGCATCACCTGGATTGGGGTCGTCGTCAACCTGGTCCTCACCGGCCTGAAGATGTTGGCGGGGATCTATGGGCACAGCCAGGCCATGGTGGCCGACGCGGTCCACTCGCTCTCCGACCTATTGACCGACGGAGTGGTGCTCTTCGGTCTGCGGTTTGGGCGCAAGGAGGCCGATGCAGAGCATCACTTCGGCCACGAGCGGATCGAGACCCTCTCGTCGGCGTTCATTGGCATCGCTTTGGTGGTCGTGGGTGTCGGCATCGGCTGGAGTGCTCTGCGCCAGATGCTCAGCGGCGAGGACACGGTGCCCAACGGGCTCGCCATCGCCGGCGCGGCGGTCTCCATCGTGGCGAAGGAGGTCCTCTACCAGTACACCGTCGTCGTCGGCCGCCGGATCCGCAGCGCCGCGGTGGTGGCCAACGCCTGGCACCACCGCAGCGACGCGCTGTCGTCCATCGCCGTTCTCGTGGGGGTGACCGCGGCGCAGCTCAACCCCGACTGGCACATCTTGGACGCCGTCGCCGCTTTGGTCGTCTCATTCATGATCGTGCACGTCGGCCTAAAGATCTTGCTGGACGCGCTCAAGGAGGTCATCGACACGGCGCCGGGCAAGGAGGTGCTGGGGCGAATCGAGAGCATCATCAAGTCGGTGCCTGGCGTCGGCGGGTTTCATGGTCTGCGGGTGCGCACCACGGGCGGCCTGCTCCACATCCAGGTTCACATCGAGGTCGATGGCGAGATCACTGTGGCGGGAGGGCACGACATCGCCGATACGGTCGAACACGAGCTCGGCACGCAAATGGAGGTGCCCTGTGACGTGATCGTGCACGTAGACCCATTGGGGGCCGAGTCCGCAGGTCACCGTGCGCCCGTTGGCAGCTGAGCGGAGCCCGGGGAAGCGAGGCAATAGAACCCCATAGACGGTGGAATCGCGCCCCTGAGCCGAGCGTTCGAGCCTGTAGGCACGCAGCGGACTCGAGGCTTCGGGGGAGAAATGCATGCGGCCGAGTGGGGCAAACAATACGTCACGACCCTCGACACCGTCGATAAAGAGCACCGCCGGTTGGTCGACATCGCCGAACGAAACGACGAGATGCTCGACGTAGAAGACCTCCTCAAGGCCGCTGACGAAGGGGTCTACCTCGCCAAGGCCGCCGGGCGAAACTGCGTCAGGGCTGCGCAAAGCCTAGGCCACGGATAGTTCGTTCAGCGCTCGAGCCTTGGATGCTTGCCACCGTCAGAACCTGGTGTATCGGGTTGTGGGAAGCAGGAGCATACGTCGGCGACCAAGCTCCCCGTGCCTCGAATCGACTCTGGACATCGAAAGGTTGGACGGCTATAGATTCGCCATCCAGAAGATCTGCCGCCGTACCTATGCAACCGAGTGAGAATACGCTGGTCCGGCAGAGGTCGTGTCGGGGGCACTTCGCCCAGGTTCCGAGCTATGGAAGCGCAAGGAGGAAAGCAAATGTCTCGAGCTGTACGTCTGTTGATTTTGGGTATTCTGTTCTCGGCGTTGACCGCGTGCACCAGTGGCGGCAACGGCAACAATTTGGATGCGACTGACGCCACGACGACCGACGCCACCACGACCGACGTCACCACGACCGACGCCACCACGACCGACGTCACCACGACCGACGTCACCACGACCGACGTCACCACGACCGACGTCACCACGACCGATACCACTGAGGACCTCGTCATCACAACCGGCGCTTTGACCATGACCCACGCGGGCACGGACGTCCCGGCCGGCAGCAGCTATTCACTGCCTGACTTCAACCCGAGCCAAGGCGCCGTCGCCATCTACAGCGAGCAGAAGGATCGCATGGCGCTGAACAACACCGGCGACAGCACGCTCACGCTGACCAGCATCGTGCTCGCTGACCTGGGCGACGTCCTCCCGGACGAGTTCCAGCTCTGCGACACGAGTTCAGGGGTCAACCAGTGCATCCCTTACGTACTTCCTGGCAGCCTCGACGCCGGTGCGGGCACCGAGTTCTTCATTCACTTCTATCCCCTGCGCTCCGACCTGCGGGAAGCCTCGCTGACCGTGGCCTACAACGATGGCACGGCCAAGACCTATGGCGCGACGATCCGAGGCTACGGCCGCATCGGCAGTGACGCCAACCCCGCCTTCTTCTTCTCCAGCGGCACCGAGCTCTCCCACAAGCTGTGGGGCGGTTACACCGGCAGCGCCGACGAGGCCCCAGGCGCCCTCGAGGCCGACGCCGACGGCAACCTCTACTTCGTCCATCGCATGGCGCTCAGCTCCGACACCGCCACAATCACCCGAATCAACGCCGATGGCACCGTCGGGTGGTCCAAGCAGTACAGCGAGTTCAGCACCCGCGAGACCGCTGACGATGGCGGCTACATGCCTCCCGACTCCATGGACCTCGAGGGTGGCTACCTCTACGTGACGGGCCGCGGCAACAACGGCGCGTTGACCACCCATGTCGGCGTCATCATGAAGCTCGACATCGCCACGGGCGACGCGGCCTGGATCAAGTATTGGTCTCCCAACACCACTCGACTCCAATACACAGACGCTAGAAACCTCATGGCCATCGACGCAGAGTCCAGCATGGTCTTCGTGACCGGACACATCGCCGACTACGACAGCGGCAACCAAGGACTCGGCGTCCTCGCCTTCGATGCCGCCACGGGCAACAACCTCTGGTCCAAGCTCATCGTGCCCCAAGGCGTCACTGGAACAGCGCACCGGGGTCATTCGATCCGCTCCGCCGGTAACGGCGTGCTCTTCGTCGCTGGCCTGGACTACTCCGCGGGTAGCCTCGATGGACCCTACCTCGCCAAGCTCAGCGGAGTGGACGCGAGCGGCACCAACGTCGTGGTCGACTGGGCCGAAGCGATCGGCGGCGAAGTGACTGGGTCGAACTTCAACTCCATGGACCTCGACAGCAATGGCGACGTGTTCCTGTCCCTGGGCATCACTGGACCCTCGAGGCACATCACCTTCGTCAAAGCCAAGAGTTCGGATGGCAGTATGGTGGGGACGACCCTCGGGGGCGCCACCAATTCCTGGAGCACCTCGTTCGTCGTGCGCGCAGTGGGGACCGACATCTATGGTGGTGCTCGGGCCGGTATCTCGGGTTGGGACTCGCAGAAAGGCGACGCCCTGTTGGCGAAGTTCAGCGCCGTTGACATGAGCACGACGTGGTCCGCGCTCTACTACACCGGTACGGGACCCAACGAGGTCTGCGCGCACTCGGTCCATGGCATCGCGGCAAATGGCAACAACCTCTACGTCATGGGCCAGGTCTACACCGGAAACTCCAACTACTACCGCTACTACGGCCTGTGGTACGACGATCCCATGGCACCCGCCGCCTATGAGCCCACCGTCAACAACACCACGAGCACAACAGTGCTCATGGACCTCGCAGCCTCAGGTGAGGTCAACAGCACCACGAATGGCTTCATGCACGCCGGCGCCCTGACCACCTACGACTGGCAGGCCGCGGGCGTCGAGTGGCAAGATGCCACCGCCAAGAACGAGACGACTAACGGCGCCGCGACCGATGGAGACCTCTTCATCTCCACCATCACACAGCCCTAGTTCGGTCACGGTTGCCTGCACCACAGTGCAGTCCTAGGTTCAAAAGCGACGGCGACCCTGAAGGTCGCCGTCGCTTTTTCGTCTCGGCGCAACCACTCCCCCCCTTGATCGCCGCCCAGAAATCGGCAGGATGCGCGCTGAAGTTCATCCCGACCGCACCGGAGAAAAGCCATGCTGAAGCCCCTCCTCATCGGACTCACCGTCCTCTCGCTCTCAATGGGTCTGACCGCTCAGGCCGAGGCCCAAATCCCCTTCGACATCAACGTCGGACTCAAAGGCGGCGCCAACTTCTCGGGCGTCACCAAGCCTGGCAACAAGGAACTCAATGGCCAGGCCTACAGCACCTTCACCTACCCCGGCTTCTTCGGCGTCGGCTGGAGCCTCGGTGCCTTCATCGAGCCCCGCATCTTGGAGCTCGTCGGTCTGGAGATCGGCTTCATCTACGAGGCCACCAACGGCTCCGGCGACATCAATGACTACCCTCTCACCATGTACTCCAACGACCTGGCCATCCCCATCCACGTCCGCGTCGCCACACCCGGCATGATCAAATTTGTCGCAGGAGCTGGGGTGGACGTCATCGTTCCCTTGTCGCAAGATCAGAAGAAAGCGGCCGCCTTCGTCGGCTTGGAATACGAAACCCTCGAACGCACCGCCACCACCTACTTCGGCTTCGACCTCGGCATCGAGATCGACGCCGTGGTCGTCAAGATCCCCATCGAGGCCCGAGGCCGCTGGAATCCCAGCATGGAAGACACCCTCGACCCGCGCGTCAAGATCGACTCGACCAACGGGAACTATTACGCCACCTACCCCAACTGGGGCCTGCAGGGCGAGTTCATGGTGGGTGTGGTGTACCCCATCGATATCCTCTAGTCTTCACTCAGGTCTCGCGCAGACGCGCCCAGCCTCAGAGGGCGCGGCCTGGTTTTGGGGCTTGGGAGCTGCGGCTGCGATGCTATGCGATGAAGCTCCTCACTGGCAGGGGCAGCATCTCGCGCAGAGTCGCAGAGCCGCAGAGCCGCAGAGGGCTGCTTTGACGGGGGGAGCGATGAGAGCTGCGGTCATTCTGGGTTTGATGAGTCTTCTGGTTGCCTGCGGCTCGACCGGCGTCGAGCGGCCGAGAGACACGTCGGAGCCCAAGGACACCGTCCACACCGACGACGTCTGGGACACCTCGGACGGACAAGACACGGCCGATCCTTGCGCTGGCGTGCTCTGCGACAGCGACGAGCTCTGCCAAGCTGGCGCTTGCCTCTCCATCAACGGCGACGCCGATAACGACAGCTTCAACGCCGACGTCGACTGCAACGACCTCGACCCCGAGATCAACCCCGACGCCGAAGAAATCTGCGACGGGCTCGACAACAACTGCAACGGGCTGCGCGACGAGGGCTACGACGGCGACGGAGACAACTACGCGGACTGCGGCAGCATCAACCGCGACTGCGACGACACCAACCCCGACGTCCACCCCTTCGCCATCGAGCTCTGCGACGGCCTCGACAACAACTGCGACGGCTTCAAGGACGAGGGCTTCGATGCAGACAACGACTCCTACAGCGCCTGCACTTCGGACCCCCTGCAACAAGACTGCAACGACCTCGATCCCAACGTGCACCCAGGCGCCGAAGAGCTCTGCAACCGCAACGACGACAACTGCAACGACCAAACCGATGAGGGCACCGTCTGCGTGGGCTGCTCGGACGGCGCCCGCGACGCCCTGACCGACACCGCCCGCTGGCCCGAGGTCGCGGGCTGCGCCGGAACCTTCCCCCGCGGCTCGCTGCGCGCCACCCGCACCAACACCAACTGCGGCGACGACGCCGGCGGCCAGTGCCCAGTGCCCGAGGATCTGTGCGCAACGGGCTGGCACCTCTGCATGCGCAACGGGCTGGGCTCCGATCTGGCCTACCGCCTCACCGCCGCCGATTGTTCCGGCGTCAGCGGCTCCTACGTCGCCGCCTCCGACAACTGCTCCAACCCCACCGACACCATGCCCACCACCTGCGACATGGCCACTCCCCTGCCCTGCCGGCCTTCCGGTTGGTGCACGGCGCCGGTCGTCTGCGGCGGCGGCGAGCACACCCGCTGCCCGCACGCCGTCTGGATGAACAACACCCACAGCTTCGGCACCCACAGCGGCAACACCAACAACAACGGTTGCTCGAACTTCGGCACCGACGTCACCTACAGCTCCGACCTCACGGGCGGGACCATCGCCTACACCGGGGTGTTGTGCTGTTTGGATTAGCGTCGCTGGCTTGTTCAGTCTGCGGTGGATGTTGCCTCGATCTCAACGCAAAGACGCGAAGGCGCAAAGGCGCAGAGAGCTTGGGCTTGGTGCTGCTTTGCTCGTGAGCTCCTGAGCTTCTACCAGACCACGAGCTTGCCGGCTTCGGCCATGACGGCGTGGATGCGCACGTCGAAGCGCGGGTCGGCGGCACCGACCCTGGCGGCCACGATGGGCATGCGGCCGTCAACGATGGCGTCGAGGAAAATGGTAGGCACTGACGCAGCCCAAGACGAGCTGGCCGTCATGAACGCCCCCAGGTAGATGCGCTGTCCGTCGGCCAGCAGCACGAAGGGCCGCCCGAACACCCCTGGAGCGGGGATCCGGCTCGCCAGCGAGCCACTCCACCCGTCGAGCCCGACGATTTGATTGGCCTCGTCGTAGGAGTCGACGCCCATCAGGGAGAGCACCGCGAACTCGTTCAAGACCAGCTCGGCGAGCGGGGTGCTTTGCACGTCGAGCGCGGTCAAGGCTGGGTCCGCCAGCAGGTGAATCTCGAAGCGGCTGTCCCAATCGTAGGGGGCGACCGGCACCACTCCGCTGTACAGCGACAGCGTGCCAGCCGAGGTTTGCGCACCGAGCAGGCAGAGCGTGGCGAAGGTCGGCTCGCTGTACGCGGTGTTCTCGATCCGCAGCCAGCCGCTGGCGTTGTCCATCGGGAGCAGCTCGCAAACAAAGGGATCAACGGTGCAGCGGCTGATTTCCAGCAGCTCTGGCAGTGCCTGTAGGTCGAAGGTGCCGTTTGGGACTTGTGCGCCCATGGCCCGAACCAGGGTCACCACATTGGCCATCGGGGTGCTGGGGAGGGCCTCCGTATGGAAGTGCAACGAGAATCCCTCGCAGCAGTCCATGATGAGCTTGGTCGAGGTGACGGGAACGGGCACGGAGGTGCCGTTGAGAGCGAGCTTCGACGCGCCCTGACAGAAGCCGTCGGGGTCCGTGGTGTCGACGTCGACGATGAGGTCGGGGACCGTGTCGGGGAGCGTGTCGGGGATTGTGTCCGGGGTGGCGTCGTCTGCTGTGAGGTCAGGGGTTGTGCTGGCGTCGGGCGCCGTGGGGCCAGGCGTGCTGTCCCGGTCTGAAACCGAGTCGAGAGAGGTCAGGTCGGCCTCCTCTTGGGTTGCGTGGTCGGTGCAGGCTAGAAGGGTCAACAATAGGAGCAGGGCGGCGGTGGTCGTGCGGCGCATGGTTCCTCTCGAGGGTGAAGGCTCGGCCGGTAGGCGCAAGATTTACGCCGAGGTCGAAGCCTTGGTGGCGCCTGGGGTTGCGCGAAGAGGGGCGCACAAGATGAGCGGTCCGGTTGACGAGGCGTCAAGAGCGCTTGTCGGGTCCGGGGGATGGACCAGTGCCGTCGTGGCGAGGGCGCGCTCGGTGGTCAGTCCTGGGAGCCAACGACGAAGTCCACTCCAAGAAAACTCTCTGCGGCTCTGCGGCTCTGCGTCAAAGATCGAAGCTCAGCCCACCGCAAACCTCGAGGTTTCTCACAGGGGAAAAGGTCCGGCACGAACCCATCAGCTGGACAGCACGAGGGCTCGCGGGACGATGCCGGCGAGCCCTCGAGAAGCCGAAGCGCAGACCTCAGCTGGGGCAGTTGATTGGGAAGCAGCGCCCCTCATTGCG
>Ga0100377_1002766_pt1 | contig 14495 bp, 12 predicted proteins | sample CryGeymeta201501_FD_83664 | JGI IMG/M metagenome (GOLD analysis project Ga0100377, IMG submission 83664) | Groundwater microbial communities from Crystal Geyser aquifers in Utah, USA - Crystal Geyser metaG 2015-01 | ecosystem: Environmental > Aquatic > Deep subsurface > Groundwater | place: USA... | reverse complement strand
CAGTGTCCGCCCCGGCAGTGTCCGCCCCGGCAGTGTCCGCCCCGGCAGTGTCCGCCCCGGCGAGCGGGGGGCGCTGATGTCGGGGCGCAGCTTCGAGCTGCAGCGCGAGCTGGGGGATGGCGCCTTCGGCACCGTCTCCCTGGCGGACATGCTGTCGCTCGGTGGCTTCCGCAAGGAGGTCGCCCTGAAGCTGCTCAAGCCCGACTGGGACGCAGCCAGCGACGCGGCGCGCCGGCTGCGGGACGAGGCCCGGCTGCTCGGCCGGCTGCGCCACCGCCACATCGTCAAGGTCGATGACCTGGTGCGGCTGGAGGGCCGCTGGGCCGTCGTCATGGAGTACGTGCCTGGCGTCGACCTGGAGCGCCTGCTGGCCTGGGCCAACGAGACCGCGGAGTCCGTGCCACCCGCGGCGGCCCTGGAGATCACGGGGGCCATGGCCCAGGCGCTGGACGCCGCGTGGAACGGGCCGGGCGACCAGGGCAGCGCCCTGCGGGTCGTGCACCGCGACATCAAGCCCAGCAACGTCCGGCTGACCGCCTAGGGCGAGGTCAAGGTCCTGGACTTCGGCATCGCCCGGGCCGACTTCGTGGGGCGCGAGGCCCGCACCGACAAGATCCGCTACGGCAGCGTCGGCTACATGTCCCCCGAGCGCCTGCTGGGTGATCCCGAGGTGCCGGCCGGTGACACCTACGCCGTGGGCGCCGTGCTCTACGAGCTGTTGACCGGCAGCGCCTACGGCCGCACCAAGCTGGCGCCGGAGCACGCCCACGAGCAGCTGCAGGCGCAGCTGGCCCTGGCGCGCAGCCTGCTGCCCGAGGCCGTGCCCCCCGCTCTGGAGCTCGTGCAGGACTGCATGGCCTACGAGGTGGGCATGCGCCCCGAGGCCCAGGAGGTCGCCCAGCGCGCCCGAGCCCTGGCCCGCCAGCTTCCGGGTGAGGACCTGTTCGACTTCACCGCCCGGGCCGTGCCGCAGGCCGAACAGGTCGGCAGCGGAGCCCTGGTCGCCCGCATGCTGAGCGAGGAGGTGGACTCGTCCCCCTTCGCCCTGGAAGAGGGCGCCGCGGGCGAGCTCGGCGTCAGCGTGGGGGGCGCTGGCGATCTCGGCGCTGGCGATCTCGGCGCCGGTGGTCTCGGCGCCGGTGGTCTCGGCGCCGGTGGTCTCGGCGCTGCGTCCATCGCCGGGGCAGCGCTCGCCGGGGCAGCGCTCGCCGGGGCAGCGCTCGCCGGGGCAGCGCTCGCTGCGTCGGCGCCGCTTCGGTCGCTCGCCGCCAGCCCGACCCTCGCCGTGCCGGCCGAGGCCGCTGACGACCTGCTCGATGACCCGGCCGCCGCGGTCCTCGTCTGGTCCCCCCGCTCCCGGCTGGTCGTGCTGGTGGCCGCTATCGCCGCCATCGGCCTGGTCGCGGTGGGCGGCCGGGCCTTGCTGGGGTCCAGCCTGGACGCTTCGCCGGGGATTGCCGCGGCGCAGGTCGGGCCCCAGGCGCTGGTCGGGCCCCAGGCGCGGGTCGAGCCGCCGGCGCCGCCAGCGGGAAGCTCGCAGGCCGACGCGCCGCAGGCGGGGATCGCGCTCCCGGCCGAGGCGCCGACGAACGCGGAGACGAGCACGCCGCCGGCACGCGCCGCGCGCGAGACCTCCGTCGCGGGCTCCTCCGCCGGCACCGCCGCCGGCACCGCCGCTGGCTCCTCCGCTGGCTCCGCCGCTGGCTCCGCCGCTGGCACCGCCGCTGGCTCCGCCGCTGGCACCGCCGCTGGCACCGCAGCCTCCGCGCCCGCGACCGCCTCGCCCGCGACCGCCTCGCCCGCGACCGCGCTTCGGACCGCGGCGCCCTTGCCGGACCCGGTCGACAAGGCTCTGCCGCCCGAAGCCGCGCCCTCGCCGGTCGCCGCCCGCGTGGAGCGCGTGAAGTTCCACGTGCCCGGCGCCACCCGCGTGGAGGCCGCCTGCGGCGGCGTCTCCAACAGCGCCTCCACCTCCTCGGTCAACGTGTTGTCCTTCCCCGCCGGCAGCTGCACCGTCAGCGCCGACGTCGACGGGCAGCACCTGAGCCAGACCGTGCACGTCACCCGGCCCAACGGCTACACCTGCACCCCAACCAATGGCTCGATGTCTTGCACCTCGCAGCTCTGAGCGCCCTGCTCCTGGCCCTGCTCGCCGCTCCCGCCCACGCCGCCGGCACGGCCTTGTGGTTGCAGGGCACGGTCGACCCCAGCCAGGTCCCCGAGTCCGAGTACCGCGCGCTGGACCAGCTCCCGCTGAACCAGGGCTGGACCGACCGCGACCAGGCCGCCATCGACCACCTCGGCGCCGAGCTGTCCGACGTCCGCCCCATGTTGGACGTCTTCGACGGCGAGCTGCAGATCCTGCGCCGCCTGGACGCCGCCCTGGCCGCCGTCAGCCTGGTGCGGCCCCAGGACCGGGCGCGGGTTCACGAAGCCCAGCTGCTCCAGGGCTTCGCCGCCTGGCGCTACTACCAGGCCGATCTCGCCACGTCGCCAGAGGCCGAGACCTGGCGGCGGACCGTCTCCGATGGCGCCGGGGGCACGCTGGCGGTGAACCGGGCCTGGGCCGGCGCCATCGCTGCCGACCCGGACACGCTGCCGAGCCCGGAGCTGCTGCCCGACGAGGACGGCCGGCTGGCCTACCAGGATCTGCGGGGCCGGCTGCTCAACCTGACCGACGCCGTCGTGATCACCCAGGACCTGCCCGATGGCGGCCGGCTGGCGGTGGACGGCGTGGTCGCGCCGACCGACCGGGTCCGCCTGGTGCCAGGCGAGCACCGGATCAGCATCGAGGGGCCCGAGGGGGTGCGGCTGCGAGACCGGGTGGTGCTGGCGGCCGGCCAGAGCCTGTCGCTGGCCTGCCCCGCCTCCCGCGACGAGCTGGCTTCGTTCGCCCGGTCCCTGGACGGCCACAGCGCCGTGCCCCTGCCTCCTCGGGTCCAGGCCGTGCTGGCCGGGCTGCCCTCGCCCGTCACGCTGGTCAGCGGCGAGGGCCGCCACGTCGTGGTGTCCCGGACCCAGGGCGACGCCGCGCTGCCCGCGCTGCCCCCCCTCGTCCCCGACCGCGGTCCAGCGCGCGAGCTCCTCCGCCGGAAGCGACCACGACGGCCTGTCCGTCGCGGTCTTGCTCGGCCAGGCCTGGGTCTACGACGGCGAGTGGTACCTGCTCAACGCCTCCTCCGGCGCACCCTCGGCCAAGGCCACGGTCAACGGCGGCGTGCCGGGCCTGGGGCTCTCGGCGCAGCTGCGGCGCGGCCTGCTGGCCGCCTCGGCCGGGCTGGACGCACGCTATGGCGTGGGCGACTGGCAGCACCTGCCCGTCGGCACCGGCAGCTGGCGCACCGAGCTGTACCCCCACCTGGGAGTCGGACTGCCGTGGCTGCAGGTCACGGCCGGGGCCTGGTTCCCCTGGCGGCTGGGCCTGGGGGCCCGCGCCCAGGTGCCCCTGGTCGGCCCCTTGGAGCTGGTGGCCGGCGGCCTGGGCGGCATCGGCCTGCCGATCACCCGCGACGGCGGTCAGCCCTCGTTCCAGGCGAGCCCCAGCTTCGCGGCCTGGGCCGGCGTCGGGGTCCGGCTGCAGCCCTGAGCCGCGTGGGCCGCGCGCTCCCCGTGCTCCGCGCCGGGGAAGGTCGGCGCTCAGCAGCCCGGCTGGCCGGCCGTGTCGCCCGTGTCCCAGCTGTCCACCGAGACGGCGTGCAGCGGCAAGCGGAAGTCCACCGTGGTGATGTCGTTGGACTTGATCCGCAGCTCGCCCGTCGCCTCGCCCAGGGCGCTCATGTCGGCCTGGACCGTGAACTCCTTGGTGCTGCCCGGTGACAGGGTGATGCCATCGAGGGTCTCGGACAGGGAGAAGACGCCGCCGCCGGACTCGGTGATGTCGATCCGGTCGATGTTCAGGTCGTCATTGCCCACGCTGTCGATGCGGACGTACTGCGAGCAGGGGAAGCCGGGGACCACGTCCACCCACTCCACGCCGTCGACGGGGATGACGGTCATCTCGCCGGTACCCACGTCGGTCTGGTTGTTGTTGTCGACGGTGAAGTTGGTGTCGCCGCCGCAGGCGCTGAGGGCTGCGGCGAGGATCAGGCTGGGGAACAAGCTGGCCTCCAGGCTCCGTGCCCCGGGACGATAGCGCGCGGCCTGCCTCGCCGCGACCAGGACATCGCCCTCGCGCGCGGATACCGTCGGGGTGTGCCGTCGGGATGTGCCGTCGGGATGTGCCGTCGGTCTCGCTTCGGCGGAGGCGGCACCGTGGAGGCTGAGCTGAAGCCCGTCGCGCCGGTCGAGGTGGTAGTCGAGGTGGCCCGCGGAGCGCACATCAAGCGCGGCGCGGCGGGGCAGGTGGACTACGTCTCGCCCCTGGGCTGCCCCTTCAACTACGGCTCCCTGACCCGCGGCTTGTCGGCCGACGGCGAGCCGCCCGACGCCCTGGTCCTAGGCCCGGCCCTGGCCCGGGGGGCCCGCCTGCGCTGCACGGTGGTCGGCCGGGTCCGCTTCGTGGACGATGGCCAGCCTGACGACAAGCTGGTCTGCCTGCCGCCGGGGCGCACCGCGCCGCTGAGCCGGCTGGAGCTGGCCCGAATCCGCCTGTTCTTTACGGTCTACGCCCGGGTCAAGGCCGCGTGGCACCAGGTTCGAGGGGCCCGGGGGCCGACCCGCTTCGAGGGGCTGCAGTCTGTCCCGGCCTCGCCCCAGGCCTAGTGCACGCGACTCGTTGCACCACCGACTCCTCCCTTGGCGAGTGGCTGGTGCCTCTCGATTCGTGGGAGTCAGGGGCCGGCGCGCCTGCGTACGGCGGCTGGCGCTCAGCGGGCTCGGGGGACGGTGGTGAGCTTCCGGATGTCGGTTGCAGCCCGGATGTCGGTTGCAGCCCAGACGACGGCCCACTGTCCGCGGGTTCTTGTGAGGCCGCGGAGGAGGAGCCGTCGGGGGCCCATGGCGTGCTGATGGTTCCGAAGGCAAGGTCTACCGGGATCTTTTGTCTCCTGGTGCGGGTCTGGACATCTTGGGTCTTGAGGCGGTGCGCCCTGCGGTCCTCGGCGCTGGCTCCCTCGGGGGCGGCCCCCTCCATCGGCTCGGGAGGGGGCCACCGTCGACGCTCTCGACCCCTCGGTCAGGTACGGCGTGCCCCCCCGACCCGCTCCCGACGATCGTGCTCCCACCGACCTCTTCGTAGCTTGGTGGCGTTTTGATGCACCGACTTGACTCGCGGCCGACTTCCCGTGGGCGGTTGCGCGCGTGGGGGGGGCATGGGCGGGACTGCACGGGGCAGGGAGGCGAGTGGGGACAACGGGGTGAGGAACCACAAAGGGGTGGCTGGGTGGCCTCGACTCTCGTTTCGGCCACTTGGCCGAGTCGCGGGCAGCGGGCGCGATGACTTGCGCCCCTACGAACGGTAGGGGCCGATTCATCGCGCCCTCAGTGTGGCCGAACCGGGGGGGCGAGGCCCGACCGGGCCCCAGCCTGGTTCGGGCGGCCCTGCCTCTCTCAGGCAGCGGGCGAGGGCTCGACCTGCGGCCCCGACTGCGCGCTGAGCTGGTGCAGGCTCAGGCGGAAGAGCGCGCCGCCGAGGGGCGACTGCTCCAGCGCGACCGCCCCGCCGTGGGCCGAGGCGCAGGCCCGCACCGCGATCATGCCCAGCCCGGTGCCCTGCGGCTTGGTCGTGTAGAGGGCGTCGAAGATCCGGTGTCGGAGCTCCTCGGGCACACCCGGGCCGTCGTCGTGGACCTCCAGGACCGCGACGCCGGGCTGGTCCTGACGCAGGCGCACCTCGACCTGTCCCTGCCCGTCCAGCGCCTCGGCGGCGTTGACCACCAGGTTGTCCAGGGCCTGGACGAGCAGGGGGGGGGCACGACGTGCTGCCAGATGGGGCCCTTCACCACCAGCCGGAGCTCGACGCCGCCCAGCGCCGGAAGTCGCTGGAGCATGGCATGCTCGTCGCGCACCAGCACTCCCAGCTCGACCTGGACGGCGGCGAGCACCGCCTCCTCCTTGCAGGCGCCGTGCAGGCGCTCAGCCAGGGCGAGCATTCGCAGCGCCGCGCGGTCCAACATCTCGAGGGCGGCGAGGGACTCCGGGTCGTCCTCGACCCTCCCCTGGACCTCGGCCGAGCAGCCCATGACCACCATGAGCGGGTTTCGCAGGTCGTGGGCCGCCCCGGCCGCAATGCTGCCGATGGTGGCCATGCGCTCGGCCCGCAGCAGCACCCGCTGCTGGCGAAGCTCGCGCAGCAGGAGCTTGTGGTGGGTCGAGGTGAAGGCCAGGTGGAGCGCGCCGACGGTCAGCGCCGAGACGACGATGAAGCCCACGGCGAACCACTGCTCGACCTCCTCGGCGCGGGCCGGGTTGCGGGCGAGGTGGGGCGCCTCCTGGTGGAAGAAGGCGATGAAGAGCGCGCCCATGGCCAGGTAGATGAGGCTGACCGTGCCGGCATCGACAAGGGAGCGGCGGTGCATGGACGGACCCAGCTGTGCAAGCTCCGGAACTGGCCGATGTGCGCGCCTGTGAGCGCGTGGCACGGCGTCGCAGCGGGTCGCGCCGCGGCCCCGGGACCGGCCCCTGTCCAATCCTCACGCGCACGTTAGCTTTGCGGCGTCACCGGGGAACTGACCGACATGATCCGCACCCGCCTCAAGCAGACCCTCAAGACCGGCCTCAAGAAGATCCTCCGCGTGGATCTCTCCGGTCCCCCGCCTCGCTACGCCGACGTCGGCGTCGAGCACCTCAGCTCCACTGCCGCGCCGCCGCTGCCGCGGGTGAGCGCGCCCGTCGCCGTCGCGCCCGCGCCGGTGGACCCGGTCGAGCTGACCGCAGGGCCCGTGGTCGAGGAGCCCCTGTTCGCGGAGCCTGTGGTCGAGGCGGTTCCGGTCGAGGTGGCGGCTGCCGAGAGCACCGTGGCCGAGAGCACCGTCGCTGAGAGCACCGTGGCCGAGAGCACCGTCGCTGAGAGCACCGTCGCTGAGAGCACCGTGGACGACGCGGACGACACCGCCGGCCTGGCCATCGCCTTCGACGCCGTGCAGGAGATCCTCGACGACATGGTGCGGCCGGCCTTGCAGGGCGATGGCGGCGACATCACCCTCCTCAAGATCGAGGAGGACAGCATCTACGTTCGCCTGGTCGGCTCCTGCTCCTCCTGCCCCTCCTCGATCATGACCATGAAGTTGGGGGTCGAGGCGCTGCTCCGGGAAGAGTTCCCCATGATGAAGGACCTCATCCAGGTCGACTAGTCCCTGCGGCCCCTCGTGCCCCACAGGGACGGTACCGGCCGCGGCTGGACCCAGCCCTGGTCCAGCCACAGCTCGACCGGGTCCTCGACGCCGACCTTGCCGACGTAGAGGTGGCCGAGGTCGCCGCCGCAGCGCAGCCAGGCCCGCACCCGCTGGCGGCCCTCCAGGTAGACGCTGTCCTTGGCGTAGACCCCGGGATCTTCGGGCCTGCGCAGGCCACGCTTGATCCGCAGGCAGATCCCCCAGGCAAGGCTGGGACCGACCCGGCCGCTCAGCTCCTCGTAGACCTCGCGGAAGCCGGCCCGGCGGGCGTGGTCGATGGCCTGCACCACCTCCACCTGGCGGGACAGGACCCCGGGCGAGTCCAGGCCGGTGTGCTCCTCGGCCAACATGGCCAGGCCCTCCTCGGTGGCGAGGGCCCCGGGCAGGCCGGTCTCGAAGCAGCGCAGGGCCTGGGCCCGGCCGTTGAGGGTGCGGACGGCGTGCACGTCGATCTCGTGGACCACCAGCCGGGCCAGGTCCCGCTGCCGGAACCGGGCGTCGGGGTTCACACGCAGCAGCCGCTTGGCGCCGTCGACCAGCACCCGGGCTGCCATGACGCGGTCCCGCTCGACCTGCCAGCCGGCCATGCCTCGCTGGGCCAGGGCGCTCTCCAGGTGGCCGACCAGCTCGGCCGAGCTGACGTCGAAGGGGGCCGTATCGTCGGGGGCCGCCGGGAAGCGCAGGGACAGGAGCGCGCGGTCCGGGTACCAGCCGCCGGCGCGGGCCATGGCGTCGAAGGCCGCCGCGGTCCGGTCCCGCAGGGCGCGGATCATGATGCGCGTGCCGTCCAGGCAGGCACCGACGATGGCGCCCGCCGGGTGATCGCGCGGCGGCTCGACCCGGTCCAGCGTGGCCAGGAGCACGTCGGCTTCGAGCAGGGGCTGGTACTCGAAGGGAGGGGCCGCGGTGCGGCCGGCGAGGAAGGTCCGTCGCGCCGCCGGGCCGTTGGCCGGGTTGAGGTAGCGCGAGAAGGCGACGCGCTCAAGGATCTCGTGATGCACGCGGTCAGCGTCCAGCACCGCCGCGGGGATGTCGGTGGTCGGCGTGGACAAGGGGAGGGTCGCCCGGGTCGAAGGGAGGCCGGAGGGGGCGGCTCCACGGTAGCATCGCGGACCCCTGCTGCCAGAGAGGACTCCGTGCCGGGTGCGCCCTCCCTCTCCCGCCTGGACCCCGTCGCGGTCCGGGCCCTGCTGCCTCCCTGGCTCGCGTCCACCGTGACGCCGGCCTTTGGGCCCGCCGTCCACGCTGCCATGGTCGAGCTCCTGCAGCGTACGACGGACGCGGAGCTGGAGCAGGCCCTGCTGGCGATGGCCGCGCTGGGGGAGGAGCACCGCCTGTACCCGGCCGTGCCCTTCGCCCGCCGCCTGTCCCGCGCCTACATGGCGCCCCTGCTGCTGCCCGGCTCCCAGGTCCACGGCGTCGAGCACCTCGTCCAGGCCCTGGCCCTGGGGCCGACCCTGCTGCTGGGCAACCATCGGTCCTACGTCGACACCCAGCTCACCGACCTGCTGCTCTCCCGTCGGGACCCGAACCTGGCCGCGCGCCTGGTGACCGTAGCCGGCCCCAAGGTCTACGCCGACACCTTCCGCCGCATCGCCGCGCTGGGCCTCTCGACCCTGCATACGGCCCAGTCGGCCACCGTCGCCAGCGCCGCGGCCGTCATGTCCGTGCGCGAGATCGCGCGCATCGCCGGGCAGACCGTCGTGCAGGCCCACGCGCTGATGTCCGCCGGCCACGCCGTCCTGCTCTACCCCGAAGGCACCCGCTCGCGGGACGGTCAGCTGGGGCCCTTCCTGCGGGGCGCCGGCCGCTACGCGCGCCTGGACGACGTACAGGTCGTGCCCGTGGCCCTCTCAGGCAGCGAGCGCGTCTTCCCCATCGACGTGCCGACCCTGTCGCCGGCCGTCGTGCACCTGCGCCTGGGCCTGCCCTTTGCTGCCGCAGGCCTGGATCGCGACGCGGTGCTGGAGCGCGCCCGAGCCGAGATCGAGGCGCTGCTCTCGTTGCAGCCGACGTCCACAGACCACCGCTGAAGGCGGCCTACTCTCCGCCGAAGCTGCGCTCGAAGAGGTCGGCGATGGCGGCGCGCCCGGCGTCCGTCAGGAAGCGGGTGCCGGTACCGGCGAAGTTGGGGGTCTCGATGACCGGGGTGCCTTGGACCCAGGCGCCGTTGCGCCACGAGAACCACTTCTCGTGGGGCTGGTCGAAGACCCACACCCGCTTGTTCCAGCGGCGGGCCAGCTCCACGGACCAGCCGGTGCCGCCGTGCACGGTGCCATCGGGCTGGATGGCGCCCACGACGAAGATCTGGTCGGCGTTGCTGACCACGTGCCACAGCACCTGGAGCACCTTGCGCAGAGCGGGGCGGTGCTTCCAGCTCCGGTGCAGCCGGTTGGCCACGTAGACCAGGGAGACGCCGCCCTTGGACAGCTCAGCGTCGTCGAGCACGACCCGGTCATTGGTGCGGGCCTGCTCGTGGCCGTCGAAGCTGAAGTTCTGCTCGGGCACGGCCCACTTCTCGGCGCACTCGCCGAACCAGGCCTCGGCCCCGACGGCGCCGCCGCTGAACAGCGTGCAGGCCTCGGGCGAGGGGGAGGGGGGCGCGGTCGCGGTGTCCATGATGTCTTCGGGCCGCAGCAGCATCGTGACCGGGTCGAGGGCGAGGGCCGGGACGTCATCGACGGCCACGCCACCCTGGCGCACGACCTGGAGGTTCACGTCGGTGCCGTTGGGCTCGAGCACCACGGCGGTGTCGACCAGCTTGGCCAGCGCGTCGATATCGGTCTCGCCGTCGCGGTGGGTCAGCACCGTCGCCCAGACGCGGATCTTCCGCTTCTCGGCCATGGCCCGCCAGTCGGCGATGCCCTCGCGCAGCTCATCGGCGTCCATGCTGTCCAGGACGATGGTGGCCGGCTTGAAGTCCATCACCTGGCCCAGGGTGTCGATGAGCTTCTCCAGGTCCGCAGGCCCGACCCGCTTGTCCAGGCTGCTGTGGATGACCCGGTGCCGCTCGATGGCGACGGCCGCCTCGTGCTTGTCCTCGCGGCGGGTGCCGGCGGTCAGCGCGCCGAACAGCTCGTCGTAGTAGCTGCGCACGTGGGCCGGGGCGTCGGTCCGCGAGACGTGCAGGACATTGGTCCCGCGCAGCAGCTGGTACATCGCGATCTGCACGATGAAGGCCGTCTTGCCGATCCCCGAGCGGGCGAAGCAGGCGCCGACCTGACCCGGCTGCAGGCCTCCACGCGTGGAGGTCGCCACCGCCTGCATGGGGCTGCGCTCAATGAGATGGTCGTAGGGCATGTAGAACCTCGGGCGGAAGGGGATCACCTGGCCTGTGCCCTCGCTGTCGCGGAGTGCGTTGGCAGGTTGCCAGGGCGACATGGGTGATCCCGGAGCGGGAAGTGGGGGAGGCGGGGGAGGGAACGGACTAGCTGGCCTTCTTCTCGTCGGCAGCCTTCTTGATCAGCTCCTCCTGGATGCTCTTGGGTGCCTCGGCGTAGCGGGCAAACTCCATGGTGAACTCCGCCTTGCCCTGGGTGCCGGACCGCAGCGCGGTGGCGTAGCCGAACATCTCGGACAGCGGCACCTCGGCCTCGACCTGGCAGAAGTTGTCCGCCTCGCTGGCGCCGATGATGACACCGCGTCGCTGGTTCAGAGAGCCGATGATGTTGCCGTGGAACTCGACCGGACCCTCGACGCCGACCTTCATGATGGGCTCGAGGATGGTCGGCTTGGCGCGGCTGTAGAACTCGCGCCAGGCGCCGCGGGCGGCCTCCTGGAAGGCGTTGTCCGAGGAGTCCACCGCGTGGGATGCACCGTCGTTGATGGTGACGCGCACGCCGACGACCGGAGCGCCGATCAGGCGACCCTTCTCCAGCATCGAGCGGAAGCCCTTCTCGATCGAGCTGATGAACTCGCGCGGGATGGAGCCACCGGACACCGAGTCAACGAACTCGAAGTTCGGGCCCTCGTGGGGCTCGGCGAAGCCGGCAACGCGGCCGTACTGGCCCGAGCCGCCGGTCTGCTTCTTGTGGGTGTAGTTGAAGTCGGTCCGGGCGGTGAAGGTCTCGCGGTAGCTGACCCGCGGGGGCGAGGTCTCGACCAGGGCCTGGTACTCGCGCTTCATGCGCTCGATGTACACATCGAGGTGCAGCTCGCCCATGCCCGCGATGACGGTCTCACCGGTCTCGGGGTCGGCGCTGACGCGGAAGGTCGGGTCCTCCTTGGAGAACCGACGCAGCGCCTTGCTCATGTTGTTGGCCGACTTGTTGTCCTTGGGGTTGACCGTCAGGCTGATGACCGGCGCTGGCACGAAGATGCTGCTCATCGCGATGTCGGTGTCGGGTCCGGTGAAGGTGTCGCCCGAGTAGCAGTCGACGCCGAACAGGGCGACGATGTCGCCCGCCAGGGCCTGGTCGATGTCTTCCATCTCGTCGGAGTGCATGCGCACCAGCCGGCCCACCTTGACCTTGTCGCGGTTGCGGCTGTTGTAGATGAAGTCACCCTTGGAGATGGTGCCGCTGTAGATGCGCAGGTAGGTCAGCTGGCCGTAGCGCCCGTCTTCGAGCTTGAAGGCAAGGGCGGCCACCCGGCCCGCGGGGTCGCAGGGCAGGATGAAGCGGACCTCATCGGGGCCGTTGCTCTTCTCGAGGTCGATGGCCTCGTTGGGGATGTCGGTCGGACAGGGCAGCCAGGCCACGACGGCGTCCAGCAGCTTCTGCACGCCGCGGTTCTTGTAGGCGCTGCCCATGAGCACCGGCGTGATCTGCAGGGCCAGGGTGGCCTTGCGGATGGCGCGGTCGATGATCTCGGGGGTGACCGTCTCCTCGAGCATGGCCTCGGTCAGCTCGTCGGAGAACATGCTGACGTCGTCGAGCATCTGCTCGCGGTAGGTCTCGGCGTCCTCCTGCAGGTGGGCCGGGATCGGCTCGATGCGGATGTGCTCGCCGTTGTCGCCGTCGAAGTAGACCGCTTCCATGCGGATCAGGTCGACCACGCCCTCGTGCTTCTCTTCGAGGCCGATGGGGATCTGCATCATGATCGCGTTGTGGCCCAGCTTCTCGCGGAGCTGCTTGGCGACGCGGAAGGGGTTGGCGCCCTGGCGGTCGCACTTGTTCACGAAGGCGATGCGCGGGACGTTGTAGCGACGCATCTGGCGATCGACGGTGATCGACTGGCTCTGCACGCCGGCGACGGAGCACAGCACCAGCACGGCGCCGTCGAGCACCCGCAGGGCGCGCTCGACCTCGATGGTGAAGTCGACGTGTCCGGGGGTGTCGATGATGTTGATCTTGTTCTCGCCCCACTCGCAGTGGGTCGCGGCGGACTGGATGGTGATCCCGCGCTCGCGCTCGAGGTCCATGGAGTCCATCTTGGCGCCGACGCCGTCCTTGCCCTTGACGTCGTGGATCGCGTGGATCCGGCCCGTGTAGTAGAGGATCCGCTCGGTCAGCGTGGTCTTGCCCGAGTCGATGTGGGCGCTGATGCCGATGTTGCGGAGCAGGTGGAGGGAGTCAGTGGACACGGGGTCCTCCTGGGGGGGGCGTCGGGGGGTGTTCCATGCCGACACCCGAGGGGGCGGCGTGATGAAGCGAGAGACGGGTGGGTCGTGCCGATGGGCGCAGCGGCGACGCGGCAGCGACGACCGCGGGGGCGCGCGGGTATCCCTGGCCGCGGATCCGGGCAACGACGAGGCGGTGACGACCCTGTGTCGGCAGGAGCCCGAGACGGGGACTCGGGCACGCTGTGACGATCGAGCTGGCCGACCTCCTCAGCGCACCGGGTCCCCGTACTGGACGGCGCAACCGTAGGACGTGGTGGAGGTTGGTCTCACCGCCCCACCCGCAGCCAGGGCGCGCAGAGCGGCGTCAACGTAGTCCCTCCGGTGGTCACCGTCGACCCTCCCCAGGGGCGCGTCATCCAGGGCTCCCCGGTAGGCCACGGTGCCGTCGGCGGCGATGACCACCGCGGCCGGCGCGGTGGTGATGTCGAAGCGCCGGCCGACCGCTGCAGTGGGGTCCAGCAACAGGGGGAGGTCCAGGTGCAGGGCCGCTCGTGCGTGGGCGTCGGCGGTGGGGTCGGCGCCGCGCCTGGGCACCGTCGAGTCAATGGCCAGCCAGCGCACGCCCCGGGCCCGCCACCGGCGGCTCAGCTCGGGCAGCGGGCCGCTGTCGGTCGCGTAGCGGACGAAGGGGCAGGCGGGGTCGAGCCACACCAGGACCACCGGGTGGCCGGCGGCGTCGTGCAGCGCGGCGCGCACCCCCTGGGTGTCGGTCAGGGTGAAGTCCGGCGCGCGCTCCCCCACGGCGACGGGCGGCCCGTCCTCGATCGGGGCCAGGGGCGGACCGATCGGCACGCTCCAGGCCCGGCTGCCGGCGGCGGTCTGGGCGGTCACCACAGCCTGGGCGCCGGGGGGGGCCGGCAGGGGCAGGTCCATGTGGACGGTGCTGCCCGATCCGTCCTGGGAGATCCCGACCGGGCCCAGCAGGGCGGCGAGGGCGGCGTCGGGGAAGAAGGTGACCCCCTGGGCACCGGGCAGGCTCAGGGACAGGCCGCCGCCGTCAGGCAGGGAGGTGAGGATCGCGGTGGGAGGGACGGGAGTCGGCAGCCGCGCCCGGTCGGCCAGGAAGGGATCAGCCGCGGAGGGCTCTGCCGCGACCAGGAGGGCGAGCTGCAAGGTGGCCTCGCCGGGGATGCAGATCTCCTCCTTGCAGGCGACCCAGGAGCTGTGGCCGACCACCTGGATCGAGGGCGGGGCGTCCTGCATCACGGCGGCGGGCACGAGCAGGGTGACGCTTCCCAGGTAGCCGTTGGCACCGCCTGCCTCTGGCCCGACGAGGCGCGCGGGCGCGGGCCACTGCACGGCCCCCAGGCGCAGGCCGTCGCTGCTCAGCTCCAGGGTGGTCGCGGCCTGGGCGGCGCTGCCCGAGCTCTCCCAGGCGATCTGCCAGCCGGGGGCCACATCGTAGCGCACGCCCAGCCACAGGTTGCCCTGGGCGGGGACGGGGTTGGGCGCTGCCAGCAGCGCGACCGTGACCAGGGTGTCCATCGCTGCACCTGTAATCAGTGGAATGCGCGCGTCGATCCCCTTGTTGCCCCCCCGTTGGCCCCCCGTTGGCCCCCCGTTGGCCCCCCCTTGGCCCCCCCTTGGCCCCCCCCTGGCCCCCCGTTGGCCCCCGCGGGCGGGGCCCCCGGCCCCCGGCTCCGGACCCCCCCCACCCGGGT
>Ga0100377_1002764_pt1 | contig 14500 bp, 14 predicted proteins | sample CryGeymeta201501_FD_83664 | JGI IMG/M metagenome (GOLD analysis project Ga0100377, IMG submission 83664) | Groundwater microbial communities from Crystal Geyser aquifers in Utah, USA - Crystal Geyser metaG 2015-01 | ecosystem: Environmental > Aquatic > Deep subsurface > Groundwater | place: USA... | reverse complement strand
CCCAGATCGCGCTCTGGCTACCGCAAACTGTCTATATCAAGTGATCGCGAGATTTTCAGACGCCCGGCAAACGGGCGCAAACCCACCCGACCCAACTCAACAAGGAGCGTTGCCATGACCACCCAGAATACAAGACGCCAATTCCTATGCGCCGCCGGCCTCGGCGTCGGTGCCGCCGCGCTGGCGGCCCCGGCCAGCTTGCATGCGCAGGAGCCAATCCGCTGGCGCTTTCAGACCTACGCCGGTGCCACTCTTGGCCAGTTCGTGACGAAGCCTGTGATCGACGCGATCAACGCGGCCTCCGGCGGACGGCTTCAGATCGATCTGTTCTATGCCGATCAGCTCGTGCCGACGGGCGAACTTTTCCGCGCGCTTCAGGCCGGCACCGTCGACGCGGTGCATTCGGATGACGACAGCATGGCGGCACCCGTGGATATTGCGGTGTTCGGTGGCTATTTCCCGGTCGCCACCAAGCACGCGCTCGACGTGCCGGTGCTGTTTGAGCAGTATGGGCTCCGCCAGATCTGGGAAGAGGCCTACGCCGAAGCAGGCGGCGTTGTCTGGCTGTCTGCGGCGGGACAGGATCCGTGCAACTTCAATACAGTTAAACCGATCCGTTCTGTTTCAGACCTCTCCGGGCTGCGCCTCTACACTTTCCCGACCGCAGGCCGCTTCCTGACCCAGTTCGGCGTGGTGCCGGTGCAGATCCCCTATGAGGACGCAGAAGTGGCTGTGCAGACGGGCGAACTCGACGGGATGGCCTGGTCGGGTATCACCGAGGACTACACCGTGGGCTGGGCCAATGTGACCAACTACATGACCACGAACAACATCTCGGGGGCATGGATCGGATCGATCTATGTGAACGAGGCGCGGTGGCGCGAACTGCCGGAAGACCTCCAGATGATCGTGCGCCAGTGCATCGACGCCGGGCACCATTTCCGCAACCAGTGGTATTGGGGTGGCGAAGCCAGACTTCGGGCAACCGGCGATCAACTGGAACTGACGACGGTTCCGCCCGCCGAATGGGCGGAAGTTGAACAGGCCGCCGTCGCTTTCTGGGACGAGATGGCCCAGCAGTCCGAACGGTCGGCACGCGTGATTCAGATCTTCAAGGATTACAATGCCGCGACAGGAAAGGCGGGGCTGCCCTATACCTGCCTCTGACCTGGGCGAGCATGTGGTGAAATGGATCGTCGCGCTTGTTGCGCGGCGATCCGGACAAGGACGGCGGCGGGGGCGTTCGAACGTTCCCGAGACGCCAACCCTCGTGTGGTTGCTGCCCCGGGCGCAAGGGGCAGCTTTTCGTCCGGGGTGTTGATTGTCGCCGCGCGTCAATTTGGTTGGGTTTTTAGGGCCGCGCGCGACGCTGGCCGACCTGGACCCCGATGCTGGCCGAGGGCCTCGCGTTATCGGTAGCTCTCGACGCTGAGTTCAAGGATGGTCGAGTGGTGGACGAGCCTGACGACTGCGGTGTCTGCGACCAACAGCTTGAGTTTCGCGTTCTCCTCTTCGATGCTCTTTAGCCGACGGGAGTCGGAAACTTCCATGCCGCCAAACTTGGCCTTCAGCTTATAAAAGCTCGCCGGGCTCAGCCCATGATTGCGGCACACCCCTCCCATCCTCGATGAGCGCAATGATCTGCTGCGCCTGATCCGTAAGCTTGCGGCGCGGGCCGTCTTGAGGGTTCTTCTCGCGGTCAGACCGCGCCCGTCGCTCAGATCGTCGGCTGGTCGGCGAGGTGGGCGAAAAGCCGCGCTACCGCCTCGGCACCGGGATCGTTGTGGCCGACCAGCCTGTCGGCGGCGACATAGCTTGCCCGCCCGGCCTTGGCGCGTAGGATCGCCGCGGTCGCATCGGCCCCCGCCCGCGCCGCCGCCGCCGCCGCCGCCGGCCCGCGCCGCAACGCCGCCAGCGCCGGTGCCAGCGCGTCGATCATGGTGCGGTCGCCGGGCCGCGCGCCGCCGACCTGCTGGACCCGGTCGAGCCCTTCGGCCAGTGCGCCGATCCAGTCGCGCCCGCCGGCCGAGGCATCGCCCGCCGCAGCAAAGAAGATCGCCAGCAGCACCCCCGACGATCCGCCCATGGTCTGGCTCAGTTCTATCCCGATCGCCCGGAAAAGCTGCGTCAGATCGGCCAGCGGCAACCGCTCGAGCGCCGCCTCCAGCGCCCGCGCGGCACCAGCCAGGGTCGAGCCGGTGTCGCCATCGCCCGATTTCGCATCGAGCGCGTTGAGGTCGTGCTCGGCCGCAGCAAGGGCGGCACAGACGTCGGCGATCAGCGCGCGGCGTGCCGGATGGGCCGAGGCCATCGGCCGGATCGGGGTCAGCCCGTCCGGCAAGGGCAGCACCTCGACCGCGCCAAAGGCGCTGAGGCCGGGCCAGGCATGGGGCGCGACCGGTGCCGACAGCGCCGCCTCGTCGTCGGCATCGACCGGCAACAGCGACAGCGAGAACCCCTGCATGTCGAGCGAGGTCATCAGGGGTGCCGGCCCGACGATCCAGCGGATCCGCGCGGCGATGACCGAGCGCGCCAGTTCCTCGGTCAGCACCGCCATCTCCAGCGCCGTCGCGCCGCCGAGATTGTTCAGAAGCGCAACATGCGGCCCCTTGCCCATCGCCGGGGCGAGCCTTTCGACCACCATCGTCATGGCCCGGCGCGCGCCGTCGAAGTCGACCTGCTCGATGCCGGCCTCGCCGTGGATGCCAAGGCCCAGTTCGGCCATGCCGCGGGCAATACGCTCTTCCTTCGGACTGCCCGGCACGGTGCAGGTATCCAGCGACATGCCGATCGAGATTGCGCCGCTGATCACCCGGCGCGCGGCGGCGGCGATGCTGTCGAGGTCGGCCCCCGCCTCGGCCATCGCCCCGGCGATCTTGTGCACGAACAGCGTGCCGGCAATGCCGCGCGCCTGCGGCAGATCGGGCAGCGCCACATCGTCATCTACGACAACCATCACCACCTTGCGCCCGAAGGCCCGCGCACGCTCGGCCGCCAGGCCGAAATTCAGCCGGTCGCCGGTGTAGTTCTTGACGATCAGCAGGCAGCCCGCCTTGCCTGCCACCGCGAGGATCCCGGCCAGCACCGCATCGACCGAAGGCGAGGCGAAGACATCGCCGCAGACCGCCGCGGTCAGCATCCCGCGACCGACGAAACCGGCATGCGAAGGCTCGTGACCCGAGCCGCCGCCCGACACCAGCGCCACCTTCGCGCGGTCCCAGTCGCTGCGCACTACGACCTTGATATGCGGATAGCCGTTCAGCCGCGCCAGCCGCCCGCCGGTGCCGCGCAACAGCCCGTCGATCGCCTCGGTGACAAGGGTTTCCTTGCTGTTGATGAACTGGGTCATGCCCGGTCTCCCTGAAAAACGCTGTCGTGTTGAACGCGCTGGCCGTCGGCGTCAAAGTAAAGCGGCCGGTCGGGACGGATCGCCAGCCGCTCACCGGCCTTCAGCCGGGTGTGGGCCTCGGTCAGCGTCACGATGGCATGGCCGTCAAGGCTGAGATGCAGCCGGGTCTGGTCGCCGAGACGTTCGACGCGCATCACCTCGGCTTCGCGCCCCTCGCCCTGGCGGATATGTTCGGGCCTGAGCGCGATCGTGACCGCCCGCGCCGGTGCGGACCCGAAAAGCGTGGCCGGCAGCGCGTTGATCCGCGGCAGGCCAAGCCTGGTCGCGACATAAAGGCTGACCGGGTCCTCGTAGATCTCGCGCGGGGTGCCGAACTGCACCAGCCTGCCTTGATCAAGCACGCCGACATGGGTCGCCATGGTCATCGCCTCGATCTGGTCATGGGTGACATAAAGGAAGGTGGCACCGAGGTCGTGATGGAGGCGCTTCAGCTCGATCCGCAGATCGGCCCTGAGCTTGGCGTCAAGCGACGACAGCGGCTCGTCCATCAGATAAATGGCGGGTGCCCGCACCAGGGCGCGGCCGATCGAGACCCGCTGCATCTCGCCGCCCGAAAGCTCGGTCGCCTTGTTGTCGAGCTTGTGGCCGATGCGCAGCACCGCCGCCACCTCGGCCACGCGCGCGGCGATCTCGTCGGGCGGGGTGCGCAGGATCGGCGATTTCAGGGGAAACTCGAGGTTCTGGCGCACCGTCAGATGCGGATAAAGCGAATATTGCTGGAACACCATCGCGACATTGCGCCCCGCCGGTGCGATCCCGCGTACATCCTGCCCGGCGATGGCGATGGTGCCGGCATCGGGCCGCTCCAGCCCGGCGATCAGTCGCAGAAGCGTGGTCTTGCCGGCCCCGGTCGGGCCCAGAAGCACAACGAAAGCGCCGTCCGGAATGACCAGATCCAGCGCGCTGACCGCCGCGATGGCATCAAAGCGCTTGGCCACCCCGCGCAAGCTCACCTCAGCCATGCGCCCCCCCTTGCTCCTGCGGTGCCGAGCGCAGCGCACGGCCCGAGCCTGCGTCGAAGAGCGTCACGCAAGGGGCGGCAAAACGCAGCCCGACCGCATCGCCCACCCGCGCCGGCCGGCTCGCCGCAGTCCGCGCCCGGATCGTGCCGTTGGGCGAGGACAGCGTCACGATCTGCGTCGTGCCAAGATATTCCACCGCCTCGATCCGGCCGCGATAGGCGGCATCGTCGTCGAAGGTGACATGTTCCGGCCGGATCCCGAAGACCAGCCGACCCGCCGCCGCTTCGAGCAGGCGCGGCACCGCCAGATCGGCCTCACCCAGTCGCACCCGGTCGCCGCCAGCCTCGATAGGGCCCTCGAAGGGCAGAAAATTCATTGGCGGCGAGCCGATGAAATCGGCCACGAACATGGTGGCGGGCTTGTCGTAGATCTCCTGCGGCGTGCCGAACTGCTCGACGCTGCCGCGATTCATCACCACGATCTTGTCGCCCATCTGCATCGCTTCGAGCTGATCGTGGGTGACATAGACCGTGGTCGCGTGCATCCGGTCGTGCAGCGCGCGCAATTCCTCGGCCATGTGTTCGCGGAACTCGGCATCGAGCGCACCAAGGGGTTCGTCCATCAGAAAGCATTTGGGATCGCGCACGATCGCCCGCCCGAGCGCGACACGCTGGCGGTCACCGCCGGACAGTCCGCCAACCGGACGGTCGAGCATGGCCTCGATCCCCAGAATGCGCGCGACCTCGGCCACTTTCGCGCGCACCTGCGCGCGCGGCATGCCCTGGCTGATCAGCGGATAACTGATGTTGCGCCGCACGTTCATGTGCGGGTAAAGCGCGAACATCTGAAAGACGAAGGCGATGTCGCGCTGACGGGCGGGTTTCGATGCGACCTCTTCGCCGTCAATGTATATCTCGCCCGAGGTGGGCATCTCAAGCCCGGCGATCATCCGCAGCGTAGTCGTCTTGCCACAGCCCGATGGCCCCAGCAGCATGAAGAATTCGCCATCCTCGATCCGGAACGACGAGGATTGCACCGCAGTGAAGTCACCGAAGTCCTTGCGCAGATTGCTGATCACGATCTCGGCCATGCGTTACTCCGGAAAGTGGCTGACGATCAGGAACAGCACCGTTCCCGCAAGCGTCACGGTGAAGGAATGGGAAAACGCCCACAGGACATAGGGCTGCATCAGCATGACGACACCAATCGCGATCAGGATGGATGCCAGCATCTCCCATGGGCCGCGCCGGAGGCGCAACAGGCCGTTGAAGAACTCTGTCATTTGCGCACCGCTCCGAAGGTGATGCCGCGCAGCAGGTGTTTGCGCAGCACGATGGTGAACACCATGACCGGTACCAGAAAGATCGTGGCCCCCGCCGCAACCGCAGGCCAGTCGCGCCCGCCCACACCGATGATCGTCGGGATGAACGGCGGCGCGGTCTGCGCCGTGCCTGATGTCAGAAGCACCGCGAAGGCATATTCGTTCCACGCGAAGATCAGGCAGAAGATCGCCGTCGAGGCGATGCCGGTCGCGGCCTGCGGCAGGACCACCTTGATGAATGCCTGAAAGCGGGTGTAGCCGTCAATCAGCGCCGCCTCTTCGTATTCGCGGGGGATTTCGTCGATGAATCCCTTCAGCAGCCAGACCGCCAGCGACAGGTTGACAGCGGTGTAGAGCAGGATCATCCCCGCATGGGTGTCCGACAGCCCGAGGCTGCGGAACATCAGAAAGATCGGAATCGCGACGGCGATCGGCGGCATCATCCGTGTGCTGAGAATGAAGAACATCAGATCGTCCTTCAGCGGAACCCGGTAGCGCGAAAACGCATAGGCCGACAGCGTGCCGAGAAAAACCGACAGAAAGGTCGAACCGAAGCCGATGATCACCGAATTCATGAAGCGCTCGCCAAAGCGCGACGGCCCGGTGATCACCATGCCCTTGCCATTCACGATGCGCTCATACCAGGTGGCAGGCTCGGCAATCGCGCCCGCTGTCTGCCGGGTCTGCGTGGTGAACAGGTTCACGTAGCCCTCGAGCGAGGGTTCGAAAAACACCTTGGGCGGATAGGCAATGGAATCGGGCGAGGTCTTGAACCCCGTCGCTATGATCCACAGCAGCGGCACCAGCGTGATCAGCGCATAGAGCACGACCAACAGCCCGGCGATCCATTTCAGTCGGCGCGATGGCCCGATGACGGCGGCGCTGCTCATCTTTCCTTCACCTTGTTCATGGCCTTGACGTAGATCGAGGCCAGCCCGAAGACCGTGACGAAAAGGATCACCGCATAGGCCGAGGCATAGCCCGTGCGCCATTTCTCGAAGGCTTCACGCTTGAGGTTGATCGAGGTAAGTTCGGTGGTCGAGCCCGGCCCACCGCCGGTAAGCTGCACCACCAGATCGAACATCTTGAAATTCTCGATGCCACGAAACAGCACCGCGAGCATCAGGAAGGGCAACACCATGGGCACGGTGATGGTCCAGAATTGCCGCCATTTCGAGGCGCGGTCGCATTCCGCTGCCTCATAGATCGATTCCGGAATGGATCGCAGGCCGGCGAGACAGATCAGCATGACAAACGGCGTCCACATCCAGGTATCGACGATCACGATCGCCCACGGGGCCAGCGCCACCTCTGCAATCATCGAAAAGCTGGTGGGATCCGTGCCGCTGAAAAAGGCCACCACGTAATTGAACAGCCCGATCTGCGGCTGATAGAGAAATGTCCAGAAATTGCCAACCACCGCCGGCGACAGCATCATCGGCAGCACGATGACCGTGGTCCAGAAGTTGTTCCCCCGGAACTTGGCATTGATCAGCCAGGCCAGCGCAAAGCCGATCAGCACCTGAAACGACAGCGTCCAGAACAGGAAATGCGCCGTCGCCTGCATCGTCTGCCAGATTTCAGGGTCGTTCAGGATGCGCTCATAATTGCGCAAGCCCACCCATGAGACCTCGGCATTGGGACGATTGGCGCGGAAATCCGTGAAACTCAGCCGGATCGTCCAGATCAGCGGAAAGATGTTGATCGCCAGCAGCAGAAAGATCGTGGGTGCCACGAAGATCCATGCGATCGCGCGATCCGACAGCCCCCTGATCTTGCGCGCCATCCTGGGCGGGGTTGTGCGTGCGGCACGATCCATCGCCGTCTCCGACATGAGAAGCATTCCTTCCGGACGTGAAACCCTGACATGGTCCGCAGCCGCGGGGCGCGCGCACGGCCCGCCGCGACACCGGGCACCTGCCCGCACAAGCGCGCGGGCAGGCACTGGACGGGCGGGGCTCAAAGCTTTCCGTCGTCCTTGAACACCTCGACCCAGTCAGCCACCAGTGCATCGAGCGCCTCCTGCGCCGTGCCCTCGCCCGCAATCACATAGCGGTGGATGCGGTTCTGCATCGCCAGCAGAAGTTCGGCATAGGTAGGTTCGGCCCAGAAATCCTTGACGATGGCCATCGAGTCGAGGAAGGCCTGCGCATAGGGCTGGCTGCCGACAAAGCCCGGGGCATCGACCACCGCACGCAGCGCGGGCGCACCGCTCTTATCCCACCAGCGCTGCTGCACTTCGGGCTGGGCGAACCACTTGATGTAGTCCAGCGCCGCCGCCTGTTCGTCGGAGTAGGACACGACGGAGATCCCCTGCCCGCCCAACTGCGCGAATTGCCCGGCAGGCCCCGGGGGGTTGGCAAAATAACCTGACTTGGCACCGCCCACATTCGGATCGGCGTTTACACCCGGCCAGATGAAGGCGAAATTCATCTGCAGCGCCACCTGCCCGGATTTGTAGGCGTCGATCGTCTCGGACATGTACCAGTCCGACGAACCCGGCGGGGTGCAGCAATCGTAAAGCGCCTTGTAGGCTTCCAGCCCCTTGACCGCGCCAGCCGAGTTCACGAACCCGTCCAGTTCATAGGGGTTGCCCGGATTGCCGTATTCGAATCCGTAATTATAGAGCCAGTTGGTCACCCCCAGGGTGATCCCCTCCGAGCCGCGCTCGGTATAGATCGCAGCCCCATAGACGGTTTTTCCGTCGATCTCGCGCCCCTGAAAGAATTCGGCGATGTCCCGCAACTCGGCCAGCGTCGCGGGCACAGCCAGATCGCGGCCGTATTTTTCCTTGTATTCGGCCCTCAGGTCGGGGCGATCGAACCAGTCCTTGCGATAGGTCCAGCCCACCACATCAGCGAAGGCGGGGAGCGCCCAGTAGTTCGGGGTGCCCTTTGGCCATTCGGCATAACCGGTCACGGTGGCAGGGATGAAGTCGCCCATCGAGATGCCGTTTGCATCGAAGAAATCGTTCAGCTTCACATAATGCCCGGCCTCGGCACCAAGCCCGATCCACTGGCTGTCACCGATCATCAGATCGCACAGCTTGCCGCCCGAGTTCAGCTCGTTCAGCATCCGGTCGGCGAAATTCGGCCAGGGTACGAACTCGAAATGCATCGTGTTGCCCGATTGCGCCTCATAGTCCTTGCTCAGCTCGACCAGCGCATTGGCCGGGTCCCAGGCGGCCCAGCACAGCGTCAGATCCGCAGCCTGCGCGCCGCCCGCCAGCCCCGCGCCAAGCAGCGCCATTGCCGATACGGACGCCCTGAACGAAAGTTTCATGTCTGTTTCCTCCCTTGGAATGATGGCGATCACGGTGGTGATGCCACCCGCGATGCGCCGCTGACGCCATCGTCGGGTTATCCCGATCATTGCGGCCCGATTCTTCTGGTTGACTGGCAGCCTAAGCAGCAGCGGCGCCCCTGTCCAGCTATTTTTGAGGTGCGCACCTCATTTTGGTGCCAACATGCCGCCATCACCGTGGCGCAAATATCCCGGGTGCCGGGGCAGCGCCCCGGCCTAGCCGAGATTCTCGCGCAGGATCACCTCGATCCGGATCCGCTCCTGCGACAACACGACGGCGCGCGCATCCGAGGTGGCGCGCAGAACCCTCAGCGCCGAGCGCACGATATGGCCGAGGTCCTGGGTGATCACCGCGTCGATCACCCCCTCGACCAGCCCGGCGCGGGTGCTGTCGGTCAATTCATGCGCGATCATCGCCACCCGCCCGGCCAGCCGGTGCTCGGCCATCAGCCGGATCAGCGCGCGGTTGCCGGTGGCCATGTTGTAGACCCCGGCAAGATCCGGAGCGGCGGCCAGAAGGGCGCGAAAACCGCGCGCCAGCGCCTCGGGATCGTCATGGCCTTCGATCGTCGGCAGCACCTCGAGCCCGGCAAAACTTTCGCCGATGACCTGATCGAAACCCAGTCGGCGTTCGATGCTGTCGCGGCTCTGCATCGAGGCGGCAAAGACCGCGATCCGGCCGGGCCGGGCGCAGATGAACCGCCCCATCAGGCTGGCCGCTGTGCGCCCGGCGGCAATGTTGTTGATGCCGACGAAATGGTCGCGCGCCGAATTCGGCAGATCCGAGACCAGCGCCACCACCGCGACGCCACCGGCCTTCAGCCGCGCGATCGCGTCGCGCAGAAGCGGGGTTTCGGGTGCCATGATCGCGATTCCGTCGACCGCGCCGCAGTCGAGCGTGTCGAGCGCGCGGGCCAGCCGATGCGGATCATGCGGGGCAAACGCGGTGATGGTGACATCGGTGCGTTCTGCCGCGGCGGCAGGGACCGTATCCTCGACCGTGCGGCGCAGGCCGGACAGGAACTGACCGCTGCCGGCGGGCAGGAAAAAGACCATCCGGTAGTCGCGCTTGCGCGCCAGATTGGCGGCGTGGAGGTCGCGCACATAGCCGAGCCGCGCGATCGCCGCGTTGACCCGCTCGATCGTCACCCGCCGCACGCCCGGGCGCGCGTTCAGCACGCGGTCCACGGTCGCCAGGCTGACGCCCGCGACCTCGGCGATATCGGTGATGGTCGGACGCGCCACCTCGCCTCCTCGCCTCACGGCCTTGAACCCTGCGATCGAGAGTTACGGCCATCAGCCGAGCGCGTCAATGATTTCTGAGGTGCGCCCCTCAGGGCGGCGCGGGGCGCGGTCCCGCCGCAGCAGGCCTATCCCATCGCCACCGTAGCCGACTTTTGCACCGCCGTTCTCATTCATCAGCGGCGGACGAAAATCTCTACGCGATGCGCTTTACATGCCCGCCTTGATTGCCATGCGGTTCAACCCGGACCAGAAGGCCAAATACACTCAGCTCCACGAAGCTGAAAAACCCGCCAAGGTCGCCATCATGCGCAAGCTCCTCGAAACTGCCAATGCGCTGGTCAAGGCTAACCGTCTCTGGGCCCGAAAATGCTCTTGATCAAGATGGATACTCACTTTGGCGCGACGCGGCGCAAGCTTTGGCAGGTCAACGCCTGCAGTCTGATGACGTCCTGCGGCCAGAGCGGGTCAACCTGCTTGACAAATGGCTATTAGCTTGTGAGTATAACGTTAAACTCAGGAGGTATCATGCTGGATTTTTCTTATTACAGCGCCACGCTTTATTCGGCGGTGCTGTCGGATGTGCTGGACGGCATGGGCCACAGCCATCAGGCGATGCGCCCCTTCATCCGGCCGGTGGATGACAGTCTGGTGATGATCGGGCGGGCGCGCACCGGGCTTTATGCCATCACCTACAGCCACACCGAGGGCGACAATCCTTATTCGCTGGAGATGGATTTGATCGACGGGCTGCGCCCCGGCGAGGTGCCGGTGCTGGGCTGCAACGGCCCGACCGAGCGGCTGGCCCCCTGGGGCGAGCTCTTGTCCACCGCCGCGCACATGCGGCGTGCCCATGGCTGTGTGACCGACGGGCTGGTGCGCGATCTGCGCCAGATCAGGGCGCTGAAATTCCCGGTGTTCCACGGCGGCATCGGCCCGCTGGATTCCAAGGGCCGCGGCAGGATGGTCGAGATCGACACCCCCATTGTCTGCGCCGGGGTCACGGTGCGGTCGGGCGACATCGTGTTTGGCGACATCGACGGGGTGGTGGTGATCCCCAGGGAAATCGAGACCGAAGTGCTGGCGCAGGCCATCCGCAAGGTGACCAGCGAAAACGACACAAGGCGCGAACTGCTGGAAGGGCGGCTGCTGCACCAGGTTTACGAAAAATACGGCGTGCTCTGATACGCCGAACCCGATCAACAAGGAGGACTGAAAATGACCGGACAAGGACTGATGCGACCGGCACGCGCATGCATCGGCGCGGCTGTGCTGGCGCTGGCGATCGGCCTCGCAGGGGCGGTATCGGCGGAAACGCTGCGGGTGCTGGCCTGGCAGGGTTATGCCGATGACGACTGGGTGAAGGCTTTCGAGGAAAAGACCGGCGCCACGGTCGAGGTGGTGGTGATCGGCACCGATGACGAGCTTTGGGCCAAGATTCAGGGCAGTGGCGGCCAGGATTTCGACGTGCTGTCGGTCAACACCGCGCAGTTGCAGCGCTATATCGACGCCAAGCTGGTGCAGCCGATCAACCTTGCCCAACTGCCCAACCAGCAGGCCGGGCTGGAACGGTTCCGCGATCTGACCCAGATCAGCGGCACCATGCGCGACGGCGCGGTTTACGGGGTGCCCTATGCCTATGACGCCATCGGGCTGATCTATGATCCGGCCAAGGTGGTGCCCGCGCCGACCTCGTGGTCGGTGCTGTGGGATCCGCAATACAAGGGCCGGATTCTGGCCTATGACAATGGCGAGCACAGTTTTTCGTTTACCTCGCTGATGCTGGGTTCGAAAACGCCGTTCCGTCTGTCGGATGCCGATCTTGCCGCCGCCAAGGACAAGTTGGTGGAACTCAAGCATAATATCCTCAGCTTCTACACCACCCCCGACGAAGCCTTGCAGATTTATCAGGCCAATGATGTGGCGCTGGTCTTTGCCAACTACGGCCAGCAACAGGTCAAGGCGATGAAGGATGCCGGGCTGGACGTGGCCTATGTCAACCCGTCGGAGGGCGCGCTGGCCTGGCTCGATACCTGGGCGATCACCGTGGGGGCCAGGGATGTCGCACTGGCCCATGCCTGGATCGACTTCCTGCTCGACCCGGCAATCGGCAGCGCCATGGCGGAACGCACCGGCTTTGGCTCCAGCGCCGTGGCCTCGGCGGCGATTGGCGAAAACGATAACATCGTCTGGCTGGAATCGGTCGAAGACCCGACCAGACGGTCCGATTTGTGGAACGAAGTCAAGGCCACGCCGTGAGTTCAGGCGAAAGCCGAACTCTGGTCGAACTTTGTGGCGTGGCCAAGACCTACGGCACCGCCAGGGTTCTGCAGGATGTCAACCTGACGGTCGAGGATGGCGAGTTTCTGGTCATCCTCGGCCCGTCCGGTTCGGGCAAGACCACGATCCTGCGGCTGATCGGCGGTTTCATTCCGGCGACAGCGGGGCAGATCAGGCTGGATGGGGCGGTGATCAACGACCTGCCGATCAACCGCCGCCCGTTCAACACGGTGTTTCAGGACTACGCCTTGTTCCCACACATGACGGTGCAGGCCAACGTGGCCTACGGCCTGTCGGTGCGCCACCTGCCGAAGCCCGAGATCGCCAGCCGCACCGCCAGGGTGCTGGATCTGGTATCACTGGCGGAATTCGCCGACCGCTATCCGGCGCAACTGTCGGGCGGGCAGCGCCAGCGGGTGGCGCTGGCGCGCGCCATCGTCTGCCAGCCGCGCCTGGTGCTGCTGGACGAGCCGCTGGCGGCGCTGGATGTCGATCTGCGCCACCAGATGCAGGTTTTTCTCAAGGACGTGCAGCGCCAGATCAGAACCACCTTCCTGTTCATCACCCATGATCAGGAGGAGGCGATCACCCTGGCCGACCGCATCGGCGTGATGGATCAGGGCCGGATCATGCAGGTCGGCGCGCCGCGCGATCTTTACGACCGACCGGGCAGTGCCCATGTCGCGCGGTTTTTCGGCGAGAACAACCTGATCGAGGGCCGGATTCTGGCGGTCGCAGGCGGTCGGGCCACGGTGGAATCGGCGCTTGGCAGGCTTGCGGCCTGCTGCGATGCGGGGGCCGGATTTGTCCCCGGCGAGGCGGTGCTGCTGGCGATCCGCCCGGAAAGGATCAGCCTGCGGGGCGATGCGGCACCCTGCCCCGAAGGCTGGGCCGAGATCGGCGGTCGGGTTGCGCGCGCGGGCTTTGCCGGACCGCTGACCCATCTGCACCTTGCGCCCGACGCCGCCCCGGCCCAAGCGCTGTCGATCAAGCGGCTGAGTGATGCGAGCGCCGATGCGATCACGGCCGCGCGGCACCTGCGCGTCTGCTGGTCGCCCGAGGATGCCTGGCTGGTGCGGCCATGACCCGGCGCACCGGCCTTGCCCGACCGGCGATCAGCCTTGGCGTCTATGCGATCCTCGGCGCGCTGATCGTGGTGCCGTTCCTGTCGTTCCTGGCGATGAGCCTGTTCTCGGTCAACGGGGTGGTGATCGACCGCAGCCCGACGCTGGCCAACTTTGCCCGCGCGGCAAGCGATCCGGTCATGCGCAGCGTGTTCTGGCGCACCATCCTGTTGTGCAGCGGCATTGCGCTGGTCACCACGCTGGTCGGCTATCCGGTGGCGCTGCTCATTGCCGGGCTGCGCGGGGTGGCGCGCCATGTCGTGCTGACCGCGATCACCGCGCCGCTGGTGCTTTCCTATGTGATGAAGATCTACGCCTTTCGCAGCATCCTGGGCGGCAACGGGTTGCTCAACCGGCTGCTGATGGCGGCGGGGATCATCGACGCACCGTCGAATTTCTTCGTCTTCAACCTGAACGCGGTGTTTCTGGTGCTGGCGGTGCTGCTGGCCCCGTTCGCGATCCTGCCGATCCTGCTGTCGCTCGAGAAAATCCCGCCCGCGCTGGCCGAGGCCGCCGCCGATCTGGCCGCCAGCCGCTGGACGATCTTTCGCACCATTACCCTGCCGCTCAGCCGCCCCGGCATTGCCACCGCGCTGGCCTTCACCTTCATCATGGCGATCGGCGATTTCATCACGCCGCAAATGGTGGGCGGACCGAGTGGTTTCACCTTCCGACGGGTGATCTACAGCCAGTTCGGGCTGGCCTTCAACTGGCCGTTCGGGGCGGCGCTCGGGGTGCTGATGGCGGCGGTGATCATCGTGGTGCTGCGCTGGCGCTGCGGCTGGGACGGGTGCCGGGGGGGGCCGGGCAATGACGCGCTCGCTGGCGGTGCAGGTTGGGCTGGCGCTGATCACCGCTT
>Ga0100377_1002761_pt1 | contig 14506 bp, 15 predicted proteins | sample CryGeymeta201501_FD_83664 | JGI IMG/M metagenome (GOLD analysis project Ga0100377, IMG submission 83664) | Groundwater microbial communities from Crystal Geyser aquifers in Utah, USA - Crystal Geyser metaG 2015-01 | ecosystem: Environmental > Aquatic > Deep subsurface > Groundwater | place: USA... | reverse complement strand
CTGTGATCTATCCAGATAAACTCTTACCTTTACCCCTCTTTTTTGGGCATTGGCCAGAGAGAGGGCAATTTCCTGATCAGTGAAGGTGTACATGGCTATATTAATGTAGGTTTCCGCCTGATTAATATTTTTAATGATAGCTTTTTGGGGATTTTCCGAGAGGGAGAAGTAGACTTCGGTTTTGGCAAAGGAAGAAAGGCATAAGATTAAGGTAAGGATAATTATGGTAAGAGTGATAAGAGTGAGTTTGGTTTTTGTTTTAAAATAGAACATTTTTTAAATATTCTCTTTTATTTATATTTAATAGAATTAGAGTAGACAGGCGAGACGCCTGTCCTACATGATTATATATCATTTTTATTATATTCGACAAAGAGCTGGGAAAGTCCTGCTTTTGAGGGAAAGTTTTTTGAAATTAAAAACAAGGGTATACAGAAATAATTAGTATAATAATACCAACAAGGCATGCATAAGTAACAACTATAATCGGTTTAATCCAGAGAAAATTCTTTTCCTAATCCTAATTTTTTTGCTTTTTGGTAAATAAAAAATCCGGTAGCCATATCCTGAATAGATAAGCCTACTGTTTTAAAAATAGTAATTTCTTCCTTATTTTCTCTACCTATTTTTTGATGGGAAATTATTTCCCCGATTTCACCAGTAATATTTGCTTTATCAAATTGACCTTTCTGAAGGGGGATAATGAAGTCACCGGCTTCTTTTAAAGTAGCCTCTATAGAATCAACATATATTTTATCCGCCTTTAAAAGGGTTTGAATATCAATTTCTTGCGTCTGAGGAGTAAATGAACCAACCGCATTAATATGAGTTCCAAGTCTTATTTTTTCTCCAGGGAAGACCGGAGTTTTAGAAGTAGTGGTTATACAGATAATATCTGCGTTTTCAATAGCTTTTCCCGAAGAAGGACTTATGGTCCATTTTAAGGAAAGGTTGGAAAGTTTATTCTTCATTAGTTCCAAATAGTTAATGGACTGTTGTTCATTAATATCATAAATATTTACTGATTTTATATCTCGTACCAAACACACTGCCTCTAATTGAGTCCTGGCTTGAAATCCGGCACCAATAATCGCTACTGTTGAAGAATTTTTCCTGGCTAAGTAATCAGTAGCCACACCGGAAGCAGCGCCAGTCCTAAGGGCAGTTAAATAATTTCCTTCTAATCCAGCTAATGGTAATCCCGTCTCTGGATGGATTAATAAAATAAAGGCATTTGTGGTAGGTAGATTTTTCTCTCTGTTTTTGGGAAATACAGATACAATTTTTAAACCTAAAGCGCCTGAATCTTCGATATATCCGGGCATATAAAGGATAATTCCATCTTCTTGAGGAATTTTTATCTGAGTGCGAACTGGAATAGTAACTTTTCCGGATGAATAAGCAGCAAAAGCATATTTAACCACCTGAATGGCTTCTTTTATGGAAATAGATTTTTGAATATCACTTCTGGTTAATAAGAGCATGGTCAACCTCCTTTTGGGATTAATCTTTTTGTTATTATTTAAAAAAATTTTTAACCTAGTGTCCCCCCCCGAAGAAGGAACGGGGCGGATAAATCCGCCCCCTACAAAATAATCAGGGATAGAAAGGTAAAAAATATGGTGGTAAAAGGTAGATTTAAAGTAGATATTCTGGTCGGGGCGAGAGGACTTGAACCTCCGACCCCCTGAACCCCATTCAGGTGCGCTACCATACTGCGCTACGCCCCGACTTTTTATATTATACTAAATCAGCCTTATTAAGGCAATAAAATTATAGTTTAATAAATTTTTTACCTTCAATCTCTTTTATTAAATCTTTTAATTCGAGGTTTAGTAATATCTCGCTAACTTTACTGGCAGATAATTTGCTAACTTCAATAATTTCGTCTATGTGGATAGGTTCGTTGGAAATTATCTTATAAATTATTTGGTCTTCTTCAGATAGAGAAAATTTTTCTGCACTTATTTCTTTGGTATTTGTTTCTTGGACTACAATTCCTGGAATTTCTTCCAGAATATCTCGATAATTATTTACCAACTTCGCTCCTTGTTTGATTAAATTATGCGTACCATTTGACAAGGAAGAGGTTATATTCCCTGGAACCGCAAAGACTTCTCTGCCTTGTTCGAGGGCAAAATCAGCAGTTATTAATGCACCACTCTTCTCACCAGCCTCCACTACCACTGTTCCCAAACTTAATCCACTGATAATACGATTTCTGCGGGGAAAATTCTGCCTTTCTGGCAAAGTAGAAAAAGAAAATTCAGTTATTAATGCTCCTGACTCTTCTATTTCTTTCGCTAACCTTCTATTTTCAGGGGGATAAATAAGATCAATTCCACAACCAAATACCGCGATGGTCCGACCGTGGACTGCTAATGCACCTTTGTGAGCCGCTGTATCTATTCCTCGAGCCATCCCACTTATGATAGTCAATCCAGCTAAAGCTAAATCCTTGCTTAAATTTTCTGCAACCATTTTTCCATAATAGGTAGCTTTTCTTGAACCGACCAGGGAAATAGAATTTTTGTCTTTTTCGATAATGTTCCCCTTAAAGTATAGAACTGGGGGAGGATCGTGAATTGTTTTTAAATTCTCCGGATATAAATCATCCTTTATGGTTAAAACATTGGCTTTATATTTAGCTAATAGATCTAATTCTTGTTCGGGAGTAATATTATTTTTTTCTTCGGAAATCCTGGAGGATATTTTGTTGCTCAAATTTAGCACTCTGGATATTTCTTCTGATTTTACAGACCAGGCATTCTCGGCTGAACCAAAATATTCCATCAATTTATGAAATCTTTTTGGTCCTATATCTGATATTTTATTCCAGGCTAACCAGTATTTTAATTCTTGTTCTTTCACCTAATACACCTCCTTACCTAGACAGGCGGGCCTGCCCTCGTGAAAACGGGGGATGCCTGTCCTACATTGGAAATAGGGATTGCTTCCCCTGTTTTTCACAGGGGCAGGCTTGTAAAGCTCCTCGCAATGACAGAGGGTCGGATAAATCCGACCCCTACGCCTAATGACAGAAAATGTTTCACCCTCACTTCAAGGGAGAGGGTAAATCCACCATAATCATATCACTTGAAGAGAGAGGATTAATCTCCACACCATATATGTAATATTAATAAGATCCTTTACTAACTAATAGATTAATTGTATTATTATCTGAAACTATATTTCCCGCTTCAGGGGTCTGAGCAATAACTACCCCCTGAGGTACGGAAAAATGTTTGCTATAGGTGACTTTGCCTAAAGTAAGGCCGTATTCTTCGATGATGGCCGTGGCTTCTTTTAGCTCTTTATTTCTAAGATCGGGAATATTTAAAGCAATAGCCTTACTCCCTTTACTTATCACCACATAAATTTCCCGATTCTTTTTTACTGTTGACCCGCTGGCTGGATCCTGAGTGATAATTTTATTGGGGGAAATATTTTTATCAAATTCATCACCAGAAACCTTTAGCTGTAATCCAGCATTATATAATTTTTCTTGGGCAACTTTTAATTCCTCACCAATTATGGAAGGAACGACAGTATTTGGAACAGAGTATACATTTTGATATATTATAAAGGCACTTACTCCCCCAGCCAGCACTATAAAAATTATAAAAATAATACTAACCAATGATTTTAAAATAATATTAAATATTTTCACTATCCAGTTCATTTATGAACCTATCCTTTTCTGATCATTTTTGCCATAAAGAATCCATCTAGATCTAAATTGGAAAGTCCAGGGATTATCTGAAAAAATTTCTTCTGTTTATTCTGATTTGATGGATAGACTTTTAACTTTCGCTCTTTTATAAATTCATTTAAATTTTCTAACTCAAAATTAGGATTTTTATCTAAAAATTTGGTTACTACTTCCTCGTTCTCTTCTGGTTCGGTACTACAGGTAGAATAAACTAATCTCCCACCCACTTTCAGGTAATTAGAGACAGTAGCCAATAGCTTCCCCTGCAGTTCGAATAATTGTTTAAATCTGTTTAAATCATAAGTTTGCCACTTTAAATCAGGTTTTCTCCTTAACACCCCCAACCCGGTGCAGGGAGCATCTACTAAAACCTTATCTGCCTTCTTTAGATAATTCTTATCTAATCTAGTGCTATCCTTTATCTGGGTCTTTACTATCTCAATTCCTAATCTCCGACAGTTCTCTTTTACCATTAATAATCTTGCCCCATTACTATCCAGAGCCAGAATGTTACCCTGATTAGCCATTAATTGGGCAAGATGGGTAGTCTTTCCTCCTGGGGCACTGCAAACATCAATTACCAATTCACCAGGTAGAGGTTTGAGCAGATGAGGGACCAAGATCGATGCTTCATCTTGAATCTGAAATAATCCTTCTTGATAAGCGGGAATTTTGGTGATATTGGAAAGGCCTTTAACATATAATGCTTCTTCGGTAAAAATACTTTCTCTTACCGAAATGTTCTCTTTTTCCAAAATATCTTTTAATTCTAGTCGAGATATCTTTAAAGTATTGGTCCTAATTACCAAAGTTGGTATTTTATTATTTGCTTCACATATTTTAACCGTATCGGCAAATCCAAATCTTTTTAACCAACGTTCAACTATCTGAAGGGGGTGTGAATAAATGGTGGAAATATATAAGGCAGGTTCTTTGTCTTGATCAGGCCAATTAATATTCCCACTATTTCGAATAATATTCCTTAAAACACCATTTACAAATTTAGACATCCCCAGGTTTCCATATTTTTTAGCTAATTGTACCGCTTCATTACCGATTGCATAATCAGGAACTTTATTTAAAAATAGTAATTGATAAACACCCATTCTCAATATATTTTTAATCAATATTGGAGTTTCAGATAAACCCCGATTGGAAAATTGAGCTATCGCCCAGTCTAATTTATTTCGGTTTCTTATCACTCCATAGGTTATCTCATTGATAAAAGCTGCATCTAAGGTAGAACTTCTATTTTTTTCTAATGATTTATTGATTAGAATATTGATATAGCCCTCTTTAGAATCAATTTCAACTAAAATAGTTAGGATGATTTCTCTTATCGGGTCAACTTTTATTTTATCCATAGATTTAATTTATTTTATATTTCCTTCTATCTTCTTCTATTTCTCAATACTATAAGTCTTAACAACTGCATAACTGCTACTGCGGCAGCGGCTAGATAGGTTAAGGCAGCAGCATTTAAAACCTTTTTAACTGCACTAATTTCTTCTGTGCCTGAAACAATATCTGCTTTCACTAATAAGCCTACTGCTTTATTGCTGGCATTAAATTCAACCGGTAAAGTGACTACCTGGAACAGCACTGCTAAAGAGAAAGCAATAATGCCGATATCCATTAACCCGGGAAGAGTAAATAAAAATCCAATTAAAAATAAAGGAACAGCCATTCGAGATCCAATATTAGTTACCGGCACTAAATTACTGCGAAGAGCGAGCGGAAAATATTTCTCTGCATCCTGGAGGGCATGGCCTATTTCATGGGCTACAATTCCCTGAGCAGCTAATGATTTACCATAATAAATTTCTTTGGATAGGCCTAACTTTTTCTGTCTGGGATCATAGTGGTCAGAAAGGCTGCCTTCTATCGGTTCAATTTTTATATTTACTAAATTATTTTGCCGCAATAATTCCTCAGCTACTTCTTTCCCGCTTAATCCGCTTTTTGCTAATATTTTTGAATACTTTACATAAACGGTCTTTACCTGGTATTGAGCATAAAGGGTTAAAGCTATAGCTGGTAATAAAATAAACATGGTACTATCGAAATAAAACATAAAATCCTCCTCTTATTAAGCCTCAATAGACAGGCGGGCTTGCCCTCGTGAAAACGGGGGACGCCTGTCCTAGGTATATTTATAAACTGTCTTAGGTGTGTCTTAGGTGTGTTTACCTAAAATATCTCCTACTTTAATCTTATAACCATTGACAAACTGGCTGGCGGTTAATTCTTTTGAACCAGCCGGAATCAACCTGAATATCTTTATAATTCCCTTATCAGCGGTAGAAATCAGGATGCTCTCTTTTTCAATTTTAAATACACTACCGGGGATTGAGGAACTTAGTTCAACCTCATTTTCATTTTGATAATTGCCTAAAAATCTCGCCTTAGTAATCTTAAGTTTTTTACCTTTATAAGAGGTAAAGGCACCAGGGTAGAGAGTAGTTCCTCTTATTATATTATATATCTTTTCCCCTTTTTCACTCCAATTTATTTCCCCATCTTGTTTAGTCATTTTCTTAGCAAAAGTTACCAATTTACTCTCCTGGGATATTCTTTTTATCTTTCCTTCTTCTATCTTTTCTAAAATTGTACTGATCATCTTAGCACTTAAATTAGATAATCTATCATAAAGTTCTCCGTAGGTTTCATCTGGTAAAATAGTTATTTTCTGTTGATCTATAATGTCACCAGCATCTACTTTTTCATTCATAAACATAAAAGTTATCCCCGTCTCTTTTTCACCATTTATAATAGCCCGGTTAATGGGGGCAGCACCTCGATATTTAGGTAACAATGAGGCGTGAATGTTTAAGCATCCTACTTTAGGAATATTTAAAATATCTTTAGAAAGAATTTGACCATAAGCAACTACTAAAATAAGATCCGGGTCAAATTCTTTTATTTTTTTTATAGAATCATCATTATTAATATTTTCTGGTTGAAATACTTCTATTCCCCTATTAATATTAAGAGCAATTTCCTTAATGGGGGTAGGCAATATTTTTCTACCACGACCCTGAGGGCGATCCGGCTGGGTAATTACACTTACTATATTTTCTTTACTATCTATTAATTTCTTTAAAACTGGTCCTCCAAAATCTGCTGTCCCCATAAAAATGATCTTAAGTATAAAAATCATCCCCTCTTCGGTTAGTATCCAGAATTTTACTAATTCTTTTGTTTTTTTAATTTATTTAACAATAGCTGCCTTTTTACTTTCCCTATTCTATCCACAAATAAAATACCTTCTAAATGATCGATCTCATGCTGCAGTGCCCGGGCCAATAGACCCTCTTTGGTGATTTTAATCGGCTCTCCACTTTCATTAAGTGCTTTTACGGTTACTTTTGATGAACGCTTAACCTCGCAATATACACCAGGAATACTTAAACAGCCCTCTTCCTCTATAACTTCTCCCTCACTTTTAACCAGCATTGGATTTACCAATACTATTAACCCTTCTTCCTCTCCGTCAATAATAATAATTCTTTTTGTTACCCCTACTTGGGGAGCAGCAAGGCCTACTCCAGAAGCAGTATACATTGTTTCTGCCATATCTCTGATGAGATTCAATATTTCTGGAGTAATCTCTTTAACCGCTAATGATTTTTCTCTCAAAACAGGTTCTCCATATTCTTTAATTTCTAATATTGCCATCTTTTTCTCCTATTGCTTTAGCAATGATTCCACCGATTAAAGGAAGATTACGCTGATTTAATCTGTGTAATCTTTATTTATAACATCTTTACCGGATCAACATCAATTATTAACTTATTTTCTTGGTCGAAATGACTTAATAACATTTTATCATATCCTTCCTTAAATGCCTGATTAAATTTTTCTAAATCTTTTACTTTTATTATAAATTGTACTTGAAAGTGGTTTTTAGATTTCCGTAAGACCATATTTTCGGCACCCAGTAATTTAAATTCTGGGGCTTCTTTGATTTTAGGGATGGAATTTAAATAATCAATTAGATGTTTTGCTCTCTGCTTAACGGTCTCTTTTTCTTCCCCCTTAATCTCGATTTTAATGATATGAGTAAAGGGAGGGTAATTCAATTCTTTTCTCAATTCAACTTCTTTTTGATAAAAATAATGGTAATCTTGTTCTTTTATAGCCATGATACAATGATGCTCGGGATTAAAAGTTTGGATAATTACTTCTTTAGGAGAACTAATTTTCTTAAAAGAAGAAATAACCTCGCTAAGTAGTTGAAAGGTCTTTTCTCCTGAACGATAATCTGGTAAATTCAGCAAGGTATCAGCGGAAATAATTCCTATTAAATCTGTATTGCTAAAATCTGCTCCCTTTAGCACCATTTGAGTGCCTATTAATATATCGATATCTCCTTTTTTGAATTCTTCTAAGATTTGTCGATAATCATCATTTTTAATTAAGGAATCCCGATCTAAGCGTCTTATTTTAGCCCGCGGAAACATCTTTTTAATTTCACTCTCTAATTTTTGAGTTCCCATTCCTAAGGGACGAATATCTTTACTACCACATTTACTACAAACCTTCATTACTTCTGTCTTTTTCCCACAGTTATGACACACCAGTTGAGCTTGTTTTTGAATATTTAAATGATAAGAAAGAGAGGTATTGCAATCAGAACATTTGGGTATATAGCCGCATTGGTTGCAAATCATAAAACTCGAAAAGCCCCTCTTGTTTAAAAAAAGCACCATCTGTTTCTTTCTCTTTAAACTTCTCAAAATAGCTTCCTGAAGTTCATAGCTGATGATCTTTTTTTTAGACTTTTCTTTAGTCATATCTATTATTTTATTTTTTAATAAATTTTCATCTTGGGCAGGGGAGATTAAATCCACCCCCAGATAATTCTTTTGAAGAACATTCTGATAAGATTCAAGGGATGGGGTTTCACTACTTAAAATCAGGGGAATCTTCTCCAATTCTGCTCGTTTTAAAGCAACTTCTCGAGCATTATATCTTGGCGCTCTCTCTTCTTTATATAAACTGCTATTTTCTCGGTCAACAATAATCAAGCCCAACTTATCAAAAGGCACAAATATAGCTGATCTCATCCCTAAAGCTATATCTACTTGTGAATTTCTTATTTTAATCCACTGAAAATATTTAGCTTTTTGATCAATCTTTTCATCAAAGACTACCATATTATCCTTAAATTCTTTTTCCAGCAATCTGGCTAATTCTGATAAATGAGACTCTGTAGGAGCCAATATAATAGTCTGCTTTCCCTTCTCTAATACCCTTCTTATCCATCTGAAATAAAATTCCACCCTCCTGGTAAAGTCATTGCTGCGCATTAGAATTACTTGAAACTTTTGCTTTTGGATAATTTTTTCTATACTTTCCTTATCCGGGGATTTAGTATCTTCAGATAGACAGTGCTTTAAGGGGGGAAGGTCTATTTTATCAAATTTGTTAAGCCAGGCCTTCCGGGTCTTAGGCATAACATAATTTAGCGTCTTTTCCCAGGAACAGAGATAGTAATTAGAAATCCATTTGGTTAATCTTACTACCTGGGGAGTCAGTAGGGGTTTTTTATCCACTATTTGCAGGATATTTTTTAAATTTTTTATATTTGATTCCGATAAAAACCCCACCAGGCATCCGGTGGTTACCTTATTTCTAAAAGGTATTAATACCCTCATCCCTATAGCTATTTGGTCTCTTAAATCTGGGGGAATACAGTAGTGAAATACTTTATTGAAATTATATTCTAAGATTACTATTTCTGCATATTTCTTTTCACCATACATATTAATAAACTCATTAATTCTATTGTTCACTTTATCTTTAGAATCTCATCTAAGATCTTTTCGGCTAGATCGCTTTTGGGCATCAGGGTTAATTCTTGAACTACTCCTTTACTATTTATAAGCGTAGCTTTATTATCATCTGATCCAAATCCTGTTCCTTTTGCAGATATATCATTAGCTACAATTAAATCTAATTCTTTTTCCTCCAATTTTTTAAGGGCATTACCTACTAAATTTTCAGTTTCAGCGGCAAATCCTACTAATATTTTATTTTTCTTTCTCTTCCCCAATGCATAAAGAATATCAGAAGTCCTTTCCAATTCAATAACCAATTTTTCAGCTTCTTCTTTTTTAATCTTTCCCGAGAATACTTTTTTGGGTCGAAAATCAGCCACTGCAGCGGCTGAAATTATTATATCTGCCTCTGAAAAGTATTTAAAAACCTCTTTTTTCATTTCTTCAGCAGACTCAATTAAAACTGTTTTAATTCCTTTTAGGGCAGCTAAACAATTTGGTCCGGTAATTAAAATCACTCTTGCTCCTCTAGCCTGAGCAATCTTTGCTAAAGCAAAACCCATCTTGCCAGAAGAATAGTTAGAAATAAATCTTACTTTATCAAGGGGTTCTCTGGTACAGGAAGCAGTAATCAATACAGTCTTATTTAGATAATCCTTTTTAAAAGTTAAAGCATACTCAACTTTATCTACGATATCCCTAATATCGGCTAATCTACCCTCTCCTATCTCTCCGCAAGCCAAAGGACCATATTCCGAATCAATAAACTCATAACCTAAAGCAGATAGTTTTTTAACATTTTCTTGATAAATAGGGTTAGCTATCATATTTTTATTCATTGCCGGAGCAAAAACAACTCTCGCTTTAGAAGCTAGCACGGTAGTGGTTAACATATCATCAGCAATGCCCTGGGCAATTTTAGCAATAATATTTGCTGTAGCTGGAGCAATCAATATTAAATCAGCCCATTGGGCTAAAGAAACATGGGTAATTTTTATCTTATCATTTGAAGAAAACAAATTACCTACGGTGGAATGTTCAGAAAGAGTAGAAAAAGTCAAAGGCTGTACAAATTTTGTGGCTGATTCAGTCATAATAACCAATACATCTGCACCTTTTTTCTTCAATAAACTTAATATTTCTGCTGCTTTATAAGCAGCTATACTTCCGGTAACTCCTAGTAGAATCTTCTTTCCTTTTAACACCTTTTTACCTCACCATATTTCGTATCTTGTTAAACCTCTGGCTCCCGACTCCTGAATTTCATTTTTATTTATATCTTACTAAGCACCTAACTCTAATTATTCCATATCCTTAATTATATTTTCTCTAATTTTTTCCTCAGATTTTTGGGATTCTTGAACTTCTTTAAGATACACTTTTCCTGCTTTTATCTCTTCTAAAGCAATTAAAATTGGCTGCTTATGTTTGGAGATCAGTAAAGGTTTACTACCAGATTGTAACTGCTTTGCTCTTTTGGCTATCATCATAGTTAATAAATATTTATTTTCTTCCACGCTTGGTTCTCCTCCTTCCTTTTAGTAAAAATATATTATTTTTATAATTCAAATCTATTTTTAATAACTTATTATCTTACATCTTTCCGCAATTACTATGGATTTTAGTTTTTTCATGGCCTCTTTTATATTATCATTAATTACTAAATAATCATAGTTTTTCGTATATTTCATTTCTGTATGAGCGTCCTCTAATCTTTTTTTGAGGTCTTTTTCTTCTTCTGTCTTTCTTTTACGCAATCTATCTTCTAAATCCTTCCAGGAGGGAGGGGCTATAAAAATAAAAACACCATCAGGAAATTTTTTCTTAACTTGCATTGCTCCTTGTACGTCTATTTCTAATAATACGTCTTCTCCTTTTTGAAGCGTTTCTATTAAATAATTTATAGGCGTACCTTTGTAATCTCTATGTACTAAGGCCCACTCTACAAATTTATTCTCTTTTATCATCTTTTTAAATTTATCTTCGGATACAAAATAGTAATCTTTGCCTTCTACTTCTCCCTTTCGAGGAGCGCGGGTAGCCACCGAGACAGAATATTTTAAATCTGGGAAAATTTTAAATATTTTTTTTCGCAAGGTGCCTTTGCCTACCCCGGAAGGGCCAGAGATAACAAATAGTAAACCTCTATTTAATTTCGTATGGCATATGGCGTATGGCATATTGCCTTCAGAAAGAAAAGGTAAAAAATCTTTTTCATCGGTCATATTTAAAATTACCTACTTGGTAACATTTTCTTTTAATTCAAGGTTTTGTCCAGTAGCTTCAGTGAATCTATGGGCAATAGTTTCAGGTTGAATGGAAGATAAAATTATATGATTACTATCAGTAATTATTATTGCTCTCGTTCTTCTCCCATAGGTAGCATCAATTAATTTCTTCTGAATTTTTGCTTCTTCTTTTATCCTTTTCATTGGTGCGGAACGAGGTTCTGGATTTAAAATAGTAATAACTCTGGTTGAATTCACAAAATTACCAAAACCAATATTTACTAAATTATTTACCATTTTCAATGTCTCCTATTATTCAATATTTCTAGCTTGTTCTCTTATCTTTTCTAATTCACTTTTCACTAATATAACTAAGGAAGTTATCTTTAAATTATTATTCTTTGAACCAATAGTATTGATTTCCCGATTTATCTCTTGGATTAAAAAATCCATCTTTCTTCCTGCAGATTCCATAGAATTTAGTAAATCATTAAATTGAATAAGGTGGCTTTTTGTTCTAATAATTTCTTCAGTGATGTCACTCTTTCCAGCAAATATTGCTGCCTCTAATTCAATCCTTCCTTCATCCACATTTAAACCATTGGTTAATTCTTTTAATTTGTTTAAAAAATTGCCTTTATATTCCAGTAAAGATAATTTTGAATATTTTTCAATCTTGTCCATTAACTTTGTAATCTTTTTTATTCTTTTCTTTATATCATTAATAAGAATTTTACCTTCTCTTTCTCTCATCTCCAATAAAGAATCTAAAGCCTTATTTACTGCTTCCTCTATCAAAGGCCACATCTTACCAGTTTCTTCTTCTTTTTTTACCACTTGAAAAATATCTTTAAATTTAATTATAGAATCAATATTTATTTCATCTTTGAACTTATATTTTTCTTTTAAAATTTTTAAGGCTTCACAATAAGAATTAAATAAGTTTTCGTTTAATATTACTTTTTCTTTTTCAGAAGCATAGCTTTCTACTTTTATTAATATATTTACTTTTCCCCTGAATATCTTTTCCTTTATAAGTTTCTCAATTTTTTGTTCAATTTCTAAAGATTGCATCGAATTTTTTATCATAATATCACAATATTTATTATTTAAAGTTTTTATTTCTACTAAACATTCTTGGTCTCTTCTTTTAATCTTTCCTACTCCATAACCAGTCATACTTTGCATCAATTTTACTTCCCCTTACCAATTATATTTTTATAAATTATAAACTTCACATTAATTTTATGGTAATAGTTACTGCTTGTCAAATTAATCTTGAAAATGTTTAACATTCATTTATTTATATTCTCCTCTTTTGCTTGATTATCTCTTTACAATAGATTATATTAAAATTAATATAATGATTGTCCCCCAAAAAGTAAACAAACCTGTCCTCGACCTGATCGGGGAATGGTAATGTAGGGGTCGGATTTATCCGACCCGGGAATCAGACCGTGTCATAAATATTTCTATCTATATAAATAGAATTAAAAAAATACGCAAATATAATGGACAAAACGACTTCCTTGAAATACAATGGAATTGAAATTATGCTTAATTACGGCTAACAGTTCTAATATAATTCAAGGAAGTGTTTAAAATGACTAAAAATGAAGAAATAAATATAGTTTATAAGACAATGAAATCTGCTAAAGAAATTAGAATGTATAAGAGATACCAGGCAATATATTGGAGACTGAAAGGAAAAACACTATTTGAAACTGCTGATATTGTTGGAGTTTCCAAAAGAACAGTTGATAATTATTGGGCGAAATATAAGGAGGGAGGCTTGGAGGTACTAAAACCCAAAAAACAACCTGGCGCAAGAAAAAGATTAACAGACAAGCAGGAAGATGAATTGGTTGATATGATACTTAATAAGACACCTGCAGGCGTAGGATTTCCAGCTTCATTTAATTGGACAGCAAAAATCGTAAGAGATTATATTAAAAAAGCATATGATGTAAAATATACTATAAGAGGTATGACAAAAGTATTAAAGAGATTAGGATTAAGCTTTACCAGACCTACGTATACGCTCGCAAAGGCTGACCCGGAGAAACAAAAAAAATTTAAAGAAGATTTTAAAATATTTAAAAAAAACTGATAAATGAAGAAATTAATTATATTTTGTTTCAAGATGAATCCATGATCCGTGATTATCAAGCTATCCACCAAACATGGTTTCTTAGAGGAAAGCAGCGAATAATCCCTACATACGGAAAGCATAGAGGAGTTAAGCTTATCGGTGCATTGGACTATGAGACAGGAGAGGTATTTTGCATTGAAGAAGAAACATATAATGCTGAAGTATTTTTAAAGTTTCTTAAAAAAATAATTGAGAAGTATCCAGCAGGAAAGATTGTAATGATTCTTGATAATGCTCGTATACACCATGCAAAACTAATTCAGCCATTTCTTGAAAAAAACAAGGATCGGTTAGAGTTATTATATTTACCTCCCTATAGTCCAAATTTGAACATCATTGAGGGATTTTGGAAATGGTTAAAGGAAAGAGTGGTAGATAATGTGTTCTTTGGTAAAGTAAGTGAAATACGTAAGAATGTTAGAGTTTTTATATCCTATGCAAATTCAAACAAGGGAGAGGTCATAGAAAGGTTATGTTTACAGATGTGATTTGTGCAATATTAAAGGACTACTTATATAGATCTAAAAAGGGAAGAACCATAGCCCGACTTCTAAACGAAGAAGTAAGGCAGAGACTGGAGGCTCAATATGAAGAACCCCAGTCTCAAGAGATCTATAAACTTAGAAAAGAG
>Ga0100377_1002759_pt1 | contig 14511 bp, 14 predicted proteins | sample CryGeymeta201501_FD_83664 | JGI IMG/M metagenome (GOLD analysis project Ga0100377, IMG submission 83664) | Groundwater microbial communities from Crystal Geyser aquifers in Utah, USA - Crystal Geyser metaG 2015-01 | ecosystem: Environmental > Aquatic > Deep subsurface > Groundwater | place: USA... | reverse complement strand
TGGGAAAAAATGGTCGAGGCGCTGCAGAAGCTGGTCGACGAGGCGCGCACGGGCCGCAAGGGCGACGAGACCGGCCTCGATCCAGAAACCCAGGCACCGTTCTTCGGGCTCCTAAAGGCGGAGGCGGACGGTGAGCTAGAGGAGCCGAGGAAGGGGAAGTTCGTGCGGTTGACCGTCGAGCTGGTGGAGCACGTCAAGCAGGAGCTGGGTCTGGTGAACTTTTGGGCCAACGCCCACGCGCAGGAGGTCTTGCGCAAGTGGATGGTGCAGTTTCTCGATGGGGGGAACGGTGAGAAGCTGGAGGTGGTGGACTATGGGAAGCTGGCGCCTGTGGCGGACCGGCTGATGGAGCTCGCCAAGGCGAACCATTATCGGTTGGTGCGCTGACATGGCCGAGACCCTCGACCTCGAGGCGGTGCGCCTCGAACTCGACGACCTGACCTTCGAGGTCCGCCGCAGCCCGCGCCGCAAGACCCTCGAAGTCATTGTGGACCGTGGCGGTGAGCTGATCCTCGCCGTCCCGACGTCCACCGACGACGCGGCCATCGCCGAGTTCGTACGTGAGCGCCGTTTCTGGCTTTTCTCCAAGCTCGCCGAGAAGGAGCTGCACCAGCAGCCCCCGCCCAGTCGAGAGTTCGTGACCGGCGAAGGGTTCATGTACTTGGGCAAGAGCTACCGGTTGCTGCTGGTCGAGCGTCAGGGCTCACCGCTCATTCTGCACGCGGGCCGCTTCCGGCTGATTCGCAGCGAGGCCGAGCGAGGTCGCGAGCACTTCATCCAGTGGTACTCGGCCCACGCCAAGGTCTGGCTGAAGAGCAGGCTCAAAGACTGGACGGTCCGGCTCGACGCGAAGCCCAAGGACCTCAAGCTCCGCGACCTTGGCTACCGTTGGGGGTCATGCACTCAGGGTGGCACGCTGAACTTCCACTGGGCGGTGATCCTGCTGCCAGCGAACGTCGTGGACTACGTGATCGTTCACGAGCTGGCGCACCTGCACGAGCCCAACCATACGCCGGAGTTTTGGGGGCGAGTGGAGCGGGCGATGCCGGACTATGAGCAGCGGAAGCTGTGGTTGGCGGAGCGGGGTGGGGAGTATGTGGTGTTGTGAGCAAGCACTCAGTCGCTCGAGACAGCGCGTGATGCCCCTCGAGGACCGCAGCCAACCCCTTCAGCGGTGACAGCCAATCCCTTCAGCGGTGACAGCCAATCCCTTCAGCGGTGACAGCCAACCCCTTCAGCGGTGACAGCCAACCCCTTCAGCGGTGAAGGCCAACCCCTTCAGCGGTGACAGCCAATCCCTTCAGCGGTGAAAGCCAACCCCTTCAGCGGTGAAGGCCAACCCCTTCAGCGGTGACAGCCAACCCCTTCAGCGGTGACAGCCATACCCTTCAGCGGTGACAACGGTATTGCGCCCTCTCTCCCGCGCGGTGACAACGCGGCATCGACGGGTGACAACGCGCTCCGAAGGGTGACATCAAAGCCGCAGCCCAACGTGGCCCACTGCAACTCTCCATGCCGTTGCCCTGGCTGGTCGGGGGGGGGCCGACGCCCAGGATCAACGCAGTCTGTATCGCGACGGAGAGCGGAACCTGGGCATCCGCCCTGAAGGGGCGGCCTCGGAAGTAGCCCAGTGCGGAGCGCTGGGTCGCGCGTTCGCGCGCCCGAACCCACGACGTGGAACCGCGTTCGCGCGCCCGAACCCACGACGTGGAACCGCAGGCGAGCGACGCAACGGAGAGCGTGAGCGGTGGGGATCCCCCCCCGACAAGCCTCAACGGAAGCACTCCCTTCGCCGCCGCTGGGACCCAACAACGCTCGCTCTCGTCGAGCGTCAGCTGCCCATCGAAGAAACGATGCCGTGTCCTCGCCCGATTTCTAGGAACCGTTGCTCACCGTCGTTCGAAACAGTATCCAGATGAATCTGGGAGTGAGGAAAGTGCGTTCACACGCCAATTGCATGGCGATTCAGGGATGTATTCATGGCACGAAGCCGACTTCGCGAGACCCTTCGACAGCGTCTGGTGTCCACTTGGCCCGGCGCCTACTGGCGTTACTACGAGTGGAAGCGCGGGCTCGCCGAACCCGAAATGCGACTGCTCCCCGAGCTGTGCCGCAAGGACGAAGACGCGGTCGACGTCGGAGCCAACCTCGGTCTCTACACGTTCGGCCTGAGCCAGCACGCTCGCTCGGTCAACGCCTTCGAGCCGATCCCCGAGCTGGCCGAGCAGCTGCGGCGCGGCTATCGCGCCAAGCGCGACACGGTGCACATCCACGAGTGTGGGCTCTCGGACCGCTCCGGCAGCGCGACCCTGAAGTTGCCCGTCGAGCGTCGCCGTTTTGGCTACGCGACGATCGAAGCCGAGAACGATCTCACGAGCAAAGCCGAGCTCAGCGGGGGCGTTCGCTCGCTGTCCATCGCCATCAAGACCCTCGACGAGTTCGAGCTCGGCCAGGTGGGCGTGGTCAAGATCGACGTCGAGGGCCACGAGCTCGCCGTGCTCCAAGGCGCCAAAGCGTTGATTGAGCGCTGCAAACCCACCTTCATCATCGAGGTCGAGGAGCGACACAAAGCGGGTTCGGTCCTGGGCGTGGAGCGCTTCCTCGGCGAGCGGGGGTACTCGGCGTTCTTCATGCGCGAGGGCAAGCTGCAGTCCTTCGCGGGGTTCGATTTGACGCGCAACCAAGACGAAGCGCGTCCGGCGGACTACATTCGCAACTTTGTTTTCCTGCCCCCAACGCACCTCGAGCGGGTGGGCGCGTTTCTGTCGTGATGGGCTCGCCCGATTCCCAAGTCCAGAGGCGAGGCCAAGAAGAGACCGCCCAGAGCCTCCTTACCTGTTTCTCGGGGGAGGGCGAGGGGGTTAGGGCCAAGAACGACAAAAGCCCAGTGATTGACTGGGCTTTCGACGTAAGCGGGATACGGGATTCGGACCCGCGACCTCGAGCTTGGGAAGCTAGCGCTCTACCAACTGAGCTAATCCCGCGTGCACCGACTCATTACCGCCGTCCTCGGAGCCTGTCAAGAGAGCTTTTGCGGCCGAGTCGAGACGCTGCACCGCCTGGGCCGGAGCCATGGCTCGATGACTTCGACCACCGCCGAAGAAGAGCAAGCCGTAACGCGCGTCAGTGCAAGGTCCGGTCGGTCTGTGAGACCTCTCCGCAGCCCTCTGTGCACGCCACTACCCACCCATAGTGAGAGCGATACTTGACCAGGGTGTGCCGCCCACAAAGCGAGCATCCATTCTCGACGGGGTGAGCAACGTGACGCCGCCCATTTACGACGATGAATACGGCTGTCTTTTGAGCATCCATGACCGCCTCCTTGGTGAGTCGTCCCGAGTGTCTCCTGAGACGCGCTCTTTTCAAAAAACGAGGGGTATCGAATCACCTCCCTCCCAAACGACGTTTCTTGTTCAGTTTTGACCCCTTGTCACACTTTCAAGGTTAACGGCACGTGACCCGAACGCAAGCGCTGTGGCGAAGGCCCAATAACGGTATGGGTTTCTGTCATGCTCCGCGACGCAAAGCCCGTTGCCTTCGGCCTCGTCGCCGAAGTGGCGGAATCGATGTCGGCCCGTCTGTTGAGCGCTAGAGCACGCCTTGGCGCACACGCTGAACAAGAACAGAAGGGGCTTGAGCCCAAGGAACTCTTCGAGGGCTGGAAAGGAGGACTTGGGAGAGTATCATTTTGCCGTACGTGGACTGACAGTGGCGGCGAAACCTGCTAAGTCGTTCTTCCGCATCGACGCATCGCGTCGTGCGGCATGCGGCATGCGGCGAGCGCGAGGTTCGTCCCCGCACGTCACGACCCTGCAACAGAGAGGATTTGCCCATGATGTGGGAATACCTATACGGATTCGCTTCTAAAGAGCGTCCGTCGCAAGTGTCCTTCTTCGACAAAGGCAACGCGCGTCTCTATCGCGACGTCGACTTGAGCACGATGGGGGCCCACGGTTGGGAGCTCTTGGCCGTCGTGCCTGGGGCGGCGGACAACGGTGACGAGCGCTACGAGTATTGGTTCAAGCGCCCAAAGGTGAGTGACGGCAGCGATCCGCCCAACATGCAATGAGCTTTCTCTCGATGACAAAGCGGGTCGCGCTCGCCGCCTTGGTCGGCACCACGTTGAGTGGTGCCGGCTGCATGGAGGCCTCGGACCGCCCGCTCCTCGAACGTCGCTCCTGGGACGATGTCTGGGACGCGACGCCGGAGCGCCTCGACTTCATCGCCGCGCCCGACCTCGGCGACGTGGATGACGACGCCGACGACCTCGAGGTCTCGGACGTCCCGCAGGACGTCGAAGGCGGCGACGCCACCGCCCTCGATGCCCTCGAGTAGAAGCTCGGGTCCCAAGACGGAGATTCGGCCGTTGTAGCGTGCATGCAGCAAGAGTCCCCTGCTGCCCGACGATAGGAGAGCGTTATGTCCCTGTTCGAGACCCTTACTGCCGACATCAAGACGGCCATGAAAGCCCGTGAGAAGGAGCGTCTGTCGACCCTCCGTATGGTCCTCTCGTCCCTCAAGAACAAGCGCATCGACAAGGGCTCGGAACTCGACGAGGCGGAGGAACTCGAGTTGCTGACCCGCGAGGCTAAACGCCGTCGCGAGAGCATCGACGCCTACACCAAGGCCAACCGCCAGGACCTCGTCGACAAGGAGCAAGCCGAGCTCGTGGTCATCGGGGCCTACTTGCCGCAGCAGCTCAGCCCCGAGGAGGTCGAGGCCATCGTCGCCGCTGCCGTCGCCGAGAGCGGCGCGAGCGCCAAGAAGGACATTGGCAACGTGATGAAGCTCGTCATGCCCAAGATTCAGGGGCGTTTCCCGGGCAAAGACGTGCGACCCATGGTCGACAAACACCTGAGCTAGGGTGGGGCGGCCGCCCTGGATTGGCCCACGACGCGTAGGGGCGGCCGGCGGCCGCCCTGGATTGGCCCACGACGCGTAGGTGCGGCCGGGGGCCGCCCTCGTGCTGCGCCTATGCGGTCGTCTTCTTTCGCTTGCGGGCCTTCTCGGCCTTGCTCATAGGCTTGGCTTTCTGGCCGCCCTCACTGGCCTCGTCCGAAGGCGCGGCGCTCTCTTTGGCTACGCAGGCGGTCGCAGGGGGAGCTGCGGCGGTGAGGAGGTCGGTGTCGATGATCTCGGTGTGGTAGAGCCACCCCTTGAAGCCGGAGACCCGCTCGACCAGCTGTGCCCGCGGCTTGAAATAGAGCACGGTCGGCGTGCCCATGATCTTGTAGCGCAGGACGGTCTTGGGGTTCTTGTCGGCGAGCAGTTCGCAGACCTTCACCCGACCGTCGTACTCGCCAGCGAGCTCCATCACGAGCGGAGCGAGCTGCTCACAGGGAGCGCAGTTCGTCCCCCACACGTCGAGGACTACGGGCACGTCCGACATCACGACTTCGTCGTGGAAGTTGGCGTCCGTAATGTGTAAGGGTTGAAGCTTCTTTTTCCCTTTGAACAGATTACCAAGGAAACCCATTTGCCTGCGCTCCTGCTTGAGATGCCCAACAGCCTACTCACCGAAGACCCCGTCAACGCTGGCGAACGTGAACGCCGACGTCGGGATGTCAAGGTTCGGTCGCACTCGGCGTCGGCGGTGAGCCTTCTCGAGGGCCGACGATTGCTTCATGACGACACATGCCATTTGCGCACATGGCCTTGTTCAGCCAAATCTGTATTATTGCGGCCACTGAAGAGGCCCAAGTCCACTCTGTGTTCATGGCTGTTGCAGCCTGAGCTCGTCGCAGTACAACAGGCTTCGCGACCAATGCACCCGTGACGAATTCGCCGATGTCTGAAAAGGATAAAAAACTGGCAGACGAGAGCGAGTTCGAGGTCAGTGGGCCGCCGACCCAGCTCGACCATCGCATCGACCCTGCCGAGATTCCGTCCGACATTCGTGCGCGTGTCTTCGGACTGTTGGGTCGCGTCACCGAAGAGGACGCCACGAACCTCAACGTCTGCCCGGTGTCCGACGACGAGGACGAGGACGTGCGGGTTCCGACCGACAGAGTCCCTATCGGCCTCGATGTGCCGCTCAGCGAGGAGCGTACGCAGCTCGACGTGGTCGCCTCGACCGACGACCTCCCGAAGACCGGGCGAACGAGGGCGGCCAGGACCCGTGGTGGTCTGCGGAGTTCGACCCAGCAGGCCTCCGATGAGAGCTCCACCGCTCCGTCAATCTCGGCGTTGCTCGACCCCATGGACGAAGACAATCCGACCTATCGCGTGATGCCGGCGTTCGATTCGCGCAGGCAGTCCCAGGAGATCGAGCTGCTGTCTGGCCCTTGTGGTGAAGTCAAAGACACGACCAAAGAGCGCGCCGTTCCGCCAATCCCTCCGCCGCAGCAAAAGAAACGCGAGCCGGCCCTGACACGGCCCAAGGCGCTGACCAACCCGCTCATCGACCCTCCCGAGATGCCAGACGTCCCCAAGGCCGACCGCCTGCCTCCGGAGCCCTGGTCCGACGTCGCTCCGCGCGTCTCGGACGCCCGCGCCCCAGAGGCGCGACCGGCGTTCGCGAACGATGACTCTGGCGAAGCCCCCAAGATCGCCCGTCGCCGGCTCGACAAGGGAGGACAACAGCGCAGCGCGGACATCATTTACTCCAACGCGGCCCCTGCGGTTCAGCAACACCGCATGACCGAGCCAATGACCGCCGACCCGTACAGACACCTCGAGCGGCCTCGACTCCAGGCCACTCCCTCGCTCACGCAGTGGTTCCCTATCGTTGTGGTGATTCTCCTTGGGCTTTGGGTCGCCCTCTCTCTCGTCGCGTTCATCAAGTCGGCGGGCAGCAACACTCCGGCGCTGGCCGCTGTGCTCTCCGTCGGCGCCGTGGTGTTGGTCATTATTGCGACCAAGGTGGCGCAGCTCAGCACCGCGTTGCGGGGCGTGGCGCACGTCGTCATCGGCGCTGGCCTCAGCGGCCTCGCCATCGTGTCCTTCTCAGTCGACGTCCTCGACCACATCTCTCAGATCTTGCTCCTCATCGTCTCAGGGCTGTTGATGTTGGGCAGCGCCTTCGGCGAGTTCACCGCCCAGAGAACACACCGCCGATGAAGCGAACTGAAGAGAAACGCACCCCATTGAACTTGAGAGCGACCCAAGATGGAACAAATAGGCCGACCGAATCGAGTGTTCACGGGGGCTTTGGCGATGTTGCTCCTGGGCGTCGTCCTCTACGTCGCGCAGACAGTCATCCTGCCGGTGGTCTTGGCCGCGTTCCTCGCCGTGCTGATCAACCCAATCCTCCAGCGGCTCCATAAGTACCTGCCTTCTTGGCTCAGCCTCGGCCTGGTGTTGTTGGCGCTGGCCATCGCCCTCATCGGCGGCACGACGCTCTTTGCGACGACGCTCTACCAAGTGGGCCTGGAGATTCCGGTCTACGTCGCGCGATTCGAAACGGAGTTTCAGGGGCTCGTCGATTGGGGCGCCAAGTACGGCGTCGATCTCAGCTGGGAGCAAGTCGGCACCAAGGAGAGCCTCTCCTACCTGCTGCAGTTTGTCGGCTCTGGCCTAGGCTCTGTGGCCACGGTCGTCGGACAGCTGGTCATCATCTTGTTCATCATGGTGTTCATGGTCTTCGAAGCGAGGCAGTTCGGGCGCAAAGTCGATGCCGCGTTCAGCAGCGGCGTCAGCGAGCAGGTCAGAGAATCCGCGCTGGCCATCATCGACCAGATTCAACGCTACATTGTCACCAAGATGTTCATCAGCCTGCTCTCGGGCTTCTGCATGTTTGTCATCTGCCTAGCCTTTCAGGTGGATTTCGCGTTCTTCTGGGGCGCTCTCGCTTTTGCGCTCAACTTCGTCCCGAACATCGGCTCGATCATCGCGATCCTCCCGCCGTCGCTCATCGCCTTCCTGCAGCACCACAGCGCAGGGTGGGCCGCGGCATTGCTCGCAGTTCTCGTGACGGTGCAACTCATCATCGGGAACGTCCTGGAACCGAAGGTGATGAGTCGCTCGATGAGCTTGTCGACCCTGGTCGTCTTCCTCTCGATGATCTTCTGGGGATGGCTGTGGGGCATCGTTGGCGTCGTGCTCTCGGTGCCACTGACGGTCGCCGCGAAGATCATCTGCCAACACGTCCCAGGACTCGAGCCCGTGGCGATTTTGCTGGGCGAAGAGCCGCCCTCTCCCTCCACCGCGCGGTCCGCACTATGACCCCCGAAGAAACCGTCGCCGCCTGGCTTGCCCTCCTCAACAGAGACACTGACGAGCCGACCGCACTCGCCGATGACGTCGTGCTTCACTTCTACCCAGATGGGAGCGGTGGCCGACGCGACGAGCGGGTCGGCGTCGACCAGACCATGACCTGGATCCAGCGGCCACCCAAAGGCAACTACCGCTTCAGCGCCGACCAAATCCACGCCGGACCGCCCGCAGAGACCTTGGCGCCAGCCGAGCTCGCGACGCACGCGCGCTTCAAGGTCGAGCTGACGATCGCCAAGTGGTCGAACACCGGGTCTTGGATCCTCCACTCCAGCGGCCCCAAGATTACCGCCGTTCACCATGAGCCCGACAAGCTCCCCGACGACAGCGCGGTCGAGGCGTTCCCTGAGAAGAAAGAGGGATGAGCCACGGTGTGACTACCTGCGATCGCTCACAGTCGTGTGCGTCAGAAGCACGGGTTCGAACGGCGGAGAGGTCTCCGGCGTGCACCGCGAAGACTTCGTTGAGGACGGGCTTCTCGCGGCTCAATTGAGCCCGGACCAAGGCGTCACGTCGTTGGCACGCAATCTGCTCTCGGGTGGCCTGCTCCTTCCTCGAGCGCAAGACACCGGCGGACACCCCTCCAACGTTTGGGAGTCACATGACCCGCACCCGCACGAAGACGATCCTCCTCATCACGCTCTTCACGCTCCTGGCGAGCGCTTCAATGTTCGGGTGTCTTTCGGAGTCGTACGTAATCCCGGACAGTGAGCTCGCGCGGGTCGCCAAGCTCCCCGTCGAGAAGCGAGGCAAGACCGTGCGAGTCGTTCAACGCTGGGCGTCAGACGCCGAGCCCAGCGAAGAGGCGACGTCGCGCCGACAAGACTACGACTCCAACGCGAGCTTCGACGTCGGGACCCACGTCTCGTTCCGGCTCTCTCATCACCACCACAGCCACTGGAACCAGAGCTGGCGCCCCGTGCACGTGCATCGCTCGGTGAACCCCATTGGCGCCCCACGCACCGCGACGGCTCCGCCGCCGCGCGGCGCCTCTCAACCCGCGACGGTCAACCCCACCTCCTCGTCCGGAGGGTCGAGCCTGAACGTCGATGGAGACCAGGCTCTCGTCGCCCTCGTGGTGCTCGCCGCTGGCGCCATGACGGTGGGGCTCGTCGCTACCGAAGGCATGCGCTACGACGGTTGGATGCAGCTCGATCGGGACCAGCCGATCCACCTGATGCGCGATGACGGCAGCGAAGAGGTGGTCTACCTCTCCGAGCTGGGACCTCAGCACATCGGGCTAGGGGATGCGGTCATCACGGAGAACGAGGGGGGGACCTATCGCGTGCAGCGCGCTCCGCTCTGGCGGGAGGGCGCGGCGTGGCGCATGGAAGTGGGTGGAATGCAGGTTCCCACCCCGGACGGCGAGTTCCCGACGTCTTTGGGCGTGTCCATGGGCTTGGGGTACTTTCCGCTGCAACAGCTCGGTTTTTTGCTCACCTCGTCGTTCGCCTGGGGCGAGCAGGCCGGCGGCGACTTCCTCGGCATCCAGTATGGACTCGAGGCGGACTTCATCCCTCTACAGCTCTGGCGGCTGCACGCCGGGATTTACGGCATCGGCGGCATGGGATTCTACGAGGCCGAAGGCGGGCAGCTCCCCACAGAGTCGTTCCACGAGCCCGTGCTCGAGGTCGGCGGCATCGGTGAGTTCGACCTGACGACCCGTTTGGCCTTCCAAGGAAAGGTCGGCGTGCGCTTCCAGCAGCACGACAGCGAGTTCCTGCCCGCGATGTGGCTGATTACTGGCGGACTCTCGGTGTACTGAGCGCGCCTGCCGCCAGGCTAGGTGTAGACGCCCAGCAAGAACAGGCCGGCGAGGAAGAACACGATCAGGGCCCCAATGAGCCAGGGGTTCAGGCTGCGTCGAGCGGTGCAGACGCCGCCTGGCTTGGCTGGGTCGACCTCGAAGCGGCGGCAGAGCTGTCGGACCGACCAGACCGAACCGCCGCTCAGCAGGTCGAGGATGGCGGTGGCGTCGTTTGCGGCGCGGGCGGTCTGGTAGCGGGCGAGCTCCTCGTCCGTGAGCTCATCGCGCAGGTTGTGAGGCCAGGCGTCGGGCTCGAGCGCCTCTCCCTCGGCGAAGAAGTAGGCCGTCTCCCATTCCTGTGCGTCTCCCTCGGTGCGCCAGCCGCCTTCTTCGGCGAAGAACTCCAGCTTGCGTAGACGCTCTCCACTGTCCCAGTGTTCGAGCTCCTCGACGCTGGCTGTCGACTGAATGAAAAAGCCGATGACTCGGGCGCGCAGCTCACGCGAGAGGGGTTCGACGAAGGCCGGAACGGTGAGACTTCCGAAGCTGACGTCGACCTGGACCAGCACCCAGGGCGTCACCTCGCCGATGACGGTGATGCCGTGCTTGGCGAGGACGGCGCCGACGTCTGGGTGCTGTCGAGTCTCGACGATGGCTCCTGCCCAGGTTCCCATATGCACACTCTCATCAAGCCTTTCGAAGGCAGTCCAGAATAGGAAAAGGCCAGCTGTAGAGGGCGCTCCCCCACAGCTGGCCTTAACCCATGCGTTCGAGACTAGGCGAAGGATCGTTCGAACAGCGCTTCGATGGCCTCACGGCCTTGCTGCGAGAGATCGCGGGTACCAGTGCCGGTGAAGCGGCGTGCGCGAATTCTCGCGTCGGACTCCTCGACCCAAGCGTCGTCGCTCCAGGTGAACCAGGCGCGGCGCTCTTGATCGAAGACGTGCAGACTCTTCTTGAGGTGCTTGGCCAGCTCTGCGGCCCAGCCAGTGCCGCCCTTCACCGTGCCGTTCTCGAGGATGAGTCCGACGACGAAGACTTGGTTGGCGGTGTTGACCTCGTGCCAGATGGACTGGAGGACTTTTTGGAAGAGCGGGGTCTTGGGGAAGTTGCGCTGCATGTGCTCCTGCAGATAGCGGTCGCCGACCTTTCCCTGGGCGAGCTGAGCAGCATTGAGGAGAACGAGTCCTCGGTCGCGGACGACGGGTCGGCCAGCGAACGAGTAGTTGATCTCCTGCACGCCGTATTGCTCGGCGCACTTGCCAAAAGCTTCTTCGGCGCCACCGGCGCCGCCGGAGAGCAGAGTGCAGACTTTGGAGGGGAGCTTGACGTGAGACTTTTCGCCCATCGCTGAGGCGATGCGCATGGTGTCACGCTGCAACACGACGAGTGCCGGGTCGGTGAGGACCTCTGGGCTGTTCGGAGCTTTGAAGAGACCGATGCCGACCTGCTCGCCGTTGGGGATGAGCCCGAGGGCCATCTCGATCAGCTCGGAGTAGGCGGTGCACGGCGCGTGCAGCAGCCCAGCGGGCGGCGAACCGCTCTCGCGGTGGGTCTGGGCCGTCATCCAGAGGGTCGCGCTGTGGCGAGCGGCGAGCGCTTTCAGCGCGCCGATCTTCGAGGCTGCACGCACCGTGGACTCAGTCCAGTCGAAGCCATCGACGATGATGACATCCGGCGAGAACTGGGTGTGCTGCGAGTAGACCTCCAAGGCAGCGTCGAGCTTCTCGGCCCGAATGTTGTTATTGGGGAAGGTGTGGAAGATGCGCTTGCCGGTCAGCGCCGGGGCCTCCCGCTCGTTGAGTCGCGCATCAATGAGGCGGTCCTCGAAGAGGGTCTTGTACCACGACTGTACGCGCTCGAGGTCGTCTCCAACCGAGACATGGAAGACGTTAAGTCCTCTCTCTTGTGCATCGAGGGCGAACTGCACGAGGCAGGCCGTCTTTCCGACACCGGCACGGGCGAGCACGACTCCGAGCTCACCAGGTCCTAACTTGGAGCCCGAAGAAGCCTCGAGGCGATCGAGCGGGCTCTGAGAAATAGTTTGATCTTGCTGGCTCATTCTCATCCCCTCACTTCTTCTCGGCGTCGCGCGCTTTCGCTTTGGCGATAATTTCTTCGGCTACGTTCTCGGGCACCGTGACATATCTCGAGAACTCCATGGAGAACTCGGCTTTCCCTTGGGTACTGGAGCGCAGCGCGGTGGAATACCCGAACATCTCGCTCAACGGCACGTCGGCTTCGACTCTAGCGAAGCCGCCTTGCTCTTGCGTACCAATAATCGTCCCGCGACGCTGCATGAGAGTTCCGAGCATGCTGCCGGAGAACTCCACGGGACCCTCGACAGAGACTCGCATGATGGGCTCGAGGATGCGGGGTTGGGCCTGGGTGTAGACCGAGCGCCAGGCTCCTCGGGCGGCTTCTTGGAACGCCATCTCGGAGGAGTCTACTGCATGCTGCGCGCCGTCGTTGACGACGACACGGACACCGATGACCGGGGCGCCGATCAAGCTGCCCTTGGGCAACATGCTGCGAAAGCCCTTCTCGACGGCCGCGACGAAGGCCTTGGGGATGGCTCCACCGACCACCTTGTCGACGAACTCGAAATCTTTTTCCTCGCACGGCTCGATGTAGCCAGCGACGCGTCCGTATTGACCGGAACCACCCGTTTGCTTCTTGTGGGTGTAGTTGAACTCGACCCGTCGCGAGATGGCCTCGCGGAAGGCGACCTGCGGAGCGGAGACGGTGACCTGTGCACCGTACTCGCGCCGCATGCGCTCGATATAGACCTCGAGGTGCAGCTCGCCCATGCCGCTGACGATGGTCTCGTTGGATTCAGGGTCGATGTGCACTTGGAAGGTCGGGTCCTCTTTCTTGAAGCGGGCCAGAGCCTTGGACACGTTCACTTCGGCTTTGTTGTCGACGGGGTGCACCGACAGCGAGATGACCGGGTTGGGAACGAACATGGAGGTCATGGTGATTTTTTGCGTGCCGTCGGTGAAGGTGTCACCGCTGTGGCAGTCGACGCCGAACATCGCGACGATGTCGCCGGCGCCCGCGTCGGTGATCTCCTCCATCTCGTCGGCGTGCATCCGAACCAGGCGTCCCACCCTATGCTTCTTGGTGCTGCGGGTGTTGTAGATGAACTGATCCCGGGACAACACCCCTTGGTAGACGCGCAGGTAGGTGAGCTGACCGTAGCGCCCGTCCTCGAGTTTGAAGGCGAGGGCGACGAGCGGCGCTTCGAGCTCGGACTTGAGCAGGATTGTCTCTTCCGTCGCGCCCGAGACGTCGATCGCGTCGTTGGGAACGTCGGTCGGATCGGGCATGTAGGCCACGATCGCGTCGAGCAGCGGCTGCACACCTTTGTTCTTGTAGGCCGAGCCCATGAATACCGGCGTGATTCGCAGCGAGAGAGTGCCCTGGCGCACCGCGTCGTTGATCAGGGCAGGCGTCACCTGGTCTTCCAACATGGCCTCGAGGAGGTCGTCGGAGAACATGGAGACGATGTCCAACATCCGCTCCCGAGCCTCTTCGGCCTCGCTGAGGCGGTCGGCTGGGATGGGGCGGTAGATGATGTCGGTGCCGTTCTCGCCCTCGAAGTGAACCGAGCGCATCTCGACGAGGTCGATGACCCCCTCGAACTTGTGCTCGAGACCCAACGGCAGCTGCATCAACACCGGGTTGTGGCCCAACTGCTCGCGCAGCTGAGTCGCAACCCGCAGCGGGTTGGCTCCCGTTCGGTCGCACTTGTTGACGAACGCCAAACGCGGAACGTTGTAGCGCCGCATCTGACGATCGACCGTCATGGACTGACTCTGCACGCCGGCCACAGAGCAGAGCACCAACACCGCGCCGTCCAAGACGCGCAGCGAGCGCTCCACCTCGATGGTGAAGTCGACGTGGCCAGGGGTGTCGATGATGTTGATGTGGTGGTCGAGCCACTCGGCGTGGGTCGCGGCGCTGGCAATGGTGATGCCCCGCTCACGCTCCAACTCCATCGAGTCCATCTTGGCCCCGACGCCGTCCTTACCGCGAACATCGTGAATGGTGTGAATACGATTGGTGTAGAAGAGGATGCGTTCCGTCAGCGTCGTCTTGCCGCTATCGATGTGCGCGGAGATTCCGATGTTCCTCAGCTTAGTCAGGTCAGTGTACACAACAGTTCCTCATGGCTCCCATGTTGAGCGGTTCGTTGCTTTCCCCTCGCCTACTGCGAGAGAGGTGCTTGGTGGTGACCTCCCTGCGACACCACCACAAACGGCTGGCTTCCCTAACGGAGTTACCCATAGACGTCAAAGATAGAATGACTTTTTGGGGTTTTTATTTTCGCCGACGGGACGAGGCGAACATCGCCTCACGAGAAAAGGAGGCCGAGAACACAGGTCGGAGCGCCTTCTCAGACGATTCACTCGCGCCACATACGTCACCACCAATTCGCCGGATCGCAGAGGTCGGAATTATTTCCTAGTGTTTTGGGGTGAATTGGCGCCTCGGTTGTTGCGCGCCTCCTGCGCGCGACCCTTCGCGTTGGCACGACTCTCCGCCGTCCC
>Ga0100377_1002749_pt1 | contig 14555 bp, 8 predicted proteins | sample CryGeymeta201501_FD_83664 | JGI IMG/M metagenome (GOLD analysis project Ga0100377, IMG submission 83664) | Groundwater microbial communities from Crystal Geyser aquifers in Utah, USA - Crystal Geyser metaG 2015-01 | ecosystem: Environmental > Aquatic > Deep subsurface > Groundwater | place: USA... | reverse complement strand
TCCAGACGCGTGTCGGTGCGCAGGAGCTGCATCGCATAGAGCCCGGTGTTGTCCGTCGTGGTGGTGTCGAGGAGGGCGCCGTCGATGTAGGCGAGGACCTGGATGCCCTCATGGGAGGTGCGTTCGCCGAGCAGCGCGCGGCTGAGCACCGTGAGGTCGCGATTGGGGGTCAGCGCGATCTCGCCGAGGTCGGAGGGCCCGACGCCGAGCGCGATGACATCGCTGTAGGGCAGGTGGCCCGTGACGTCGATCTGGAGGCCGTAGAGCCCACGGCCGAGGTCACTGGCGTGAAAGGAGCCATCAGGCAGGACCGTGGCGATGCGCTCGGTGGAGTCACTGATCAGCCGGACGGAGGCTGTCGAGGTCCAGTCGATGCGCGCGAGGGTGGTGGTGAGAGAGCCCGAGACGGAGGCGTCCCGTATCGGGGCAAGCGTGGGGCCAGCCCAGGCTTCGAGGCGCTCGCCGCCGACCTCGAAGCGGTCGGCGCGCCAGAGCGCCTGGGCCTGTTCGGGCCGGTGGTCGGGCTTCTCGAAGCGCAGGTCGAGGTCGGTCCGTGGCAGGCTCATCGCCCAGGTGCCGTCGGACGCCGTGGTCGTTGAGGCGACCGGGGCGCCGCCCACGGAGGCGACGACGACGATGCCGGAGTGGTCGGGGCCGTCCTCGACGTGGGCGGCGCCACGGGCCAACGCGCCGCCCTCGGTGGAGAGGTTCTCCGGGCGCAGGACGATGGTGCCGACGTCGAACTCCTCCTGGTCGAGCGGCGCGACCCAGGTGCGAGAGAACGGCAGGAAGCCGGGCCACTCCACGGAGACGCTGAACGTGCCGTTGTCCACGAGGGCGTGCCGGGCCACGAACCGGCCAGTGGGCTGAACGGTCAGCGGGTCCGACAGAGCCGAGACGGTGAGGACAGCGTTGGCCGGGTCGGGGTTGCCGCCTGCGGAGAAGTCGAGGTAGCCGATGATGGTGGTGCCGGGCACGGCGGCGTCACAGCGGTTGCCGAGGCCGTCGGTGTTGGCGTCGGCCTGGTCGGGGTTGAAGTCCATCGGGCAGTTGTCGACGGGGTCGGGGCGCCCGTCGTTGTCGTCATCGTCGTCGCAGGCGTCGCCGTGCAGGTCACCGTCGTGGTCGTCCTGGTCGGTGTTGGCGATGAGAGGGCAGTTGTCGATGGGGTGATCGACGGAGCCGTCGGGGACGCCGTCCCGGTCTCGATCGGCGTTCGTGTCGGTGACGCACTGCGCGGCGAGGCAGAGCTCGCCGAGGGGGCAGTCGGCGTCGGCCAGGCAGTCGGCGAGGACGCAGGCGCTGGCGCTGAGGTCACAGCGCTGGCCTGCACCACAGTCGCCGTCGCGCGCGCAGGGGCAGTCGGGGCCGATGCAGGCGTCGCCGTCGAGGACGCAGACCGCGTCAATGCAGCGGGCGTCTTGCGGGCAGTCCGAGTTCAAGCTGCACCCGGAGCGGGTTGGCGCGGTGGTCGGCTCGCCGCAGCCCACCAGGAGGAGCATGGCTGCCAGAAGGGAGATGGTGTAAGTGTGTGATATATAATACTTTTTAGTCATGTGTGGCTCAGGTCAGGAGGTGTCTCGCGCGCCAGCGCAAGGCTGTGCACCGATCCGGAGGATTTGTTGTAGGTGTTGGGCCGTCAGGCGTAAACCCGTGGCAGTGATACGCTGACTCCCGCCCGCAGGACCGCATGGCCGAACTCCTCTCCCCCAGCTCCCTTGACCTGTCCTCGGGTCAAGGCGTTCGTCTGTCGCGCTTGCTCGGACCGCTGGAGGGAGGCCCCTTCGTGGCCCATCCCGTGGGCGGCGGGCACTCCTCCACGCTGGTCCGGCTCGACCTGCCGGGCGGCGAGCCGGTGGCGGTCGTCAAGCTGTGCGACGGGGTGGCGACGAAGGTGCTGGCGGAGTCTGCGGCGCTGGAGCTACTCGCGGCGCAGGGGTTCGCGGCCGCGCCGCGGGTGTGGGGCTCGGGCACCGGGACGAAGGCGGCGGGGCTGGTGCTGTCGTGGCTCGGCGGCCGAGGTGCGCGCACGCTCGACGCCGCGCGTGACGCCATCGACGCGGCGACCGTTGGAGCGGCGCTCGGCCAGTGGCTCGCGCGACTGCATGAGGTTCGTGTCCCCGTGGGGGCGGTGCGCTTCTCAGACGATCCCCTTCCGTGGGGGAGGCGCGTGCAGCATCAGGCGGAGCAGGCGCGCCGACGGTTGTTGCGGCGAAGCGATCTGGCGCCCGAGGTGGTCGCGCTGGCCGTGGAGGCGCTGGACTCGGTGGTCGCCGACGCGGAGGTGTGGTTGACCGAGCCGCGCCCGGGCAGGCTGATCCATCGCGATCTGCGTGGGGCGAACATCGTGTTGGACGGAGACGGCGGGTTTGCGGGGGTGGTGGACTTCGAGCGTGCGGGCGCAGGAGATCCGGCGTGGGACTTCGCCAAGCTGCGGTGGTGGGTGCTGGACGCCCACCCTGGCTTGGAGGCGCCTCTGACCGCAGCCTATCGGGCGGTGCGCCCGGTTCCTTGCGAGGAGCGACGGCGGCTGTACCGGCGGTTCGAGGCCGCGACGATGGTCGCGTGGTTTGGCGCTGGCCACCCGGTCTACCTGCGGGAGTGTGTCGCGCAGCTGCGCGCAGAGCTGCGCGGCGGTGGCCCCGTGCCGTGGTGCGTCGAACTGCGTTGACGCGGGGGGAAGGCGGCAGTATATGCCGTTCACGGTTTCGGGGACTGCCCGAGACACCTGGCCCGCGCCGGATAACTTTTCGACTCCACGCCGTAGCCACGGGCTCCGGCGACCGACGCGGGCGACGATGAGACCGTTCGCAGGAGCCGATGGAGGCACCATGAAACAGCTCGGCGATTGGACGCAGCGCGCCACCTCCGCAGACGACGCCATCCGGCACGTCAAGAGCGGGGACAACGTCTTTATCCATGGCGCGGCGGCCGCGCCCACAGCGTTGCTGGAAGCGCTCGCTCGACGCACGGAACTGGAGGGCGTGACCCTCTATCACCTTCACGTGGATGGCCCGTGGCCGTTCGACACGCCCGATCTTCAGCGGCGGTTCTACTCGGTGTCGCTGTTCACGGGCCCGCGACAGCGCGGCGCCGTGGCTGAGGGCCGTGCGGACTTCATCCCTGTGTTCCTGGCCGACATCCCCATGTTGTTCTGCCGCGACACGATCAAGCTCGATGTCGCGTTGGTGCAGCTCTCACCGCCGGACACGCACGGGTTCTGCACGCTCGGCACGAGCGTGGACGCTGCGCTCGCCGCTGCGGAGAACGCGCCAGTCGTGCTTGCGGAGATCAACGAGCAGATGCCTCGGACGCACGGGCACACGGCGGTGCCGTTCTCGACGGTGACGGCGTTCATGCACACCGATCGGCCGCTGTATTCTCACGCGCCTGCGGAGGAGACCGAGGTGACCACGCGGATCGGCGAGCAAATCGCCGAGCTGGTCGAGGACGGCTCGACGCTGCAAATGGGCATCGGCGCCATCCCTGACGCCGTGCTGGCGCGGCTGGGGAACAAGCGCGACCTCGGGATCCACACCGAGATGTTCTCCGACGGCGTGATCGACCTCGTCGCCAACGGCGTCATCACCAACCGGCTGAAGAAGGTCCACGCCGGTCGGCTGGTCACGAGCTTCGTCGTCGGCACCCAGCGGGTGTTCGACTTCGTGCACGACAACCCCCAGGTCGAGTTCCATCCGTGCAACCGGACGAACGATACGGCGCACATCCGAGCGAACCCACGGGTCGTCGCGATCAACTCGGCGCTGGAGGTCGATCTGACCGGTCAGGTCTGCGCAGACTCGATCGGCCACCGGATCTACTCGGGCATCGGTGGCCAGGCGGACTTCATCCGTGGTGCGGCGCTGTCAGAGCGTGGCAAGCCGATCATCGCGCTGCCGGCGACGGCGAAGGGCGGGACGATGTCGCGGATCGCTCCGTCGCTGAAGGAGGGCGCTGGCGTGGTGACGACCCGTGGGCACGTCCACTGGGTCGTGACCGAGTTCGGCGCGGTGAACCTTCACGGCCTGACGCTGCGGCAGCGCGGCGAGGCGTTGATCGGCATCGCTCACCCGGACTTCAGGGCGGAGCTGCGGCGGTCACTGGCCGAGCTGCGACACTTCGCTGTCCAGGGCTGAGGCGCGGCCGTCGCAAGGTCGGCTTGTCAACCTCTCGCGGTGGCGCCACAATGTGTCGGGGCACATCGCCGCAGATTGAGGTTGTCGCATGATCAAGTCGAGACGCCGCTCCTCCCTGGGGGCGGTCGCTCTGGTCGGTGTCGCTGTATGGCTGGGGGGCCTCGTGGCTGGCGTGGCCTTTGAGGCCGCTGCCCAGCCCCTCGACAACTTGAACTCCAACGCCGAGGTGCCGAAGGTGGCATGGCGCTCGCCCTCGGCGGAGCTCGCCCATCTGGTCGCGGCGGGTGTGCCGGTGCAGGTGGAGGACCGGCTGGGGGTGCCCTCGGCGTGGGTCGTGGGACCGGGTTGGTTTCGCGCGCCGAGCGCGGGGGTGAGCCCGGAGGCCGCAGCGGTCGGCTATCTGGAGCAGCTTGCCCCGTTGTACCGCCTGCCGGCGTCGGCGCTGCCTGCGCTGGAGCTGGAGCGGTCGCACGACGCCGGTCGCGGCCCCATCATTGTGCGGTTTCGCCAGCGTCTCGACGGCGTGGAGGTCTACGGCCTGCAGCTCAACCTGGTGATGGACCGGTCGTTGCGGCTGGTCGGCGTGACGGGCTGGCTGCACCCCGATGTCGCCGAGCTCACCGCGACGGGCCGCTTCGTGCGGGTGGTCGGGGTGGAGGAGGCGCTCGGCGAGGCGCTGCTCGACATGGAGGGCACGTTCGCCGCGCCCTGGGACTGGAAGGAGACGGGCGCGCGCAGCGGCGAGTTCGGGATCTTCGAGGTGGGGGCGTCGCTGCAGAGCCGGGCGGGGGTTCGCGTGGACCCGGTCCGGGCGAGGCCCGTATGGTTCAGCACGCCGTCGGGGCTGGTCCCGGCGTGGCACCTGGAGCTGATCGCGGGGCCCAGGGGGGAGCCGACCGAGGCCTACGCCTACATCATCTCGGCGCGCGACGGTCGGCTGCTGCTGCGCCAGAGCCTCGACGCGGATGTCTCCTGGCGGGTGTGGGCCGATCCTGACACGGGCTTGCCGCAGGACTCGCCGCAGGGCAGCGAGGCGTCGCCGTTCCGGGATCCGCAGCCGGGGCCAGACGCCTTCGTCGCGGCGTCGCTGGTGGACGCGAGCCCCGGGCTGTTCGGGCAGGGCGATCCGTGGCTGCCGCCCCAGATGAGCGAGACGCGCGGCAACAACGTCGATGCCTACGTCGACCGCTCGGGCGGTGACGGCTTCGACGCGCAAGACTATCGCGCCACCCCCACGGGCGCTGGACGGTTCGAACACGTCTACGACCCGACGCAGCATCCGGCGGTCAGCACCGAGCAGGTGATGGCGTCGGTCCAGAGTCTGTTTTTCGTGAACAACGCGCTCCATAACCTGTATTACGCGCACGGTTTTGACGAGAGGGCGGGCAACGCCCAGGCCAGCAACCTCGGCCGTGGCGGCCTCGAATCGGATGTGCTGCTGGCGGAGGCCCAGGACTTCGAGGGCGTCGACAACGCCAACATGCGCACGCCGAGCGATGGCGCCTCCCCGAGGATGCAGATGTATCTGTTCCCCTCCGGCCGTCGCTGGACGCTGGACTGGACGGCAGGGGCGGGGGCTCCGAGGGCCGTTGGGAGGGCGGGCCTGCCCCAGTTCTGGCCGCAGACGGGAGGCGCTGAAGGACCGGTGGTCCAGGCCGGCGGCGCGTGCATCGCGTTGAATCCGGGCTCCCTGATGGGGTCGGTGGGGTTGCTCGACCGTGGGGTGTGCACCTTCTTCGAGAAGCTCGTCAACGCGCAAGCGGCGGGCGCCGTGGCGGCCATCATCGTCAACAACGACACCGCCAACCCCGACGCGGTGCTCCACATGAACCTGGCCGATGGCCAGTCGCCGGACCTCATCACCATCCCTTCGATCATGGTGTCGTGGCGTGAGGGTGAGGCGATCAAGGCCGCGCTGCGCAGCGGTGCGGTCGGCGCAACCCTGGCGCTCGGCACGGTACCCGACGGCACGCTGGACAATCAGATCGTGGCCCACGAGTGGGGCCACTACATGTTCGGGCGCCTGACCCGTGGCGCCTCGAATCAGCAAGGCGCGGGGCTCAACGAGGGCAACTCGGACGTGGTCGCGCTGCTCGTCGCCCTGCGCGCTGAGGACGCTCTCGTGGCGGGGAATGAGGACTGGGGCGGTGTCTGGCCGTTCGCGGCGTACGCCTCCGGTCACCCGTACTTTGGTCTGCGTCGCTACCCATACGCGGTCGACCTCGGCGTCAACCCCCTGACCTTCCGCCACATCGCCAACGACCAGCCCCTGCCGCCCTCCGGCGAGGTTCCTCGCCGCGACACGGCCCCCGATAACGCCGAGGTCCACAACGCGGGTGAGGTCTGGGCCGCGGCCATGTGGGAGGGGATCGTTGCGGTGCTTCGGGCGCATCCGTTCGAGGAGGCGAGAGCGAGGTTGCTGACGATGCTCGTCGCCTCGCTCAAGGCGACGCCGACCGACACCACCTTTGTCGAGGCCCGCGACGCCGTGCTCGCCGCGCTCGCCGCCACGGATGTGGACGACCTCGTGCGGTTCGCCGAGGCGTTTGCGCGGCGCGGTCTGGGGACGGGCGCGCGGGCACCTGAGCGGTTCAGCCTCGACAATACGGGGTCGGTCGAGTCCTTCGAGCTGAAGCCGGACGTCGCGGTGCTCGGTGTGACGCTGCGCGAGGTCGGGGTGAGCTGCGACGGCGACGGCATGCTCGATCTCGGCGAGGACGGTGAGCTCGTGATCGACCTGGCCAACGTCGGCTACGGCGGGATGAGCGCCACGACCATCACAGCGAGCGGCCTCGGGCTCGACTTCCCTTCCGGGCCGCGGGTCTCGCCTGGCACGATCGCCCCGCTCGGGCGTGCACAGGCCATCATTCCGGTGCACCTCTCTGCGGCTCCGACCGGCATGGTGTCGGTCCAGCTCGACATCGCCGACCCACAGCTGGCGGCGCCGACGACGCGCACCGCGCGCGTGGACGTCCGAGTCGACTTCGACGAGTCGGTCGCCGTCACCGCGACAGACGACGTCGAGGCGTGGTCCACCACGTGGACCGCGAGCTCGGACGGCCCTGCGGCCGAGGGGTGGGAGCGGACCGGGGATGGCTCGGGCGGGCGGCTCTGGCGGGGGCCCGATGCGTCGCGGCGGGCGGATATCACGCTCACGTCGCCGCCGCTCCAGGTCTCCACAACGGCCGACTTCGGCTTCAGCTTCCGGCACCGCCACGCCTTCGATGAGGGCGCCGATCCGAACGTGGTGCAGGGGCCCATCTACTTCGATGGCGGCGTGATCGAGCTCAGCGCCGACGGTCAGAGCTGGACGGACATCGGCGCCCTGGCCGCGCCGGGCTATACGGGGCGGATCGTGGATCTCGCCGCGATCTACGGCCTTCCGCCCGCGCAGAACAACCCCCTGGTTGGTCGCATGACCTTCGCGGGCAGCAGCGCGGGCTATCCAGGCTTTGTGCCCGTGCGGATCGACCTTGGGCGGAGCTGGGCCGGGCAACAGGTCCAGGTGCGGTTCCGGATCGGGACCGATCCCGCGACCGGCTCAGCGGGTTGGGAGCTCGACGACATCGCCTTCCGTGGGATCACCAACACCCCCTTCGCGACCAACGGACCCAACCGCGGCATCTGTCGCGACGCCCCTCCGATGGCCGACCCCGGCCCCGACTTCGCCGTGGACGAGGGCCAGCACACCACGCTGAACGGCGCGGCGTCGTCCGATCCGTGGGGGGAGCCCCTGGCCTTCGCCTGGACGCAGACCGACGGCCCGGACGTCGTATTGACGGGCGACGACACCGCTTCGCCGAGCTTCGAGGCGCCGCTCGTGCTGGCCGACACGACGGTCCGCTTTGCGCTCGTGGTGACCGCCGCTGGCCGCGTGAGCGCGCCCGCCGCGGTCGCGGTCGCTATTCACGACCTCAACCGTCGTCCGACGGCCAACGCCGGGCGCGACCAACGGGTTGAGGAGCGCACCCAGATCACGCTCGACGGCTCGGCCAGCGCCGACCCCGACGGCGACCCCCTGCGCTGGTCCTGGTCGCAGGTCGATGGTCCTGCCGTCGCCCTCGACCTCGCTGCACCGGCGCGCCCGACCTTCGTCGCGCCCGAGGTCACCACGGACAGCCCGTTGATCTTCGCGCTGACCGTCGACGACGGCGTCCTCGACAGCGCCCTGAGCGATGAGGTCGTGGTCACGGTCCTCCAGGTCAACCGCCCCCCGATCGCGGACGCAGGCCCCGAGCTGGAGGTCCCCGAGCAGAGCCTGGTGATGCTCGACGGCCGTGCGAGCCGCGACCCCGACGGCGACGCGATCACCACGTACGCGTGGCGTCAGACCTCCGGCACCGCGGTTGTGCTCGATCACGCTGACGCCGCGACCCCCACGTTCGAGGCCCCCTCGGTCGCCGAGGACATCCGCCTGACCTTCGCCCTCGAGGTCTCCGACGGAGCGCTCACCAGCGCGCCAGCGACGGTGGACGTGCTCGTGCGGAGCCACAACACCGCGCCGATGGCCGTCGCAGGCGTGGCTCAGGCCGTGGACGAGGGCGACGCCGTCACGCTCGACGGCACGGCCAGCACCGACGCTGACGGCGATGCGCTCACCTACCGATGGACCCAGACGGCGGGACCTGCCGTGACGGTGGACGCTGCTTCGGCGCCGACGGTAACGTGGACCGCTCCCCTCGTCAGCGCGGATGTGCAGCTATCCTTTGAGCTGGTGGTCTCCGACGGCGAGCTGGACAGCCTGCCGGCGGTGGTCTCCATCACGGTGCGCAACGTCAACCACGGCCCCATCGCGAACGCTGGCGCCGACATCACCGTGCCGCCCGGCTCGGACGTCGTGCTGGACGGCTCCGCCAGCTCAGATCAAGACGCCGATCCGCTGACCTGGGACTGGGTGCAGCTCGCCGGCCCCACCGTCGACCTTGCCTCCGCCCGCTCGCCGCACCCCGCGTTCGTCGCGCCGTCGGTTCGACAGGCCACGGAGCTGCTGTTCTCCCTCGTGGTCACGGACGGCGAGCTGGCCAGCCCGTCCTCCGAGGTGCGGGTCACCGTCGCCGGCGCGAACCTCGCGCCGCTCGTCGTCGCCGGCCCCGACCGCTTCGCGGAGGCGGGTGACCTCATCACCCTGGACGGCTCGGCCACGGTAGATCCCGAGGGCGACGCCATCACCTTCGGCTGGACCCAGCTCGACGGTGCTCCGGTCGCGCTCTCGGACCAGGACGCCGCTGTGACGACCTTCGTGGCGCCCGAGGTTGACCAGGACGCGCTCCTGCGCTTCGAGCTGACCGCCACGGACGACCTCGGCGCGTCTGCCGCTGCGACGGTCACCATCACGGTGCGCAAGACGGTCCGGCCGTCGACGAACAACGGCGGCACCAACAACGGCGGCACCAACGACGGCGGCACCAACAACGGCGCGGTCGGCAACAACGCGACCAACAACGGCGTTCCCGACAACGGCCCCGAGCCAGGTCCCCCCGTCGCAAAGTCCCCGGACGGCTGCGCCTGTACGACTTCATCTGGAGCGGTCCCTGGCCGCGGTTGGCTGGCGATCCTGGCCCTCGGCGCCGCGCTCGCGCTGCGTCGTCTCCGCTGAGGAAATTCATGAAATTTGACGTCACCAAGAACTACGTCGACGGAGGCTTTGAGCTTCGCTGGCGCGAGGGGCCGATCCACCGCTTCACCGGCGTCACGTCGGACAGCTACTTCGGCGGCCACCAGAATGACGCCGCCCACTACGACGACGGGTATGGGTCACACCCTTTTCAGAATCCACCCGGAGAGGCTATTGTTTCATCGGGTTACGAGGAAGAATTCGGTCGTCTCAACGCGTGGATGTTGGCCTGGTGGCCTCGCTTGTGCTTGCTCAGCCACCCGCCCGTGCCGTCCTCCTTCAAAGACCTCCCGCCGCTCGAGGGCCCCTGGCCCGGCCTGATCCCGACCTTCGACGGCCCGTTGACGCCCGGCCACCTCAGGATCATCCAGGAGGCCCACAGCGTCACGGTGAAGTTCATCCCCGACGACGGCCCGCCACATAGCGTGTCCGCGTCGCTCATCGCCCACTTCCGCGCGCTCGACTACCTCGAGCTGCGCCTGGCGCCCAGGGGACAGCCGGCGCGCTTCGTCATGCTCGACTTCTGGTGTGTGGCCTCGGAGACACCGATCCCGGTCCTGACGGAGTCGCCGGATCTCGACGAGACGACGCGCTACGCGAAGCTCGACGTTCAACATGCGATCACGTTGATTTAGGTGAATATTTGACATGGCGGGCCGGCCGGCTCGAGGCGAACCGGATCAACCCGGCGTGCCAGCCGCCCAGGCCGCCCGAAGCCGCTCCGCCAGCCCCTCCCACTCCTCCGCCTCGGCCTCCATCACCCCGTGCCTCCACGTGAACACGTCCGCAGGCCGCAGCGCGTCGTCATCGACCGGGATGACGTGTAGGTGGATGTGGGGAAAGCTCATGGGCAGATCATCCCGCGCCACGCCGAGGGAGGCCACGTAGCACCGCGTGGGCGCGAGCGTCGACTCGAGGAGGCGCGCGGCCCGGAGCGTGAGGGTGTTCATCGTCGCCCAGGTGGCGTCGGGGAGGTCAGTGAACGTGAGCACGTGGGCGCGGGAGATGACGAGCAGGTGCCCCCAGAAGCGGGGATACGGGGTCAGGACCACCACGGCCTCCTCCGTGGTGGCGATGGTGAGGCCATGATCGGCCGCGGCGGCGTCGCACAGCGGGCAGGCGGTCGCTCCAGCGGCCTCGATGCGCCGCACGGCCTCGTCGCGTTCGATCCAGCGTGGCATGGCGCTACATCGTGCGGTGGGGGTTGCGGACCGGGAGCGGGACCCGACGGTGCGGCCGGGTCTTGAGGCCGGGGAAGGCCGCCGTCGGGCTGTGCGTCATCGGCGCGCCCTGGGCCTTGCGGAGCTCCGCCACGGCCGTGATCAGGTGGTCGAGGTGCTCGGCGGTCGGGGTGTAGCGAGGCTCGAGGCCCGCAAGGGCGGCCTCGTAGAGGTGCTCGATCTGCGGCTCGGGCAGGGCGGTTGGCCAGATCGTGTGAAGGACGCTGTCGATCCAGGCGTCGTCGGGCCGGGGCTCGGGGGGATGCGCGGCGAGCAGCGTCCGGACGTCCCCGAGCGTGGCCGCTGCGGCGTCAAGGTCGGCCAGGACAGCCTCACCGCCGTACGACCACAAGGAGATCGCCGCTTCGTTGAAGAGCACGATCTCGCGGTAGGCGGTCCCGCACCCCGCCGGCGCGCCAAGCGTGTCGCACGCCACCTTCGGGCTGACGAAGTAGGCCCCGGCCAGCCGGCCCGGCCGGGCCTTGACCGCGGAGAGGCCGACCGCCGCTCCGTCGAGCCCGACGAAGCGGATCTCTGGCTGCGGCCCCTCGGCCACGATCACCGCCAGCACCGCGTCCGCCCGAAGCTCGATCCGCACCACCTGGTCCCCCCAGCGCTCCTCGCCGAATCCCAGGACCGTCGCCCACGGGTTGCTCCAGGCGTACCGCTGGCGGTCGAACGCCGGGTCGCGCAGCAGCATCGCGGCGGGGTCCTTCTTGCCCGCGAGCGTGGTGACGAGCTTCTGGTAGTAGCTGGTCTGGCCGTCGGTCGTGGTGGTGCGGGTCAGGAGCGTCGGGTCGCGGCGAAGCTCCTCGATCTGGGCCGCTGTGGTCCAGGTGTACAGCACGCGCCGCGCCGGACGATCGTGGTGGACCGCCAGGCTGTTGAACGTCCGGCGCAGCGCGACCTCATCGACCACTGGCGCCGCGGGAGGGTCGGCGAGCTGCACCTCGGGGCCAGCGGAGGCGTCTGGCGCACCGGAGACGTCGGGCGCGTCGGCGACGGAGGGCGTGGCTGCGGGCGCTTCGCTCGGAGCAGGCGCCGAGGGAGGCGGCGCGCAGGCGGCGCTGAGCAGCAGGGTGGCGGACAGGCTGACGGGCGTGAGGGAGCGTCGCAGTGGCTTCATCGTCGGGGCTCCAGGGGGTGCGTGCGGTCCAACACGCCGTGAAAGAAGCCGTAGATCGCCGGCAGGACGTTGTCGATCGTGGCGCGGCGCTCCGCGGGGGGCGGGTTGAACACCCGCAGCTGAGAGATCGCCATCTCGCCGAGGTGCTCCGGCAGAAAGCCGGGCGACGAGATCTCGATCAGCAGCGCGTGCGTCCCCATCGAGTACAGCCAGTCGTCGAACGTGCCGTGCACCCACTCGGTACCGCGCACCGCCTCGAACAAGAGCCGCGCCCCCGGAAAGTCCTTGAAGAACCGCGCGCCCTGCACCGGGGTGTAGGGCACCTCTGGCTGGAGCGCCGGCAGCGTCAGCGCCACCTCCTCGGCTACCGCGTCGATCTCCGGGCCGCCGAACCTGGGGTAGATCAGCACGTTCGAGTAGCTGTGGAGGTTGATCACCGCCGCGTAGCGACGCTGCTCGCACAGCGCCTTCAGCGCCCGTGACTCGGGCTCGGAGAACGGGCCCGAGCCCGCGAACTCGTCGCTCATCCGCCAGCTGTAGGCGCGCTCGTGGTTGCTGTAACCGTAGCCGAAGTTCCGATTGAGGTCGACACCACGGGCGTTGCCTCGGTGCAGCGCGCCGAACCGCTCGCGCCAGCCCACCATCCGCTCCACGTTCAGCGCCACGCCGTCCGGGTTGACGATGGGCAACACGTCGAGCTCGCACCGCTCCGCCAGCCGCCGCGCAGGCTCCGACGCGCCCGCCAGCACCTCCTCGAGCACCGTCATGGCCGTCTCGCCCGTGATGAACTCGCGGGCGTGAAGCAGCGAGGTCAGCAACACCCGCGGCGCCGTCGCCGGGAGCCCCGGCCGACGCACCCGGACGACCTCCAGCGCGCGCCCCTCGACCGTCTCGGGCGCCAGCGTCACCCGGCTGGCCACCTCGGGCGAGGCCTCGACCAGGCGCTCGACCTCCGCCGCGTAGTCCTCCGGTCGCCTGTAGCCGCTCGGTCCGAAGAACGACGCGTAGGCGTCGCCGCGGTCGCCGAAGGCGTAAGTGACCGTGTTGGCGATGAGGTTGGCCGCGATCGTCCAGGGGTATCTTGCCATGTGCGCTCCGTGCCGCGCGTCGTGCGTGGCCATCGCGCGATTGCACCAGAACCGCGCCCGTTTGGCCAGAGGCTGCGCGGCCTTGGCCTCGCCGCGCATTTCAGGTATCTCCGTGACCGACTTCTGCGAGGAGGACTCCCATGGGCTATGTGGCCTGGAACGACACGACCTTCGATGCTGCGCACGCGTTGCAGCGCCGCTTCGGGCTGATCGACCTGCACGTCGACTTCATCATCCAGAATCGGCTGTTCGGTTACGACCCGCTCAAGGCGCACCGCAGCGGCATCCCCGGCCAGCCGTTCATCTGGCACACCGACCTGCCCCGCATGAGGGAGGCTGGCTACAGCGCGGCCTGCCTCGGCATCCACTTCTGGCCCTGGGAGAGCGAGCGCGGCTTTGCCGAGATGAACCGCCAGATCGACGTGCTCGACCGCATCGCCGAGGCCGATCCCCACGCCATGCGCGTTCGCTGCGCCGAAGACTGGGCCATCGCCGCCGAGCATGGCCTGCTGGCCCTGGCGCCCGGCGTCGAGGGCGCGCACATGCTCAACGGCCAGCTCGACCGCGTCCGGGCGCTGGCCCGGCGCGGCGCGGCCTACCTGACGATCTGTCACTTCACGGCCAACGCGGCGGCGACGCCCTCCATGGGACGTGGCCACAACGAGCGCGACGGCCTCACGGCGTGGGGGCGCGACCTCATCCGCGAGCTCGAGCGGTACGGCATCGTGGCCGACGTCGCCCACGTCAACAACCCCGGCGTGCTCGACATCTGCAACGTCGCCCGCTCGCCGCTCCTGTGCACCCACACCGGCGTCAAGGGCGTCTGCGACGTGGCGCGCAACATCTCGGACGACGCCATCGACGGCATCGCCGCCACCGGAGGCGCGATCGGCGTGATGTTCTCGCCCGGTTTCCTCGCCCGCCGCATGGTGGCCGACTCCACCGCAGCGGCCGACCACGTCGACTACATCGTCCAGCGCGTCGGGATCGACCACGTCGCCCTCGGCAGCGACTACGACGGCTGGCTCGCCACCATCCTCAGCGACCACAAGGACTGCCGCGACATCGTCAAGGTCACCGATGTGCTGCTCAAGCGCGGCTACACCGACGAGGATCTCGGGAAGATCCTGATGGGCAACGCCGCGCGGGTGCTCAAAGAGGTGTGGTCGCGGCGGGATGTTGAGCGTCGGCCGGACGGGCTGACGGTGCGATAACTGCGCGATGTTCCCGATTGACGCCCGCGTCGACCCTAGCCTCGATTGGTGACCGGCTGCGCCGCGGTGAGCGGAACGCGCGCCAACGCTGCGTGGGCGGAGCCTGCCGCGGCTGCTCGTGCACACGCATAAATTCGCAGGGAAAATAGATCGCGGG
>Ga0100377_1002743_pt1 | contig 14570 bp, 13 predicted proteins | sample CryGeymeta201501_FD_83664 | JGI IMG/M metagenome (GOLD analysis project Ga0100377, IMG submission 83664) | Groundwater microbial communities from Crystal Geyser aquifers in Utah, USA - Crystal Geyser metaG 2015-01 | ecosystem: Environmental > Aquatic > Deep subsurface > Groundwater | place: USA... | reverse complement strand
GTTATTTGCATAAAGTTACTTTTTTCTTTGCTTTTTTACTAAATTTATTTTAAAAGTTATTAACATATTATGTTTACAATCAAATACTTATAGTCAATTATGCACTTTTTCAGCAAACCCTAAATAGCCTTCCCCTATAGGTAGAAAACCATATTTTTTATAAAATGCTACTAAATATTGTTGTGCAGATATTTTTATAGGTGTTTTTCCAAATTTATGTTCAATAAACTGCAAACATTGCAACATCAGTTGATGAGCAACATCTTTTCCTCTTTTGTTTTTTTCTACAGCTACCCTTCCAATAGAAACTTGCGGATAACTGATGTTGTGAGGTAAAATTCGTGCTACAGCAACGATTTCATTTTTTAAGAATCCCATCACATGATAAGCATGTTTATCTTTCTCATCTACTTCTTGATAAGGACAATTTTGTTCTACCACAAAAATTTTTGTACGTAAATAATAAACATCAAACAGTTCCTCTAAAGAAAGTTGATTAAACGCAGCTATTTTCCATTCTACTTTCTCCATTCTAATAAATTTTCAGCATTGGTTTTTATTTTTTTATTATCAACCAACCATTGCAACACTTTAATGGTTTTATCTTCTCTAATACCTTGCACTGCATTTACCAATTGGGTTAATGTCATTGGTGTTTTTTGCAATAATTGTTTAAGTTGATCCGAAACATTAGAAAATTCAATATCACTTAATTCCAATTTATTTCGTTCCAAACAAACATCACAGACTCCACATCTAAACGTATCTTTTTCACCAAAATAAGCCAATAAAATTTGGCTTCGACATTTGTGTAACGTGCTAGAATAATAAATCACACTTTCCATTTTTTTGATAGCAATTTCTTTTCGTTCCTTATAATTTTGTGGAGAAATCCGAATATCATTCACATTCAATCGCTCTGTAGTGTAGGTAATTTGAGGTAAATTGGTTTGTTTTATATAATCAATCACGTTAATGTTGTGCAAATAAGAAAGTCCGTTAACTACCTTGTCTTTAGTAGTTGAAAGACGTTTTGCTAATTCAAACTCATCAATTTTTGAATAATTTTCGAATAATCCAGTATAAGAACGCAATAAGGTTTTAATAAACAAATCGAATTTTGTATTTTTTACTTGAAATTCATACAAATCATCTTTACTAATTTCAATTTTAATGCGAGAAGGAGTAAAGTTGGCTTCCGATAAAATAAGGTAACCTTCTCTCTCTAAAAATTTCAAACAATTAAAAACTGCTGTTACTTGCATATTGTATTGAGTACTAAATGTTGAGATATTAAAATTATAACTTTCATTGTAAGCTGAACCTATAGGAATCTGGAAGAAATTTGCCAATGCTTGATACACTTGTTTTATCGCATCAATTGGAGGAAAACTACTAATAATTCGTTGCTCTAAATCCATTCTGTCTGATTCTTGAACCAACAAAACAGCATAGGCTTTTTTTTCGTCACGACCTGCACGACCAGCTTCCTGAAAATAGGCTTCCAAAGAGTCTGGTAAATCCAAATGAACAACAGTTCGCACATCGGGTTTGTCTATGCCCATTCCAAAAGCATTGGTAGAAACAATTACACGTGTTCTATTTTCTATCCAATTGTGTTGTTTTTTGTTTCGCTCTTCATTGGTTAATCCTGCATGATAAAAATCGGCTGATACATTGTTTTGATAAAGAAACTGAGCAATTTCTCTGGTTTTTTTTCTACTTCTTACATACACTGCAGATGTTCCTTTTATGGAGTTTAAAACCTTCAACAATCTCCCTAATTTGTCTTCTTCATTAAGTACCACATAAGATAAATTTTTTCGCTCAAAACTTTTTTGAAGCACAAACTCTTTCTTAAATCCTAATTGTTTTTGGATGTCAATAACCACCTCAGGAGTTGCAGTGGCTGTTAGTGCTAAAAATGGAACATCGGGTTTTACTTCACGAAGTTTAATAATATTGAGATAGGACGGACGAAAATCATAGCCCCATTGAGAAATACAGTGCGATTCATCAATAGCAAATAAATTGACATTCATTTTTTTTAATCGCTCTTTAAAAATTTCTGTTTCTAACCGTTCTGGCGAAACATATAGGAATTTTATATTGCCATACACACAATTATCCAATGCAATATCAATTTCCCTTTTGGTCATTCCAGAATAAATAGCCACTGCTTTTATATTGCGTTTCACCAAATTTTCAACCTGGTCTTTCATCAACGCTATCAATGGAGAAATTACTATACAAATTCCTTCTTTAGCCATTGCTGGCACCTGAAAACAAATAGATTTTCCTCCTCCAGTAGGCAACAATGCTAGTGTGTCTGTTCCATTTAGTGTTGCATTCACAATATCTTCCTGCAACGGTCTAAAGTTTGAAAAACCCCAGTATTTTTGTAATATTTGATGAATATCCATGTTGAGGCTTATTACTATTTTTTGAATTTATTTATACTCAAACTTAGTAACTTTTCAGAAGAAAGGATGCTTAGTTTGAGTTATACTCGAAACCAAAATTCGAAAATTCATTTGGTTTCGGTATATTCAATAAGTTTTTATACTTTTACAAATCTACTAAAATAGCTTATGCATCCGATTATTGCTTTTATAAAACTAATACGTCTGCCTAATTTGCTCATTATAGCACTTACTCAATATGCTATTCGCTTTGGTCTAATCTATCCTATTCTTAAAGAAGCAACCGATTCTGATGTTTTACATCTTTTACTTTCCGAAAAATTATTTTTTCTATTGAGTTTATCTACGGTATTAATAGCTGCGGCAGGTTATATTATTAATGATTATTTCGATGTTAAAATTGACCGAATTAATCGACCTCAGCAAATTATAATTGGTAAATATATAAAAAGAAGGGTTGCAATGGGAGGACATATTGTACTTAACACCATTGCTATTATGTTGGCCATTTATGTTGCTTATGAAATGAATATGTTAAAACTAGCTGCTATTCAGGTGCTTGCAACAGGAGCTTTATGGTACTATTCCATTTATTTCAAAAAGCAAGTATTAACAGGAAATTTTTTAGTTGCTCTTTTAGCTGCTTTAGTTCCTTTCGTTGCTGGTTTTTATGAATTAATTCTTCAACACACTTTTGCTGAAAGAACTGTGCTTCAATTGTTACCATACCTAGAGGAGCAATTTTCTGTCAATGAATTGATGTATATCCTAAAACAAAATCTTAGTATTATTATGAAATGGGTCTTGGGGTTTTCTTTATTTGCGTTTTTAAGTACAATGATACGCGAAATCATCAAAGATATTGAAGATTATGATGGTGATAAAAAATATTATAGTCATTCTTTACCTGTTGCTTATGGAAAAAATGTTGCTAAAAAAGTAGCTCAAGCTTTTGTAGTTTTAATGATTTTATTAATTGGCTATTTACAATTTCACCAATTCCAAATGGGAGATTTTATTTCAATACTATATTTCACTATTATGATACAAATTCCCCTTGGGTTTGTTTTTTATAAGATTAATATTGCTCAAGAAAAGTCAGATTATCATTTTTTGAGTACAATACTTAAGGTAATTATGCTTTTTGGAATTGGTTATTTAGGCATCTTGTATTCCATTATTACTACTTTTTAATGTTATTTAATTTAAGTCTTTATACCATTATTCTCGCTTCAAAATCGCCAAGAAGACAACAGCTATTAAAAGAATTGGGCGTTGATTTTATTATAAAAACAAAAGAGATTGAAGAAGTTTATCCTTCGCATCTCAAAAAAAAAGCAGTTGCATTATTTTTAAGCGAGCTAAAAGCTAACGCATTTAAAAAGGATATAAAAGAAAACGAAATAGTGATTACTTCCGATACTATTGTATGCTTAGATAATGAAATTATAGGAAAACCAACCGATAGAGCAAATGCAATAGAAATGCTTGAGAAATTATCGGGAAAAAGGCATGAAGTAATTACTGCTGTCACACTTTTTTCCATCCAAAAAAAAGTTTCATTTTCTGTTTGTACCGAAGTATTTTTTAAACCGCTTTCCATGGAAGAAATTACTTATTACATTGATAATTACAAGCCTTATGACAAAGCGGGTAGCTATGGAATTCAAGAATGGATAGGTTACATTGGTATTGAAAAAATTATTGGTTCTTATTTTAATGTAATGGGATTTCCAGTAAAAGAAGTGTATGATGCATTGATTAAATTTTAAAAAATGGTTCTAAAAAACTACATACTCAACATTATTATTTTAGTTACAACAACCATTTGTATCGCTCAAAACCCTATTGAAAAAGAAGGCTGGACACTTACGTTTAATGATGAGTTTAATGATACGGTTTTAGATAAATCCAAATGGCAAGACCACCCTTATTGGGGAGGAAGGAATGCTCCAAATAGTATAACTTATTATGGTGAAAATCAATTTCAATTTACAGATTCGTCAATGTTGTTGGTTGCAGAGAAAAAAATACAAGAAGGGATTCCATACAGTTCGGGAATGGTAGATAGCCATAATTCCTTTAAACAACAATATGGTTATTTTGAAATTCGCAGTAAAAACCCAAAAGGTACAGGTTTTTGGCCAGCATTTTGGTTGGTATCTACAGAAAAATGGCCTCCAGAAATTGATATTTTTGAATTTTATACTAAAAACCCCTCAAAATTACATACCACTCAGCATTGGCTCGACAAAAAAGGCAAGAAAAAGATGCAGCCAAAAAACACCAAAATTGATGACGCATCAGAAGATTTTCATACTTATGCTATGGAATGGACGCCAAAAAAAATTACTTGGTATTACGATAATAAAAAATTTCGCACAATAAAAAAAGGTGTGAAAAGCATGGTTTTTCCGATGCACATCATTATTAGCAATGCAGTAAGTGAAATGAAAGGGATGAATCTTGATGAAGCAATTTTTCCTAACTATTTTGAAATAGATTATGTTAGGGTTTACCAAAAAAATGAATAAGGGGTTGTCTGGAAATAAAGTTTACAGAATTGACGCAGGAATTTTGTTCTTTTTCAAGACGTAAATGAGGCGAATAGCCATAGCTATTTAACGATTTTACAACGAAGAAAAAGGAGAAAAGAACAAGTCAAAATGTAAAGTTTATTTCCGGACAACCCCTAACTACTCTTTTAGCTTTATAATTTCAAAAAAATCGTCTGAATAAATTGTTGGATAATTGGTTGTTAATTTTGGTTCTTGTTTCTTGTCGAGAATTAAATAGTTAGCACCTCTGTTTACTAATGAATCAATAAAAGTTGCGGATAAAAGTTTTGAATGTTCAACTGTCCAGCCTTTTCGGTTTGTAAAATATAATTCTTGAGGAGATTCCCCTCCATTGATAATGATTAATGCATCTTTTTCAATTGATGCGGACGCTATTTGCTCTAAGTTTAATTTATAACGCTCACTGTCTTTGATAAAAAATTCATGCTGCTGATTGGCAATCCCCTCAAGACTTATCAAACACAAAAGAACTATGTTTAATGGTTTTGGTAGTTTAGAAATAAACAACGCTGCTAAAATGGCTAGGATAGGAGTAAAAGGAAGTACATAATAATTATGAGTTGCAAAAACATCTCCTGTTTTAATAACATAAAACATGAAAACAACAAAGAGTAATAAAAAACATAAACTATATTTTCTATTGTATTCTTTTATAAGGAAATAAATACCCAAAAGAGCAGCAACAAAACCAAGATAACCAGCAAAAGCACTGAAATAAAATTTCTGAAAAGTTTGAGGTATTACATTCAAAAAATCAGCAAATCCTTCTGCAAAACTTTTAGGAAAAAACAATTGATAATGAAATTTATCATAAACACTAGGAACCCAATAAAAATACCAGCTAAATGCTAATAAAACAACAAAACTTAACCCTAAAAAAAGTATAATTTTTGTTCTCATTTCAATTGATTTAATGGGCAAAACAAAAATAAATCCTACCAATAAATAACCACTAGGAAGTTTGCTTAAAACACCTAAACTAGTAAAAATCAAAAAGAGCAGAAAAGGGATAAGATTATTGTTTTTAAGGTATTGCAATCCATAAAAAATACCAATAAAAATTAGCGACACACTAAATGTATCAGGCATTATTTTGCGTGAAAATGAAAACCATATAGAAATCAACAAAAGTATGCTTGAATAAAGAGCTATTTTATTACTAAAAAAATGCTCAAGTATTTTATAAAAATAGAAAATACCTACGCTAGAAACAACCAAATTAATTATCCTTGCTAAGCCATCTGAGAAACCAAAAATTAGGGAAAATAAATAGGTTATAAAGTTATAAATCGGAAATTCTGATGCACTAATACCAGTTAATTCTCCAGCCATGTCAATTTTTGGATACAGCAATGATGGTGATTCTTGCACCATATTTCGGGTAACCATGTTGGTTATGGTTTGACGCCAATTATGCCCAGTTTCTATAGTAGGATTGGTAATCCCAATTAATCGAATGGCAAAAAATAAAATAATGATGAGCTTTAGAATATGAGATTCTCTGTGCTTTTTAAACTTGATTTCCACAAAAAAATTAATTAGAGTTTGTCTATAATGTATGACTTTTTACAATTAAGTTTTCGCCCCGATAATTATCGGAGGAGAACTGCGGACTTTACATACAGCCTCTAATTCGCTACTTCCGACATAAATTTGATTCTAAGTAAACGCATTTCATCTTCTGTGAAAGCATTATCAAATTCATAGAGGGCATCATCAATATTGTCTGATTCTGCTTCCATAAAATAATCAAACACTTCATCTTGATCAGCTTCGTCAATTTCTTCATTGATATAATAATCTAAGTTTACTTTTGTTCCAGATTGAACAATATGTTCTATTTCTGTAATTACATCTGCTAATTCAATTCCTTTAGCATCAGCAATGTCATCTAAAGCAATTTTTCTATCTATGCTTTGAATAACATATACTTTCAATCCTGATTTATTTACGATTGACTTTACTACCAAATCCATTGGTCGCTCTATTTCATTTTCTTCAACATAGCGTTCAATAACTTCAATAAATTCTTCTCCGTATTTTTCTGCTTTTCCTTGTCCTACACCAGTAATATTGGTTAATTCTTCAATAGTTATTGGATATCTTGAAGCCATATCTTCCAATGAAGGGTCTTGAAAAATAACGTAAGGAGGTAATTTTAGTTCTTTTGCTAACGATTTTCTAACATCTTTTAAAATGTTAAATAATGTTTCGTCAGTTGCCCCACTGCTTTTTTGTGGAGTAATAATATCTCCATCATCCACATCACTATAATCGTTTGGTTTAATAAGCGTTACAGAGGTAGGTTTTATAATAAATGCTTTTCCCTTATCGGATACTTTCAGCACACCATAATTTTCAATTTCTTTTGTCAAAAGTCCTTCAATCACACACTGTCTGACTATTGCCTCCCAATATTTATCATCTTTTCCCTCTCCTTTTCCTTTTCCAAACAATTTATGGTTATTGTAGTTGAATGCTTTTATTTCTGAAGAAGCATTTCCAGCAACAAAATATGCCATAAATTTCGATTTGAAATTTTCATTTAACCCCAGTACGGCTTGCAGTAATATTTGCACATCATCTTTCCCTTCAAATTTTTCTTTAGGATGAGCACAATTGTCGCACATTCCTTTTTCTTCACAATCATCAGAAACATATTTTTCCCCAAAATAATTAAGCAATTGCCTTCTTCTGCATACAGCAGTTTCAGCATAGGAAACCATTTCAAAAATAAGTTGCATACCTATTTCCATTTCAGCAACAGGCTTTCCATGCAAAAATTTTTCTAACTTTTCGATGTCTTTATAACTATAAAAAGCCAAACAAATACCTTCGCCTCCATCTCTTCCTGCTCTTCCCGTTTCTTGATAATAGCTTTCCAAACTTTTAGGAATATCGTGATGAATCACATAACGCACATCCGGTTTGTCTATTCCCATTCCAAAAGCTATGGTTGCAACTATAACATCAACATCTTCCATCAAAAACATATCTTGATGTCTAACTCTTGATGCGGAATCTAACCCAGCATGATAAGGCAACGCTTTTATTCCATTTACTTGAAGTAATTGGGCTATTTCTTCCACCTTTTTTCTGCTTAAACAATAAATTATACCTGACTTACCAATATGTTGACGAACAAAACGAATAATTTCTTTTTGAACATCTTTTTTAGGTCTTATTTCATAATATAAATTATCTCTATTAAAAGAAGCTTTAAAAACTCGTGCTTCTGTCATTCCTAAGTTTTTTTGAATGTCTTCTTGCACTTTAGGTGTTGCTGTTGCTGTAAGGGCAATAATTGGAACTCTATCTATGGCCTCTATGATGGTTCTTAATTTTCTATATTCAGGTCTGAAATCATGTCCCCATTCCGAAATACAGTGAGCTTCATCAATAGCAAAGAAAGAAATTTTAATGCTTTTAAGAAACTCTACATTCTCTTCTTTGGTAAGCGATTCGGGAGCTACAAATAACATTTTTGTTATTCCATCCATAACGTCTTGCCTAACTTGTCGTGATTCGGTTTTGTTTAAAGTTGAATTATAAAAATGTGCTATCCCTTCTTTGTTTGAAAACCCTCTTATTGCATCAACTTGGTTTTTCATTAATGCAATTAACGGAGAAACAATGATTGCTGTTCCTTCTAGCATTAGTGCTGGTAATTGATAACATAATGATTTTCCTCCACCTGTTGGCATAATCACAAAGGCATCATTTCCTTCTATAAGATTCTGAATAATAGCCTCTTGGTCGCCTTTAAAAGTATTAAATCCGAAGAATTTTTTTAACTGGTTGCTTAATGGTGCTTCTATAGTTTGCATCTAATTTTAATTATTTTTTTATGGGTTATATTTGTACATTAAAAATACGATTAAAATTTTTATTAAAATTCCTTTTTATAATAAAAATTATTAAAAATAATAATATGCTTACTAAATACTATTTTTATAAGTAGTTTAAACTGAAATTTTTTATAACTTGATTTTAAATAAATTTGTTCTAACTGGTCCAGAATCTACTGGAAAAACTATACTTGCTACTTTGTTGGCTAATCGTTTTGAAGCACCTTTGGTAGAAGAACAAGCTAGGTTCTACTTAAACAACTTAACTAAACCGTATGAATTGCATGACGTGTTAAAAATGGCTGAGAATCAACTTAAATTTGAGCAAGAAGCTATTAATCAAAATCCTTCACTACTTTTTATAGATACTGATTTAATTACGTTTAAAATTTGGTTAAAAATAAAATACAACAAAGAAATTGAATGGATAAATAATGCTATTTCCAATCAACCCAATAAACATTATTTTTTGTGCAATATTGATTTGCCTTGGGAAGCAGACCCATTAAGGGAGCATCCAAGAATAGAAGATAGGGAATTTATTTTTGAGCAACACCTCCATATTTTGAAGCAAAATGGATTTAGCTTCTCTATTGTTTCTGGAGATATTGAAACTCGTTTAAAAAAATGTGTTAATTTCTTGGAGAACTCAATTTAAGTATTACTTTTGCTCCATCTCATTGGGGTGCCTTACTTTTCAGGCTGAGATTATACCCATTTTTCTTGAGCAATTGAGAAAATTAACCTGATCCAGGTAATGCTGGCGTAGGTAGGACAATAAAAATCAAATTAAGTTAAACAAATACGATTGTTTAGCCCCTTAACTTTCGTCAAAAAAATTTTTTTATGAAAAAAATGATGTTTTTGGCGACTACACTATTTGCAGCTGCAAGTAGTTTCGCACAATTTTCAATTTATGGAACAATTAATGACTCCTCAGCAAATCCTGTTGTTGGAGCAACCATTAAAATTACCGATACCTATAAAGGTACTTTTTCGGATAATAATGGTTATTTTAAACTCAATAACTTAGACTCTGCGAGCTACGATATTGAAATTAGCTACATTGGTTATGAGACTAAAAAGCTAAAAGTCGAAAATCTCACAGAAAATCGTGAGTATAAAATTACCTTAAAAGAAAGTCAGCAAAACTTAGATGAACTTATTGTTGCTGCCACTAGAGTAAAAGAAAATGCACCAATTGCTCACTCCAACATTTCTTATAGCGATATAGAAAAAAATAACTTGGGTCAAGACATTGCATTTCTACTGCAAAACACTACTTCCTTAGTTTCTACCAGTGATGCCGGTGCAGGAGTTGGCTATACAGGTTTTAGAATTAGGGGTTCTGACGGGACAAGAATTAACGTAACCGTAAATGGTATTCCTATTAATGATGCGGAATCTCAAGGAACTTTTTGGGTAAATATGCCCGATTTTGCGTCAAGTACAGAAAACATCCAAATTCAGCGTGGTGTAGGTGCTTCCACCAACGGAGCAGGAGCTTTTGGAGCAACCGTAAACTTACAAACTACCACCTTAAAAGAAAATCCTTATGGAGAAATTGCAACTTCTTATGGCTCTTTTAATACCCAAAAATATACTGCTAAATTTGGAACAGGATTAATTAATAAACACTGGGCTTTTGATGGTAGAGCATCTTACATAAAATCTGATGGATATATTGATAGAGCTACTTCCGACTTAAAAAGTTATTATTTATCGGCAGGTTATTATGCAGATAAAACCTCTATTAAATTAGTCTATTTTGCTGGAAAAGAACAAACGTACCAATCGTGGTGGGGAACTCCCGAAAGTCGAATTACAGGTAATAAAGAAGATATGGAAACCCATGCGATGAATAATGGGTTGGATTCTGCTCAAACCCACAACTTATTAAATTCTGGTAGAACATACAACTTTTACGAATATGATAATGAAACGGATAACTACCAACAAGACCATGCTCAGTTGTTGTTTTCGCATCAGTTTTCATCTAAACTAAGTGCTAATGCGGCATTGCACTACACCTATGGTAGAGGTTATTTTGAGCAATTCCGAAATCAAGATGATTTTTTGGATTATGGTTTTGACCCTTTTGTTGCAGGAACAGACACTATAACTGAAACAGATGTAATTAGAAGACGTTGGCTCGACAACCATTTTTACGGTACAACTTATAGCTTGAATTATACTTCCTCTAAACTTTCGTTAGTTTTAGGTGGTGGTTACAACAGTTATGATGGCGACCATTTTGGAGAAATTATTTGGATGGAATATGCTAAAAACACCAACATTAGAGATAAATATTATGACAACAATGCACAAAAAGAGGATTTCAACACTTTCTTAAAAGCGGATTACCTTATAGGTGAAAAATTAACGCTTTTTGGAGATTTGCAAATCAGAACCATTGCCTACCAAACCAAAGGGATTGACAACGATTTAAGAGAATTAAATGTCGATACCAACTTTGTTTTCTTTAATCCAAAAGGTGGTTTAAATTATCAGTTTAATGATAAGTTGAGAGTTTATGCCTCGGTGAGTGTTGCCAACAGAGAGCCTGTAAGAACCGATTTTATTGACAATCCTGCCAATGAACAACCCAAGCACGAAATGTTGGTAGATTACGAAGCAGGTGTTGGGCTAAAACTTAAAAAACTAGGACTAAAAGCTAATTTTTATTACATGGATTACACCAATCAGTTAGTTGTTACTGGAGAATTAAACGATGTTGGCTCTTCCATAAGAACCAATGTGGATAAAAGCTACAGAACAGGTGTTGAGTTAGAAGGAATTTTCTTAATCAGTAAAAAAGTGGCGTTGAATGCTAATGCTACTTTCTCTCAAAATAAAATCAACAACTTTACGGAAGTTTTGTATGATTATACTACAGATTTTGATGTTATTGAAAACAATTATACCAATACCGATATTGCTTTCTCTCCAAATATTATTGCTGCAGCAAGCATTCATTATAGTCCTATTAAACAAGTAAACCTAATGGTGCAAACCAAATATGTTGGCAAGCAATTTTTAGATAACACTTCAAACAACAATAGAGCTATAGCTGCCTACCAAACTGTTGATGCAAGAATTAGTTTTATTCTGCTACCAAAAAAAATGAAAGAATTATCTTTCCATTTAATGGTAAACAATATTTTCGATACGATGTATAGCAGCAATGGCTATACTTACAGCTATATTTATGGCGATTTAATTACCGAAAATTTTTATTACCCACAAGCAGGAACCAACTTTTTAGCTGGTTTGGTGTTTAAGTTTTAGAAAAAAAAATATCAATAAAAAAATAAGGTTTTATTATAAGATGGTAGTACTTTTGAAGTTTAACAATCTCCTTGGAAAGAACTCAATTTAAAGAATGAGGTGAAAAAAATAATATATTACTATATTATATAATATTCAACTCCAAATTCTTACTTTTTTATGAATAAAAACATCAACAATCAATTTACAGAATGGGTTAACCTCTATTCTGATAAGCTTTATTCGTGGGCGTTACATAAAACTTCTAACAAAGAAATAGCTGAAGATTTGGTACAAGAAACTTTTTTAGCTGCCTTTAAGTCGGTTAGTAATTTTAAAAATGACAGTCAACCTCATACTTGGCTATTTTCGATATTAAACAATAAGATTATTGATTATTATAGAAAATCAGCTAAAAATATTGAACAATCAATTGAAGATGAAGCTATAAGTTTAAAATCTACAAATTCTTTATTTGATAATAACGGAAATTGGGAAAGAACTTCAACATTTAGTGGAGAATCAAGTGATGAACATTTGTTAGATAATCAAGATTTTAATTTAATTCTCCAAAATTGTATTGGTAAATTGCCTGTTAATTGGAAGTTAGCCATTGAATTAAAATATCAACAAGACATAAAAGCTTCAGAAATTTGTAAGGAATTAAATATTACCTCGTCTAACTATTGGCAAATGATACACCGAGCTAAATTACAATTAAAAATTTGTATAGAAAAAAATTGGAATATTTGATATGAGCCTTTTAAAACTGTCATGCAAAAAAGCTACTGAAATGGTAGAACAAGATAAAATTGTTTCGCTTAGTTTAGTTGATAGACTGAAGCTTAAATTGCACATATCTGTCTGTAAAGCATGCAAAGTGTACCAAAAACAAAGTGATTTGCTAGATACTTTTTTTTCAAAATCGAAAGATTTAGACGATATCCCAACAGAAGAAAATCCTCAGTTAAAAAATAAAATTTTAAAACAATTAGATGAAAACCACTAATTTATGAAATAAGTCATAATCAAAATGTTTATCAACAACTTTGAATATTTCACATGGCAATTCCATTAACTTGTCCCGAGTATCTGGATGACAAATAAAAAACAATAAAAATACACACATGAAAAACACCATCCTTTTTATTTTTACAGCCGTTATTTTTTTTACATTCAGTTGTTCATCAAACACTTCAGAAGAAAACTTGGACGAAACAAGCCCAACACTTGAAGAAACCACTCAAGAAGCACCCAAAAGAAAATTTCCTAGTGCAAAAGAAAATGGGAAGTTTTTTACGGCTGATGAAAAACGCATGATGTATGGTGGAGAAGATTCTACTTGGCATTTTGATGTTTCTAATTTAACACTAAAGGAAGAAAATTTTCACTTTGGAATTGGTCGTGAAAAATTTCATGCTCTTATCAAACCTCAATACATTTCTGTGGAAGAAGCGAAAGAAGATACTGCTATTACTGACACCTCTCGGTTTTTATTTGTAAACATAAATGGTGATGCTCGTGCTTATAGCGTAGATTTATTGACACATCACGAAATTGTGAATGATGTTGTTGGTGGCGAACCTATTATGGCAGCCTATTGTGTGTTGGCAGATTTAGGAGCAATTTACACTCGAAAATATGGTAACAAAGTCTTTACCTTTGCATTAAGCGGTTACACTTATTTTGATGAAAATGTATGGGATGGGTTAGATGGTTTTGTTTTTTGGGATAGAGAAACCGAGAGTACATGGTGGCCACTTATTGGAAAAGCTGTTTCTGGACCAATGATTAATGCTGAATTAGTGGAATACAATAAAGAAAATTGGGAAGACATCACTTGGGCTGAAATTAAAGCCAAAAATATTTCTAATTTAAAAGTGCTAAAAAGTGGACAAACTATGGAAGCCCCAAAAAGCTGGAAAAAATTGAACGACAAACAAATTGAAGAAATTAAGGCTGCTCTTTAAACATGGAGCTGATTTTTATATACAACGCTCATTCAGGAAAAATAAATACTTTAATTGATTTTACACATAAAATGGTATCTCCCAATACCTATCAATGCCAGTTATGTTCGCTTACTTATGGCAATTTTGGGATGAAAAAAGATTGGAAAGACTTTTTAAATGAGTTGGATGGAAAAATTACTTTTTTATATCAAAATCAACTTCCAAACTTAAATTATACACCATCTCAAATCCCATGTATTTTAGTTAAAATAAATGATAATAATATTCAAGAAATTATTTCTACTAAAGAGTTGAATAATTGTTCAAACGTATTTGATTTAATGAAATTGTTAAAAAGAAATTATAAGTCATTTTTATAAAATACTTTGTTGATTTTTGTAATGAAATTCAATAAACAACGACTAATAAAATAATAAAATTATGGCTAACGATTATTACAATTCATCGGATTTAAAAAAATTTGGCGAAATAACTGAATGG
>Ga0100377_1002738_pt1 | contig 14585 bp, 6 predicted proteins | sample CryGeymeta201501_FD_83664 | JGI IMG/M metagenome (GOLD analysis project Ga0100377, IMG submission 83664) | Groundwater microbial communities from Crystal Geyser aquifers in Utah, USA - Crystal Geyser metaG 2015-01 | ecosystem: Environmental > Aquatic > Deep subsurface > Groundwater | place: USA... | reverse complement strand
GGCCAACGACAGCGTTGAGGTCGGTGAGCGCCTCGCGGTGTCGATTGGCGTCCATCAGGATGTACGCCCGGTAGATCAGGAGGCGTCGGCCATCCTGCGGGGTGACCCGTGCGGCCCAGGCCAGCTTCCAGACCTCGAGCGCCTCCTCCGTGCGCCCCAGGAAGGCCAGGTACTGGACGCGCGCGCCGAGCAGCGCGGCGTGGCCCGGCGTGGTGTTCTCGGGGTGGAGGTCGCCAGCGAGCGCGTCGTCCACACGGGCCAGCGCGGTCTCGAAGGCGCAGACGTTGGCGTGCCGGTCGGCCTCGAGCACGGCGTGGCGATGCTGCAGCTCGACCGAGGGCTGGCCGTGCGAGGCGGCGTGCTCGGCCCACAGGGCGAGGAAGTCGTCGGCCAGCTCGGGATCGCCGTGGTGGTTGGCGGACTCGAGCATGCTGTCGAGCAGCGTGAGGTAGGGCGGGCCGGTCACGAACGTCTGGAGCCGCTCCGGATCGACGCCGTCGAGCAGCAACCAGCTGATCGTCTCATGCGAGGCCGGCAGGTTGCGCAGCGCGAACCGGATCGACTCGCCGAGCCGGATCCAGTCCTCGGTGTTGAGGCGGTCGAGGGCCTCGAACACCATCGGCTCGATCACCGTCCACCACTGCTCGATCTCGACGCCGTCGATGTGCGCGATCAGGTACTCGATCGCGTGCAGCGGCGCGGGTCCGGACAGCCGCTGCACCATCATGAGCTGGTCGATGGTGGCCTGATCGTACGGGAGGATCCACGTGTTGTGGCGCGCCTCGACGCGCCGGGCGAGCCGCTGATCCTCGGCGTCGAGGGCGAAGCGGAGGATGGCCGCCACGGCGTCGGCGTAGCCCAGCCATGGATGGTGGTCCTTGGCGACGATGTCCGGCCCATGCATGATCATGCGCGTCCAGCCGTGGCGGCCCTGGAGCAGCCGATAGACCTCGGCGAACCAGCCGACCAGCGTGGGGTCGCCCGCGTTGAGCGCCGAGACCTGCTCCACCATCGCGACCACGTGCGTCGTCTCGACCACGTCCTGCACGACCGGCTCAAGCACCAGCGCCAGCGTGCGCCACAGCTCCAGATGAAAGTCCCCACCGGCCCCGTGCCGGATCGGCGACGGCCCACCCGACTCGTACCGGAACCCGAAGATGTGGATGTCGTCGTGGGCGAGCAGCGCCTCCACCGCCCGACGCCCCTCGGCCCGGTTCGTCTTCGTGTGGAAGCCCCGCGGCAGCGCCGGCAGCTTGCAGCCCGGCGGGATGGAGACGAACACCATCCACGTCGCTCCATGCCCGTCCGACTCGACCCCCACGTGGTCCATCGCGCTGCCCGACTCGTCGCCCACCACGATCCACCGCTGGTCTGCCCACAGCGCCCACGGCTGCCACGACGAGACCGGCGTCGTCTGGGTCGGCACCGCCGACGACCGACGCGAACCCCGGTCCCGCCGGTGCTCCCGGATCAGCGAAGGCTTCTGCCGCACCTTCGGCCTGGGCTCGGGGGGCGCCGGCGCCCGGTTCACGTACCGCCCCAGCTTGGCGTCGATGTCCTTGATCAGCCCCACCGTCTCGCCTGGAAGCGACCTCGTGAACCGCTCCTTCAGGTCGGCGGCCGCAGCATCGAGCGCCGGCGTGATCACCCGCTGCGTGGCGACCTTCGTCTTCCACTCATGGTAGGTCAGCGACCCGTCCTTCAGCCGCCGGATCTCCGCGCGCCACCGCGCCAACACGGGCTCCGCCTCCTCCAGCCCCGCCCACTCCCGAGCGTAACCCTCGAAGACCGCGATGCGGTCCCGCGTCAGTCCGTCCGCATCGGCGTGAACGGTGTTGAGCCAGCGACGAAAGTGGGACTGACCGAAGTCAGGAGACGGAGACGCCATCGGGGGCCTCGGGGGCGGGGAGAGCGGGTCGCGGGGACCCGGTTGCACGAGCGGCACGTCACGCGGGACGGCCCACAGACCGTGGGCCGCGGGTGGCGGGGACACCTCCAATGGTCGGACAATGATTCAATAAAATCAAGATATTGAATCCGCCCCGACGCCGATCCCGCCGCGCACGGCCCGGCCGGCCCCGCACCGCGCCCCGCGGCCCTGGAACCTTCCCGACGCAGGGCTGTCTCACCCAGGCCCACACCCGGAGGCACCCATGGACCGACGCCACCTCATCCCACTGCCCCTCGCCATGCTCCTCGTCCTGCCTACCTGCCCGCCCGAGGAGCCGCCCGAGGGCGGCATGGCCAGCGCAGCGGCTCCCCCCGAGCCCGAGCCCCAACCACAGCCTGAGGTGCGTCGCGCGGTGTACGAGGCCCGCCACATTCGCGACTTCGCCCGCCGCAATATCTGACCCGGTGAGTCGCGACCTCCCGAGGAAGACCGTCGCTGTGGAGGGTGGCGGCTGCAGACTTGCGGTGGCTGCTCGCGACCAAGGACGGCCGTTCGCTGCTCGAACGGTGGGGTGGTGATGATTCGGGGAAGCTCCCCCGCCGCTGCATCCGCTCGGGCTCCGCCCTGGCGGGCAGCGTCGACCCCTCGCAAGCGAGAGGTGATCGGGCCCTCTTCCTCCCTTGGGCATGGGTTCACGACTCGAGGCAGGTTCGAGATCGTGGGACGCAGCGCAGGCGAGATGGATGACGCCGCGAACCGCCCTTGCGCATAAGAACCTGAAACAATTAGAAAATCTGCCCATCACGTTACTTCAGGTCCCGACCGCGCATCGACGCGTGAACCCGAAGCCGTGGACCGTGAGAGAGCCCGAGCACCCCTCGTTCAAGAGGGGTCGAGGCCGCTCGCGCAGCTTTCCTGCGCGATTGCGGCCTCGGGGGAGCTTCCGCCCACCGAGAACCATCCGACCTCACGAGAGCCCGAGGACCCTTCGTTCACGAGGGGTCGAGGCCGCTCGCGCAGCTTTGCTGCGCGATTGCGGCCGCGGGGGAGCTTCCCCGAACCACCCCGCACCCCCACCACCCTTGCCCTCCACCCCACAATCCGATATTCCCCCTCTCGTCCACCCCAACCCAACGAGGACGCCCATGCCAACCTTCCACGGAATCCCCATCGAGACCCTCCACGCCCGCATGGACGACCCCGCCGTCAAAGACTGGCTGGTCCGTCAGCTGACCAGCCGCAGACCCGCCGCCCCCCGACCCGACGACGCCCTCCGCGCGATCTTCACGCCCGAGCGCCTCGCCCGCTTCCTCGAGACGAGCACCCCCGCGATGGCCAGCGCGCTCCTGCCCACCCTCCCCACCGACCTGTTCGCAGGCCTCAAGGGCGCCCTGATGAACCTCGCTCTCATCGGCGGCGGCCAGACGGCCCTCCACGTCCCGCCCCTGCTCGTCGCCAACGACGTCACCGAGGGCCTCGGCCACCTCGAAGACCTCCTGCGCGCCTTCACCGATCAAGCCGACGACGAAGCCGACGAGGACGACGAAGACTTCGCCGAAGGCCTCCTCACCGCCCTCCAGAAGCTCGCCCCCGACCACGGTCGCCCGCTCGCCGAACGCCTCCTCGCCGAGGCCCTCGTCCTCGACCCCCTCCAGCGCGCACGCCTCGCCATCGCCTACGACCTCGACGTCGTCAACCACCTCGCCGAGGCCTTCACCTTCGAGCGGCTCGCCCCCCCGGTCGCCTCCCCCGACGCTGAGCCCGCCTCCGTGCTCGCCGAGGCCCTCCTCGGCAGCGAACGCTTCACCCACTACATCCACACACCGGTCGACCGACGCCCCGCCAGCCTCCATGCCGTTGGCTTGCTCTTCCACGCCGACGCCCCGCTGACCGAGCTCGACCGCCTCTTCGCCGCCATCGACGACACCGACCTCCCCATCGTCATCGACCTGCTCCGCGAAGCCCACACCCACAGCGGCCACGCCTCCTGCACCACCCTGCTGGCCGTGATCGAGCGCATCGACCTCGACGCCCTCGACGCCGACCAGTCCTCCGCCCTGCTCGCCCTCGCGCTCGCCAGCGTCGCCGAAGCCTGGCTGCTGCCGGCCCCATCCGCCCTCACGTGCCCCCTCGCCCACCTCCTCGACGGCATGACCGCGCCGCTCCAGCCCTCCCCCTGGCGCGACGTCGGCGCCGAGCGCCTCAACCTCGCGCCGCCTCATGAGGTCGCCGCCCTGCTCGCCGACCGCATGGAGAACGCCACGAGCTTCCCCGAGGTCTTCGCCGTCATGGACCTCCTCCGCGCCGTCAGCCCCGCGATCGCCGTAGCCACCACCCTCCGCTGGGCCCACCTGCCCGACGCGCCCTCAACCCCCGATCCCTCCGTCGACCCCGTAGCTGCCGCCCTCGCCCGCTGGAGCGAGCTCGACACCTCCCAGCGCTTCCTCCTCCGCGACACGCTGTCCGAGGCCCCCGCCGACCTCCTCGTCCCCTTCCTCGTCCACAACTTCGAGGCCGACCGCCACGACGCGCCCGACCTCGACCTCTGGTGCGAGCTCGCCCAGACCGCCCCCGACCCTCGCCTGCTCCCGCTGCTGGAGTCTCAGCTCCACCGCCACATCACGGCCGTCGGGGTCGCCTTCGACGCCGTCGCCGCCCTCGTCGCACCCGACCACCCTCGCCGCGACGAGGTCCGCGAAGCCGCCGAGCGCGCCCTCGCCCCTCCCTCCGGCCCGCCCTCCATCGAGCTCCTCCTGCGCTGCCCCGCCTGCACCGACGTCAACCCCTACACCTTCACCCACCTCACCGTCGAGGTCGCCCTGACCGGCTGGAAGACCCACCTCCCCACAAGCCTCGCCTGCACCTCCTGCGGCGCCCGCGGCGCCCTGGCCATCACCCCCTACGCCGACAACGTCCTCGAGGAGGAGCTCTACCGCGCCAGCACCCACTACGGCACCGACGACGAGGGCGACTCCCCCCTCAACATCGTCATGGCTCAGGACGAACCCTCCAGCCCCGCCAGGCCCGTGCAGACCGTCCGCAGCGCCCCCAAGATCAGCCGCAACGCCCCCTGCCCGTGCGGCAGCGGCAAGAAGTACAAGAAGTGCTGCGGAGGCTGAGCCCGATCGCCACCACACACCCCCTCGACACTTCGGCGCCCGGGGGCTAAAACATCGGGGTATGCCCGCGCGACGGCAGGTCCGTCCTGCCCCACTGTCATGCCCCACCGGCACCGCACCCGAGGCCACTCGTGAAGGATTTCGAAGCGAAGCTCTTCCAGATGAACTCCGTCTCCCCAACCTTCTTCATCGGCCTCGGCGGCAGCGGCTCCGATATCGTTGACCGCATCGCCGGCAAGATCAAGGGCCGCTGGAACGCCCGCATGTTCGATGGGCTCATGCATTTCTTCGCCATCGACACCAACACCCACGACCTCGACAATCTACGTAACATCCCGTCCGATAACCGGATCCTCATCAGCGACTTCGACAAGCAGGCCTACGTCGAGAGCAAGCGCTGCGGCGCCCACATGAGCGAGGACCCCTGGCTCACCCAGTGGGTCCACGACTGGTACTCCTTCCGCTCCACCCGCGGCGCAGGCGCCGGACAGATCCGCATCGAGTCCCGCCTCTGCCTCTACTACCAGCTCGAACAGGACCGCGGGAACCTCATCCAGCGGTTCACCCGCGCCATCGACTCCGCCAAGCACCACGACAACCCCTTCCGCAAAAACAACCCGCCCCGCTTCAACGTCTTCGTTTATGGCTCCGTCGCCGGCGGCACCGGCTCCGGCGGCTTCCTCACCGTCGCCAACCTCCTGCGCGAGCTCATCACCGCCCAGGGCTGGATCCCCTCCATGTTCGGCACCCTCCTGCTGCCCGGACTCTTCCTCCACGACGTGCCCGGCGCCCTCCGACAGGACATCAACGCCAACGGCTACGCCGCCCTCAAAGAGCTCGAGCACATGATGAAGCTCGGCTACGAGGAGTTCCCGCCCCAGCTCGAGTTCCACTACAACCCCAACAACAAGCGCGACCCCCATATCCGCCAGATGCCCTTCGTCTTCGTCTACATCGCCGACAAATCCGCCGGCTTCGAGGTCGAGGAGTACAAGAACGCCATCGCCGACAGCGCCTACATCCAGGTCTTCTCCCCCATCGCCGGCCTCCAGGCCGCCGACTACGACAATTACGAAAAACGGCAGAAGCGCCTCGCCCACGGCTACTCCGTCCACTACGGCTCCTACGGCTGCTCCGTCCTCATCCTCCCCGACGAGGACCTCCTGCACTACTGCGCCCTCCGCTACGCCGAGCAGGCCATGGCCCGCTACCTCCTGTTCGCCGGCGTCAGCGACGATGACCAGAGCGGCGAGCTCGCCAACCCCTTCGCCGACCCCAAGTTCCGACGCCTCGACCCCAAGGCCCAGAACGACGCCATCGACCAGAGCTTCGTCCGGTTCGTCCGCTACCTCGCCCGACGCGAGGCCAAAGACGAGATCGACCACGGACCCTACGCCGCCATCGAGGCCTTCAAGACCCGCACCGGCACCAGCCTCGTCGACGAGTTCGAGCGCCTGCGTGAGACCGTCCGAAAGGACCTCGAAGGCGCCGTCCGCCTCCACACCCTCTCCGCCACCGACATCACCGAGCACAACCTCAAGGTCGACGTCGAGCTCAACGACCTCCGCGAGGAGGTCGCCGCCTCACGCGGACGCGTCCAGATCGCCATGGAGGCCATCAAGCAGGACGTCAAGAGCGGCAACCTCCTGTCCTCCTTCTTCCAGCAGCACGCCGCCGGCCCCCTCGCCCAGCGCTACTTCCTCATCCACCTCAAGACCCAACAGCTCGTCGATGACCTCGCCAGGCTCGATGAGCAGCTCCGCAACATCCGCGGCGCCATCGACCTCGGCAGCGACCCCATCGCCGCCGAGGTCCAGCACCACCGCACCACCCTCACCCGCACCGCCGAATACACCCTCCTCGAGCGCTTCAAAGGCAAGAACGAGGACTTCGAGGTCGCCCGACGCAACCTCATCGACTACTTCAACGGCACCCTCGTCGACGGAAACCGACGCCTCCTCGTCCTCGAGGCCGAGCGCGACCTGCTCGCCGAACTCCTCACCGCAGCCGAGAACCTCCTCCAGTCCTTCCGCGCTGTCGCCATGAAGGCCGCCGACGCCATCGACGCCGTCGGCCGCGAGGCCCGACGCTTCATGGAGACCGGCAACCTCCGCGGCCACGAGGGCGTCGTCAACCAGTTCACCCTCGACGTCGAGCTCCTGCGCTCACCCCTCGGACAGCGCTACTGGGACCGCTACTTCGAGGATCAATTCCTCCGCGGCGGACGCGACGTCGACCTCTTCGATGAGGCCCCCATCCTCGACGTCGTCACCCAGGCCTTCGCCCCCACCCGCAACGAGGACGGCAAGCGCGTCGCCCGCGACAGCCAACAGATCATCGCCGAGATCCAGGAGCAGCTCTACGCCCAGGGCCTCACCCGCCTCCAGGCCCCCATCTGCGGCACCCACGACGGCGGCACCGGACGCGCCGAGCGCGGTCTCCTCGTCGACGACGCCCTCCGCCTCGAGGCCACCTACTACACCCGCGACGCCTTCGATGCCGCACACACCAACCGCCAGCCCACCGACGACGAGCTCCGACGCTACACCGAGGACAAGCTCCGGTTCTGCTTCGCCAAGTCCAGCGTCATGGCCAACCTCGACGAGATGCGCCTGGCCGACCAGGCCGCCACCATGAGCCGCATCACCCTCGTCGGCCTCCACGACCTCTACGTCGGCTCACTCGGCGGCGCCCTCGACCAGGTCATCCCCCAGGCCAGCCGCATCCCCACCTGGAAGGATGAAAAACGCGTCGTTTTCTACCAGGCCCGCCTCGGCATCCCCCTCTACACCTACCGCGGCCTCAACGAAGAGATGCTCGAGGACTACCGACACCTCGAAGGCGAACCCGACAAAAAACGCGGCTACCCCCTCCACATCGAGCGCGACTGGGAGCACGGCCTCCCCAACCTCGACCCCTCCGCCCTCAAGACCGAGCAGCGCGCCGCCGCCGAGCACGAGGGCATCGTCGACTTCGCCCTCGGCTGCGTCCTCGAGGTCATCGTCGAGAACGACGGCGCCGTCGACTGGCGCATCGACGACGACCTCCACGGCGACCTCGGCCCCAACATCGAGCGCGCCTACGAGGCCTTCCTCACCCTCAACGACCGCCTCCGACGCCACCTCCTCGCACCCATCACCGCCGCCCGCGAGGCCCTCCAGCGCGGCGACGCCGACCTCCAGGGCCGCGTCGACCGCTACATCGACACCCTCGACAAGCGCCTCCTCAAGCTCGAGATCTCCTCCGACGCCCGCCTGGCCGGACGCGCCGACTTCCTCCGACGCCTCGAGGCCGGCCTCAAGAGCCTCCGCCCCTGAGCGCCCGGCCCAGGACGTCGCCGACCCGGCGGCCTCACCGCCCCGTCGCCAACACCTCCTGCGCCAGACGCCCCACCTCCACATGGTGCAGCAGCCGCGAAAAACGCCCCGTCGTCGCCGCCGGCCCGTACGCCACCACCGCCACCGGCGTGTGCGTGTGCGTCCCCGTTGCCCACACCACGAACTGCTCCGTCGCCATCGCCCGACCGATCAGATCCGCCCGACCCTCCTCCCCGAACACATAGAAGGCCTCAAAGTCCTCCACCCGCGGAAACTCCTCCGCGTCCAGGTAGCTGTGCCCCGCCACCCGGTAGGCCGCGTTCGACTCGCTCGCCATCACCGCCTTCGCCTGCTCCTCCGTGATGTCGAAGGCGCTGTGCGCATTCACGAGCTCCGCCAGCCGCGCCGCCGTCCGCTCACCCTCCGGCAGCCCCACGAACGTCGCCCACATCCCCTCCAGGCTCATGTCCTGCGCCGCCAGCCCGTCCAGCACGTCCACCGACCCGAAGTTCCAGTCCGGCCGATACGGCCGCCCCGCAAACGCCGAGCCCGCACGCTCCTGCGCCGCCGGCACCTGCCACCGCGAATAGCTCAGCCCGAAGCCCCCCGTCTCGTGGTCCGCCGTGATGATCACCAGCGTGTCGTCACGCCCCTCGGCCCACGTGTACACGAGGTCCAGCATGTCGTCCGTCTTCAGCATCTCCTGCAGCATCGTCCCGGCGTCGTTCGAGTGCCCCGCCCAGTCGATCTGCCCCGCCTCCACCATCAGGAAGAACCCGTCCTCGTCCTTCGACAGCAGCTCCAGCGCCCGCCCCGTCATCTCCCGCAGCGTCGGCTCCGTCCGCGTCGCGCTGTCCCGCGTCCGCGTGAACACCGTCCCGTCCGCCATCCCCGACGACGCGAACAACCCCAGCACCCTCCCCCCCTCCACCGACGCCAGCCCCTCGCGGTTGAAGACCACCTGATAGCCCGCCCCTACGGCCTCCGCCACCAGATCCCGCTCGTCCGTCCGCTTCGAGGTCACGCTGTACCCCGCCCGCGCCGCCACCGCCTCCCGCCGACCCGCGTCCGTCTTGATCGACCTCGGCAGAAAGTGCCGCAGCCCCCCCGACAGCAGCACGTCCACGTCCGACGCCACGAGCTGCTCCGCGATCTCGTTCTCCAGCGACCGGTGCGGCACGTGCGCCACGAACGCCGCCGGCGTCGCGTGCGTGATCCGCGTGTCGCTCACCAGCCCCGTCGCCTTGCCCTGCTTGTGGGCCTGCTCCACGATCGTCTCCGCCGCCTCCCCGTCCACCCCGATCCCGATCACCTCCGACAACGCCGGACGCCCCGTCGCCAGCTGCGTCGCCGAGCACGCCGAGTCCACCACCAGCCCCTCGGCCGGCCCATGGTGCGACATCCCCAGCGTCCCCCCATCGATGAACCGCTGCATCGCCGTCGGACGCCCCTTGTACGGTGACCCCGGCGCGCGCGTCGCATACTCCTGCAACAAACCCATCTGCTGCGGACCCATCCCATCCCCGATGATCAGGATGACGTTCTTGATCCGAGGCGTCTCAACCACCTCCGACGTCGTCGTGACCGGCGCGGACGCGCAACCTGCCGCCACGACCACCCACGCCACCCACCCACGCATCATCGACCGCATCGCTCCCCTCCCCGCTTGTGGCGCTGGCCTCCCTCAGCCAGCCACCGTGACCATCCCCCTGCCGGCTACACCTACACGCTGCGGCCGATCTTTTCCAGCGCCACCACCCTCTCCGACACCACCCTCAGGGCGGTCGAGTCCTGGGCTCCGCCCAGACCCGCTCAAGGCTACCGCCTTGAGAATCCGTTTTCGAAGACAAAATACATGGATTCTCAAGGCGGTAGCCTTGAGCGGGTCTGGGCGGAGCCCAGCCGATAGTTGACCCTCTGAACCCGAAGGCACAGAACTCGACCACCCCGACACCACCCTCCACCGACATTGGCGTACCGCCCTCAAAGCGCTACAACTACACACAGACACACCGGGCCGCGCCCCCGCGCCCCGCCACCCCCAAAGCACCATGGTCACGATCGCCAACCCCACCCTCCTCATCGGCCTCGGCGCCTTCGGCGTCGAGGTCGTCGGCGCCGTGCGCGCCGAGGGCCGGCGCCTCGATGACCTCCTCGACAGCCGCGGCCTCGCCAACCTCCAGGCCCTCTCCATCGCCGAGACCCTCGGCGACGGCGAGCCCCTCCCCGACCTCATCGCCGTCCCTGGCCCCATCGAGGACACCGACACCGTCGCAGACGCCGTCCGCGACCGCGTCCGCGGCCTGCTCAAGCTCCGACATCTCCTCGACCACGGCGAGCGCAGCCGCCGCGGCCCCCCCCGCCTCGACGTCTTCGTCGTCGCCGCCCTCTCCGACCCACGCGTCCGCCGCGACCTCGCCGCGCTCCTCCACCTCATCGAGGACCTCATCACCCGCGAGTTCTCCCCCATCTTCGAGGCCTACCGCGACGGTGACAACACCAACTTCGCCCTCATCCCCCTCCTGATGACCCCCCACCCCCCGTCCTCCCCCGACGGCGCCGCCATCCGCGACCTCCTCCTGCACCTCGAGACCCGCCACAACGCCCGCGCCACCCCCGACATCATCGTCCGCCAGGTCTACCTCGTCGAGGACGTCAGCGGCCACTACCTCCTCGACCCCGACGACCTGGCGGACATGTTCGCCACCTTCCTCAACTTCCTCCTCTACTCCAACCTCCGCTCCGAGCCCGAGTTCCGCCAGCTCTACCAGCGCTCCCGTGTCGGCGATCTGTTCGCCACCTTCACCTGCGCCACCCTCGAGTTCCCCCTGGCCCTCGTCCTCGACTACGCCGCCGGACGCCTCGCCCTCGAGCTCCTCGAGCACTTCTCCTCCACCACCACCCTCCTGCCCACCCCGCGCCGCGCCGCCCTCGAAGCCTGGTTCGACCCCCTCATCGACCGCGCCGTCTCCGGCGCCCAGGCCCGCGCCACCACCCGCGCCGCCATGGAGACCGCCCAACCCGAGGTCTTCGCCCCCTTCCCCCTCGTCGAGCAGCTCGCCGAGCCCGCCGCCCTCCGCGCCACCTTCACCCCCGACTGGCTCGCCCGCCGCCTCGACCCCTGGCGCACCCACGAGCGCGCCTGGACCACCGCGCGCCTCGACGACGCCACCGCCACCCTCGAGCGCGACACCAACGCCCTCGTCAAAGAGCGCACCGCCCAGCTCCTCGACGAACACGACGCCCTCCTCCACGGACGCACCGACCGCGCCCACCTCCACGAGCTCGCCGACGCGCTCGCCGACCTCCAGCGCCGCCTCCAGACCCACCTCGACGTCACCGCCCCCCCCGAGCCCGAGCCAGAACCCGACCCCGAGCCCCCCGCCGCCCCCGACTTCACCGCCCTCGAGGCCCTCTACGCCGACTTCGTCGCCGCGCTCGCCGATCTCGTCAGCCCCCGCAAGCTCGCCGCCATCGCGCTCGTCGGCGGCGTCGCCCTGACCACCCTCATCGTCGCTGGCGTCGTCACCCTCCCCACCATCGTCATCGGCCTGGCCCTCCTCGGCGCCGCCGCCACCCTCGCCTCCTCCCTCGCGGTCTACCTCGGCAAGCAGGGCCTCAAGTGGTACAAGGCCATCGACCACGTCCGCGCCTTCACCGGCGCCTCCACCGACAAGGGCAGCCTCGCCCGCGCCTGGGACACCGCCCTGGCCGGCGACGGCAACTCCGTCCTCACCAAGCTGGCCGCCGAGGTCGAGCGCCGTCACAACGCCGCCGTCCACAACGCCCTCTCCACCGCCATCGACGCCGTCCACGCCGAACACCAACGCCTCACCACCCTCCTCCACACCCTCGAAGCCCAGACCATCATCTTCCACGACCGCCAGATCCGCCTCGGCGTCGTCTACGACCTCACCGGACGCGAGCTCCGCTCCGCCGCCCTCTCCACCGACGGCGTCTTCCGACGCTTCCTCATCGACCAGGACGACCTCGACCTCCTCTACCGCAGCCGCTGCCGCACCACCGACATCGAGACCCTCTCCCGCAAGCTCCGCACCGAGGACGACCTCTTCGACACCTGGCGCCAGACCACCCCCCTCGAGTCCGAGCCCGCCCTGGCCGCCCTCGCCCAGGCCCAGCTCGCCACCGGCCTCACCCACCAGAGCGTCTTCGCCCTCCCCGAGCTCGCCAAGCGCGTCGACCAGCGCCTCACCGCCTTCTTCGCCGACTTCGCCGACACCCTCGAGCTCCACCTCAACTTCACCGGCCACGAGGCCGCCGACGCCACCGGCATCGTCCACCACGCCCACCGCCTCGTCCTCGTCGCCGAGGCCGGACACGCCCCCGTCCTCGAGGCCCGCGCCGCCGCCGGCGCCCACCACTGGCAGGTCCGCTCCAAGATGGTCGACCCCAACCGCGTCCACCTCCTCCGCGTCGCCTCCGACATCCACAGCTCCGCCATCCGCTCCCTCGCCCCACACCTCTTCCCCCAACCCGAACCCACCATCACCCCCGAACCCACCCTCACCCCCGAACCCATCCCCCCCGAGGACGACGCCGACCGCATCGTCCCCCTCCGCCCCCGCTCCTCCCACTCCACCTGATCCCCCAACCCCAGCCCCCGACCCCCGATGCGACACGCCCCTGCCCTCATCGCCGCGCTCGCCCTCCTCCTGGCGGCGCCCTCCACCGCCCTCGCCACCATCGCCGTCCTCCCCGACGATGCCCCCGGCACCCTCCTCACCGAGACCGCCATCATCCTCCCCATCGCCGCCGAGCGACGCCAACACCTCGTCCTCCGCACCACCCTCCGCACCGACGCCCCCTCCCTCGCCCTCCTCATCCCCACCCCCGCACCCGCCGAGGTCACCACCGCCCCCGCCCTCGCCTTCACCCAGCTCGACGCCCTCATCCAGCCCCGCGTCATCGAAGACGCCGAGGAGTTCGCCGGCTTCAAGTGCACCCTCCTCTGCTTCGAGCTCACCGCCCCCCCCACCGACTCCATCGTCAAGGAGCTCGAGCCCCCCGCCCTCCGCACCCCCGAGACCCCCACCCGCATCGAACTCGCCGCCACCTTCCCCGCCCACGACACCGACGCCATCGCCGCCTGGCTCCGCCTCCGCGGCCTCACCCTCACCTCACCCCAACGCGACACCCTCCTCCGCCTCCCACCCACCTGGTCCATCGCCGCCGTCGCCCTCAACCAACTCGACGACACCGACCAGGACGGCGTCCACGCCACCCTCCCCCTCCACCTCACCTACACCGTCGACCACCCCACCGCCCTCCTCCCCGACGCCCACGCCCTCAACCTCCACGTCCTCGCCCCTGGCCCCGTCCGCCTCGGCGACTCCGACACGCCCCCCCCCGGCGTCCACCTCTACCGCGCCGCCCCCTTCCCCGCCCACCGCTCCGTCTTCGGCGAGTTCCTCCCCCAACGCCCCCTCGCCCAGGCCACCTGGCTCACCACCTTCCACATCGACCCCGAATCCCCCACCCACGGCCCCCTCCTCCTCTCCCCCGCCAACCTCCCCTCCCCCCTCGAACCCCCGCCCATCCACCGCACCAGACAAAACCGCATCCCCATCCCCATGGAGTGCGGCCTCATCGCCGTCTTCATCGCCGTCGCAGTCTGGTCCTGGCGCAAACGCATGGAGTAGCTGGGCCTCGCGAGCCATAAATGTCCAGTTACTACAGCCCTTTGCACGCATGCATACCCGTCCGGCCGCGCGTCTCGGACACCGCACCCCCTGCGCCGTCCCCAGACAATCACGCCACCGCGCAACACGCCTTGACGCTCAGCCCGAAAGTGGAGTAGCACTCTGGCTGCGCGACCTTCCGGGTCGTTCAGGCCCCGTGGCTCAGATGGATAGAGCGGCGGATTCCTAATCCGTAGGTCACAGGTTCGAATCCTGTCGGGGTCATTCCAGAAACACGAGATCGAGCCCCTGTTCATCGGCATCCGCCGACGACACCCTTCCACCGTGACGCTCCCTGACGCGTCCTGACCGTCTGTGACATGACGTCGAAGTGGGTACTGATGTGGGTGTCGATGTGGGTGCTGTGTGGGTGCTGTGTGGGTGCTGATCTGCACCTGACAGGTACGTCATCCAACCTGCGCCCGAGATCGACGAGACGCTCTATCTGGTAGGGTGGTCCGCGATCCTCGCCTCGGCGAGCAACGCCCTGGTCTCGAGCCTGCCCCTCTCCTCCCTCAGATCGGCCAGCTCCTTCCGGAGCTCCTCGAGCCGATCCACG
>Ga0100377_1002731_pt1 | contig 14596 bp, 14 predicted proteins | sample CryGeymeta201501_FD_83664 | JGI IMG/M metagenome (GOLD analysis project Ga0100377, IMG submission 83664) | Groundwater microbial communities from Crystal Geyser aquifers in Utah, USA - Crystal Geyser metaG 2015-01 | ecosystem: Environmental > Aquatic > Deep subsurface > Groundwater | place: USA... | reverse complement strand
AAGTTTGACTTGTATTGTTAATATTTGGAGGAGGTGTTCCTGTTGGAGGTTGAGCATAAGAATAACTACTTATAAGTAGTAAACCTAAAAGAATTTTTAAATTTTTCATGTTGTTAAAGTTTAATTACCTTAACAATTGTATAAAACCTTTATATGTATTTTCTTTTGTTGTGATAATGTAATAGTAAGTTCCTTCTGAGGCTATATTTCCACTTGTGGTTTTACCATCCCAAAAAGATTCATTATTGTTGCTTTCAAATAGTTTTTGCCCCCAACGATTATATATTTCTACTTTCTCATAAGGGAAATTCAATACAAATAAGTCATTCATCCCATCAGCATTTGGAGTAAAAATATTTGGAATTATTACTTCAAATTCTACTTCAACTAATTCAACTCCATCTACATAATAATAACTCATCGGAGCTACAAGAATGCTATCAGGTGAAGTGTTTAGTGTATCATTCGTAAAAAGAAATGTGGTATCTACAAAATAGCCAATAGTTAAAAATTGTTCATTTCCATCAGCTACAAATTCTCCCTCAATTTTTATCCAATTTAAGGTGTCTGTTAAAAATCCACTAGTATTAATAACTTGTGGTTGGGCAACAATAGCAGCATACGTATTGGAATTAAAATCATTTGCACTAAATAATGCACCAATTTTTGAAACAGTGTATCCCACAAAAGGTGTTACTACGTAAAAAGATAAACGATAATTTTTGCCTGTTTCTAATGGATTTATTAACTTAGTTTGTAAGTATTCTCTATAATGAGTTCCAAAAGTTGCATCAAATGCCAAAAAACCACAATACCCATTTCCATTTAAAGGTTGCTGATAACCTAATAGATTTTGAGGTACACCAGCAAATTGCCAAGTTGTAGCATTATTGCACACATTAAAATAATCGGAAGTACCTAATTTAGTTGGAGCAGTCCAACCTGTACAATGTTCTATTTGTAAATCACCAGGGGTAGAGATATTTGTCGGACACGTATCATAAATTTCAAAATCGCCATTAAAAACGAGGTTTTGGGCTACACAGTTAAAAGTTAAAAGTGTAAAGTTAAAAGTTAAGAAAAAAAGAATAAAAGGTTTATACTCCCGAGTTTTCGGGAACTGAACACATAACAATATGTTTTTAAAGTTCAGCAATTGTTAAAAGTTTGTTTAAATAATTAAGTTAATTACGCTTATTTTAATTCCTAAATTAAACTCAAAAATAAGTAAAAAAGTGGTTTTGCGTTTTGCTTGGCAAAAGGCAAGGCAATAAAAGGTAGCTCATTTACGCATAAGCACCTCCTTTTTTTTGAGTGGAAAGTTTATAAAGTTTATAAAGTAGAAAGTACTCTCTCTCTCTCTCTCTCTCTCTCTCTCTCTCTCTCTCTCTCTCTACGGCTGCAAGAGTTGTAGCGTTTTGGTGGGTGTTATGAATTAAAAGTTGAGGCATAAAAAAAGTAATTTTGATGTGGCTAAGATAAATTAAAAAAATTAAAAACCAAAATTAATTTACTGGTAATTAGTGGTCTAGGTGTTTTTACCTAGGTGTACTACGTAGTTTTACGCAAAGGATATTAATATAGCAAGGTTATGGGCGTATTATTGGCAAAATAGCCATCGGGAGCCAACCCCATAAAACCACTTACGTTTTGGTTTACTCCATTAATTGGTGTGGTAAGCGTTCCATTTAACCTTGCTCGAGCTATACCGTTGGTATAAGTGTAAATGGGGCTGTTCCACATCGTGCCGAAGATATTTTTATTTCCACCTAAACCACCAGCAAAATTACCTCCTCTATACCATGCATGTTGTTGTAAAGTGGGAGGTGTAGATTTAACAGGTATTGCAGGTCCAGTAGGAGCCTGTTGTGCAAGTAAAATGCTGCCATACAGCATACATGCTATAATTGTTATTTTTTTCATGTTAAAAAATTTTATCTAAGTAATGTGATAAAACCTTTTTCACTCATATTTTTGTTTTCTATGTTTGCTGTAAATATGTAATAATACGTTCCGTCAGGTACATTTTTTCCATTGGTAGTTTTTCCGTCCCAACTAGTTACATCGTTGTTTAACTCATACATGTTTTGTCCCCAACGATTATAGATAAAACATTTCCATTTATCAATATTTACTACATTCGGAGAAAATACATCATTAAATCCATCGCCATTGGGCGTAAATACATTAGGAATAACATAACTATATGGGGTTTCAGTAACCTCAACATCATCGATAAAAAAGTAAATATTACCAAATAATGAATCATCGTCTTGGCTGGCAGAGGTAACATTTATCATTGATAATGAATCTAAAAAATTACCTAAAACAAGATATTTCTCTCCTCCTTTTGCTTTATATAACAGAGATATTTTTTGCCAATCTAAAGTATCAGTAATAAAAATACTTTCGTTATTTTTTACTTGCGGAAGAAAAGGTAAATTATCATATGAGGAAGGAACGGAAATAAAATTAGTTGAAAAGTATGCCCCAAACGAACTTGTTACATTAAAATTAAAAGGAACATTAACATAAATGATTAACTCATAAATAATATTGTTGATTAAAATTTCTGATAGTTCTGCTTGTAGATATTCCCTGTATGTTTGGAATGCGGCATCTAATACAAATATTCCAGCCATATTATCACCTGTTTTTGGTAATTGGTAGCCAGCAGGTAAATTAGGAGGTTGTAAAGTACCAACAACACCATTATTACACCATAAATCGGAAGATGCATACGTTGGATTGCTCCAACCTACACAGCCACTCCATTGGAATACATCAAGCCCTAAAGGAGCAAAATTACCATAGCAAGAATCTATTTGTTCAAAGCTACCATTTTGCACCAAATTAGTTTGGCTAAAAGTTGCAATAGAAAATAGTATTAAAAAATATGTGAAAAAGGTTTTCAAAAAACTTAGTTTGTTTAAATAATTAAAGTTAATTGTTGCTTATTATACCGAAAGCATATATTTAATAGTCCAATAAAATTCGACTAAAATCTATTGCATCGGCATTAACTATTGTACATTTATAAAATAGTATTGGACTATTTTTTAAATACAATTGGTATTATTTATAAACTCAAAAATAAGCAAAAAAGTTGCTTTTGGTTTTGCTTGGCAAAAGACAAAGCACTAAAAGGTTGGGCTATCTAATCATAGGCAGTCCTCCTAAATTTATTAAATGAACTAATAAAAAGTGTGTAAGATTTACTCTCTCTCTCTCTCTCTCTCTCTCTCTCTCTCTACGGCTGCAAGAGTTGTAGTGTTTGGGTGGGTGTTATGAATTAAAAGTTGAGGCATAAGAAAAGTAATTTTGATGTGGCTAAGATAAAAACAAAAAATTAAAAAACAAAATTAATTTACTGGTAATTAGTGGTCTAGGTGTTTTTACCTAGGTGTACTACGTAGTTTTACGCAAAGGATATTTTTTGTTAATTTGAGTAGGTTCAACGGAGCTTTAGCGGAGTTGAATCGTATCGAGAACTTTTTTAGAAAACAAAAACCATCAACTTCTCGATACGCCCTCATGCTTCGGGCTACTCGAAGTGATATTGGGCTACTCGAAGTGACAGTTTTTTGAGCTTTTCGTTGCCTATTTTTAAAGCCCACCAGCTGGGAAAACGTGTTTTGGTAGAAAAATAAAAGAAATTCTTTATTTCTTTTATCCTGATTATTTATATGTTAGTTTGGAGAACCCTCATATAATTCGTATCTTTGCTTGAAACCAAACAAAAAAGATGGTTCTCAATTTAATTATCACTTTTCTTAATTCTTATTTCTATCGCTGACATTTCTTGCTATTTTTTTTAACTTATTAATTCAAAAAAAATCAAGAAAAAAACAAATGGAAATTTTACTTATAACACCACAAACAGGAAAACACGCAATTTATAACGATACTAAAATTGTTACTTTTTTATACGAACATTTAGATCAGTATGGAGATGCAAAAGATGCCATCCAAAAATGTATCGATTATGTGTTTACTCCTAATAAGGGTGGCTTAATTTTATTAGCTTTAGAAAACAACGAAATTGTGGGAGCTTCCATCATCAATAAAACAGGGATGAGTGGTTATATTCCTGAAAATATTTTGGTTTATATTGCCGTAAACAAAAAACAACGAGGAAAAGGCGTTGGAAAACAAATAATGCAACAGGCTATAAAAAACACAGAAGGCGATATTGCACTTCATGTTGAAAAAGATAACCCTGCAAAATTTTTATATGAAAAAATGGGATTTAGCAATCCGTATTTAGAAATGCGTTTAAAAAAATGATAACTGACAACGAAATTGTTCTTTTGCGTAAAGAACTGCATCAACATCCTGAAATTTCAGGTGAAGAAGTTGAAACAAAAAAAAGAATTATTGCTTTTTTTGATAAGCTGCAACCCGACCAAGTGGTACATTTAGGAAAAACGGGAGTTGCTTTTGTTTTTAACGGAAAAACTGCTGGAAAAACGGTAATGCTTCGTTGCGAGTTAGATGCACTACCTATTCAGGAAATTAATACCTTTGATTACATATCTAAAACTGAAGGAAAAGCTCACTTGTGTGGACATGACGGACACATGAGTATATTGGCAGCTGTGGGGAAACATTATAGCAACAATCGACCTGAAAAAGGAAAAGTTGTACTGCTTTATCAACCTGCCGAAGAAAATGGTGAAGGTGCTAAAGAAGTATTGGCAGATGCTAACTTTAAGCAAATTGAACCTGATTATGCTATTTCCTTGCACAATGTTCCTGGCTATAAAAAAGGACAAATAGTTTATAAATATGGAAACTTTACTCCTTCTGTAACAAGCATTATTATTAAGCTTACAGGAAAAACTTCTCATGCTGCCGAACCGCACAAAGGCATTAACCCTTCGTTAGCAATAAGCAAAATAACACAACAAACACTGGCTCTTGCCAGAAATATTGAAGATGATGAACATTATACTGTAATTACTCCTATTTATACAAACATCGGAAGTAAGGCTTATGGAACTTCAGCTGGATATGGCGAAACACATTTTACGATAAGAACATTAAGTAACGAACGGACAAAAGAACTTTCTGATAAAATCAGCTCTTTAGCCGAGAACATTGCTAAAGAAGAACAATTAAACATTGCTATTTCTTTTACAGAAGCATTTGAAGCCAATGAAAACAATGCCGAAATAGTTGATATTATTAAACAAACTGCCATAGAAAACAATTTTGATACCTTAGAAAAACCATCGCCTTTTCCTTGGGGAGAAGATTTTGGGCTTTTCACTACTATATATAAAGGAGCAATGTTTGGATTGGGTTCGGGAAAAAATACTCCCCGACTGCATAATCCTGATTACGATTTTCCGGATGAAATTGCTCCAATAGGAACTGCTATGTTTATTGACGTAGCCAAAAAATTATTAACTTAAAATGGATGTTACTTCAACAATAGAAATAAGTAAAGCTGCATATCAAAACAACCTAACATTTATACGTTCGCTTATTGGCGAATCTTGTATTTTCTCATCTGTAATTAAAGGAAATGCCTACGGACATGGTATAGAAACTTTTGCTCCAATGGCTGAAGAAATTGGAGTTAATCATTTTTCTGTGTTTAGTGCTTACGAAGCTTATCGCTTAAAAAAAGTAAGTAATGGCGAAAGCACCGTAATGATTATGGGGGTTGCAGATTCTACAAATGAATTGGAATGGGCTATCAATTTGAATATCGAATTTTTTGTGTTCGATTTAGACAGACTGCAAAAAGCCATAAAAATTGCCAAAAGACTAAAGAAAAAAGCCATTGTCCACATAGAAATTGAAACAGGCATGAACAGAACTGGTTTTTGTTTAGATGAGCTTAAAGATGTTATTCATTTTATTGAAGATAACAAAAACTATTTGGAAGTAAAAGGTTTGTGTACGCATTTTGCCGGAGCTGAAAGTATTACTAATTATTTTAGAGTAAAAAATCAAATTTTAGCCTACAACCGAATATTGAAATTCTTTACAACGAACAACATTAACTTTAAGCAAAAACACTTAGCATGTTCGGCTGCTGTTATTAATTATCCTCAAACGATAAACGATTTAGTTCGAGTGGGGATAATGCAATATGGTTTTTGGCCTAGCAGAGAATCTCAAATGAAATATTACACTAAAAACAAAATTAATAGTAATCCTTTGCAACCGGTAATCTCTTGGAAAAGCTATGTTATGGGAACCAAATCAGTTGCTGCGGGAGAATATATAAGTTATGGAACAACGGTATTGGCAGAAACCGACATGAAAATTGCGACTATTCCAATTGGTTATGCCCATGGTTTTAGTCGTTCTTTAAGTAATCAAGGTAAAGTAATTATTAACGGACACCGTGTAGATGTGATAGGTTTTGTTAATATGAATATGATGATTGTTGATATTACAAATGCACCGAATGTAAAAAAAGGAGATGTAACAATTTTAATTGGTGAACAAGACGGAATATCTATTTCTGTTGCATCTTTTGGAGAAATGAGTAACCAATTGAACTACGAACTACTTACCCGCTTACCCGAAGATATTCCCAGAATAATTATAAAATAGTTGAATTATGGCATTTATAGAATTATACAAAGATAAACTTAAAAAAAACTTTCAATATCTTGATAATCTTTTTAAAACCAACAATATTGAATGGGCTGTTGTAAGTAAACTATTCTGCGGCAACGAACTTTATCTGAAAGAATTACTCACCTTAGACATTAAAGAAATTTGTGATGCTCGTGTAAGTAATTTAGTAAAAATTAAAATACTTGCACCTAAAATTGATACCGTTTACATCAAGCCACCAGCAAAGAGAAGTATAAAAAAAATAGTTCAATATGCTGATGCAAGTTTTAATACAGAATTTCAAACTATAAAGTGGCTTTCGGAAGAGGCTGTTCGACAAAACAAAACGCATAAAGTTATTATTATGTTGGAGTTGGGCGACTTGCGAGAAGGCGTTATGGGTAATCATTTAATGGACTTTTACGAGTCTGTTTTCAAATTACCTAACATAAAAGTTACAGGAATAGGAGCCAATCTTAACTGTTTGCATGGCGTTTATCCATCGGAAGATAAAATGATACAATTAAGTTTATACAAACAATTAATTGAAGCTAAATTTAACAGAAAAATTCCTTGGGTTACTGGTGGCACAAGTGTGGTAATTCCTTTATTACTAATGAAACAATTACCTGCTGGAATTAATCATTTTAGAGTTGGGGAATCGTTGTTTTTTGGCAATAATTTAATTACTGGAGAAATTCTTGAAGGTATGGAAACTGATGTTTTTAAACTCTTTGCAGAAATTATAGAAATAACAGAAAAACCTATAAATCCTATTGGTACTATGGGCGAAAACCCTAGTGGAGAAGAGTTTGATGTTAATCCTGCCGATTATGGAAAAACACACCATAGAGCTATTGTAGATTTAGGTGTGCTTGATGTCGCAAATTCAGATTTAATTATTCCTGAAGATGAAAAAATAACTATTGTTGGAGCTAGCTCTGATATGTTGGTGTTAGACATTGAAAAATCAGATAAAGATTACCATATTGGTGATTTAATTTCTTTTAAACTAAAATATATGGCAGCATTGAGGTTGTTTAATTCAGAATATATTACAAAAAAAATTGTGTAAGTTTTTTTTGAGCAGCAATTAACCCAGAAAATTAACTTCGTTGAACTCGCAAGTTCTGTTCACAAATTTTATACGATATAAGTAATACCCAAATTTGGGTATTACTATTCCGATAATTATCGGAAGGGATTAACCGCTTTGCATCCCACAACCCTTAGCACATTCATACAATTCGCTTCGCTTTTGCATGAATAAAGCGGGTTAATATTTTAGGTGTAATGGACAAAGTTTTTAACTATTAAATTTTAATAGTTATCGGTTCTCCTAAAAATTTCGGCTTGGTATTTAAAATATACAAATCAATAAGAGCTAATGTTTTAGCTAAATATTCTCTTAGCTGTGTTTTAAAAGAATAACTATCAGGAGGCGTTTTTGCCGCAAAACCTATTGCATCAATATCATGTTTTTTAGCAATAAACAACGCTCTTTCAAGATGAAATTGTTGCGTAATAATTACAAAATTAGTTTGTCCAAAAACTTTTTTGCATCTTACCACAGAATCTAATGTTCTAAAACCTGCAAAATCTAAGGTAATAACACTGTCTGGGATGCCTAATTTACGAAGAGCTTTTGCCATTTGGCGTGGTTCATTGTATTCCAACAAACTATTATCACCACTAACAATAATGTGTTTTATTTTCCCTGCATGATACAATTGTGCAGCAGATTCGATTCGGTATTTAAAAAATAAATTGGTTTGTCCTTTAGTTGTGTATTCACTTGTTCCTAAAAGCAAACCAACATCATGTTTATTGGGAATTATAGAAGCATCATCGTAAATAAGTTTTTTTGTAGATTGAGTAATCAATAAATTAGAAAAAACAATTATTAATAGCAATGAAAGTAATGACCATGCAATTATTTTAAGAAGTTGTTTCTTTTTTGAGGACATAATTAAATGATCAATAAATAGGATTGTAAAAATAAAAAAAGGACATGGATAATCCATGTCCTTTTAATGTCAAAAATAGAAATAGTTATTCAAAAACTTCATCACCTAATTTAGTATTTATTTCAATTGAAGTTACAACCATGTCTAGAGCTTGAGGTCCAAATGCTTGTTTTGTTTTATGAGCAAATTGAATTCCATTTACAGCTTTGTAATCAGAAAGCTCTGTAATTACAGTAATAGGCTCTTCTAGTTGTTCATTTTCTTGAACGGATAAAGATTTTACTTTTAGGTTAGAAACAACATCATACCATTCTGTTTCAGTGTCACCATTTGGCTTAGTTTGTATCATTTTGTAAGCATCTTTTCCATTAATTGGTTCTACACCGATTAGTTCATAGGTAATGCCATTTTCATCATATTTAGTATCTAAGAAAAGAATGGAACTTAATTTCAATTCATCTAAGTCATCTCCTGTAACATCTTTGTTTCCTTGCATTCCACTAATTTTTCCAGTAGTTCCATTAAATGTTTGTTTTTGTATTACCATAGTTCCCATTGCCATTGCATTGGCAAATTTGTTTGGTGCTTTTTGGTAACGTGTAACACTAATGGTTTGCCCTTGAATAGTGGCATCCATTTTTACTGTAATGTCTTTTATTCCTTTTAATTTTTTATCCAATGCTTTTCCTTTTGATAAACCGTATTTTGCAACAATGTAGTTGTCAATGACAGTTTTTGCTGTAATACCTGCTGGAGCTGGCTTTAAGTCTATAAAATCGTTTCCATACGTATCGTAAAAACTTACTTTATTTTCTGCATCAAAAGAAGTTAATTTTTCTGCTGTTTTTTTATCACCAACAATTAAAATAAGAGCATTGCTTGGTTTGATATATTTTTCAGCCATTTCTTTAATATCATCTACAGTAACTGCAGCAATTTGTTTCAGGTAGGTAGCATAATAATCAGCAGGTAATTTATATTTTTCGGTGTTGATTGCAAATCGAGCAACAGTTTGAGGGTCTTGTAAAGAATAGGCAAAAGTCCCTGACATATAGTTTTTAATATTTTGCAATTCTTCTTCGGTAACTTTTTCATCAACAATTCTGTTTAGCTCTATCATGAATTGTGTTAAAGCACTATCAGTAACCTCATTTCTAACTTTCGCAAAAGCGTTAAAATTTCCTACTATTTCATCAGCACTAATTCTTGAATATGCTCCATACGTATAGCCATAAGTTTCTCTCAAGTTCATAAACAAACGAGCTGTAGCACTTCCTCCTAATATGGAATTCATCATTTGTGCTTTAATTACATCTGGATTATTTTGTTTTAAATTGATAGGATAAGTTATGTTTACAACCGATTGAGTTGCACCTTCTTTATGCACAAAAGCAACCCTTGTTTTTGAAGGTGCAGTAGGGGTTTTGTATTTGTTTACAGGTACATCTGCTTTTTCCCAATTCGCAAAATATTTTTCTATTAATGGTTTTATTTCAGCAACTGTTACATCACCAACAATTGCTAAGTAAGCTACATTTGGTTTAAAATAGGTGTTGTAATATTTTTTACATTGCTCTAAAGTTGCTTTTTCAATACTTTCTTCAGTAACAACTTCTCCGTATGGATGTTTTTTTCCATATAATAAAACAGACTTAACATTGCTTGCAATAGCATCAGGATCGTCTTTAGAAGAGGCTAATCCAGATTTAGTTTGGGTAATAATTTTAGTTAATTCTTCTTGTTTAAAATCGGAATTTAAAATAATATCAGACATAATATTTAATAATTTATCTTGATGTTTTTTTAAGGAAGCAGCGTAAACACCTTTTGAAGAGGTACTTATTGAAGCTCCAATAAAATCAATTTCTTCATCCAATTGTTGTTTTGTTCTGTTTTTTGTGCCTCTTTCTAATAATTGTCCAGTTGCATCAACATAACCAGCCATATCACCTTCTAAAACTGGGTCAACGTCCAAACTCAATGAAAAAGCAACTCTAGGTAATTTATGGTTTTCTACTACAAAAACTTTTAATCCATTAGGGAGCGTAAATGTAGCGGGTGTACCAATGTTAATTTGAGGTGCAGGACCAGCGGCTGGTTTTTTGCTTCTATCTAATTTTTGGGCACTTAGACTTGTGATAAATATTAGTGCTAATAGTAATGTGCTTGAATGTTTCATATCTATATTATGTTTAAAGATTTTTATAGTTAAGGTTTCGTGTGTTAATTAACCTATTTAATATTTATTTTTTTGGAAGATAATGTAATACCACTCTGTTGTCTTTTCTAAAGTATTTATTAGCAACTCTTTTTAAATCTTCTCGGGTTACTTTCATATAGCGATCAATTTCAGTATTTACTAAATTCGCATCACCATAATACACAAAATAATTAGCCAAATTCTCTGCAATTCCCTCAACTTTTGCATTTTGAGAAATCATATTGCTTTCTATTTGGTTTTTCATTTTTAGAAATTCGTCTTCCGAAATCAATTCTTTTTGTACTTTTTCTACTTCAGCGTCAATAGCTGCTTCGAGGTCGGCTATAGAAACTCCCATATTAACTATTCCAAACATCAACGATAATCCTGGGTCTTCAGTTGGAAATGGAAATGCTCCAACAAATAAGGCTTTTTGTTGCTCATCAACAATGCTTTTTTGTAGTCGAGAGCTATTTCCTTGTGATAAAACTTGAGCTAACATTTCAACTGCATAGGCATCTGGAGTTCCTTGGGCAGGGGTATGGTAGCCCATCATTACTGCGGGCAATTGAATGTTGTCATAAACAGTATCTCTTATTTCTTTGTTTTTAATTGGCTCAACAATAGTTGGTCGTTTCATTTCTTTTGTTCCTTTAGGAATGGTTGAAAAGTACTTGTTTATCCATAGTTTCACTTGTTTAATATCGAAATCACCTGCAATAGATAATGTTGCATTGTTTGGTACATACCAAGTTTTATAAAAATCTCTAAACTCTTCAATTTTTGCTTGATTTAAGTGTTCTAATGAGCCAATTGGCACCCAGCTATATGGGTGTTTTTCAAATGCTCTTCCAAACATTTCCATGATGAAAGAACCATAAGGACGGTTATCATAAGACTGACGGTACTCTTCTTTTACTACTTCTCGTTGCGTTTCCACACCAATTTCGTCAATTTTTGCGTGCAACATTCGTTCTGATTCCATCCATAAACCCAATTCTAATTGATTTGATGGTAATATTTCAAAATAGAATGTTCTGTCAAAAGAAGTGTTCGCATTTAAAATTCCTCCATTAGAAGAAACAGTTTTCATGTATTCCCCTCTTCCAATGTTTTCGGAGCCTTCAAACAATAAATGCTCAAAAAAGTGAGCAAAACCTGTTCTACTTGGATCTTCATTTTTTGAACCCACATGATACAAAACTGTTACAGCAACTATTGGTGTAGTTTTGTCTTGATGTAAAATAACATTTAGTCCATTATCAAGCTTGTATTGTTCAAACTTAATTTTATTTACTTGTTGTGCATTAACGCTTATTAATCCTAAGCATAAGGCAGTTGAGATTAAAATTTTCTTCATTTGTAACTGGATTTATTATAATAATAATTTGTTCGAGCGAAAGTAATAAAAAGAATTGTTTTTTTATATGAGCAATTACATTAATGGTAAAATACTAATATGAGTGGTTAATTAGAGGCTGTCTATAATGTCCGTTTTATTCAAAGTTTTTATTGTTTTTTTAAAGATTTTATGAGTTCGCTTCGCTTTTGCATGAATAAAGCGGGTTAATATCAAATAAATATATCAATTCCGAAAGTTCAGTGTATAACAATAAAAATGACATTAATAACCTGTAATCTCTAATCTTTGTGTCATCACAAACGATATTTCTTTTGTTCGTGAAGACCCAATAAAAGCTGAAATTCCAAAAAAGTTGATATATTTTTGGATTCAATTCCAAAAAAGTTGATATATTTTTGGATTCAATTCCAAAAAAGTTGTATTTTTGTTAAAATTACTGTAAATGATACAACGAAGTATAGAAAATAAAATTAAAGAAAAACTCTTTAAGGGAAAGACTATTATGTTAATTGGAGCACGCCAAACAGGAAAAACCTCCTTATTAAAAAAAATTATAGCTGAACACCTTGAACCATCAATATGGTTAAATGCGGATGAATTTGATATTAAAGAACGATTTAAAAACCCAACGTCAACTTCATTAAAAGCACTTATTGGCGAAAAAAAGTTAGTTGTTATTGATGAGGCTCAAAATATTGAAGAAATTGGGTTAGCACTAAAATTATTAATTGATACTTATCCTGAAATTCAGGTTGTAGCCACAGGATCTTCTGCTTTTGAGCTCCAAAATAAAACAAATGAACCACTCACAGGAAGAAAATATGAATTTTATCTTTACCCATTTTCATTCAACGAATTAGCAACTCATTTTTCAGAAATCATTGAGAAAAGAATGTTAAACACTCGTTTGGTTTTTGGTTCTTATCCTGAGGTTGTTAATAATCAAGGCAATGAAATAGAAGTCCTAAAATTGCTGTCGGATAGTTATTTATACCGTGATTTACTAATGCTAGAGGCGATTAAAAAACCTGAAAAATTAATAAAATTATTGCAAGCACTGGCTTATCAGTTAGGAAATGAAGTTTCGTATAACGAAATTGGTAATTTAATTGGACTGGATAGCAAAACAGTAGAATCGTATGTTCAATTATTAGAAAAATCATTTATTGTTTTTAGGTTAACTTCTTTTAGTAGAAATTTAAGAAACGAATTAAAAGCCTCTAAAAAGATTTATTTTTATGATAATGGTATTCGAAATTCGTTAATATCATCTTTTCAACTATTGGAAGGAAGGCAAGATATTGGCGCATTATGGGAAAATTATTTAGTTTCGGAGCGTTTAAAAAGAAACCAATATGCCAAATTTTATGGTAACACTTATTTTTGGAGAACAAAAGATAAACAGGAAATAGATTACCTTGAAGAAAAAGACGGGAAACTAAGTGCTTTTGAGTTTAAGTGGATGAATAAAAAGAAGCATCGTATTACCAAAACTTTTCTTAATGCTTATCCTGAAAGTGATGCAAAGATTATTCATGCAGATAATTATACTGAATTTCTTGTTTAAGCTCTTAGTTTTTATACTTTCTTCTCATAAAACTTACAAAAATTTGTCAATGCACATTTTTCGCATTTGGGTTTACGTGCAACACAAACATACCTTCCATGTAAAATTAACCAATGATGAGCGATAGGAATTACTTCTTCGGGTAAGTGTTTTACCAATTGTTTTTCTGCTGCAAGAGGAGTTTTTGCATTGATAGTTAAACCTATTCGGTTGGCAACTCTAAAAACGTGTGTATCTACTGCCATTGTTGGTTTGTTGTAGATTACACTCGCTATTACATTGGCTGTTTTCCTACCTACACCTGGCATAGTCTGTAATTCATCAATATCTGAAGGAACTATGTTTTTGAATTTAGTTACCAATATGTTAGCCATACCTACTAAGTGTTTTGCCTTGTTGTTGGGGTAACTAATGCTGCGAATATATTCAAAAACTTCTTCTACATCGGCCGCTGCCAATTCGTTGGCAGTTGGAAAGCGTTCAAACAAATCTTTCGTAACAATATTCACTCTTTTGTCGGTACATTGTGCAGATAAAATTACAGCAACCAACAGTTCGTAAGGATTGCTATAGTGTAATTCCGTTTCTGCAACGGGTTGATGCTTGCTAAAATAAGCAATAAAATGCTCGTAGCGTTCTTTAATTGTCATTACACAAAAATACTATTAACAAAAGAAATAACAAAAGACAAATCTCCAATCTCCAATCCCAAATCATAAATCGTAAATCATAAATCGTAAATCATAAATCGTAACTCGTAATTCAAAAATTATAGTACTTTTATTTTTTTAACTTATTCCAATTGGAAATTTTTTTTACTATATTTTATTTTATAATTTTTTGCTTCCTCTTAAGCAAACTTTTTTTTTTTATGTTATATTTTTTACCGTCTTATTGTTTATTATTATTATTTGTTGTTT